>Ga0180009_10006144_pt1 | contig 12687 bp, 17 predicted proteins | sample OS_PC_MetaG_FD_123537 | JGI IMG/M metagenome (GOLD analysis project Ga0180009, IMG submission 123537) | Groundwater microbial communities from the Aspo Hard Rock Laboratory (HRL) deep subsurface site, Sweden - OS_PC_MetaG | ecosystem: Environmental > Aquatic > Deep subsurface > Groundwater...
CATGTTGTCAGAGTTGATGATGGCAGAGTTTTTCCTGTTAGAAGAGAAGAGATGTTCAAACCGCAGGAAGGCATGGAGATGAGGCCATCTTCCCCGGACGAGGTCATAAAGAAGTATAACAAAGAGATATGGGATGAGGGGATGATGAAGCTGATTGATTCCAAGAGAGTCGCAGATAGAGAGCTAGGGAGTGGGATTAAAAGCTATATGAATGAACTGAAGGAAATGGAAAAAGACAAAGAACTTTCAAAGGAGCGAAAAGAAATGTTGAGACAGCAGTATGAGGATCAGATTTCAGGGACAGTAATGGAAGCAAACCATTATTACAGAAGAATACAGGATGGAATAGAATCTATGTACAACCAGCTGCAAAAAGATCTGGTAAACAGAAAAAGAATGATTCGTGAGATTGATGATCCAATTGAAAGAGAAAGAACAAAAAAGGATATTGAAAACATGAACAAGGCTCTTGAGAGTATCTCGGTGCAATGGAAAAAGAGCGCCCCAGAGCTCAAAAAGCTTGATGAAGAAAGAAGAGCGTCCGGATTGTCCGGTGAAAGAAAAAAGGAAATAGATTACAAAACATTTGAGGAGAATAAAAAACTGGTGGATAATGTGATTCCCCAGCTGGATGAGATGAGAATGATCTCCCCGCAGAAGCTCTTTGTCCCCATAGAAAAATTCGCCAAAGACAAGGCAGCAGAAACGTTCTCAAACATAGCATTCCAAATAAATCAAGAATGTGAAAAAACTGGGAGGAAAGCACCAATAATCTCAATTGAAAATGTTTTCCCAAATATGGCATTCTCAAGAGCAGACCAGCTCAGAGAGTTGATAGATGAAAGCCGAGAAAAATTTGTCATGAAGGCTGTAGATTCTGGAATGTCTAAGGAAAAGGCATGGGACACTGCAGAAAAATTAATTGGAGCCACATGGGATGTTGCACATCTTAATCTTATAAGAAAAGAAGGAAGAAGTGCGGAAGGGAGTGTTGAAGAAATGGAAAGACAAACAAAATTAATAGCACCTTATGTAAAAAAAGTGCATATTGTTGATAATTTTGGGTTCAGCGATTCCCATATTCCCCTTGGAATGGGAAATGTTCCAAAAGAAAAACTTATGAATATAATGAAAGAAAATGAATTCGCTGGACCAATGATAAGCGAGGCAGTCGCGTTCGCCCAGCAATTCAAAATGTCTCCGCATGTATTTGAATTAGAAGCACTGGGTGCTCCATTAAATTATCCTGGTTTTGGGGGACCATCAATGTCAGAATCAAGAAGTTTGTATGGAAGCTCATTTACAGGATATGGAAACTTCCTTCCAGAACAGCATTTCGCGATGTATGGCGGGGGATTTTCAGGCCTCCCTCTTGAACTTGGAGGAAGAGTCGCCGGAGGAAAATCAAGCCAGTTTTCAGGCACCCCCATGGAATAGGTCGCTATTAAAAGGAGGTTGATCGTTAAGGAACCTTGGTTCCTTACGGGGTTGATTGTCACAAACTCTAGGGAAAGGTGATTGTCAGGAAAACCGCCAGGTTTTCCTACAGAAGAGTTTAAAAATAATTAAATCAACACATATAATAGGGTATATAGTTTGAATAAAAAAGAGGAAAGATGGTTAAGAAAAAAATTGAGCCAAGAGTAATTTCTCTGACAAAAGACAGAGATATAGCCATGGACTTTGCCCAGAAAGTTTACAAAAGGATAGGGACACCAATAAAAAGCATTGTTCTGTTCGGATCTGCAACAAAAGGAAATTCAAATCCCAAATCAGATATAGATATTATAATCCTTCTTGATGATGCCTCCATATCATGGGATGATGAATTGGTGGCATGGTACAGGGAAGAGCTTGGAAAGATCATAGCAAGCAACAAATATATCAAACCACTCCATATAAACACTGTTAGGATAACCACGTGGTGGAACGAGATGATAAGAGGGGAGCCAGTCATAATTAATATAATAAGATGGGGTGATCCCCTTATTGACCTTGCAGGTTTCTTTACCCCTCTCAAATCCCTTCTAGTGCAAGGACATTTGAAATCAACACCCGAAATGATATTTGTAACGCTTGGAAGAGCTCCGGCCCATTTAGGAAGATGCAAAGCAAATATGATTGGGGCCATGGAATCAATATACTGGGCATTTGTTGATGCAAGCCACTCCGCCTTAATTGCAGCAAAAGTATCTCCTCCATCTCCCGAACATATTCCATCAGTCATGAGGCAAAACCTTGTTGATAGGGGGATAATAAAAGGCAAATATGTTGATTGGTACAGAGAAGTATACATTCTAACCCACAAAGTCATGAGGGGAGAAACAGATGGAGTCAAGGGAGAAGATCTCCAGCTTTGGAAAGAAAGAGCAGATGAGTACATAAAAGAAATGGCAATTGCAGTAAAGAAAATAACTGGCCTTAAATAATAAAAATCTAAAGTTTCTAATTATTTTGGTGTTTTGCCGGTGCTAATTGAAGGGGGTTGATGCAATAAAAGGAAGGTTGGTCGTTAAGGAAACGTAGTTTCCTTACATTGTCGAGATTAAAAATATCGATGAATAATATCAATAGATGTTATCGTGATGATCAAAATCAATAAAAACTATTTTATTTTCTTGCTGGATGAACTTGAAAACCAGAACAAAATGGCCAATATGCACTCTTTTCTTATCCTTCATATCAAATCTGAGATTTTTGTAATGCCCAATATCTGAAGAAGTCATAACTTCTTCAATTTTCTTTAGAACTTGCTCATACAATGCTCTATCTTTTTTGAATAATTTATTGAGAATCTTCTGAAGAGAGGGCTGGATCTCATAAGAATACATTTTTAGTCCTCAATTATTTTTCTCAGTTCAGATATTCTTTTGAAGGGTATTCCTTTTTCCTTTTCTATTTTGCCTAATTTTTCCATATATTCGGGTCTCAATTGAGGCTCAAGAAATTTTTCTTCATAAACTTTAGCAATTAATGCTACGGCCTGGCTTTTGTTTCTCAAGCCATATTTAGCCTTGACTATGTTCAATACCCTGTCTTCTCTTTCATTGATGTGTATTATGTTTTGTACCATGTTATATTTTATAATAACTTATAATAAAGTGTAATGTCTAGTATTTAAATGTTTTGGTGGTCGAACTCGGGTCCGTAGGTTTCCTACGGACCTGTCAGAGATGAACAGAGATTAAGAGATAAAAGGATTGCTTCCAGAATAGAAATCATGATTCCTAATTATTCTTTTCTATTATTCTTGTAATGGGTTTTTTGGCCATCGTCAAAGTTGAATTTCTAAACAATCTTTTGGTTAGCATAAATATTAATAAAGCATGATTAGAACAGAATTTAATGTTTGATGATTCCATAAAAGAGGAGATAAGGGGTAAGACAGACATTCTTGAGCTGATATCATCCTATGGGGTAGAATTAAAACTAGGGGAAGAATAATCTCGGCATTGTGCCCTTTTCATATATCTTTCATGCAGGGGATCTGAAAAGAAATTCTAAAAATATTTTTTAATATTAAGAACTTTTTATTAAATGTCTAAACAAGAATCTATTTCTCTTCTGAATCTTCTGCAACTTTTTCTTCTACTTCTTCAGATTCATCATCTTCGCTAGAGTCAATCTCTAACTCTTGCAATACTTTGATTATTCTGTCCAGCTTTGCATTGATTTGATTTAATTGGTCTGAAGATGGTCCTGGTGATCCTTCATTCCTTGAAAATGATCTTCCACCGCTGCTTCCTCCGCCTTCTTTTCTAAAACAATCACTGCATAGGACTGGTTTGTTTCCTGTTGGTTTGAATGGAACTTGACAATTTGATCCGCATTTAGTACATACAACATTATGCATCTCTCTTGGGCCAGAATCCCTATCTCTTCCAAATCCGCCTCTTCCTCCGCCGAATCCTCTAGAGCCTCCAGATCTTCCACCGAATTCCCCTCTGGATCTTCCAAATCCTCCACCGGATCTTCCGCGACCTTCTGATCTAAATTCTCCCATATTAATTCTGTCATGTGTTGGTATATAAATATATGTAATTTGAATTTCTTGTGCGCCCAGGGGACATATGTCCTAGGTAAAACCGAAAATTAGTTCTCAACTAATTTGCCTTTTATTCAATGAAAAAAGAAGAAATCAGAAAGGAATTCTTCAAGTTAAGAATTAAGGAACATTCTTACTCTCAATGTAAAAAACTTTTGAAATCACTGTTCGATTTTGAAACTTCTGCAAGGACCCTAAAAAGATGGGAGAAGAAACATAAAACTGTGGAATGGGATCTTAGAGATGAATCAACAAAACCTCGGATTATTCATAGAAAAATAACTTCAGAAATTGAATCAGAAGTTATTAAGATAAGAAGAGAAACCGGTTGGGGAGAACATAAGATTTGTGAATTTGTATCTGAAATTTCTCACGCAAGTGTTTATAGAGTATTGAGAAAGAACCGATTAACAAACTCTAATCCCAACAGGAAAAAGCGAATAAAGTATATTCGCTGGCAAAGAAAACATCCCAATTCATTATGGCAAATGGATACTTCTGATCAAAAAATTAAGGACAAGTATTGTTTTGCAGTTATTGATGATTGTTCAAGATATTGTGTTGGGCTGTTTGACCTAAATGAGGTTACAACTGATATAATCACCCATCTTCTAGATGGGCTGATAAAAGTTCATGGAAAACCAAGAGAAATTTTATCAGATAACGGTTCTGTGTTTGGCTTGAGAAGCAAACACAGCAAGTTTGATAGATGGTGCAACAGAAGAGGAATAAATCATATCAGAACAGCAGTTCACAGCCCGACAACATCTGGAAAGATAGAAAGATTCTTTCAAACTCTTGACAAAGAGTTTGCATTCTGCAACAAAAATGCAGAACTTTTTAGAATGAGATATAATCATTTTAGGCCCCACACAAGCTTAGAAAAGAAATGTCCTGCAGAAGTTTATTTCGATTTTTCTAAATTGATTTAGGGTAGGACATATGTCATGTGGCTACACAGAATTTGAATTTCTTGATTAAACTTCTGAAAGAAAGGAAGATTGATTGTGAAGGTGCTTTGAAAGCAAAGCTTTCGGGGCCACCCGTTTTTAGGGTTCAGTTCTTGTAGACATTTTTTCTATGTCCAACTTCAACCAAAAGTATCAAAAGTTTATCTTTTTTGATATCTAAGATGGCTCTATAGTCTCCAATCCTTAGTTTATAATAAGGACTACCAACAAGTATTATTGCAAAATATTCTGGTCTGATTCTTATTCTCTCAAGAGCAGAAATAATTCTTTGCTGCAATTGTTTTTCAAGTTTAGAAAACTGCTTTCTGAAGTTATCAGTAAAATTTAACTCGTAAACCATAATCCCTCTTAATGAAGATTAAATTCCTTTTTTATTTGTTCTAGAGTAAATAGCTTTCCTTCTTTTATGTCTTTTTCAGCCAATGTAATGCTCATTTTTGTTTCTTTTGATAACTCTAAAGTGTCTTCGATAAGATCTGCAATTACCTCTTCATAGCTCTCATTAGCCACAAGCTTTCTTTCTTCAAGCTTTTTTTGCAATTCTCTGCTTATTTGAATGGTTGTAGTTTCCATAGCAGACTATAGTCAGGTATAGTATTTAAATCTTATCTTTTTTGCAGCCAGTCAAGCAGATGCATACGAATTAGAACCCAATGCATCTGCCGGAACCTGAGTTCGAATTCGAATGCACCTCGACCTTTTTGTGCCTATTATGATTATATCGTTGACAAAGTATATAAAATCATCTATTTGTCGTCGCTGTTGATCAGTAGAGACTATTTCTTTTTTGTTGTTATTTTTGTTGACAAAAATGTTGACATTAATGTTATCTTTTATTGTAAAATAGGTTTGGGGGCGAGGTCATGATATTCCAGAAATTAAGGGACCGGGTTTCGCATTGTGAAGAAGTGATTGAAGAATTTGAGAACATAGGTTGAATATTGGGGAAGTAAGTCTATAATTAAAATTTACAACCTCTTTTCCATTTCAATCGTATCTCCATGGTCTTTAGAATGAATTAATTTAACTGTTTTATATCCCCTTTTCTTATAAAATCCCAAAGATGTAAGTCCTGAAGGCACTTTTATGATTTTATATCCTTTCTTTTTTGCTAAATCTTCTACTTTGTCCATTAATTTTGATCCAATGCCTTTTCCATGCACATCTGGATTAATAAAAACCGTAAAAACTTTGTCCCCCTTCAAGCTTGCAGTTCCAATGACTTTATCATTTTCAATTGCAACAAAAATAGTTCGATCTTTTAAATTTTTGATTATTAGAGAAGGTGTAAAGAAATCACATAAACTAGCGATGGTTTTTTTAGAATAGTCTTTGCTATTTACTTCTCTAAGGCATCTTCGAATAATATTAGAAACTTCTTTTGCATCCTCTTTTCTTAGTCTTCTAATCCGCATATAAAGAATAAATCTTGATAGATTATAAATCTTAAGTTCTCAATTTCTCAAATACAAGATTAAATACAATCTCTGTTAGGTGACCAGACGACCAAAAGGGAGAGAAGCGCAACGTCCCCCTGAGTAATTTTTAAGGGCGCACTATTTTATTAACTTAAATATAATATTTTCATATCTTCCTTTTACTTTTCTATAAGAATTCGCTGTAAGTATGTGTTTGATTTTTTCATTTATTTTGACTTGTTTGATTACATTTATCTTAAAACCTGCATATTCAAAAGCTTCAAAGTAATCGCAAAACTTATGTTGAAATATATCAGATTTTGCTCTTAAATCTAATGAAACGTCACTTCTTGTGTTATAATCGGTCCAATCCATATCTGGATGTGTAACTGAAAATATCAATTTGCCATTCTTCTTTAACACTCTGTGAAATTCTCTTAAGGTAAATTTCAAATTTTTTATATGTTTTAATGCTTGGCCACAATTTATTTTATCAAAATAGTTATTTGGAAATGGAAGTTTCTTAGTTAAATCTGCAACACGATAATCTATTTTAGTATTTTTTTTTCGAGCGACTTCTATCATTTTTATCGAAAAATCAATTCCAATAATTTTGGCTTTCTTCCTGAAAAAATCTTCTGTATACCTACCTGTACCACAAGCTGCATCAAGAATTTTCTCATCTTTCTTTGCATCAACTAGTTTTAAAACATCCTCATGCTCAAGGATAAGATGGGGATTAACATCTTGGTCGTATTTTAATGCCCAAGCATCATAAGCTTTTTGAGTTTTGCGAATCATATTAAAATATAGGAAGTTAATTATTTATAAATGTGTCCAAGATGCGACATCCTGAACGCGAATAATAGCAAATTCTGCTCCAAATGCGGAGGCATCCTGGACATGGAGACTGCGATGCAGTTTGAAGATGAGATGAGAAAGCAGATCGATGCCCGAAGGCAGTCAGATGATGTTATGGCCTCTTTGATGGGTGATCCAGAAGTCCAGAGATTTCTTCTGGAGAAGATGTCGCAGTTGAAAATCGCAAGAGTCTAAGAATCACGAATTCAATTCGTATGCCCTGTCCGCAGTGGCCTATCTTTTGTGTAATCAGTGGGATGTTTTCTGTTTGAAGGGGGTTGATTGTCGCTAATTTTAGGGAAAGTTGATTGTCAAGAAAACCGTTAGGTTGTCTTACATATGCATCTGCCGGAACCTGGGTTCTGATGCGAATGCACCTAAACTTTTTTGCTGTCCCTTGGGATATTATCGTCGACAAACTTTATAAAATCATCTTGCCGCCTGTCAGTGGCGGCAAAGAAAGGGGGTTGATTGTAAAGGGACCTTGGTCCCTTACATTGTTGACAAAATTGTTAACATTAATGTTATTTTTCCAGAATTTCTTCGCCTTTCTCAACTTGAGATTCCATGCCCTTGATTTCCTTGTTATAATATCTCACAAGTTCTTCGTCACCCGCTTCCTCCGCCATATCTCTTTTCTTCTTATGCTTCTCTATTTGTTCTTTCGTAGATTCTACTCTTCTTTCAACTCTTTTCTTTCTATTTGTCATGTTTTAATTTTAAGCGAATATCATTTAATAATTCTTCTAGAAGATTAAGTAATCTCCTGGTATCTTCTATGCTTATATTATTTTTTGGCCTTTTTTCGTCCCTTATCGCTCGGTAAATAGCGTAATATTCTTGTGGCTCTACATTAAGTTTTTCCTTCAAAAACTTCATAAAAGATTCATTCGAGAATCTTTCTTTATTTAGCATAGTTTCGATGATATACATCCCTCTTAGTCTTAATATTAATGAATAAATCAGGTTGCCATCCGCATATTCTTCACTTCTAGACTTGCTGATATCCAGAAGACCTTTGTTGATCTTTAGAGCACTTGTGGTATCTTTCAAATATTCATTGAAAGCAGATTTGAACTTTCCAAGCTCTTTTCTTCTAAGGTCTTCTAAAAATGAACTGTTCATAATGGGCTCGGCCTCAAATAAGAAAGAATAGAATAAAACAGGATTTATTTCTTTGAATCTTTCAAGCTTATCCTTTACAACTTGTGTTACATCAAAAGGTTTTTTCACTTCAATATCCAATTTTTTGTTAGTTATGACCATCACATCTATATCTGATTCTTTTCCATGCTCTTTTCTAGCATGAGATCCATAAAGATAAACCCCGATTATATCGCTGAAATAAGGCTCCAAGGCATCCAGAATGTCTTTTTTAGGGTCCGTTTCAACCCTTGTAAGAATTACCTCATAGCCTTCCCATTCCTTTGGAAGTATCACATGGCTGCTATTTCCCGAAGGCATGGCTATCCTCCTGAGCTCTTCTTTCTGCAATACTTGTTTCATTACCATGTATATACATTGTGTATACTTATATTTAAATGTTTCTCTTTGTCTTTAGAAACATTACCCTTTAAATTAATATGATACAAAATACAGGGTAAAAAGTAGTATTATAGAAAATCTCTGGTGGTGGTCTGCCGGAACCCGGGTTCTGATGCGAATGCACCGCGTAAGGAAACTACGTTTCCTTCACGATCAACCTTCCTCTAATAGCTGCCTACTGCTTTATCGTCGACAAACTTTATAAATTCTTCTGTTTTGCGTCGCTGTTAATCAGTAGATACTATTTCTTTTTTGTTGACATTTATATTAGGAGAATGTTAACATTTTTGTTGATAAAATGTTGACAAAAATGTTGTTTTTTGCTAATTTTGCTTTTTAATAAGAATTTTTTAGATAGAAAATAAACTACTCCCCTGACTAAAACAAAAAAAGAATTTTTTGATAAATATTTCAATTAATAATTTCCAATAATCTCTCTTTAGTCTTCTTAGTATCCTTTCCAGTTTGGGCTTGGAAGTTTAATTCTATAATCAAAAAATTTAGATCGATAAAACCATTGTAATCTTTTGTTAAGAATTTAGAGGAGTTAAATTTATTGTATCCTTCCAGAAAAGCTTTTTTTCTTTTTGGAATGTTCCCCCAATTTAAGAAAAACTTAGAGATTCCATATCCTTTTGCTCGATTATCTTTAATTGCCTCAATATCTACAAGGTAAACTTTATTTTTACAAGTTCTGAAATTTCCTGGAGTTGGATCAACCATCTCGTAACTACTCGTGTTCCCAAATTTATTCTTAAGTTCTTTGAATTTTTTTCTTAATTTTTTAGCTTCAATTTTTGAGAGTTGTTTCTTTGGAACTTCTTTTATTCCTCTTTTTTTTCTCACAAATTGTGCTTTTGTTACTTTAGTATAATTTCCTGTTTCTAATTCTTTAATTAAACTATTGAATCTTAGATTATTTTCTTTTGAAGGTATTTTTTTATTTATTTTGGCCATTATTTCACCGATTTTTTCAAAGATTTCCATTTTTTCATTTTCTCTTAAATCTCTTCCTTCAATATACTCATAAAAAACATCTTTTCCATGTCTTCCTAAAAATTTTGGTAAGAAACCGTCTTTTTCAAAAAGTTTATTGAGAAATTCATAGTATTTGGCTTTTTTCAATGAAGTACATCTTCTAACAACATATTTTTTATTTTCATGTTTTATTAGGTGAACTTCACCACTCCAACCGCCCCAAGTATTATCTGGCATTAATCTAGAAATTTCTCCTTGTGTTAGTAAGTGTTTCATTTTAAACACATTTCATAACATTTAATTTCTTCTTACCCCTTTTCTCATTAACTATCTTCAGAATTCCATCTACAACTTCTCTAATTGATTTTTCTGATGTGTTTATCACGAATTCTCCTTTACTTATTTTAGGCAAATCGTTTTTATCATTATTAATAAAATGTTTTTTGGGCATTGTTTTCTTTTCTCTAGAAATGTTTCTCATGAAAGCATCTTTTAGATCAACCCTAAGATGGAAACAATAAATTTCATCCGACTTTTTTAGATAATTTCTAAGACTTTTTTTAATTGCCCTTTCAGAACTTTCTTGAACAATAAAATTTTTGTAAGTTCCATCTTTTATTGCTTCTTTTAAAATAAAAAAGACTGCTTTCTTGGAAATATCATTGTGAGGCTTTCGATTTTTGGGGTTAAGATACTCAAACATTTCCTTTACCTTCCAAATATCTATAAAAGCATAATTTGGAAGAACCCTTGCTAATTCATAAGAAATTGTACTTTTTCCCGCACCACTTCTTCCAAGAATAGCTATTATTTTCACCATCTTCTTAATTTATTCAATATTCAAGAATTCTTAAATGCTTTTACTGGTGGTCGCAAGGTCGAGTCATCGTATGCAGTTATGGTGATTCGAACCCGTAAGAAACCTACGGTTTCTTGACGATCAACTTCCCTTACCAAAAGATCCGCCCCCTCGTAAATTATATGAAGAAAGGCTCCACTTCTGAATCCTTAAGCTGTCTGAATCTGTCACATGTCTGCCTTAGATGCCAGGAGAATTTCCTTTCAAAGCCAACATTCTCTACTTTCTTGCCTTCCTCTTTGACTGCTTTTATCGCAGGAACAAAATCTCCATCTGAAGAAACAAGAATGGCAGTGTCATAGGCGTTCTTATGGGCTAATTTTAACATATCAATCGCAAGGCAAATGTCGTCTTCCTTTACGGTGTATATCTCTTTTCCATTTATCTTCTCTTTCATCATCCTGCAAAGCACAAGTTCAAAATCTGGAATCTTTTTCAAGCGTTCAAAAAATCTTTGCTGTTTGGAGTATGTTTTTTCATCCTTCTTTTTGTCCAATGGAGCAGTGTAATAATATGCTCTTATCAATTTTCTATCTTTTGCAAGAATTTTGCAGAACCCTTCAAAATCAAATTCAGTGAGTTTATTTTTTGATTTTCCTCTTATATTTTTCAGAATATGATAAAGATTGCTTCCATCAATAAAAATAATCACCTTGTCTTTGCTTTCCATGAGAATATAGGTTCCCAGCTTTGCCGAAGCAATGCTGGGGGGTATATACTTATTATAGAATTATTGGGATATTTAAAGTTATCTCAGGGGTTTGGTTTTGGTCTGCCGGAACCCGGGTTCTGATGCGAATGCACCGCGTAAGGAAACTACGTTTCCTTCACGATCAACCTTCTTCTAATAGCTGCCTACTGCTTTATCGTCGCCAAACTTTATAAATTCTTCTGTTTTACGTCGCTGTTAATCAGTAGATACTATTTCTTTTTTGTTGACAAAAATGTTGAGTTAATTGTTAACAGAACTAGAAGATTTTCATAGTCAATAGATGCTCGATCTTCTCTTTGAGAGACATCTCTTCTGTCTTTTTATTATTGTCAACAATCTGATAGACCCCCTCTTTTATCTCAAGCAGTTCACAGCCATGTTCCAAAGCCTTAGTAATACTCTTTCCCCCAATAGTATTAGGTTTCAATCTACCCACAGGCTCCAGGCCCCTTTTACCCCTTCTCAAATTAAGCTTGTCTAATTCTTCATCGGAATAGTCCTTGAATCTTGTGAATCTGGAATGTTCCCCGCCAGGCTCATAGCCTTTCTCGGGCTCATATTTGGGTGCATTAAAGCAAAGTTTGCCTTCCTTGACAATAGAATTTTCTCTTAAATAATTAAACATATAAGTGTAACACATCTTCTTGGCAAGTTCTTCCTTTCCAGCATCAAGGATGTTCCACAAATATCCTCCGTTCATGAGTGCAAGATGATTATCGAGCTCGTCATAATGGAAGTCACCATGCCGAAATTTAAGACTATCTTCTAACTTATAGTCAAGATTATAACCATTCTTAGTTTCTTTTATAGCATTTTTCAGAATCTTATAATCTTCAAATCTCTTTTGAAGTTGAGGATTAATGTAACTTAAACCGACATACATAGAAGCCCCACCATGACTTGGAACCGGGCCTTCGAGATAAACTTCAAGTCCGAGTCCTCTTTGCTTTGCAGCGATCGTTGCAACGTCTTGAATATAACTAATTTGACTCTCAAAATCCTTCCTTTCACTTGTGTTGTTCAAGTTTATGCCTATCTGATAAGGAGTCTTTGATTCAGGATTGACAGGCCAGGTGGTCCACCCATTAGCATCATAAAACTTCCTCAGATCTTCACGTGCACTCTTTGCTTTTTCTAAACTCTGTTCCATCTTATTTTCTCCTTTCGCCCATTTTTAAATCTTATCTCACTTCAGAATAGCTTTGGTTTCCAGCAAGGTCGATAACCCGAATTTGGAATTCGGGTTTCTGGTGGTGATTCGAACCCGGATACCGCTTGGCAAAAATCAGCGTCGAGAA
>Ga0180009_10006145_pt1 | contig 12687 bp, 11 predicted proteins | sample OS_PC_MetaG_FD_123537 | JGI IMG/M metagenome (GOLD analysis project Ga0180009, IMG submission 123537) | Groundwater microbial communities from the Aspo Hard Rock Laboratory (HRL) deep subsurface site, Sweden - OS_PC_MetaG | ecosystem: Environmental > Aquatic > Deep subsurface > Groundwater...
ACTTGATCTGATTGCATTTAATTTTAGTCGATTTTACAACATGTTGCACGATGCGCGTGAATTTTTTACTAATACCGATTCGATCATCATTTATGTTAACTGGAGCTTTGTAGATAACCGTATTATGTTTTTAACTGACGCTCAACATTGCAGTGCCACATGGAATAGTGGAATGATGGAATAATGGAATATTGGGTATAAAAGCGGAAAAGATCTTTTTTATAAAATCGATAGAATTCATCTGAACCCATCATTCCAGCGTTCCAATATTCCAGTATTCTAATTGTGAGTGAAGCGAACGAAGTTTAACCATAGGAAATCAATAAGGAAATCCGCGACATGCAAAAACTCGATGCCATTTTTTCTCCCCAGTCGGTTGCAGTGATCGGTGCCTCCACCGCACCCGGGAAGGTGGGGCATGATATCTTTGCCAATATCTTAAAAGGCAGATACAAGGGCACCTTATATCCGGTGAATCCCAATGCGAAATCGGTATTAAGCGTCAAAGCGTATCCGTCGATTCATGAAATACCCGATCCGGTGGATTTGGCCATGATCATCCTTCCTCCAAAGCTTGCACTCAAAGCCACCGAAGAAGCCATCCGGAAAGGTGTTCAGGGGGTCGTGATCGTATCGGCCGGATTCCGGGAAGTGGGTGGGGAGGGTCTTGAAATAGAGAACAAAATCGTATCCCTGTGCAATGAAGTAAATATCCCCCTGGTCGGTCCGAACTGCCTTGGGGTCATCAACCCGCTTTCCACCACACAACTCAATGCCAGCTTTTCCACCCGTATGCCCAAAGCCGGGAATATCTCTTTTATTTCCCAAAGCGGTGCGTTGTGCACGGCGGTTCTCGATTTTGCAGCAGACCGGGATTTCGGTTTTTCCAAGTTCATATCCATCGGAAACAAGGCCGATGTGGACGAACTCGATTTATTACAATATTTTCATCAGGACCCGGACACTGAAGTCATTATGATCTACCTAGAAGAGCTTAGAAGGGGTCCTGAATTTATCGAGGTGGTAAAAGAGATTACATGCGGGGATATTCGACCGACGCCTGTACTGGTTATCAAATCGGGCCGAACGGCAGCTGGTGCGGCGGCCGCAGCATCCCACACCGGCGCCCTGGCAGGAACCGAAGCCGTATATGATGCCATTTTCAAACAAGCGGGTATCATACGGGTGGATAGCATCCACGAGCTTTTCGATTTTGCCAGCGCCTTTGCCTATAAAAACGAAACGCAGACGGGCAAGCTGAGAAGAAAGGTGCCCACCGGAAATCGGGTTGCCATTGTCACCAATGCGGGAGGTCCCGGGATTGTGGCAACCGATATGACGGTATCCTCGGGTCTCAAGCTGGCCAAGTTTAATGAAGATACCATCGAAGCCCTTGCCAGCCATTTGCCCACAACGGCGAACCTGCATAATCCCGTGGATGTCATCGGCGATGCCGCCCACGATCGATATGAAAATGCCTTGGGGGCGGTGATCAGAGACGAAGGGGTTGACGGAGCGCTTGTGATCCTCACACCCCAGTCCATGACCGATGTGCTGGGAACCGCTGAAGCCATCACGAGAATTGCCAGACGATCCAACAAACCGATTCTCTGCTGCTTTATGGGAATTATCGATGTATCATCCGGGGTGAAATACCTGCAGGAGCATGGCATACCCGTTTTTAGCTTTCCCGAAAATGCCGCCAAAGCGTTCGGCGCCTTATACAGATACGCCAGATGGCTGAGCCGTCAACACCTGGCACAATTTGATTTCAACCACGATATCGATCGCGCCGGCAAGATCATTGACGACTGCATTGAGCAGGGAAGGCTCCAGCTGGGAGAACTCGATGGCCTGGACCTACTCACATGCTATGGGTTCAATGTGCTGCCGACACATTTGGCCGAAACCGAATCAGAGGCGGTCAAAATCGCCAACGACATGGGGTTGCCGGTGGTTATGAAAATCGTCTCCCCCCAAATACTTCATAAATCAGATGCCGGCGGCGTTGAGGTGGGTCTGGACAGTGAAGATTCCGTTAAAATAGCGTTCCGGGATATCCTCAAGCGGGCTCGGAATTACAACCCGGATGCGGAAATCAAAGGGGTCTTGGTACAAAAAATGGCCGCAAGGGGTGATGAGACCATATTGGGAATGAATCGTTATCCGGTTTTCGGCCCCTTGCTGATGTTCGGCCTTGGAGGGATTTATGTGGAGTTGTTTCAAGATGTGGTATTCCGATTGGCGCCTATCGGAAGGAATGAAGCCCGTCGCATGATACGAAACATTAAAGGATTTAAAATATTTAAAGGATTTAGGGGGCGTCCCTATTCCGATATTGAAACCATTGAAAAATCGTTGGTTCAGTTATCGGATATGGTGATGAACCACCCTGAAATCAAAGAATTGGATATCAATCCGCTGCTGATTCATGCACAGGGTGAAGGGGCAACTGTGGCGGACTGCCGGATCATACTGGAACCACCGATAGGCGTTTAATAAATCTATATTGACAAGATGTTGACGATAATTTCGCGATCCAAATTTATTTCAATTTAGCAACCGATACTGGATACTGGTCGCTGGATACTGGATAAAAATTGAAGGCAATCCTATTTGCCTAAATCGCAAATCAAAATTCGAAAATCGAAACTAGAAGATAACCCTCACTCCTCCCAAATCCCGGACGGAAAAGGAATGCTTTTCTTCCGGGGCTCCGATGAAAATGTTATTGGTTGCCACACCATATTCTCTGGAAACCTCATCGATGATTTCCGGTCCGAATCGACCCTCCCGGACGACCAATTGCAATTTTAGCGTAGAAAATATTTCACCGATGGTTTCCAGGCTCTTTTTGAGCGAATCTTCCTCATTGTACTCCGGGTTGGAAAAGAGATGCATCACCACCACGGATCGACTCGATTCATTTTTGACAATGTAACTGAATGCGGTGTGCAATCGCTCAAGACCCACAGCACGCGTGAAAAGAATAACCCGCTGGTCGGTAATGCCGGTGATGGAGTCGATGACCCTTGTTCGCCATACCAAGATACTAGACATAAGATTGTTCAATAACTCCAGCACCGTCTTCAATATGGGAATTCGGAGGTACATGAGAAGCACGATAATAATGGTGGGGATGAAATATTGGAGAAAGAAGAACAGGTTCATGTAGTCGATAACGATATTTCCGATCATTCCGCCACAGGTGGCGCAAATGGCAACGAGAATAACGCTCCATGGCGCCCGATAGGTTCGCTTCAATTCTTTGCGGCGGGTCTTCAGGAAGATATCCCCAATGCCGAAGAGGGTCATCACCCCGAGAAAGGAGATGGTATAGACCCCGGCCAGGGATAGCAGCTCTCCCTTTGTGACAATCAGAATGGATGAGCAGAGCAGAAAAAAGGTGATGATAATCCGATGGCACGTTTTCCTGCGATTCTTTTTGAGCAGAAACTGGGGAAGGCATTGGTCCAGTGCCATCCGCTGAACCAGACCGGTCACGCCAATAAAACTGGTGAGCACCGCTCCGGAGAGTACTGCAGCCGCATCCAGCACCACGATAATTTTAAACACCTGCCCCCCCATCATATACGCCATTTCCGACAACAGGTACCGCTTAAATATGATGATAGTGGCAACCGGCAGCATGCACAGGGACAGAATGGAGGTGAGGGGGTTGATGACGCCGACAGCCACCAGCATGTTTCGAAGCGTCTTTCGGAAAACCCCGACATCCTGTTCTTCAACGAAATTGGCGGAACTCTCAAACCCGCTGATGCCGAGCAGGGCTGCTGAAAACCCCAGGGCGATGGCGATCAATAACCCGTTGCCCGTCGGTAGTGTCTTGAGATTCTCGGCAAAAACAGAAAAGTCCCAGGGAATGCTGAAAAAGCCGATGATAATAAACGTGGCCAGGATTCCCATATGGAAGATGAATATACAAAGCGCAACAATGGCCGATTCCGTAATGCCGATGATGGCCAGGGCGGCAAATACGGCCAGGACCAGTATCGTGCCGTGGGTGACGTTGAAGTGGGGATAAAGTGAATATACATAGTCCACTGCCGTCTTGGAAGAAATCACCGCCGTTGCGATATAGGAGAGGATGGTCATACAGGCGGCGAGGGCGGCGGCGAACTTGGATGTGCAGTTCAACAGGCAGTTATATGTGCCCCCGTTAAGGGGCAGGGCTTCAACCACCTCTGTATAGACCTTTTTGTAAAGATAGAGAACAAAGACGACCATCAGGAGAACCAGCGGCGCCAGAACCCCGGCAAAAACCGCTGCAATGGCCGACACATACAGACAGGAAGAGGTGATGTCGTTACCGCAGATTCCGGTGGCAAGCCATTGATTCAGCCGCTTTCTCCGGGCCGGTCCCACAAATAGCTCTTCTGTTGAGGGGACTCCCGAAGAAGCTACCGGTTCTGCATTAACGCTCACTATATACACTCCCCACAAAGGGCTTAAGAAAAAGTCCTGTGGAATTCTGTTTTATTGTCGATGGGTCCATGATTTATTAATAAATGAAGATGGTGTCAAGAATGAATGACTTTTTAGGGGGATTTCGCTGAAGGAAGCCGCTGGGAACCGCAAAACACATATAGTCCCTCATCATCGGATTCACAACCCAGGGTCATGTTCAATTTAGATGCCAGATCCACCGCAAGGGCGGTCGGTCGCGACATGGCAAGGATAATCGGAATTCGAGCCCTGGCCGCCTTCTGCACCAGTTCGTAACTGATACGGGATGAAAGTACCAGCATGGATGCTTTGGACAGATTACCGTTAAGAAACAGTTTTCCAACAGCCTTATCCAGTGCATTGTGACGGCCCACATCTTCAGCAGAAGAGAGTAGATTAAAATCGGAATCATATAATACAGCAGCATGGGCAGCTCGGGTTTTCTGTCGGAGGGGCTGGTGTTCTGGTAACCGATCCATGCAGGCCGCAGCCTTTTTAATATCCATTTTCCGGTCATCTTCTATCGGTTTCAGGGTTTGGTAGAGGTCTTCTACGATCTCTTTTCCGCATAGACCGCAGCTGGTTTGACTGATAAACCCTCTCCTGTCAAGAATCTCGGAGATACCCGCTCTTCTTTCAGGCTTTAGGGTTACAGCAATCACGTTCGTGTCCACGTCGTCGCAAAATGCGATGGTGGTGAAATCGTCCGGTGAGTCGACGATACCTTCTCCTAAACAGAATCCTGCGACATGCGCTATCTCATCTCCGGGGGTTCGCATAACCACTGAATACGGATTTCCCTGTAATCTTATGGAAAGCGGCTCTTCACCGATAAGGTGACGGTCCGCAGAATTATTGAAGGTTCCATTCCAGTGTAATACTGAATGGTTTTGAGAAGTCTCCACCCCACACTCCTTTAGATCAGTTCAATCGCATCTCCACTTTGGATCCTGCCGCCGGTCAGAACCCGTGCAAAGACCCCTTCCTTTGGCATGATGCAGTCCCCGGCCTGATAATAGATGGCGCATTTTCGTATGCATTCTTTCCCGATTTGGGTGATCTCCAAAAGCACGGATTCACCGATCTTTACCCGGGTTCCGACGGGAATCGCTTTCCAGTCGACCCCCTCTGTGGCAATATTTTCGGCAAAATCACCGAATGTGACATCCAGTCCGGCATCTTTTGTTTTTTCAATGCTTTCCGAGGCAAGTAGGCTGACCTGCCGATGCCAGTCTCCGGCGTGGGCGTCTCCTTCAAACCCAAAATCCTCAATCACTTTTGCCGCAGGAATAATATCCTTCCGGGTACCCTTTTTCTTGCTGATGGCCAATGAGACAACTTTCATGGTCTGCTCTCGTTCTGAATGATTATAGTTACAATTCAAATTGTATTATCTATTATTATAGGTTCCCGAATGGAAATCTGCAAACTGAAAAATAGAGATTATGTCAAAACCGTTAAAATCGACAGAGATAGACATATTAAAATTCGATCCATATATTTCTTTTTATAGCCAAAAACGAAGGAATCGATCTAAAACCATTAACTTTTGCTTGACAAAAAAAAACTTTTCATTAATATAAAGTGTTTTTTGAGCAGATATCTCCAGAGGAGGATCAATTCATGTATGCGGTAATATCATCGGGTGGAAAACAGTACAAAGTCGAACAAGGTGAGACTGTTCGGATTGAGAAGTTGCCAGGAGAAATCGGAGCTCCTTTTTCATTTGATAAAGTGCTTATGGTATCTGACGGTGAAAAGATTCAGATCGGAACGCCGGTTCTGGATAAGGTAACGGTACAGGGACATATCGTGGAGCAGGGTAAGGCGAAAAAGATAATCGTTTTTAAATATAAGCGCAGAAAAAGATATCGCCGGAAACAGGGACACCGGCAGTTTTTTACGGCAATCCAAATCGATAGTATCGAAGCTTGAAACTATTTGAAATCATTTATATATTTAAGGAGCAGGACAAATGGCACACAAGAAAGCCGGAGGGAGTTCAAAAAACGGCCGAGACAGCAATTCCCAGCGCCGCGGTGTCAAACGATTCGGTGGAAACCCGGTGAAAGCAGGAAACATATTGGTGCGTCAGCTCGGAACGAGGATACATCCCGGACATAATGTGGGCATGGGCAGAGATTATACCCTCTTCGCAAAAATAGACGGAATTGTCTCCTATGAACGGGCGGGACGATCGCGCAAACGAGTCAGTGTATATGAAGCGTGAAGTTTCTGGATGAGGCGACCATTTCCGTCCAATCCGGTGATGGCGGAAAAGGATGTGTCAGTTTCAGACGTGAAGCCTTTATCCCCCGCGGTGGACCGGACGGCGGTGATGGTGGGCGTGGGGGACACGTCGTTTTAAAATCAACATCCAGTCATTATACCCTCTTTGATTTCCGATTCAAAAAACATTTCAAGGCTGAAAACGGCGCTCACGGCCAGGGGACAAATAAAACCGGAAAAAACGGAAAAGATCTCGTCATCGAAGTGCCTCCCGGCACCCTGGTGAAAGATGCAGCTACCGAAGCCGTCCTAAAAGATTTTTCAAGGCCGAATGAGACCCATACGATCGCAGAAGGCGGCACCGGGGGAAGGGGTAACAGCCGCTTTAAAAGCTCCACCAACCGGTCGCCGCGTTATGCCCAGCCCGGGAAGCCCGGACAAACGCTCTCCCTCAAACTGGAGCTCAAGCTCATCGCAGATGTGGGGATCATCGGGATGCCGAATGCCGGAAAATCCACCCTCATCAGCACCATCTCGTCTGCTCAGCCCAAGATCGGAGATTATCCCTTTACGACCCTGATACCAAACCTCGGTGTGGTACAAACCGACTGGGGGGAACCCTTCGTGGTGGCCGACATGCCCGGACTAATTGAAGGGGCTCATGAGGGAACCGGTCTGGGGATTCAGTTTCTCCGGCATATTGAACGAACCCGGATATTGATCCACATGATCGATGGAACGGCGATCGAGCCGGACGATCCAACGGCATCCTACACCATCGTTAATCGTGAATTGGAACAATACAGCGAGGCTTTGGCCGCCAAACCCCAGATTGTTGTGGTCAACAAATTGGATGTCCCGGGCATCAAAGCAGCAGCCGGTCGGTTTGAGGCTGTTTTAAAGCCGATTAAGGTTTTTCAGATCTCCGCCTTGACCCGACAGGGTATCGCGGACCTCCTCTATGATATACGGAAAATGTTGGATGAGTTGAACGACATCCGGCAGGGGTGATTGAATCCGTTTTACCTCAAGAAGCAAAGGTGTTATTAAAAATTAGACCCTTGTGCAAATGCAACACAATCTATTAATAGCGTTAGCCTAAATCGTTATTTTTTTGCTTTATATAAAAATCAATACACAAGCACCCCGCCAGAAAAACGGCGGGCAGGCAAATTACAGACAAATTTCAAATTTTTAGACATCCTGAACATGTTTGAGATTTTGGGTTTCGGTCACGCGCAGGCGCTTGCGCCGCGTGTTGTGATTTTTGGAGTATTTGATATTTGTGATTTGGAATTTCCGGCTTGTCCGCCGCCCTTTGGCGGATTTATCCGGGTTAGGGTATTTGAATGCGGATCGGTCTTTTCGGAGGCACATTTAACCCCATACATTACGGCCATCTCCGAGCCAGTCTTGAAGTAAAAGAAGAATTCGGGCTCGACAAGATCTATCTAATTCCTTCCGCAATACCACCGCATAAATCACCCCGCGGCGTGGTGGATGCAAAAGACCGGTTTCACATGATCCAACTGGCCATATCCGATCAGTCGGATTTTATTGTCTCGGATGTGGAATTGGACCGGCCCGGTCCGTCTTATTCCATTGATACGGTGCATCACTTCCAGAAGATATTGCCGAAGGACCCCCGATTTTATCTGATCCTCGGGACTGATGCATTTTATGAAATCGACACCTGGAAAGCATATAAAGACTTCTTCGATCTGGTTCCCATGATTATCATGCTGCGTCCCGGCGATCGGTTTTCCATGGCCCCCAAACGCCACAGTTATTTTGAAACCTTTCTGAAAACCAAGATATCTGAAAAATATTCCTATTCTGAAGATCTATCCTGTTTTATCCATCCGGAAAAGCAGTCCATATTTATCGCATATATTACATCCCTGGACATTTCATCCACGCATATCCGTGATTTAATCGGCAGGGGAAAATCGATCCGGTATCTGGTTCCTGATTCAGTTGCCGATTATATTGTAACTAAAGGACTCTATTTATGACAGAAAGTTTCGACCCTTCTATTGATCTTTATGTTAAGGCGGCTCTCGGTCGAAAGGCTTCGGGACTGGTGGTGTTGGATGTCAGTTCCCTCACCTCCATCGCCGACGCCTTCATCATCTGTCACGGGAGATCCAATCGTCAAGTTCAAGCCATTGCCGAACACATTGTCTCGGATCTTAAGAAGCAAAATATCAAGCCCATGAATGTCGAAGGCATAAAAGACGGGCACTGGGTGCTGCTCGATTACGGCCATGTCATTATTCATGTCTTTTATGAATCCATACGCTCCTTTTATGACCTTGAAAGTCTCTGGATTGACGCAAAACGGATAAAAACCAAAACAATGATTCAACTCGAGAGGAAACGGAAATCAACAATGAGTAAAAGATCGTTATGTATGCTGGTCATTCTGGATGGCTGGGGAAAACGAACCGAAACGGAAGGTAATGCGGTTTATATCGCAAAAACGCCCTTTTTGGATAAACTCGGGAATACCTACCCCAATACCGAGTTAATATGTTCGGGGAAAGCTGTCGGGTTGCCCGAAGGAATTATGGGAAACTCTGAAGTCGGCCATCTGAATATCGGAGCCGGACGGGTGGTGTATCAGGATATTGTAAGAATCGATAAGGCCATCGAAAATGGAAATTTCTTTGAAAATGATGTCCTGAATGATCTCATGACAACGATAAAGGGGCGACATTCTTCCCTTCATCTCATGGGACTCGTTTCAGATGGCGGTGTCCACAGTCACTTAAACCATTTATTTGCACTGATCGATTTGGCAAAGAAAAACGGTATCGAAAACGTATATGTTCATGCCATTACAGACGGCAGGGATACCAGTCCGGACAGCGGGAAAATCTATATTGCGCAACTACAAAAATACATCCATGAACACGGATCAGCAGCGATCGCCACCATCTGCGGGCGTTATTATGCCATGGATCGGGATACCCGGTGGGACCGAACCCAGAAAGCGCATCGGCTTTATACCGGCGGGGTAGGCGTTTTGGAAAATGACCCGGTGGAAGCGGTAAAACATGCCTACGGGCGCGATGAAACCGATGAATTTATCTGTCCCATTGCCATTGCGGATGACAACCAAAATCCAATTGGCATCGTCCGGGATGGAGACGGCATCATATTCTTTAATTTCCGGGCCGATCGGGCACGCCAAATCACCCGTTCTTTTACAGAGGCGAATTTTGATGCATTTGAGCGTAAACGGGTTCCGGATCTGTCAGGATATGTATGTTTGACGCTTTATGGGGAGGGTTTTTCGCTGCCGGTTGCATTTCCTCCAATCCATCTCAGTGGAATCCTTGGAGAAGTGATCAGCAAAAACGGCCTCCGTCAGCTTCGCATCGCCGAGACGGAAAAATACGCCCATGTCACATACTTTTTAAACGGCGGAGAGGAAAACCCGTTTGAAGGTGAGGAGCGATGCTTGATTCCTTCTCCCCGCGATATTCCGACTTACGATCACAAGCCGGAAATGAGCGCCTTGGAAGTGACCCGGGAGGTTTTATCCCGAATTGAATCCGATAAATACGACCTCATCGTTTTGAACTTCGCCAATATGGACATGGTGGGGCATACCGGCGATCTCACCGCTGCGATTAAAGCATGTGAAACCATAGATACGTGCGTGAAGCAGATCGTTGATCGGGTGAAAAAGAAAAACGGAGTGCTCCTCATTACCGCCGATCACGGCAATGCAGAACAAATGATCAGCGATTCCGGAGGCATACATACCGCACACTCTTTGAATCCGGTTCCTTTTATTCTGGTTGATGACTCCAGAAAAAACGTGCGGCTGAAGCGAGGCGTATTGGGAAATATCGCCCCGACCATTTTAGAACTCATGGGCATTGAAAAGCCCGAGTTGATGACCGAAGAATCGTTGATCGATTCATCAAGCTAAAAGTCTACTGTCCCGCCACATCCTTACCGCAGTGCTTGCACAGTTTGGCTCTTTTCTTAATGATTTCAGCACAGAAGGGACATTCCCGTGTAAAATTTCGATCATGGATCTTATGTATCGATTCTTCTACTTGTTTAACAAGACGCTCAATACCGAATTTATGATTCCGCATGGCTTCCACGGCTTTCAGTTCTCCGATATCTCCGAGCATCTCGGCGGCCTTTATCCGGACCTGCCCAGGAAGACGGCCGTCCAGTAAAAGCTCCAGCACGGTCTGCCAATCGTTGGATCGATAACATTCAGCAAGTGTTAAAAATCCCTGTTTCGTCGCCTCTTTTAGCGCTTCCTCTTCCGCCAGTACCTGTTCGTCGATGATTTGCCCTTTGGCGCCCTGAGGACCGAATACCGGTATGCATTCGTAATTACCGCCTTCCGGGTAACACATGCACCGGTAAGACGCGGTTTGTCCATAATTTTCCCGGATATTATCCCAACCCTCTCGATACAACGGACAATCATCATTAAAGCATATGTATAAGTAGGGCGTGCCCCAGCCCAGACCGTCACCCATAGCCACCGGGGGGACTTCCCATAGGCTCATTTCTTCACTACAGTGAGGGCAATTGGGTTTTTCTTTGGACAGTATCTTCTCTAAAACCTGTTCTTTGGTTTCAAAAGCCATTAACAGCCTCCATCTTTAACAATCTATAATCTGCCGGAATACAGCTCTCCTCTGTGATGCGCGGTGATCATATTCGGGCCAAAATTCAATTAGTTCCAAGTTAAGCCGATATTCGAAATTGTCAATAAACCCGAAAAGGATCAAAAAGCGAAGAAGACTCAGCCTGACGACCTCCATAAACGCCATCAAATTTAGTCAATATTATGACGCAAAGTAGAATTTTTTATAAATTTTGCATAGATTCCGAATAATGGCAAACATTCGACGCTAACAAGCATAACCTGTTGAAATAAATTAATAAAACCTTAAATGGCGGCAGGGCAAAAAATTCCTCCCAGCCATGTCCTGTCTTTATGAAATGTATGCGATTTCAAATGGTTATACAAATGGCATTGTATTTGCATATTTGTTTTTCAACCAGTTCTCTTTCGACACATAAATACAGGAAGATAGACCATGGAATACTTTTTCAAAAGATTGCTTCGAAATGTATCGGTAGCCACAGGTGTTCTTTTCGGAGTTGCAAAGAAGATCGATTATAAGACCCTGAGTCGTTACATGCTCCGCATCAACGAGATGCAGGATCTGAACGGTATCATTCAGGAAACCTCCCTGTGCTTGAAAGACATCTTGAACTACAGACTGTTTGCGTTTGCCGTCCAGGATGACGATAAAGTGGATGTTTGGATCGACCCGAGCATCTATAAAAAATCCATGGGGAAAATAATAAAGAACGATTTCGGAACCCGGGGCAAGCTCAAAACGCATCCCCTGCATGAAAGCAAGGAAAAGCGTGGGAACCCCGTCACCTTTCATACCACCGACCTGATCTCATACGTGCTCATGGACGGTAAATATTATGCCAAGCTGTATATCCTGCCCGACAGGCGGATGTTCTTATATCACAATGAAATCATTAATATTATCGTAAAATCCCTCGGGATTTCCCTTGCAAATTTAATGAATATCAAACGCCTTGAAAGTGCTGCGGCATTTGATTCCATGACCAATTGTTACAATCGGCGTGAGTTCAATCGATTAATCGAACATAATATTGCCAACGCAAAACGATACCAAAGAGATCTATCCATCATTATGTTCGATCTAGATCATTTCAAAGGGGTAAATGATCAATTTGGTCACCTGGTAGGCGATTTGGTGCTAGGGAAAGTGGCCGAGGCGATACAGTTAAAAATCCGGAAAGGTGACTATCTGTCAAGATATGGCGGTGAAGAATTTGTACTGGTTCTTCCGGACACCAAGCGAACCCGGGCCATGGAATTGGCCGAACGGTTGAAACAAGTGGTTTGCGCAATGCGGGTTAAAACACCGGAAGGAGATACCGTCAAGATCACCGCAAGTTTCG
>Ga0180009_10006146_pt1 | contig 12685 bp, 12 predicted proteins | sample OS_PC_MetaG_FD_123537 | JGI IMG/M metagenome (GOLD analysis project Ga0180009, IMG submission 123537) | Groundwater microbial communities from the Aspo Hard Rock Laboratory (HRL) deep subsurface site, Sweden - OS_PC_MetaG | ecosystem: Environmental > Aquatic > Deep subsurface > Groundwater...
AAAAAACGATAAAGGAGGTGGGCGATGGGAAGTGATTATCCCTTTCCTCTTCCCATTTTCTCTTCTTCAGGGGTCGTTGTTTCTTTTGACAAAGATATGCAAAAACTGAAAGCATTCAGCGAAGCCTTATCTGACAAAATGATGTGATAGAAAATCGTTATTGTCCAAACAACTTACCATTTAATATTATGTATGCCGTCATAGAAAAAAACAAGCTCACCATCTCGGTGGCGGAATTCTACGCCATGGACTGGTATGCGCGGGATCATTTTCCGTCGCATGAAGAAACATACCCATTTGATTATCGTACCCATGGAAAGGATTGCGAGCAAGATTTATTTCATACGTGGCATCAAGGTGATGTTGGACAGAGATCTGGCTGAACTGTATGACGTTGAAACCAAAGCTTTGAAACAGGCGGTCAGAAGGAATATTGATCGATTCCCCGAGGATTTTATGTTTGAGCTTTCCAAAGAGGAATTTAAAAACTTGAGGTCACAAATTGTGACCTCAAGTTGGGGAGGACTCAGATATTTACCTATGGCCTTTTCTGAGCAGGGAGTCGCCATGCTCTCCAGTGTTTTGAAAAGCAACAGAGCCATTCATGTAAATATACAAATAATGCGGGCTTTTACAAAGCTCCGGGAAATGTTGTCAACGCACGAGGATCTTAAGAAAAAAATTGAAGATATGAAAAAAAAGTATGACCAACAGTTCCAGATCGTATTCGATGCCATCAAGCAATTGCTGGAAACTGAAGAAACACCCAAGAAAATTTACCCCGTTAAATTTATATTTTCTAAATGCGCATAAAAGACTGGACCGCATATATTTGGGATGAGCAATGGATTAATTGTTGGTTGATATTTAACCGGGGAGATCGGGTTCACGGTAAAGGAAAAACAAAAAGGCTACGGCAAAAAGTCGGGAAAGAAAAAATAAGGGAAATCAACTCTAAAAATCCAATGGCGAACCCTTTTATGGGGGAACCGTTTTTGACCCTTTTCCCCAAATTAAGAGGGTGTCAAAGTTAGGTTATCGCAAGAGAACAGGTTTTGGTTAATATTTCGAGATCCACTTAGCGGCCGACAAGAGGATAAGAATGACTCACTTTTGGGCAAAAACCACAAAAGATGGGGAACCTGGCATTTCAGTTTATGACCACATGGTGAATGTAGGGTGCGTTGCACGTTGCATTGCTGAGACCTCCCCGGGAATCCTTGAGCGGTTTCATTTGCAGTCATCAGCGGTCGGCACTCTTGCTGCTCTCCACGACCTGGGAAAGATTTCTCCTGGCTTTCAAAGGAAGTGTGAGGGATGGCTTGAGGAGAACAATCTGGCGAAAATTGATCGCAACTGGCGCTGGGATTCGGCAATGGAATCCGACCACGGCAAAGTATCCCACGCGGCAATTCAGGCTTTTCTCCTGGAGATAGGTGTCGACTGTCAGACCGCCAAGTTTGTTTCATCTGTACTTGGCGCTCATCATGGTCGTCTGAATCCACCCAATGATCGCGGGTACCGTCCTCAGAAACTAATTTCTGATACTGCCAGCCAAATTGATTGGGATGCCGAACGCGTGGCGAATGCTCAAATGATATGGGACCGCTTTGCTGGACGTACCGCTATTATTAACATTTCCGACGACTCCCCTTCGCTTTGGTGGCTTGCTGGGCTCACCTCCGTTGCCGACTGGATCGGTTCAGATGAACGGTTCTTCCCTCCAGAACGCGGAACAGGGGAGAAAGATGTCTCATCCCTTGCCCGAAAAGCGCTCTATACAATCGGCATTCGAAAAACTGAATTTGTTCACAACCTTTCGTTTCATGACTTATTCCATGATGTAGAAAACCCTGAAATGCAGTGGGTCCCCAATGAGATGCAGGAGAAAGCACTCTCTGCAATTAGAGGACCTGGAGTCTATGTTATCGAGGCTCCGATGGGTATGGGCAAGACCGAAGCGGCGCTATGGGCGGCCTATCAGCTACTTGTTACCGGAAAAACAACGGGAATTTATTTTGCGCTTCCTACTCAGGCAACGAGTAACCGCATGCACTTGCGGATGAATGAGTTTGTGCGGCGCATATCCCCTGCATCCAGTGCAAGTCGCCTGATTCATGGTAACTCATGGCTCTTGGATCAGTCATCCGGGCTATCGCCGGTTGCTACAAGTCGTTATTCCATAAATGATGATGCGAGAATCGGTCGGGACTGGTTCGCCTCGGCAAAGCGTGCGCTCATTGCCCCTTTTGGGGTCGGTACTATTGACCAGGCATTGCTTGGCGTAGTAGCAGCGAAGCACTTTTTTGTCCGGCATTTTGCACTTGCGGGAAAGGTGGTAATCCTTGATGAGGTACATTCATACGACCTTTACACTGGAACGCTCATCGACAAACTCATTACGACTCTCGAAGCTCTGGGCTGCACGGTAATAGTCCTGTCCGCCACACTCACGGCAAAAAGGTGTGGTCAGATAATTTCTCGACCGGAAGATGTAACGGAAGAGGCAGGGCTTCTCTATCCACTCATCACGGGGAGATACGAAGGGCATGTTCTTGCGCCTGTAGCGACAGCTCCCCCGGAGTCACGAACCGTTAAAGTCGACTTTATTGCCGGCGAGAAAGCCGCTGAAAAGGCGATAGAGATTGCTCAAAACAGCGGAGCCGTGCTCTGGATATGCAATACTGTTGAAGCGGCCCAGAAACAATACCGGCGATTTATGGGCCTGGCTCAAAACGAGTTTCCTATCGGTCTTCTTCATTCGCGGTTCCCTTACTGGCGGCGCGAAAAACTCGAAGATGAATGGATGGGGCGGTTCGGTAAAAGCGGAACTACCAGATGCGAATCAATTCTCATCTCCACTCAGGTTGTTGAACAAAGTGTTGATCTTGATGCTGATTTCTTGATTACCGACCTGGCCCCCACCGACATGCTCCTGCAACGCCTCGGGCGACTTTGGCGGCATGAGCGGGGGCAGCGGCCGGTTGATGCGGCACGACTCTGCATTATCAATGAGGAAAAGAGCCTTAAAGAATTCCGGGACATGGAGCCCAAGGCGATAGTAGATACCCTTGGAGGAAAGGCGCATGTGTATGACCCGTTTGTGTTGTTGAGAACCCTTCAAGTATGGAAAAACTATCCGAGCGTTGTCATCCCAACGCAGATACGAGAGCTGATTGAAGCAACCTATATTGTCCGGGACGATGACCCAAAATCGTGGGAGAAGCTATTTGATGAGCGATTTGTTCGAAATTCCAATGAACGGTTCAAAGCGGCAATGAATAGCAACTATTGGCAACCGCAATTGCCCGATGAAGAAGGCGTTCAAACCCGCCTTAACGAGATGCCTACAGTTTCGGTGGTTCTCTGCCGGAGCATCAACAAGCAGGAGGCAGTGTTTATTGACGACACCTCAGGAAGGCTCGGCGGGGATAAGTTCCGGCTCTCCATAGCTCAAGCAATTCACAAAAATATAGTGAAGGTCCCGGAATACTGCTTCGACAACATTAAGTCGTGTCCCGCCTTTGCCGACTATCTCTACGGAAATCAAAGTGTCGGAATTGTTGAAAAGAGTGGAGCAGTTGAGGTGCATGGTCTAAAGAGCGGAACGCGGCTTTACTATTCTGATGAATTAGGGCTTGTCATAGAAAAGCCATCTTGAAAGGAGGAGATATGAATGTTGCATTTGACCCGTGGATACCGGTGGTAACCACTTCGGGCGAACGGAAACTCGCGAGCCTGAATTCAGTACTCACCGATGGCGAGGAATTCGCCGATCTGGCGGTGCGCCCCCACGAGCGGGTTGCCCTGATGCGGCTCTTTCTCTGTGTTGCTCATGCCTCACTCAATGGCCCCAAGGATTATATCGAATGGTGCGAAGTGCCGAATCGCTTGCCTGAGGCAGTGCAGAAGTATCTGATGAACTGGAAGGATTCGTTTGAGTTGTTCCATGAGACAAAGCCGTGGTTGCAGGTGGCTGAGCTGAACCCTCTTCCATCGGACAAGGACGATGACTCTGAAGATGAAAAGGGCTGGTCAACACTGAACAAGCTATGTTTTACCCGAGCAAGTGGAAACAACTCAACTCTCTTTGACCATGCATCAATTGGGGGAGTACCAACCGAATACACCAAAGAAGAAATCGCCCTTAACCTGCTAACATTTCAAAATTTCTTTGTAGCTGGCGGTAAGGCGTCGTCAAGGCTTTGGGGCGATGTTGAAATGAAGAATCCACCCAATCCCAAAGGAGGTCCGTGCTCTGGCAAATCGATCTTATTCACATTTCTACGGGATAAGGGACTCTTTGAATCGATCCACCTGAACTTGAATACGTATGGGGACTTGAAATTGATTTACGGGGATTCGGGTAATTGGATAGGAAAGCCTATGTGGGAAATGCCTATCAAATCACCTGCTGACAATGCGGCCATTACCAATGCGACGCAAACGCACATCGGGAGGCTGGTACCTCAAACCAGAATTCTCCGAGTACATGAAGATCGTAAAAGAGTATTGCTCGGCGCAGGCTTCATTTATCCTAAATTCCAGGATGACAAGAACACATTTTATCCAGATTTGTTTGCTACGACGGTGCTGAACAGAGCGGGAGAGCGGGAATTGTTGTCGGCAAGACCCAGCATTTCTCTATGGAGAGAATTGCATTCTCTGGCGGTGCGCAGAAAGAATGCTTCGGATTCAAACCGCGGACCTCTTTGCTTGCGGAATATTCCGAATACCTGTTCTTGCGACATTATCGTGAATGCAATGGTGACCAATCCAACGCAGGCAGCAGAAATCGTCGATTTAGTTGAATCGGTCTTTCACATCCCCGCCAGTCTTCGCACAACTGAAGGAAGCGCAACCTATGAATCCGAGGTAAAGAAATCGGAATTATGGGCGAGTCGATTGGGTGGAGCTGTCGAGGAATATCGAAAAGAAATAGATGACGATTGGGAAAAAAGGTTAGATAGAGCCAAGCAGGGTAAGTGGGCATTGAAAGCAAGACTGCACTCCCTTGCCACCACCCACTATTGGACCACCGTCGAAAAGAATCTTCCGATTCTGATGACCCATATCGAAGCCGTCGGCACTGATGTTGCTATCCCCACCCGCGACGTATGGCGAAAAATGATCTTCTCTTCTGCCTGTGAGGCTTACCGCATTTCCTGCGGGCAGGAGACTCCTCGGCACATGCGAGCCTTTGCCAACGGGTGGCAGAAATTGACAGTGATACGGGATAAACCTGAAACGGATATCAATGAAACCACGGAGGTGAAAGTATGAGCCAGCTTCTCGAACGACTCCGCAAGCACAATAATAACAGGGGGATGATGGCCAATCTCCGGTGCGTACTTGTGGACAACAAAAAACATCGTGCTTGGCCCGCATTGAATCGTCTTGGAGTTGCGATCAAAGACGACGATTTGGCATATGTTGCCGGACTTTTCGCTACCCATCCCGAAGAGACATCCACCGGGAATTTCGGCGCCACCTGCAAGGCAATCGAACAAAAGCGGGGGGACAAACGAAGCGATGACAGCAAGTTGACATCGACCGAGCGGCGATTTCAGCATCTGCTAACTGCCGAAAAGGGGGCTGAGTTGCACGGTCGCGTTCTGCGATTTGTTCTCATGGCAAAGTCACGGGGTGTCCCGGTCAACTATGAAAAACTTATTCCGGATCTGAAATTCTGGGGCGATCGCACCAAAACCGAATGGGCGAGTGCTTTCTGGACACAGAGCGCAACACCTGGCGCCGAGGAGGACAAATGAACTGGCTTGCCCGTTTAGAAGTTGATGTGGAAACCGCTCGTACTGAAGGCATGTTAGACAGCTACGCCTGGCACAAGCGGTTATGGGAGGGATGTTTCCCCGATGAACCGGATGCCAAACGAGATTTTCTGACGCGAATTGACCAACTCGAAGGGGCGTTCCTTATATGGGTTCTGGCAAAGAGAAAACCGGAACGACCGCACTGGAGTCCCCCTGATGGCTTTGCCCTCACTGAGATTGCTGCATCGTTCCTCACACACCGGTACTATGCCTTTGACCTGCGGGCGAACCCAGTGAAAACACTCGTGCAGCGATTGCCCAATGGAGAGATCTTGCTACGACCCAATGGAAAACGAAAGCATGGCAAGCGTGTCCCTTTGGTTAAACATGGCGAGCTGCGTGCTTGGCTTATTCGTAAAGGCAAAGTGAGGTGTCGGGATAAGGACACTGGCTTAGATGTTCCTGGTGGATTTCGAATCGTGGATGAAAAGCCGCTCGAAATCAGCCCGATGCTGGAAAGCCATTTTCGCAAGAAAGGGCAATCAGCATATCACGGCGGGGTCCAGTTTCGCGGAACCTTGGAGGTGACCGAGCCGGATAAATTTGCTGCAACCTATCAATCCGGCATTGGTAGCGCCAAGAGCTTCGGTTTCGGCCTGCTGTTGCTTGCACCAATCAACCTGTAAATACAACAAACCCATAAGGAGAATTGTAATGAAACATCTTGAATTACATATCATTCAATCCGTCCCTGTCGCCTGCCTCAACCGTGACGACCTCAATTCACCCAAGACAGCGGTTTTTGGAGGCGTCCAGAGGGCACGGGTATCAAGCCAGTCGTGGAAGCGGGCGATTCGGGAGATGGCAAAGGAGATGGATTCCACACTGTTCAAAGGAAACCGGTCTAGACGTATGATTTATAAACTTACAACATGCCTTGAAAGCAAAGGTGTATCTAAAGACATTGCTGTTATTATTGCTGAGCAGGTTGCTGGTATCGTTGAAACATTAGATTCAAAGACAGACTCTGACGGTTTCAAGAAGATAAAGACACTGATGTTTTTCTCCGATGCAGAATATGATGCAATCGCCAGTGCGGTCAAAGATGATATTAAGATATCCGCTGAAAAAGTTAAGAATTCTTCAAACGCCATACGTAGCTTCAAAGAATCTATGAAAATAATTTATGATGAAAATAAACAAGAGAAAGCAAAAAGGGATCTGGAAAAACTGGAAAAAGAATTGGAAAAAGACAAAAAGGCATTGTTGAAAGATTTTGGTGCCAAACCAATCAAAAACGCAATCAAATCTGTACAACTTAAGGATGCCGCTGACATTGCTCTTTTTGGTCGTATGGTCGCCAATGACCATTCTTTGACCATCGAAGCTGCGTCGATGTTTTCCCATGCCCTTTCAACCCACAAAGTAGACAATGAAATCGACTTTTTTGCCGCCGTAGACGACCTGCAAACTAAGGAAGAATCTGGTGCAGGTATGACCAGCACGCTGGAATTTAATTCTGCAACCTACTACCGCTTTGCTGCTCTTAATCTCGACATGCTTGCAGATGCGGAACACCTTGAAATCATGACTCAAAAAGAGCGGCAAGATGTGGTGCGCACCTTTTTGGAAGCAACAATTAAAGCCATTCCCGGAGCCCGTAAGAACACCATGAATGGAAACACATTTCCGGTTTATGTGCTTGGTGTTGTGCGGGAAAAGGGACATCCAGTTCAACTGGTTAATGCTTTTGAAGCACCGGTTCGTTCGACGCAGGGTTATGTTCCTAAATCAGTTGAACTACTCAAGTTGGAGTATGCAAAGCTCACCGATACATGGGGGATCAAAGCTGTTTTCGAAAAGGCGATTCCCGATATCAATTTAAAAAACTTTCTTGATGAGGTGGTGAACCATGTCATCTGATAAACGCTTTCTGGCCCTTCGTTTAGAGAGTCCCCTTCAATCTTGGGGATTCGACAGTCAGTACAATCGTCGCAACACCGGCCTGATGCCGACTAAGAGCGCTATTGCCGGGATTTGCTGTGCCGCGCTTGGACTGCCGCGTGGTAGCAACAACGAACAGGAGTTCCTTAACTTGTTCGGAACAGTGCGAATGACTTCTATTGCTATCCCTCGTAATATATCTAAAAAGGAACTTCTGGTTCGGCGGTTGCAAGATTTTCATACTATCCAGAACACCAAAAAAGCCGATGGAAAAATCAAGGATTGCCACATTACTCATCGCCAGTACCTGACGGATGCAAAATTTGGTATTCTTATCGAAGGAGGTGCGGATCTATTGTATGAAATCGCTGCCGCTCTGGTTAATCCGAAATGGGGCATCTGGCTCGGACGCAAAACATGTATTCCGTCAGCCCCGGTGTTTGTTGGCTTAAAGGAAAGTCGAGATGATGCGCTGCATCTTCTCATCGGAGAAAAGCCGCTCCAATCGTTCACTCGACAAGAGGAATTTGAAAACTTTGTTGATGGTCGCGATTCTCTTCCCGATACCCCGGTATCGTTTGCATCAGAGCGGAGAATGTTCTCACCAAGAAGAGTGCGAACGCTACAAGGAAAGGAGCAAGCATGAAGCCCTATGTAACTCGCTTCGGCCCCACTAAAGCCTTCGGCTGCGGGCTGATGCTGGTGAGGCGGGTTTAAGCAAATGAGATCTAATTTACAAGTTCGGAAAGGCACAATGATAAGGGGTTCATGATGGAAACTAAAGTTGCAGTTTTTAAAGGTAAACAAATTCGAAAGATTATTTTTCAAAACGAGTGGTATTTCTCAATCATTGATATCATTGAGGTTCTGACGGACAGTGAAAAGCCCCGCGATTATTGGTACCGGATGAAGCAACGGGAAAAAGAGGCGAGCGGCATCGAGTTGTCGACATTTTGTCGACGACTGAAATTGGAGTCAACCGACGGAAAAAAATACCTGACAGAAATAGTTAATACTGAAAGTGCTTTTCGCATCATCCAATCCATCCCCTCCCCCAAGGCCGAGCCCTTCAAACGCTGGCTGGCAAAAGTTGCTAAAGAATTGAAAGGGCTTAAGCGTGAAAATCTGCGGGACCATATGACCGATGATGGATTTTCCGAAAAAACTGTATTACTGAATATCCTGGTCAATTAAGGAGTTCACTTATGCCGAAAGAGATAGTTCAATATACTGAATTGCTCGGCCTGATCAAACAACGGATCAGGCAGGGGCAGACCAGGGCCGTGCTTTCCGCTAATGCAGAAATGATCAGCATGTATTGGGATATCGGCCGGATGCTTCATCAGCGACAGCAGCAGAAAGGCTGGGGCGCGGCGGTTATTCCCCGTCTATCGAGGGATCTCCGCAACGAACTGCCTGAGACAAAGGGCTTTTCCGAGAGGAATATAGGAAGGATGATTGCCTTTTACCGGGCTTATCCCACCCTCGGTGACTTTTTGCCACAACCCGTGGCAAAAAATACAACGGAGGAAAAAATGCCACAGGCTGTGGCAAAAACAGATTGCCTGGAAATGATTCAACAGCTTGCTACAAAGATTCTTTGGAGCCACAACATCCTGCTCATGGAAAAGGTTAAAGACCTTCCAATCCGTCTTTGGTATATGCAGGCGATTATAGAGCATGGCTGGAGCCGGGACATGCTGCTTCTCATGATCAAGAGTCGCGTACACGAACGGCAGGGAAAGGCGATACATAACTTTGAAGGCTGCCTACCCTCTCCTCAATCGGATCTTGTGCAACAGACATTGAAAGACCCCTATATCTTTGACTTCCTCACCATGGAAGAGCCGTTCCATGAGCGGGAACTGGAATCCGGCCTGATCCGGCATCTGGAAAAATTTCTCCTGGAACTGGGGCAGGGATTCGCTTTTGTCGGACGGCAGTATCACCTCGACATCGGGGAAGAGGATTTTTACATTGACCTGCTTTTCTATCATCTCAGGCTGCGCTGCTTTGTGGTAATCGAGTTGAAGAAGGGGATATTCAAGCCGGAATACGCAGGGAAGATGAACTTCTACTGCAATGTTGTGGATGACCGGTTAAGACATGCGAATGATAATCCGACCATCGGTCTGATTCTCTGTCAGGACAAGAAATCCGTGCTGGCTGAATACACGCTGCGCGGCGTTGCCAAACCGATCGGCGTTTCGGAGTATGAGCTGACCCGGACGCTACCCACCGTCCTGAAATCGGCGCTTCCCAGCGTTGAAGAGATTGAGCTTGAATTGAGCCAAGGCATTGGTGAAGGTCATAAGCAACGTAATAGAAAAACAAAGAAAAAGCGGGGTGTGCCATGACCGAACCTATTCTTCCTCCACTAAAGCCCATCCCCATCAAGGATCGACTTTCCGTCCTGTTTGTTGAAAAAGGGCAACTTGATGTTCTTGATGGGGCTTTTGTATTGGTGGACAAAAACGGAGTACGCACCCATATCCCGGTGGGAGGCGTAGCCTGCCTGATGCTGGAGCCGGGCACGCGTGTTTCGCATGCCGCGGCCGTGCTGGCCTCTCGTGTCGGCTGCCTGCTGGTATGGGTGGGTGAAGCCGGCGTGCGCCTCTACTCTGCCGGTCAACCTGGTGGTGCACGGGCAGACCGGCTGCTCTACCAGGCCAGGCTGGCCTTGGACGATGCGGCTCGGCTTAAGGTGGTGCGCAAGATGTATACGCTGCGGTTCAAGGAAGAGCCGCCTGCCAAGCGTAGCGTAGAACAGTTGCGCGGCATCGAGGGCGCACGGGTTCGCAAGATGTATGATCTGATTGCCCGCCAATATCGGGTGTCATGGAAAAGTCGCAAGTATGATTCCTCAGAATGGGGAAGCGGCGATATTCCCAACCGATGCCTCTCCTCCGCGACCGCATGCCTTTACGGTATCTGCGAAGCGGCTATCCTGGCCGCCGGTTATGCCCCTGCCGTAGGTTTTATTCATACCGGCAAGCCGCAGTCTTTTGTTTATGACATTGCCGACATTTTTAAATTCGAAACCGTTGTGCCTGTCGCTTTCCGTATCGCTTCACGCCATCCTGCCCAACCGGAGCGCGATGTGCGCTTAGCCTGCCGGGACATGTTCCGCCAGACGCGGCTGCTCCATCGAATTATCCCTACTATCGAGGAGGTGCTTGCGGCCGGTGAGATCTCTATCCCCAAAGCGCACGAGGAAGCAGTTGAAGTTGCTATTCCCAACAAGGAGGAGCTGGGGGATGCTGGTCATCGTGGTTGAAAATGCACCGCCGCGGTTGCGAGGGAGACTGGCCGTGTGGTTGCTGGAGATTCGGGCCGGGGTTTACGTCGGCAAGTATTCCCGGCGCATCCGCGAAATGATCTGGAAACAGGTCCAAGCAGGCATAGAAGAAGGCAATGCTATCATGGCCTGGGCTACCAACACAGAAGCAGGATTCGATTTTGAGACCCTTGGTCCAAACCGTCGTATTCCGTTGGAACTAGACGGAGTTAAGCTGGTGTCATTTCTGCCGCTGCCGGCATCCCAAGAATCCTTGGAGGTAGAGGATGAAAAGATGTAATTTGTCGGTAGCTTTTTTTGTTCTTTGAAAACTTAATATTAGCAATAGGATAGAACAAGGGCGTTCCCCGCACACGCGGGGATGAACCGATCACGATCGACCGCAATGCCGGCGGCGTGAGGCGTTCCCCGCACACGCGGGGATGAACCAGTTGTACGGCGGAACTTATCCCGGTGGGCGGCGCGTTCCCCGCACACGCGGGGATGAACCGCCTGAAAGTCCTATTGGTGGCAATCCAAGGGGGCGTTCCCCGCACACGCGGGGATGAACCGTTACGAATGACACCGGCAATGACGAACTATATGCGTTCCCCGCACACGCGGGGATGAACCGGTGGAATAAATGAAAGCAATACCAATAAGGGTGCGTTCCCCGCACACGCGGGGATGAACCGGATTACGTTTCACATGAGACCGAATTTAACCCGCGTTCCCCGCACACGCGGGGATGAACCGGGCTGGTTTTGGTATCTTGGCAGGCTGAAGCTGCGTTCCCCGCACACGCGGGGATGAACCGAATTTTGCGAATGTCCACTCAATCGAAATCAAGCGTTCCCCGCACACGCGGGGATGAACCGGCTACGTTTATCAACAACAGATCTTGGATCCCGCGTTCCCCGCACACGCGGGGATGAACCGATAACTACTTTTGACGAGACAGAACTTGCAGCGCGTTCCCCGCACACGCGGGGATGAACCGTTTTTAAACTAAATTGCATATGATGACAAATAGCGTTCCCCGCACACGCGGGGATGAACCGGCAACCAGGATTTTATATCGGCATGAAAACGTGCGTTCCCCGCACACGCGGGGATGAACCGCCCGTGAGATATGCAAACCTTTGGTGCCGGATGCGTTCCCCGCACACGCGGGGATGAACCGTTCAGAAATCGACCAAAAAGGAATCTGAAAAGGCGTTCCCCGCACACGCGGGGATGAACCGCATTATTTGATGTTTGCAGTGCTTTAAATGGAGCGTTCCCCGCACACGCGGGGATGAACCGTTTGAATTTCTTACGATTTTCTTCATCGTTGGGCGTTCCCCGCACACGCGGGGATGAACCGTTTATGAAAAAGGAAGCGCACATTGGGCAGACGCGTTCCCCGCACACGCGGGGATGAACCGAAAAAGGGGTTGACCGAGGATCTCTTCCGAAAGCGTTCCCCGCACACGCGGGGATGAACCGAACTATTATGCCGATGGTGATTATTCGTCAAAGCGTTCCCCGCACACGCGGGGATGAACCGAGTTAGTTGAAGCGCTTAGAGAGCTTAACACTGCGTTCCCCGCACACGCGGGGATGAACCGGAGCTAATATCGGAAGCCACGGGCGGGCTTCCGCGTTCCCCGCACACGCGGGGATGAACCGGAGGGTTGAAATGTTAGAAAGT
>Ga0180009_10006147_pt1 | contig 12685 bp, 11 predicted proteins | sample OS_PC_MetaG_FD_123537 | JGI IMG/M metagenome (GOLD analysis project Ga0180009, IMG submission 123537) | Groundwater microbial communities from the Aspo Hard Rock Laboratory (HRL) deep subsurface site, Sweden - OS_PC_MetaG | ecosystem: Environmental > Aquatic > Deep subsurface > Groundwater...
AGCCCCATCCTTGACGTTCTGATATATCAGGGCCTTCAGGGCAGACGCCCCATAAGATGTGGATATATTATGACCGCTTATGTCGGCCATAAAGTAACCATACACCCCATCCGAGACCTTAAAGACATCGTAAAAATCTCCTCCGGCCTCAAGAAGGGAGACATAGTTAACTCCAAATGAGGCCTCAGGGATGTCCGCGGGAAGAACCAGCATATCCCGTTGCGCCTGGCCAAGCTGCTTTAACCTGATAGTTTGCGCCTTACTCTCCTGCAGTATCTTCTTGCGGGAGTTATCAAGTTTAAGGTGAAGGCCGACCCTGGCCAATATCTCATCCTTTTCAAAGGGCTTGGTAATATAGTCTACCGACCCCATACTGAGCCCCTTCACCTTGCTTGATGTGTCACCCATAGCGGTTACAAATATGACGGGGATATTGGCCGTTTGCGGATTATTTTTAAGTTTGGCGCAGGTCTCATAGCCGTCTTCACCGGGCATCATTATATCGAGGAGTATAAGGTCAGGCTGCTCTTTTAGAGCTATCTCCCTCCCCTCAGCCCCGCTCTGGGCGGTAAGAAGATCGTAATGGTTGCACATAATTACCACCAACAGTTTTACATTTATCGGATTGTCATCGACTATCAGGACCACCGGTCTCATCTTCACCTCGCCTCTATTCTCATAACGAAACTTTCTTTAGGCCAACCTCGGACCGAACCAGAATAAACACCTAACAAAAAAGACCCCAGACCATAAAAAGAATGACCAAACAAAGAGCACCCTGACTACTACATGATAGCATCCGGCAAGGTTTTGTCAATCAAGCCGGACAGGCCCGAATGCCCCACACTAAACGGCCACCAGGCCATTTAAGAATCGGACAGATGGAGGGCCTTTAATATAGTAACGGTAGCCATAGATTTATTGAGGGTATAAAAATGGATCCCCGCGACTCCCCTCTCTATAAGCCCTTTACACTGCCTTAGGGCATACTCCGTCCCGTACTCCGCAACCTCGTCCGCATCATCTTTAATATCGGAGAGGTCGTTTCTAACCGTATCGGGAATAGACGCCCCGCACATACTTGTGAATCTCTCTATCTGGCCAAAGTTGGTTATCGGCATGATGCCGGGAATAATCGGAACCTCTATCCCCGCCTGACGCACCATTTCCTCAAACCGGAAAAAGTCGTCATTGTTAAAGAAGAGTTGGGTAACAATAAAGTCTCCCCCGGCATCAACCTTGAGCTTAAGGTTTCTAATATCCTCATCAATGCTTTTGCTCTCAGGATGTCCCTCCGGATACCCTGCCACCCCTATACAGAAGTCATAATTCTTCTTTATATGGGAGACCAACTCCGAGGCGTGCCTATAACCCCCTTCAGATGCCTTAAACTCCCTTGACCCTGCCGGAGGGTCGCCTCTCAGGGCCAATATATTGGCTACCCCGGCATCCCTGTAGGCATCCAAGACCTTGGTGATATCATCGGCCCTGGAGTTGACACAGGTCAGATGGGCCATCGATTCCAGCCCGAACCTCTCCTTGATGGTTGAAATTAGATCAAGACTCTTGCCTGCGTTTGATCCCCCCGCCCCGTAGGTTACCGAAACGTATGACGGCTCAAGCCCCTTAAGTTGGCCTATCGTTTCCATCAGGGACTCTAATCCCTCATCCGTCTTAGGGGGGAAAAATTCAAACGAAAATATAGGGGTGCTTCTATCCTCTAAAAGTTTTATAACCTTCAATATCTACCCCCCATATTTTTATACATTGTAATAATCTCTGTACCAAGCCACAAACCTGCCTATCCCAACCTCAATCGGGGTGGAGGGGGAAAACCCGACATCCTTGACCAGGGCCTCAATATCGGCATAGGTAGCCGGCACATCCCCCGGCTGGATATCACACATCTTTTTTACCGCCTTCCGGCCAACCTGCTTCTCTATCGCCACGATAAAGTCCATCAGCTCTACCGGATTATTGTTCCCTATATTGTAGATACGGTAGGGGGCGCTTGAGGTGGCCGTATCAGGGTCATCCGAATTCCAATCCTTATTGGGGGCGGCAATATTATTCATAGTTCTGACAACCCCCTCAACAATATCATCTATGTAGGTAAAATCGCGCCTCATCTTCCCATGGTTAAAGACCTCTATCGGTTTTCCTTCAATGATTGCCTTGGTAAAGAGGAAGAGAGCCATATCGGGGCGCCCCCAAGGCCCGTAGACCGTGAAAAACCTCAGCCCCGTCGTTGGAAGGCCGTACAGGTGTGAATAGGTGTGGGCCATCAGCTCATTGGCCTTTTTGGTGGCCGCATAGAGGGAGATGGGGTGGTCCACATTGTGGTGAACCGAGAAAGGCATCTTGGTATTGTTCCCATAGACAGAACTTGAAGAGGCATAGACCAGATGTTTAACCTTATTGTGACGGCAGCATTCCAGGACATTGATAAATCCGACAATGTTTGAATCTATGTAGGCGTAGGGGTTGGTGAGTGAATATCGAACCCCCGCCTGGGCCGCCAGGTTAATCACTTTATCGAATTTATGTTCGGCGAATAACCTTACCAAGCCCTCTCGGTCGACAAGGTCAAGCCTGGCAAATAAGAAACCTTCCTTCCCCTCCAGACGACTCAGTCTGGCCTCTTTCAGGGTTACATCGTAATAGTCATTTAGATTATCAAGGCCAACGACTATATTATTTTCATCTTCAAGGAGCCTATAGGCCAGATGAGAGCCGATAAAACCGGCCACGCCGGTAACCAATATTTTGTTCATTTCATGCCCGATATATTAGTGTCTGTCAGTGCGGCCGAGGTCTATCAATAGAAGACATACATTGTGCCGCCACAGTGTTTTGTCTATTATAACGAATATATCGCCAAAGTAATAAGATAAAAGTGTTTGGCCCAATTGGGGGTATAAGGGGATAGTTAATAGGGCATTAGGTCTGGTGGCAGGGGGAAGCCTTTTATTGGCATTACTTGGAGTGGTTTGATGATTAGTCGGGTGGATCAAAAAATAAAAAATCTTTTGCATTTATTCGAAATTGTTATATTATTCACTGGATGTGTTTTTGTGAAGTTTTAAGTTGGTCTCTCCCCCCCGCTGATTTAGGAGGGTTTGGCGGAGACAAGATATATACAGAGCGTCAGAAAAAAGTAGACCGAGGCGCGACGAAGGCAAAGAGTGAGGCGTATTTAGCATACGCCGTAACGAAGAGCCAAGGAGCAACAAAGGTATACAAATTTATGTCGCTTTGTATAGGATGTTAAAAACCATTACAGAAGACGGTATTATATGCTTAAAGAGAATATTAATCAGGTTAGAACCGTTGAGGAAGAAGCGGAGAGGGACATAGAAGCTGCCCGCAAAGAATCCGTTTCTACTCTCGAGAAGGCGGCCGAGAAGAGTCAACAGCTTATGGCCGACAAGATTAAGCAGGCCGAAGACAAGGTAGCCCGCCTTATTCTTGAGGCTGAAGTTAAGGGGAAAGATAAGACCGAATCCATACTCTCCGAGGCAGACCGTAAGAAGGGCATTCTTAGAGATGATAGTCGCAGTAAGACTGAAGAAGCTATAACCTTAGTCAAGGACACGGTGATCCATGGCAATTGATGCAATGAAAAAAATGTCGATATTGGGTCATAAAACGATCCGTATGCCGGTTCTGGACATTTTGCAGCAATTAGGCGCTGTTCATTTTAAGGAGTTGGAGCGAGAGGGGGATTCTCCTGATACGGCCGATAGAGGCGCTGTTGCCTCTGAGGAGGTTACGGAGATGTTGGGGGAGCTCGACTATCTTATAGGCTTTCTTTCTCCCTTTATGGTTGAAGAGGGTCTCTTTAAGCGTCTCAGCAGCAGCAAACCGAAAGTTACGGCCGATAACATTCGGTCCCACATAAATGATTATAAAAATCAAAAGACATATGACGTGGTTCGTTCTATAGCTCATAGTCTTTCTGAAGATAGTAAGAAGATATACGACCTAAAGGCTGAACTTGATATGTTGGCCCCTTGGATAGAGATGGATATTCCCGTTGAGGATTTAGCCGGCGGGAGGATTGTAGACGCCTCCCCCCTTAAGATTCCTGCTGACGCCTATGATTCCTTCCTGGCGGCGGTTAAGGAGGAACTCTCCGATAGCGATATCTATCCTGTCTCTGATAAGGACGCCTCTAAATATGTTGTCTTTGTTTCCAATCGAGAAGAGAAGGCCAGACTAATCTCCATACTCGGCCGTCTCGGCTTGGAGAAGGTTAATTTTGCCGGTATGTCCGGAACTCCTGCCCAGATTGCCTCTTCTATGAGCGTCAAAATAAAAGAGATAGAGGCTGAGCAGGTTAGAGTTAAGGCCAAGGCGGCTGAATATGCCAAGCAGGTTCCCGAGATTAAAATTATTCATGATTACTATTTCAACGAGAAGGAGAGGGTTGAGGCCCAACGCTTCCTCGGAGATACAAGGGATACCTTCTTCCTCGAGGGATGGGTCCGGTCGAAGGACGCCGATAAGATTAAAAAATTATTGGAAGATGGTTTTGATGGAATATATATCTCCCTTGCCTCTCCCGCCAAAGATGATGACCCGCCAATTGCTCTAAAGAACAGGTCCCTGATTGCGCCATTTGAAGGGATAACAAAGCTTTATGGTATGCCCAACAGCGGTGAGGCAGACCCTACCCCTTTCCTGGCCCCATTCTTCTTTCTCTTTTTCGGTCTTTGTCTGACAGATGCCGGTTACGGTCTTATCATCTTTCTTATTGCCCTCTATGTGATGTTTAAGTTTGAATTGTCAAAAGATTCCAAGAATATGGTTAAATTAGTTTTGTTCTGCGGAATCTCAACCATTGTTGCCGGCGTAGTTACCGGCGGTTGGTTTGGTGACTTGGTGCTTATTGTAGGTAATCCTACCCTGATATCTATTCAGAACTCCTTGATGCTTTTTGATCCGATTAAAGAACCGATGACCTTCTTTATCCTGGCCGTAGTCTTAGGATATATCCAGGTTACTTTCGGTGTCATTATCGAAGTTTGGGACCTAATGAGGCACGGTAATTACAAGGACGCTATTTTTGGGCAGCTTCCTTGGGTTACCTTCTTTTTTGGGTTGGCCATGTTTCTCTCTCAATACGTGGATGCCGTTAAGTATGCGCAGTTGGCTATTGTAGGGAAGTGGGTATGGGTTGGAAGCCTCCTCTTTTTCCTCTTCTTCTATGGCAATGCCTGGGGGGAGAAGAATATCCTTAAAAGGGTGGGTTATGGACTTTTGAAGATATATGGGTTGGTAGGGTACCTAAGCGATATCTTGTCATATTCGAGGTTGTTGGCCTTGGGTCTGGCGACTGCTGCCGTTGCTAATGTAATCAACAAGATTGCGGTACTCTCCTCAAACATACCTTTTGTTGGGTATGGGGTTATGGTTCTTATCCTGGTGGGGGGACATACCTACAATCTTGTTCTAAACTGTCTTGCTGCGGCGGTCCATTCTTTGAGATTGCAGTTTGTGGAGTTCTTCCCGAAGTTCTTTTCGGGAGGAGGAAAGATGTTTAGTCCATTCAGGAGTGTGGACAAATATTCAGTTATTATTGATGGAGTAAGTTTGCAGGATTGACCCCTAAAAAAAGTGTAGGAGGTTGGTCTGCTGTTTTTTGTAAAATAATCGTTATTAAGGAGGAGTTATTATGGAGTTGGGAATGATTTTGGCCGTTTTCGGAGCAGCCCTAGCCGTTGCTTTGGCTGGTATTGGTTCTAGTATTGGTATTGGTTACGCAGCCCAGGCCTCTAACGGCGTCATGACCGAGGAGCCGGAGAAGTTTACAAGTCTTTTGATTCTTTCCGTTCTTCCCGGTACCCAGGGTATGTATGGTTTCGTCGTCGCCTTCTTTGTTATGTTGAAAGTAGGATTATTGGGAACCACCTTAGCTGTAACCCCGGCTCAGGGATGGCAGATATTGGGCGCTTGTCTTCCGGTTGGTCTGGCCGGTCTTTTCTCCGGAATACATCAGGGGAAGGTTTCTGCCTCCGGTGTGGCCATTGTTGCCAAACAACCTCAGGAATTCGTAAAGGCTGTTATATTTTCCGCCTTGGTTGAAACATATGCGGTTCTAGGTCTTCTTATTACTATCCTTCTCCTCATGGGAATCCAGGTAGGTTAATTATAATAGTTGTATATAAATATATAGAGTCAATATGGCATTAAAAGATATTATAGACAAGATTCGCAAGGATACGGCCGATCAGGTTAGCAATATCAGGAGTGATGCGCAGAAGGAGGCTGATAAACTTCTGAAGGAGGCCGAAGAGAGAGGTTCTAAAGAGGCTGACGCAATCCTGAAGAAGGGGAAGGCCGACGCTGCCCACCGTTTGCACAGGATGGAACAGGTTGCCAGTGTTCAGGCCAGGAAGGGCCTTTTGGCTACCAAGCAGGAGGTTATGGGGGAGGTTTTTGCGACTGCCTTAGAGAGGCTCTCCAACATTCCTGACAAAGAGTATGCTGAGCTGTTAAAAAAAATGGTTGTAGATGCTGCTGTAACCGGGGATGAAGAAGTTTTGCTCCATGCATCCGATGTAACCCGTTTAGGTAAAGGTTGGATTACGGCGGTTAACAGCGCACTGACCGGCACGGGAAAGAAGGGGGGGCTTAAGTTCTCCTCCGATAATTTGGAAGAAAAAGGGGGGTTTGTCCTTAAAAGAGGTAAGGTGAAGATAAACTCTACATTTGTCTCTCTTTTGAAGTCTTGCAGGGACAGATTGGAGCCCAAGATAGCTAAGGTTCTATTTTAGCTTGGCGGCCCGGGGCGACCCGTGGTTTATACGGAGTTGTATTCAAAATGATAACAAGGCGGCAAGGAGGAAGCGACGCACAACCCCCTTATTCCCCCTTAACAAAGGGGGATAGGGGGTTGTATGTTGAGGAGCTGATGACGAAGCCAACGCAGTTAGCGTTTGAATGCGACTTCGTATTAAATAAAATTTATCCTTAGGTAGGAATTAGTTTATATGGCCTATTCATCGTTAATTAAAATGAAATGGGACTCGCGGTACCTGTCGGCGGTGGGCAATATCAGGGTTCTCGAAAAGAGGATCATGGGGCGTCCGGCTATGGTCAGGCTCCTGGAGGCTAGGAGCGAGGACGAGATGTGCAGGGTCCTCGGTGATTATGGGTACGGTGAGTTTCTGGATGACGGCAGCAGCATACACGACTTTGAATCTATCCTGTCCGCTCACCTTCGCCGCAGCTATGAGCTGATAGAGAAGATGTCGGCCGGTCGTCTAATCGCCCGTATTTCCCGTCGCCGCTACGATTTTCACAACCTGAAGGCGTTGCTCAAGGCCGATCTGTTGGGAGAAGACCCGGAACCCTCCCTTAGTACCTTGGGGGAGATACCTGTCAGCAGAATGAAGGATGTTCTGTCCGGCAAAGCTAAGGAGATTTCTCCTGAGCTTGATGTAGTTGTCAGAGATGTTAAGGCCTATCTTGAGAACGAAAGCAGCCCGCAGGTTGTTGATCTGTTGGTTGACAAGGCCTATATCGACTATATCTCTAAGATGGGTAGCGAGATAGGGATTCAATTTTTTGATAGGCTCGTGTCAAAGCAGGTGGATCTTACAAATATCAAGACCTTGATGCGGATTAGAAAGATGGAGTCTAACCGAAAGCTTCTGGTAGATGCCCTTTTGCCCGGTGGTGAGATAGATAACGCTGTTTTGTTGCGGTTATATGATCGTTCCAATGAAGATATATTGTCCGCCTTGCGCCGGACCTCTTACGCTTCTATAGCTAATGCCGGGGGGGGAGAATGGCTCCATAAGGGGGACATATCAAAACTTGAGCATTTATCTGATAATTTTATATTGGGTTATCTCGGCCAGGCTCGTATAGTAACTTCGGGGCCGGAACCTTTACTTTCCTATCTCATGCAAAAGGATAAGGAGATAAAGATTCTCCGAATTATTCTGGTTGGCAAGATCAACTCCATCCCTTTAGATTTGATAAGAGAAAGGTTAACGGTGTTTTATGGCTGATATGGCAATTATCGGGGCCAGAGATTCTATCCTTGGCTTTAAGGCCCTCGGTTTATCCGTCTATCCCGTTAAGACCTCGGAAGAGGCGGAAAAGATTCTGACTAAGTTGGTTCAGGAGAACTTTGCTTCAATCTTCATAACTGAAGATTACGCGGCAAATATGCTTAAGAGGATAGAGGAGTTAGAGAAGGAGATAGAGCTGTATCCAAGTATTGTTATTATTCCCAGCTTTAAAGGAAGTAAGGGGCTTGGCATGGAAAAGGTACGCAAGATGATCGAAAAAGCGGTTGGAATCGATCTGCTGTCATCGGAAAGAGGAGATTCATGAAAAAAGGAAAGATTGTAAAAGTAGCCGGACCCTTGGTGTTGGCTGAGGGAATAGAAAACGCCAGGATGTATGACGTTGTTAAGGTCAGCAAAGAAGAGCTCATCGGAGAGATTGTTGAAATAAAAGGGGGGTTGGTTTCTATCCAGGTATATGAGGAGACAGGCGGTATAGGTCCGGGAGACCCTGTTTATAGTACAAATCTCCCCCTCAGCGTTGAGCTTGGGCCGGGCATACTTGAATCTATCTATGATGGTATTCAGCGTCCCCTAAACCTTATATATGAGAAAACTGGTCACCTGATTGCCCGCGGTGTTTCTGTTCCGAGTATCGACAGGAAAAAAGAGTGGGCCTTTACTCCGACCGTTAAAAAGGGGGATAAGGTTGCGGCTGGTGACATTATCGGTACGGTTCCCGAGACAGAGGTTATTACCCATAAGGTTATGGTCCCTTACGGTTTAGCCGGAGAGATCGTTGAGATATCATCCGGAAAGTTTAATGTTGAGCAGACCATTGCTAAGCTTAAGACCTCCGAAGGGGTAAAAGAGCTTCGTATGCTTACCACCTGGCCTGTTCGTGTCGCCAGACCATATAAAAAGAGACTATCCCCTAGTGTTCCGGTATGTACCGGACAGAGAATAATCGACACGCTCTTCCCCTTGGCTAAAGGTGGTGCTGCTTGTGTTCCCGGGCCTTTCGGTTCCGGTAAGACCGTTGTTCAGCAGCAGTTGGCCAAATGGGCCGACACAGAGATAGTTGTTTATATCGGTTGCGGAGAACGTGGTAATGAGATGACCGACGTTTTAATGGAGATGCCTGAGCTTATAGACCCGAAGACAGGGAAGTCATTGATGAAGAGAACGGTTCTTGTAGCCAACACCTCTAATATGCCGGTTGCGGCCCGTGAGGCCTCAATCTATACAGGTATTACACTAGCCGAATATTATAGGGATATGGGCTACGATGTTGCCCTTATGGCCGACTCTACTTCACGTTGGGCTGAGGCCTTGCGTGAGATGTCCGGACGTCTCGAGGAGATGCCCGGCGAAGAGGGATATCCAGCCTACCTGGCTACCAAGATAGCCAACTTCTACGAGAGAGCCGGTAAGGTTCAGGCCCTTGGTTCAGATGGGCGTATCGGTTCTATCAGTTCGGTTGGAGCTGTTTCTCCTCCGGGTGGTGACATGTCTGACCCTGTTGTTCAGTCTACCCTGAAGGTTGTTAAGGTATTCTGGGGATTGGATTCTAAATTGGCTTACCGCCGTCACTTCCCGGCCATCAACTGGTTAACGAGTTATTCTCTATACAACGACAACCTTAAAGGTTATTTTGAGAGCGATGTTGCTAAAGGTTGGGGTCAGCTCCGTCAGGAAACAATGAGTCTTCTACAGAGAGAATCTGAGCTTGAGGAGATAGTCAGGTTGATAGGCAAGGATTCTCTATCGCCGAATGATCAGCTCATTTTGGAGATTACTAAGATGATAAGAGAGGATTACCTGCATCAGAGCGCCTTTGAGGAGTTGGATGCTTATACATCCCTAAAGAAGCAGTATAAGATGTTGAAACTTATACACGACATCTATGCCCTCTTCAAGAAAGCGGTTGAAGAACATGTGTCTCTCCGTAAGTTGGTTGCCCTGCCTGTATTGGAAGAGGTAGCTAGGGTAAAGCTTATTCCTGAGGATAAGATGGATACAATAGATGCTATCTTTGCCAAGGTTAAGGAGCAGGTCGCGTCCATTAATACGGAGTTGCATTCAAAATGATAACAAGGCGGCCAGGAGGAAGCGACATACAACCCCCTTATTCCCCCTTAACAAAGGGGGATAGGGGGTTGTATGTCGAGGAGCTGACGACGAAGCCAACACAGTTAGCGTTTGAATGCGACTTCGTATAAGTAGAAATAATTTAAATAACTCATTGTTAAGGCAGGAGGAAAAAGATGCTTAAAGAATATAAAACGATGGCTGAGGTGTCCGGGCCATTGGTCCTCGTCGAGGGTGTTGAGGGGGTAAAGTATGAGGAGCTGGTTGAGGTTGAGCTTTCCGGCAAAGATATACGTTTGGGTAAGGTCTTGGAGATCAATGCCGATAAGGCCCTAGTTCAGCTCTTCCAGGGAACCACCGGTATCAATATTGAGAACACCACTATCCGCTTCTTGGGTAAAGGGATTGAGCTCGGCGTTTCCGAGGATATGCTCGGAAGAATATTTGACGGAATGGGACGACCGATAGATGATGGGCCAAAAATCATTCCGGATAAGCTGGTTGATGTTAACGGCAGCCCGATTAACCCCTATGCCAGAGATTATCCGTCCGAGTTTATTCAGACCGGTATTTCTACCATAGATGGTCTTAATACCCTGGTTAAAGGGCAGAAGCTGCCTATCTTCTCAGGGTCAGGTCTTCCCCATTCACGCCTCGGAGCCCAGATTGCCAGACAGGCTAAGGTTTTGGGCAAGGATGAGGAATTCGCCGTTGTTTTTGCGGCCATGGGTATTACCTTTGATGAGTATGAGTTCTTCAGAAATGACTTCCAGCAGACAGGTGCTTTGGATAGAGCGGTTCTATTTGTCAACCTGGCCAACGACCCTGCGGTAGAGAGGATAGCTACCCCACGTATGGCCTTGACCGCTGCTGAGTATTTGGCCTATGAGAAGGGGATGCATGTCTTGGTTATCTTAACCGATATGACCAACTACTGTGAGGCCCTTCGTGAGGTTTCTGCTGCCCGTAAAGAGATTCCCGGCCGTAGAGGATTCCCCGGTTATCTTTATACCGACCTTTCGACCATATATGAACGTGCCGGAAGGGTTAAAGGAAAATCAGGTTCAATAACCCAGATTCCTATTCTTACTATGCCTGAGGATGATAAAACCCACCCGGTTCCTGACTTGACCGGTTATATAACCGAGGGACAGATTATACTTGGCCGAGCCATGCAGAATAAAGGAATCTATCCTCCGATCGATGTCCTTCCGTGTCTCTCAAGACTTCGTGACAAGGGTATTGGAGAAGGTAAGACCAGAGAGGACCATAGTGGTTGGTCAAGTCAGTTGTTCGCCAGTTATGCCCGTGGTAAAGAGGCCGAAGAGTTGTCCGTTATTCTTGGTGAATCAGCTCTTTCTGAGCAGGATCAGCAGTATCTGAAATTTGCCAGTGAGTTTGAGAAGAAATTTCTGCAGCAGGGAGATTACGAGGATAGAAGTATTGCCGATACCTTGCAGATAGGATGGGAATTACTTAGCATACTACCCAAGTCTGAGCTTAAGAGGGTTAAGGTTGAGCATATAGAGAAATATCTCCCTAAGGCTGAGGCTTAAGGGGTAATTTGTCAGGGCATCAGAAAAAAGTAGACCGAGGCGCGACGAAGGCGAGGGGTGAGGCGTTATACAACCCCCTTATTCCCCCTTAACAAAGGGGGATAGGGGGTTGTATAACGAAGAGCCAAGGAGCAACGAAGGTATACTAAGTTATGATGCTCTGGATAACATCTTTTAATTTATCGGGGATATTATGCAACAACAAGTAAGCGCCACCAGAATGGAGCTTATGAACTACAAGAAGCGTTTGGTTTTGGCCAAGCGCGGTCATAAGCTCTTGAAGGATAAAAGGGATGAGATGATGCGCCAGTTTATGATCCTCATACAGGATTACAGAGACTTGCGCAATAAGGTTGAGGCAGCCCTCTCCGGAGCCTTTCAAGGTTTTATCGTGGCTCGTTCCGGTATGGCTAACGAGTTTCTGGAGGAAGCCCTCCTCACCTCTAAGGATAAGATATCTATGACTGTTTCCAAGGGAAACATCATGAATATTAAGATTCCTAAACTGTCTCTTGAGTATAAGGGGGATATAATCGGTTACGGTTTTTCAGAAACATCCGGAGACTTGGATTATTCCTTGAAACTCTTTGCCGATGCACTTCCTCTTATGGTTAGACTTTCTGAGAAAGAGAAGGCAATTCAGCTTCTGGCCGTTGATATTGAAAAGACAAGGCGTAGGGTTAACGCCCTGGAGCATGTCATGGTTCCTTCTTTAGAGGATGCCCTCCATCAGATTGTTCTCCGTCTGGGAGAGATAGAGAGGTCAGCCCTGACTCGTTTGATGAAGGTTAAAGATATAGTCAGAAAGCATTAATTAGCTCCTGAATTTTTAAGGATCAGCCCTTTTACCGGGGCTGATCCTTTTTTCTGTCGCCCCTCTCGAAGTCTTTTAGGAGAGCGACTATCTGCATACAGTCCATTTTCTCCATCCCCTACCCAAATCTACCCATTATTGGAAAGTTTAAGATGTAGGTTGATAGCTGATAGGAGTTCCTCCTTGGTGTATGGCTTGGTTAC
>Ga0180009_10006148_pt1 | contig 12684 bp, 12 predicted proteins | sample OS_PC_MetaG_FD_123537 | JGI IMG/M metagenome (GOLD analysis project Ga0180009, IMG submission 123537) | Groundwater microbial communities from the Aspo Hard Rock Laboratory (HRL) deep subsurface site, Sweden - OS_PC_MetaG | ecosystem: Environmental > Aquatic > Deep subsurface > Groundwater...
AAATTATTATCAAGCATTTTCGCATAATAATCTTTATTATGACTTTTAAATTTATCACGACCCGTTGTCTCTTCGTTCAATTTCCAAAAAGCTTCTACATCTTTGCCGGATTTTATTTCCACGCTTTTTTTTTCTGCTAAACCAATGTTATAACGAGTCTTTGAATGCATTTGTTGAAGTAAGGCTTCTTCTGACTTTTCTAAATCTAAAAGTAGTGTAGTCGCTGGTTGACGATTTTTGGTAAATTGTAATTGGTAATTGGTAATTGGTAACTTTCCTGCTGATTCAATACGCAAAAAAATAAATTTTTTCTTTTTTAAAAAAGCCAGCAAATCACTACTAATTACTAATTTCCAATTACTAATTACAGCTCTCGGCAAATACAAATACTTCATCCCCATCCCTAACTCATGTACAAACCCCTGCATTCGGCCTATGACAACCTCATTTTCCTCTATTTGAAGTCGTATCACCTCTTTCCCAGCAGATCGCTGAAACTCTCCCCAATCCCAAGATTGCAAAAATTCCGCTTTGTCTAGCGTTTTCTCCTTGCCCTGAGTGGAGCCGAAGGGTAATTCTTCCCACCCTTGCCTGTTTTCACAAATTTTGATATCCATGACTGTATTTTAGCTGATTTTTAGACTTTTGGCAATTGTTGGTACAAGCCCTTGATTTTTTTTATGATGTAATGTATAATATCCCCAGTTTACACATATTTCAACCATTTGAAATTTGTAATTTGAAAATTATAATTTTAATTCTATGGGTTTACCGTCAAAAAAACGCACAAATAGATCAAAACGTGAACGAGCATCTCATTTCGCCCTCAAACCAACTGCTACTGCCAAATGTGAAAAATGTGGTGCCAAGACCTTACCTCACACAGCCTGTACCAAGTGTGGTACTTACAAAGGTAGAAAAGCGGTTGATGTAAATAAACGTGTTTTGAGAACCAAAAGGAATAAAAGTAAGAAATAAGTAATATTCTATCTTATGATAGATGATAAGTGATAGATGATAACTCTGCAAAAGAATATCATTCATTCCCAAAGAGGGGTGCCCTGTGGGTATAACTTATCATTTATCACCTATCATTTATCAGCTGTAGTCTCTAATCATCCTAATAAAACATCAAAAGTATAAATACTCTAAAAACACTCATTAATGTAATCCTATGTCCAGTCGCCATCTTGCTCGCACAATAATCCTTCAGGCACTCTACCAGTGGGATTTTCGTGGACAACCAAGCCCTGCTATTTCAACTATTATTGAACAAAATTTAGCTGAATTTGGTGTGGGTGTGGAAAATGAGCAAGAATATATTGAAAAAACCATTAATGCTATTATTGAAAATCTGCCAAAAATTGATAAAGTAATAACAGACTATGCCACCAATTGGCCAATGGATCAAATTAATCTAATTGATAGAAATATTCTACGAATTGGAATTTATGAATTATTATTAAATGATGAAATTCCTGCCAAAGTAGCTATTAATGAAGCTATTGAAATTGCCAAAACTTATGGCGGACAATCATCTGGTAAATTTGTTAATGGGATATTAGGAGCGATTTATAAGGACATTAATAAAGAAGCTTAACTTATTAAACAAACATACTAATATAATAGATTTAAGATACAAATATACTAATTGTACTAATGATACGAATAAAAACTAATACTTTTCTATAATTCACATTCGTATACCATTCGCCTTCGGCCGTGAGCTCAGGCCGAATCGGTATCATTAGTAAAATCTGTATATTAGTATCTTTAATACTAATACGAATATGCCAATACCACCAGTCGATGCCTACAAAGAAAAAAATTTTCCTGAGCTGGAAGAAAGAATTGGGATTAAATTCAATGATCCTAATTATATTGTTCAAGCTCTTGTACACAGATCTTTTTTGAATGAAAACCGTGACTTCCCTCTTGGTCATAATGAACGTATGGAATTTTTGGGGGATGCTGTATTAGAACTAGTAGTGACGGAATTTTTATTTGAAAATTATTTAAATCCTGAAGGTGAATTAACTAATTGGCGCGCCGCACTTGTAAATGCAAAGATGTGTGCTGAAGTTGCCATTGATATTGGACTAGAACCATATTTATTCTTGAGCCATGGTGAATCAAAAGATCAGGGCACTAAAGCCAGAGAATATATTTTAGCAAAAGTAATGGAATCAACCATCGGTGCAATTTATATTGATCAAGGTTGGGATATTACCAAGCAATTCATTTTACGCTGGGTAGTGAGCAAATTGCCAGAAGTTTTGGAAATGGGACTGTGGATGGATCCAAAATCAAGATTTCAAGAATCTTCCCAAGAAATTGTTGGTATTACACCTACTTATAAAGTAACAAAAGAAGAAGGACCAGACCATGCCAAAGAATTTATAGTGGCTGTTTATTTAGACAAGGAAAAAATAGCCGAAGGAAAAGGCACCAGCAAACAAGAAGCCCAAGTCAGTGCCGCTGAAGAAGCTTTGAAAGTTAAAGGCTGGAAAGGGCCGAAGATTGAGATATTGAAGAGAGATGTGAATGAGGAATATGTGGGGTAAACACAAAAACACAAAAACACACGGCCCTGACGGGCCTTAAAACACAAAAACACACCATTCTAAACTCATCTGATTTAAAATTAACTATAAATATCTAAAAAAGTGTTTTCGTGTTTTTATGCTCTTTACAAATTAATTTAGATTGTGTATACTACAACATATGGTTACACGTTCACAAAAAATTAGCAATGCTGAGTATAGATTATTGCGAACTAAGGCAGAAAAAATGAGACTATGTGGTTTGAGTTATAAAGAAATTCAAAAAGATATCCCTGTATCTAAATCTACACTTAGTTTATGGTGTCGAGATATAAAATTAACAATAAAACAAAAAAAGAGACTGGGGTCCTTATATGACAAACAACACAAAGGTGCAAAAACCAACCAAAGAAACGCTGAGATAAGAAGGGCAGAAGAGAGAAAAAAAGGGTCCAAATTAATAACAAAAACAACAGATAAAAAACTATTAGTTGCCGGTGCAATGCTCTATTGGGCTGAGGGAACAAAAAAGCAACATACAGCCATAGCTAATTCTGATCCTTCTTTTATTGTTTTTTTCATAAAGTGGCTGGGGCTAGTTTTAAATATAAAACCTAGTAAGATAAAAGCTCAATTACATATACACAATTGTTATGACGAAGAAAAGGAAAAAAAATTCTGGTCAAAAATAACCAAAATTCCTTTAGAAAATTTTGATAAAACATATATAAAACCAGTGTCCAGTGATTATAGAAAAAATAAATTATACCATGGCACCCTAAGGTTAAGAGTCTCAGGTAAAAAATCAACCTATGTAAAAGAACAAATACTTGGCATGGTAGAAGAATTTATAAAATACTATATACCAAACAAAATTGTAGAGGACCACTACAATAAACGCATGCGCCGTTAGCTCAGCTGGTAGAGCAGAGGACTCTTAATCCTAAGGTCCTGGGTTCGAACCCCAGACGGCGTACTCGGGCTTCACTGCGTTACGCCCGACAAGTCACTTATACATAAAGCTTACCGGGCAAAATGAAATGAAGACGGGCACCCGTAGTTCAACGGATAGAACATCGGTCGGAGTTTATCCCGACAAATGCTCCAGTGGTATAATGGATAATACAACGGTCTTCGGAACCGTTAATGGGGGTTCGATTCCCTCCTGGAGCACAATAGAGCATTTCGTCGGGAGAACCGATGATGTGGGGGGGGAGTTTATCCGGCGCAGCCCTCGCGGGCGGAGACGGAATTCCCTCCGGGTGCACAAAATAATGGATAACACAACGGTCGGAGTTTATCCGGCGTAACGCAGTGAAGGGGGAGAATCGTTAATGCAGGCTCCGTTAGGAGCCAACTGTTTGTAGCTTGTTGGATCATTAGAAATATTTTTTAGCTCCGTAGGAGCGACCTGTTTATTTGTTTGGTTTATGAAATAACAGGGCGCTCCCGTTCGGCCTGAGCTCACGACCGAAGGCTACGGAGCTTTTTTTTGTGTTTGGTTTTTTTCTACAAACAGGACACCCCTCTGGGGCTAGGCGATTTATTTGTTTTATTTACAAACAGATTTTTTTCTAAGAATGACCCATGACCTAAAATGAATGGGGCACTTAGAAGCAACGTCACGCGAATTGAGCATCCCCTGCGGGTCGTGCATCATTCCTATTTATAAAAAATATTAATTTAAAAATACGTATTTAAATACGTATTTTTATTTTTTATTAATAAATAACCAACAAAATTAATTCTATGTATTATTCTATGTTTTATTCTATATAAAAATTTTTAATTTGGTTTTTTAATGGTTCGGCAATTTGTTAAATCAAAAATCAGTAATTCAGTAAACCCCGCACCTTTTTCTAAAAAAGGTGCTGGGTAAATCAGCAGGTCATTTTCCTAATCGCTCCTTAACCTTCTCAACAACATCACTGATATGCCAATCGGTTTTTACTAAAAAATCAAACACATTATGCTCAGCTGCTTTGGCAACTTTTTCAGCATCACTTAGATTGGTTAAAATAATTACTTTTGCATCTTTTCCCCACTTGTCTTCTCGTAATTTTTTGAGCATTGTCATGCCATCCATTATCGGCATAACAATATCTAGTAAAATAATATCAGGGTGCTCCAACAAAGACATTTCTAAGCCCTGTTTCCCATCAACAGCTTTAATAACTTCAAAACCTTCATCAATAAATTTAATTTCTAAAGCTTTAAGCAAAGATGGTTCATCTTCTACAATAAGAATTTTTTTAAATAATTTATTTATCATAAAATCTATGCTATTTTATTTAAAATCTGCTCCACTTTTTTGACCACATCACTAATTTTATATTCAGCTTTTATCAAAAAGTCGTAAGCTCCTTCTTTTATAGCCTGTTCAACGTCTTCAGCTGCTCCTAGATTAGTAAGTATAATTACTGGGATTCTATTACCTTTTTGCTTTTTTTTCAATTCCCGCAACATTGTCATACCATCCATTACTGGCATAATAATATCTAGCAAAATAAGGTCAGGCTTATCATTTATGGCTATTTCCAAACCTTCTTTCCCGTTTCTGGCCTGCAAAACAGAAAAGCCTTCTTCCTCAAATTTGTCGGTTAAAACCTCCAAAAGAGCGTTTTCATCCTCTATAATAAGGATGCGTTTTTTTTCTTTTTCCATATATTTTATATTAATGATTAATTTAATCTTTTTAATCCTTTTTGTCTTTTCATACCCTTAATTGGCAGGGTAACAAAAAAAGTTGATCCTTTATTTTCTTCGGATTCAAACCAGATTTTACCGTCAGTATGATCCAAAATTGACTTAACTATATACAATCCCAAACCTGTGCCATCTACATCCGTCTGCTTTACATTATCAGCTCTGAACAATTTTGTAAAGATCTGGCTTTGTTGGACTATTGGGATCCCGTAGCCAGAATCTTTGATAATAATTAATAAATTTTTCTTATCTTTTTTCACCTTAATTGAAATAGTGCCTTTTTCCGGAGTATATTTTATGGCATTACTAAGCAAATTTTGAACAATTATCCTAAATAGTTTCTCATCCAACATCATTTTCTTGGGCAAACTTGAATAAATTTCTTTTTTAAATTTTATCTGTTTCTTTTTAATTTGCGGTTTAAATTCATCAATAACACTTTCCAAAATTGCATTGGGAAAAACTATTTCTGGATCAATTACAAATGTCCCGAGTTCAAGCCTTGAAACATTCAAAAGCGCATTCACTAATTCTATCATACGATGATTACTGCTATATATTTTTTTCAAATATTCTTCCTGTGTTTTATTAAATCCAATTTGATTTTTCTCGTCTAAAAGCATCTCTGTGTACCAACTCGTAATTGTTAGTGGTGTCCGTAGTTGATGTGACGCCAAAGATACAAATTCAGTCTTAGCTTTATCAATTTCTTTAGATTTGGTAATGTCTTTTTCAATTCTAACGCAAAATTCAAGCTTTTTGTTTTTGTATAAAATAGGAGCTAAAAAAACACTTGATACATACTTGGCACCATCTCGTCTGTTTAGCTCTATTTGTCCGGAGTAAATCTTTTTTTTCTTTCCAACAACATCCGAAATTAAATTAATTATTTTTTTGTCAACTAGTCTATACCACAGATCACTGGGTTTTTGTCCTAAAATTTCCCCAATGGAATAACCTGTGATTTTTGCAGTCGCTGGATTGGCATATAAGACAACATCATTCGGATCTGTAATCACAATTAGATCAGAGGCATTATCAACCGCAAGCTTAAATTTATTTAAATCTCTAACCAACCTCTGACTTTTTTTCCTCTCTTTATTTATATTACTGTATAGATTTTTCAATTTCAATGACATATCATTAAAAGTATTACCCAACCCCACCAAATCATCATCTGTACTTAAATTTAATTTATAATTAAAATTACCCTTACTTATCTCTTGCGCCCCAATCTTTAAAAATTCTAATGGCATTAAAAACTTATTTACAAGAAATAAAATCAAAAAAATTGTGCACAAAGTACTTAAACCAATAATTAATGAAAGAAAAAACGATATTTTGATTGCCGGATAAATAAATTGGTCTGAATCACGTTCAGTCAGTAGAAAAAAAGGCAGTTTTCCTATCTTAGAAACACTAACAATTTTATCTTTATTATTTTTTTTATCTTTTATTTCAAAAATTCCACTATTTTCTTTATTCAACAATTTAAGAACTGGGATATTATAATCAAGTGGTTCAATCTTAATATTAGAAAAACGATTATTTTTAGTTATTATTTGACTAGTTTCTTGGTCAAGATTTCCCAGACTCTTGTACACCACTTGACTATCATTGGAATATATTACAATTCCATAGTTATCTGTGAGCATTATTGTCTCGCGGTCTTCGTTACTGGCAATTATAAATTTATTTATTATTTCAGGCTTCATTTTTGCAACTGCAACACCAATTATATCACCATGTGGAGATTTTATTGGATGAGAAAAATAATATTCAACCTCTTTACTTGTTGCGCCAACTGATATATCAGTCGCTGACTCTCCTTTGATAGATTTTTGGAAATAATCTCTGGATGAATAATCTTGACCCACAAAAGACGGGTCAGTTGAGGCGAGTACAATACCGCTAGACGAAACCAAATAAGTTGCTGAATATATCTCACCTATATTATAGAAATTCAAACGGAATGTTGTTAATTCATCAGCAATTTGTTTATCCCCCACCATATAATCAACAAAGACTGGCTCATTAGCAATAGTTTCTGACAAATCTCTACCACGTTCTAAAATATTATCAAACCCCTGAATTAGTAAGGAACTTTCGCTACTTAAATTCTGTTTAGCTAAAGAAATGAATGTGCTTTTGGTCTGAAAAAATATGGAAATGATGCCGATTAGTCCAAATATAAAAACAGTTAAAATCGTTGACCAACTTAATTTACTTTTTAGTGTCTTTTTCATAAGACTAACTTCTCAAAAATAAATTTTGAGAATCTTTAATTAATAAAAACTTCACTTTTCTTTAGCACATTAAATAATTGAAAATTTAACTGTTCCAATCTTCAATAATAATCTTATCCCCCTTTTTGGATAACTTCAATTTCTGCTTGCTTTTCCACCCCAAATCACGAATCCAGTCTATTGGCAAAGTAACAAAAGCACTCTTGCCCGAACCCATGCGACCAAGCTTACGAATATTTTTTTCCTCCAACTTTCTTCTCGGCATATTATGCAAATTTATGTATATAATTTCAGCCAAAGGCTGATCTCCTCCAGAGGCGGACACGCGTCCTCTGGCGGAAATTCTATGTTTTATTCTATGTATTATTCTATACTTAATTTCAGTTGTCCGATATTTTCGGACACTTCAAAACATCTTCCTTTTATTTTCCACCTTTAAGTTTTTTTGGTCGTTTTTGGGGTGGTAAAAAATTTTTCTTGGTTGAAACTTTTTTTCTTGACTGTTTTTCAATATCTTTTCTTGTTCTACCTGCAACCTCACCACCATCTTTTGCATCTTTCTTTAACTTTGGCATACCTTTTGAGTCACGATCTGTGGTTAATTTAGTAGTTGTTACCTCACCCAACATAGTCAAAATTAATTCCATATCGTCCATGTGGTCTCTCAGATTTTCTCGCTTTAGATTCTTGAACTTTTTATACTGACTCGGTGTCATATCAAAAGTAGCTTTTGATATCTCAGCCGTTAGTATCTCATAATCTTTTTGTTGTTTGACACCACGCTTCTGCCACTCATCTGTAAGTGTATCACGCACCTCAATCCCACGCATCCGCTTGGCAATCCAAGAATCAGGATAACCCTTGGCTTTATATAAAAATCTGGTTCTTTTGGTAGCTAGTTCTGGATCTTCAATTTCTTTTATCCTTTCATAACCAACTCTGGCCAGCCAGCGCTTAAAAGGTTCCGCTTTTGGTGATGGGATAGATTGAATAATACGTAAAATTCCTTCAGCGTTGGCACAATCTGTCATATATTTTTTACTATCAGAAGACATTAATTTCAGTTGTCTACAAATTGTAGATAACTGAAATTCGCTTTCATCTTTTACGCGAGCCTTCATCGCTGTCCAATAAACACTAGGTCTGTTACTATCAGTGAGAGCTTCTATAATATCCACAACAGAAAACCACCATTCATTATTATGAATAATCTTCCTAATTTCTTTTCTGCGGAAAATAGCTATCTGGGTTATCGTTTCTTTTTTTTTATTATCGTCTTCCATATATTAAAAAAATTATATTCTTGACACAATCAACTATCCCAACGTTTTTGTACCCTTTCTTTCCTTCATACCAGACAAAGGTAGTTCTACAAAAAATTCAGTCCCCTTACCTTCAAAAGAATTGAACCAGACTCTACCGCCACCATGATCTATAATAGATTTTACTAGATAAAGACCTAAACCATTGCCGTCAGTGACTTTATCACGAATATTAGTCGCCCGAAAAAGCTTGGTAAATATTTTATTTTGTTCATCTTTGGGAATACCAAAGCCAGAATCTTTTACAGTAATTAAAATGTTATCTTTTTTTCTATTTATTTTACCCTTGCCTTTTTTAACAAGCTCAATTTTTAGAGATGCCTTGCCATTTTCTGGGGTATATTTAATTGCATTACTAAGTATATTTTGGAAAATTATTCTAACCAACTTTGGATCAGCTGAAAACTCTGGAATGTTTTTGGCTATTTTGGTAGTAAAATTTATTTTTTTAATTGCAATTTTTGGCTCCAATTCTTTTATTACACTATTAGCGACCTCAACTATTTTAGTTGGTTGTGGTGTAATGCTAAAAGTACCCGTATCAATTCGTGATGTATCAAGCAAAGCATTTACCAATTCTACCATGCGACGATTACTCTCCTTTATTTCATGTAAAAATTCACGCTGTGATTTGTTAATCTTGCCAGTATCACCATCTAGCATCATCTCAGCATACCAAGCCATGGTGGACAGTGGTGTACGCAATTGATGCGAAGCCAAAGAAACAAATTCGCTTTTGGCAGTATCAATATTTACCTCTTTGGTGCCATCTCTTACCAATATGATGGCCATATTTCCGCCTTTTTGAATCAGAGGCGCAATAACCATAATAACTGGAAAGGCATGTCCATTGGAATTTTTTGCCCACAGCCGATCAGATGGAGAAATTGTAATAATATCAGGATGTTCTATTACTTTTTTGATCAACTGGAGGGGTAATTCACTTTTAGGAGTTGGCTTGTCATAATAAAAATTCATCAAATCAGCAAAGTTTTTTCCCAATGCTTCCTCTGGCACAAGTCTAAGTAATCCGCCCGCTGCTTGATTAACTAATTCTATTTTCCCCTTACCATTACAAACTATCAGACCCTCTCCCATAGATGACAAAACTGCTCGCAATTTTTCTCTTTCTTTTTCAATTTGAACATTAGCTCTCTTAACCGCAATTAAGCCTAATTTAACTTTTTTTTCTGCCTTAATTCTAGCATTAACTTCTTCTTCTAATTTAAAAACTGTCACAAAAGCAATCAAGCTGGTAATAAGCATGGTTATAATAACCCAAATAATGGTAAAGATATTGTGTCCAATAAAAAGTATGACAGACATAAATTGATTTACCCAGCACCTTTTTTATAAAAAGGTGCTTGGTTTACTGAATGCTTTGATTTACTGATTTATTGCTTTCTTGTTTTTTTGTTTATTGTTTTTATATTTTTCTTTCCAGGTGGTAAAAAATTACTTCTAGATACAACTCTCTGCCCAGTTTGCAATTCAAAATCCTGGCGAGCTCTTTTTGCTACTGCTCCACCTCTTTTAGCTGGAATTTTATTTTCTTCTAAGCCTTTTGATTTTGTTGTTTCTGCAATTTGACGAGTTGAAAGTTCTGCGAGTGCGGTAAAAACCAGTTCGGCATCAGACATGTGGTCGCGTAAACTTTCTGTTTTTAAATTTTTTAACTGCTTATGTTGTTGCACGGACACATCGCTCCACTCTTTATGAATAATATTCGTCAAAATAGCATATTGGTCTTTTTCTTTAACTTCATTGTCTTTCCAATAATCCGTTAATTTATTTCTAATTTCTTGCCCCATCATTCTTTGTTGAATCCATTTTTGACTCCGACCCATCCTTTGCCAATAATCTCGGCTACGATTGAGTGCTTTTTCCGGATCGTTTATTTCTTCTATTCTTTCGTAACCGACTTTTGCTAACCAAATCTTTATCGGCTCAGCCTTTTTGCTTGGAACAGATTGAACTAGTCGAAAAATTGTTTCTACATCGGCCACATCTGTTTCTCTTAATTTCCCATCTTCCGCCTCCATTTTCAACCGGTTACATTTTGTAACCACTTCACTTCCTTCTTTTTTTAAACGATTTTTCAGAACCTTCCAATAATTTCTAGCTAATTGAAAATCTGTCTGATCTGTTAGAACAGCCACAATGTCAATAACCGAAAAATACCAAAGCTCTTTGGTTTCGTCCCAACGCCGTCGTATTTTTTTACCTTCAAAAATTGTTATCCGCCTTTCATTTTTCATATTTTTTAATAATCTACTTTATGAAATTATTAGTTCAAATCTGTTAATCTACCCATTCTCAAGGGCATCACAAAAAATTTGACGCCCTCTGATTGACTATATTAACGTGAAACTGATATAGAATCACTATTTTCTGATTCACAGGCTTGAATTGTGAGAATTCCAGTTGATGCTTTGGTAAGAGTATATCCAGTAGTTGATGAAGTCCATGTCGCTGAACCATTAGGACTAACTGGTACGCTACCTATATATCCACCAGTTACTAAACCACTTAAATCCACACAGGCAGTGTCATTAACAACAACCGAATCACAGTTGCCGGCATCATAAGCATCATCACAACCAGCAACAGCTGTACCGATCATATAGACCACATCATCAGTCACACTCGTAATGGCCGTTAAATAACTACCACCATTATCAACTTGATCAACCTTGATAGCACTCATAAGCGCGCTGGCATCTGACCAACGTCGAGAATCACGAGCGTCACGAAAACGGGTCAAAGGATCCAAAGCCACAAATACCACAGCAGCGATAATAGCAATAATTGCAATAACGATTAATAATTCAATTAGAGTAAATCCAGCACTATTTTTTTTCTTAAGAAAAAAATAGTGCTGGATAAATCCCTTATTATTTTTTTTATTTCTCATATATTATTTAAGTTTATTTATTACTTTGAACATCGACCTTTGTAATGAAGAATCTATCACAGGCAAACCTTCTTTTACCTGCCAAAAATTCTTCGTTTTATTCTTTTTTTTAATAATTGGTTAATTATTTATTTGATGATCCAACATCGTCTATATTTTTTAAAAAAGACAAACGACTGCATTTGTGTCATTGCGAACTTCACTTCGCAGTGAAGTGAAGCAATCCCAGGCTTTATCTCGTTAAAGAATGGGATTGCTTCCCGACAGAGTACGGGACAGGTCGCCCTGATGCGAATCAGGACTCCCTCCAGAGGCGGGCACGGCGCAATGACACGGGGGAGGAAATCACACATTTATTGATTAAAAATATATATTATTAATAGTAAATATAAATAAAACTAGTAATTCTTACAAGTTACTTCATAATTGTAAAATACCACCAAACAATTCCCGCCGCCACCAACAACAGTGTCAAAAAGATCAAAACATCCACAATTATTTTATGATGTTTTTTTGGTTGCGCAACCATAATTGAACCATCCTTTTCTTTTTCTTCATCAGGTAAACTTATTTGGGGATTTGGTTTTGGATTTGACAATTTTATTTCTTGCATATCAAACACAGGATCACTTTTTTGCCATTTTTTTTCCAATCCATAGAGTGCTAATCCAACAGCTCCCAAATATTCCAAAGGCAATTCGCCTTTTATTGACTTAGCAATAGCAACTTCAACTGGCAAGGCAAACTGCTCTCCAAAAAATTCAGCTAACCCCTTCATTAGACTACTGCCTCCCAACAAAATTATTTTTTCAACTTTCTTCAAACTTTGGGCTTCAAAAAATTGTAAATTTTGTTTGATGCTTTTGACTAGATCAGTAAGAGGATCGGCTAAACTTTCATAAATCTCATTTCCCTGCAAAAAACCTAATTCTTTTTTCTTTTGTTCAGCAACT
>Ga0180009_10006149_pt1 | contig 12682 bp, 8 predicted proteins | sample OS_PC_MetaG_FD_123537 | JGI IMG/M metagenome (GOLD analysis project Ga0180009, IMG submission 123537) | Groundwater microbial communities from the Aspo Hard Rock Laboratory (HRL) deep subsurface site, Sweden - OS_PC_MetaG | ecosystem: Environmental > Aquatic > Deep subsurface > Groundwater...
AAAGGAGCCGGTGCCGTAATGACAAAAAAAAACTTTCACCACAAAGGGTTTGGAAAAAACAAAATTGACGATCCAGCAACCGGCTTTATGACCGCCATGGATCGAAGAACATTTTTAAGCTTGTCCGGTAAAATCAGTGGAATGGCACTATTGGGTCTTACCTTAGCCAATTGCGGACCTTCTGAACCCGAGACCCCGTCACAGTCAATCCAGATGCGACCCGATAAGATCATCATGGGCAGTGCAGTTGATCTTTACACCATAGACCCTGCAATCGGGTTTGATTCAGCCATCAGCAGCAGTTTGAAAAACCTGTATGATGCTCTTTTCAGGCATGTAGGGAATCCTCCCAGGGCAATACCCTGGCTTGCCGAATCCCATGAGGTGTCAAAAGATACCAGGGAATGGATTTTTAAATTATCAAAAAATGCGGTCTTTCACGACAACACACCGGTAACCGCCGAGGCGGTAAAATACTCTGCAAACCGGATGCTGCGGATCAATAAAGGTCCGGCAAATCTTTTTTCCGGAATAATGGACAAAAACAGCGTGAAAGTACTTGATTCGCATACAATTAAAATTTCACTTCTGCAACCTTTTGGTCCCTTTCTTCATACCTTGCCGTGGCTTTTTGTTGTCAACCCGGAAAAAGTACAGGCACATGCGGGGAAAGATGACGGACAGACATGGTTGTCAGACCATGCAGAAGGTTCAGGCCCGTTTACAATCGGTGACTGGAAACCGGGAAACATCTATGAATTTAAAGCAGTAGAAAACTATTGGCGGGGCTGGCCGGATAAAAAGCATTTAAAGAGCTATGTCCGAAAAGTTATTAATGATAATGAAAACAAAACAATTGCCCTTGAACTTGGTGAAGTTGATATGGTGGACTGGGCATCACCCGAAGTCCAGGTCAAATTAAAAGATAAAGGATTTACCATTGTTGAAACACCCACCCTGGAAATTTATGAGGTCAAACTGAATAACCAGAGGGGGTTCACTGCTGATCGGCATGTCAGAAAAGCCATCTCCTATGCCTTTGACTACAAGACCCTGAAAAAGACCTGGAAAGACAGGGCAACGATCCTCAATGGACCATTGCCCCCGGGACTGGAATTTTCTTACCAGGACAGGGAACCCTATCATCTGGATCTAAAAAAAGCGCAGCAGGAACTGGCCAAATCTCCCTGGCCTGACGGCGGATTCCTTCTGGATTATGTGTATGTAACCGGGCTTGAAGAAGAAAGAATAACCGGTGAACTTCTGCGCGACCAGCTGGCCCTGCTGAACATAACAGTCAATATCATTCCCATGGCCTGGGCTGATGCCGTGACAACCTTTAATGATTTCAATACAGCCCCGTCCATGTTTCCCATCTATTCAAGCAAAGCATATCCTGATCCGGATAATTACCTGTGGTCGGGGTATCACTCCTCCCAGGCCGGCCAGTGGACAAATCCAGGTCATTACAAGAACCCGGATTTGGATATTTTACTGGAAACGGCCAGAAAAACAGTGGAAAAATCAGAATTAAAAATAATCTATGGCCGGATTCAAAAGACTATCCTTGATGATGCAGTGAATATATTTTGTCTTTCCACACCTGACCACCACATACTCAGTCCACGGATTAAAAATTATACCTATTGCCCGGTAATGGGAAGTGATGAAGATTTTTACTATTTGCAGACAGCAGATTGAATGCTTTCAGGGTCTTGAATATGACACTATTTATGAATCAAACCGTCCGTCAAAGGCTGATTTTCTCATTTTTCCTGCTGGCCGTGCTCATGGCGGGTGCCGGGACCTTTAGTGTATATAACTTAAATCAGCTCAATACCAATACTGAAAAAATTTTAAGTGACCAACAGCCTATTCTGACCGATATGGCAGCCATTACAAGCGGCACACTGTTTCACAGTTTAAAGGTAGACCAGTACGTGTCCACCGGAAACAAGGCGCATATCAGAACAATTGAGGTGTTGGAAAAAAACATTGACACCCTTTTGACGTCGCTTGAAAAAAGAGTTCAGGAGATTGAAGATAAAAAGATCATTAAAAGTGTCAGGCATGCCTATGATACGTATATGTCGCTATCAAATGAACTGAGAACTTTTTACCGGAATAATCCCGATGCCTGGAAACCTATTGACGGCAGGCAAATGAGAATAGCAGCCCTGCTGGAAAATTCACTGCAGGCAAAAACTGAAGCATTCTACAGGATAAATGAAAAAAAAACAGATACCTTAATACAAAGCAATCGCCGCCTTTACCGGATTCATTCCAGACTCGCCGTTATTTCCGGCCTGATCTTTTCTTTTCTGGCCGTCTTACTCGGGTATGTCATCAGCCGGTCCATTGTTAATCCCATCACCCATTTGGTGGAGACGGCTCAAAAAGTGGCTAAAGGAGACATGACTGCCAGGGCTCAAATCAGGGCAGAGAATGAAATCGGTTTTTTGGCTGAAAACTTCAACAGCATGACAGGCCAACTCCAGGGATTGATTGAAAACCTGGAACAAAAAGTAGTTGAACGGACGTATCAATTATCTGAAGAACGCAATTTTGTAAACACCATCCTTGATACGGCCGGGGCATTAATCACCGTAATTTATCGGGATGGAAGAATTGTCCGCTTTAACAGGGCCTGTGAATACATATCCGGATATACATTTGAAGAAGTAAAAGGCAGGTCGATCTGGGACCTTCTGGTGGTGGAAGAAGAGAGGGATGCGGTCAAATCAATTGTTTTTGATTTCCAGCCTGAACAGTCTGCAAACCTTTATGAAAACCATTTTATTACAAGAGACGGCACCCGGCTGTTGGTTGCATGGTCCGCAGCCTTAGCCTTTAACGAAGACCATTCCGAAGAGTATATTATTGCAAGCGGAATTGATATAACCCGAATCCGACAGACAGAGGAGTCCCTTAAACGATCCGAAGAAAAATTTCGATCGATTATTGAAAATGCAGGTGTTGGAATCCTGCTTATTGGTACAGATAGTTTTCATCTGGATATAAATCCCAGCTTTTGTCAAATGACGGGTTTTTCTCGAGATGAGCTGATCGGGTCAAAAATCCCCTGCAAGTATTGGCCAGAGGATCTGACCCAAAAATTGACGTGGGAATTGAGTCAATTCATGAAAACAGGGACGACCAAAATAGAAACCTATTTTCTGCGGAAAAACCAAGACCGTTTCCCGGTATCACTCATCGGCAGTTCCATTTTTGACCATACCGGCCAGCCCATTGCGTTTATCGTAATTGTTCTGGATATTACTGAAAAACGAAAAATGGAAGAAGAAATTTTAAGGGTCCAGAAGCTGGAATCCATCGGCACACTGGCCGGGGGAATCGCGCATGATTTTAACAACCTGATTTCAATCGTTCAGGGGTACACAGAATTGTCTCAAATGCATATCGATCCTGGAAACGAGATTTATAACAATTTAAACGAAGTCTGCAAAGCCTGCAGACGGGCAAAGGCGCTGACAGGCAAATTTATTACTTTTTCCAAGGGCGGTATTTCCATAAAAAATCCCGGTTCTTTGATTCACCTGATTGAAGACGCCACAAATCTTGCCCTTTCCGGCTCAAATGCCAGAGGAATCTTTAATATTTCAGAAGATCTGTGGGAGGTCAAATTTGATCAGGAGCAGATGAAGCAGGCCATCTACAATCTGATTACAAATGCCAGAGAAGCTGTTCCAAAAGGGGGAATCATAAAAGTTGCAGCAGAAAATGTAATGATAAGTGAAAACAAACCCGGTGTATTCATGGCAGACGGAAAATATGTAAAAATATCGATTCAGGATCGGGGCCCCGGGATTCCTGAAGAAAACCTGTCATTTCTATTTGATCCCTATTATTCAACCAAACAAAGAGGAGACCAAAAAGGAATGGGGTTAGGACTTACAACAACCTATTCTATTATTAAGCGGCACGAGGGATATATTTTTGTCAATTCAGAGCAGGGTGCAGGGACAACATTTGAGATATATCTTCCTGCTTTAGAAATAAACCCTGAAAAAAAGGTTTCGATAAAAAAGACAGCCAATTTAGAAAACGAAACAATACTTGTGATGGATGATGAACCCGGGATTTTAGACATTGCTTGTAAAATGCTCAAACGAATTGGATATGCCGTACAATTAGCAGAAAATGGGAACACGGCTGTAGCGTTGTACAAGAAGGCCATGGATTCAGGTAATCCCATTGATATTGTGATTTTAGACCTGACTGTGAAAGGTGGCATGGGAGGAAAAGATACTATCAGCCAATTGTTAACAATTGATCCAGGCGTTACCGCAATTGTCTCCAGCGGCTACCATGACGATCCCATAATGATGAATTTCAGAAAATACGGTTTCAAATACGCCATATCCAAACCCTATGAGATGAAAGAACTTCGAAAATTATTAAATGAGATCACGAGCGGTTTAAAGGTTTGAGGTTTAGTGAACATGACGTTGCCCTTCATGCAGTTCGTTTTGCCGACCGGATGATGGCCTCTTGCATGGAACGGCTGCTGTAGGGCTTGGGAAGGGCCATTTTAAAACCATATGTTTTGAAACCGGTGATGACAGGATCTGAGGAATACCCGCTGGATACAATGGCAATGACATCCGGGTTTATCTGCTGAAGGGTTTTAAGGGTCTTGAGTCCGCCAAGGCCACCCTTTACAGTCAGGTCCAGGATAACGAGATCAAATGGATCGTCGGCCAGGGCAGCCTCTTTATAGAGTTGTATAGCCATGGTGCCGTCACTAGCTGTTTCAGCCTGGTAGCCGAGTTTTTCAAGGAGTCTTTTTCCAAGACTGCGGATCATTTCTTCATCATCCATGAGCAGGATCTTTTTTACAATGACAGTATCTTGGACGGCTTGTTCCATTTTTTCCGCCGCAGACCAGCTGCCGGCACTTTCAAGAGCCGGCAGATAAAGGGTAACAATCGTTCCTGACGGTTTGACAGGCTTAACAGTAATACGGCCGCCATGGTTGTGAATAATGGAATAGGCAATGGTGAGCCCCAGTCCGACTCCTCTTTGTATACCCATTCCTTTGGTGGTAAAGTATGGATCAAAGATTTTTTCAAGATGGTTCGGGTTGATCCCCTTTCCCTGATCCTGGATGATGATCATGACATATCTTCCTTTTGAAAGGGCGGCATGACGGTGTTCTGAATTCTCACCCGCCACAATATTTTCTGCCCGGATAATGATTTTTCCGCCGTCAGGCATGGCGTCTACCGCATTGCGCAGAATGTTGTTTATGGCTTGTTTCATCTGAGTGTCATCATATTCAAGCAAAAACAGATCATCGGGCAAGTCGAACTGCCATTCAATGTTTTTGGTTTCCGAGAACAGGGAACCTGCCTGTTGAACAAGGAACTTTATGGAGCCCTCTTGTTTATTGGGAGTGCCGCCCCTGGAAAAGGTAATCAATTGTTTGGCAAGTTCTCCTGCTTGAAGGCAGGCATGTTCAGCACAGTAAAGATGCTTTAGAATGTTGATGTCGTCTTTGGCTTCCAGTTCTGCTATGGAAACATTTCCAAGGATTACGGATAAAAGGTTGTTGAAATCATGGGCAAGACCTCCGGCAAGGGTGCCGATGGATTCGAGTTTTCGAAGCTCTGCTTTTTTTCGTTCCGTCTCATCCCTGATGATGACTGCATTGCCGATATTGAGACCGTCATCATCATAGATGGAAGCAACACTCATGGCCACTTCCAATATTCTCCCGTCTTTTGTCAGTCTCTGGGTGGGGAAATTTGTAATTTCTTCTCCTGCCTTTATTCGGCGAATCGCTTCCTGAGTTTCTTTAATGGCTTCCTTGGGAACAAAATCCACACGCTTGCCTTTGAGCTCCTCAAATGTCCAGCCAAACAGTTTTGTAAAGGCTGGGTTCAAATATTCTACAAGACCTTGGGCATCGTAACGGACAATGGCGTCCACCGATGAATTCAACGTTTCAAAATAAATCTCCGATGTCAGCCGTAAATCAGAAATCTCCTGTTTTAATTGCCTGATTTCTTCTTTTAACAGCGTTACCGGTCCATTTTTTTCCATCCGTTGCTCCTGATTGCAAAACTTTTCAAGATGAAATGACAATCAAGTTATTTGATGCACAAAAAAACAACACAACTCTTTTGCCTGGAAATTGGTATAGTTTAATATATCGAATAATGGGTGAGGAGTAAACACATTAAAACAACATGGCAGAACAACAACCGGCAGTTAATTGTAAAGACAACGAATAATTGAAAAGGGAAGCATAATTAAACCAACCCAAATCTGATTTTTTTAATATTTTTTATATGTCCGATCGGCCAGATTCCCTGAATGATGTTTATTGAATTTTGCAAGTCTGGATTCAAGAATTTTCATCTTCTGCGTGTCCACTTTAGAGACGCATGCCCGTACGCCTTCCAGACGTTCACTGCCTGTTATGAAAAGTGAAATAGCACTTATTCCGTAATAAAGAAGCTCTTCAACCAGTTCAACCCCGCTGAATCCGGGATAGGAAAAACAAAAATAATACCCATCCATGGCTGGCTTGTCAGCGTCATGTTCATAAACCAGATCAAAGCCGTTGTCTAAAAAGATCTGTTTCATTTTTCGGGAGCGGTTTTCATATGTTTTCAGGTCACGGATAAAATCAAGAGTCCCATCATTGACAGCTTTAAGCATGGCAGAAAATCCATGCTGGGCAGAATGGGACACCCCTGCTGACAAAGCGTACATGGCACCGTAAACAACTGCATGCCCCAACTCATCTGAGGGGAAAAAGCGGGTCAATCCGGGAAATTTTCCCGCATATAAAATATCCGAGATTACCATGCAGCCGATACGCTGTCCTGCATAGCTGAACATATTGGAGGCTGAGAACAGCAGGATATAATTATCCGTATATTTGGCAACAGAAGCCTGGAAAGGCGCCTGGCCCGGGGTTGAAATATCTTTGCCAAAATCCATGCCAATACAGGCAAGATCCTCAATAATGATGATATTATATTTATTGGCTGTTTGTGCTATGATTTCAAGTTCCCTGTCTGTAAAACAGATCCAGGCAGGGTTATTGGGATTGGCATAGACAATGGTGCCTATTTGGCCACTGCTGCAGACAGCATTCAGTTTTTCTTCAAGTTTTTCATGTCGAAAATTTGTGACATCAAATTGTTTATATGGCAGTCCCATTACATACAGCTGCTGTTTATAAAGCGGATATCCTGGATCAAGGAATAATGTTGTATTTTTTTCTCCCCTTCGACAGGCAACAAAAAGAGAGGCAAAACCACCCTGGATATTGCCGTTTGTGGGAATACACCCTTTGGGAGCTACCGTCACATCTAAAAATAATTTTACAAATCTCGACATTTCATGTTTCAGGCTCGCAATACCTTCTATCATGGGGTATTGGGAAACAATTTCTTTTTTTAATGCCGCCTTTTCCGCCTGGATTCCGATTTTCGGCGGTACGAGCCCTGGCTCTCCCATCTCCATTCGAATAAATGAAACATCTGTTTTTAATTCAATGGCATTGATGATCCCCACCATCTCCCTGATAGTTGCCCTTCCCACTGTGTGGAGACCGCTGCACTCTATCACCTGATTAATGATTTGCCTGTTGACTATGGTTTTCATGGATATTGCCTTTTGTTATCAAGTGTGTCCATTTGTCATTTATCTGTGGTGCCGCCATGCGCATAAAACAGATGTTTTTATGATGTTTTTATGGTATACTAAAAAAATTCTTAAAGTCAACAAGAAAAGATTGATGATTATGCCAATTAAAAGATTAGAGAAAAAATAATTTTTTGTGGCGGGCTTTTATCATTCCATGCTATTGGGTTACAATATCCTTGATGGCAGCCATAATAGGGGAAAAAAATGAAGTATATCGGAGCCCATGTCAGTACCAATGGCGGTACACAAAATGCCCCTCAAAATGCGAACCGTATTGGCGCAAAAGCCTTTGCCATGTTCACCAGGAACCAGAGACAATGGACCTCACCTCTCCTGACGGATAAAACCATCATCCAATTCAAGAAAAACTGCAAGGCCGCGGGTTTCAATCCCCGGCACATCCTCCCCCATGACAGTTACCTGATCAATCTCGGACATCCTGAAGAAGACGCTCTTGAAAAATCAAGGACAGCCTTCCTTGACGAGATGCAGCGCTGCGAACACTTGGGCCTTCAATACCTGAATTTTCATCCGGGAAGTCACTTGGGCAAAATGGATCCTGATCACTGCCTTGAACGGATCGCGGAATCCATCAACCGGGTTCTGAATCAGACAACCGGCGTTACGGCAGTTATTGAAAACACCGCAGGCCAGGGAACCAATATGGGATATCGATTCGAACACTTGGCCCGGATTATTGGGAATGTCCATGATAAGAGCCGCGTGGGGATTTGCCTGGACACCTGTCATACATATTCGGCCGGGTATGATATCAAAACAGCCAAGGCTTTTGAAAATACCCTCCAGGAGTTTGACACTCTTGTGGGTATCAGTTACTTGAAAGCCATGCACCTGAATGATTCGAAAAAAATCTTTGGAAGCCGGGTAGACCGACACGAGAGTATCGGAAAGGGGTCGCTGGGGATTGAGCCTTTTAAATTCATCATGAACGACGCGCGTTTTGACAATATTCCCATGGTGCTTGAAACACCGGATCAATCCCTATGGGAAGAGGAGATCAGGCTTCTCTATGGTTTGATTGATTAAAAATATGCGATATAGCATTAAAGCTTGACCCTGTAAAAACTGAAGTCAAGAGGAGGGGAATGTGAATGAAATAAAAAACAAAGAGACCTTGAATTCTTCAATTTATGGCTGGTGGGGAAAAATTTTAAAGGTCGATCTCTCATTAGAAACCATCACAGAGATTGATACTCACCCCTATGCGGATCGCTTTTTAGGGGGACGCGGAATCGCTACCCGACTTTACTGGGAATATGTTCCTGCCAAGACCAGGGCGTTTGATCCGGAAAATTGTTTGATTTTCATGACAGGTCCATTGACGGCAACAGGTGCCCAGGGTGCCTCCCGTTTTGAAGTTGTGGGAAAATCACCCATGTTGATGCCGGAAGGGTTTTGTTATGGCAACATGGGCGGATATTGGGGGCCTGCATTAAAAAAAGCCGGATTTGATGGATTAATGGTGTCTGGAAAGGCTAATAAACCTGTTTATCTATTCATTTCAGATGGAAAAGCAATCCTTAAAGATGCCACCACAATCCTTCATGACGGGGTTAGGCAAGTGGGAGAGTATTTAAAACAAACGCATGGTAAAAATACACATTTCATTACCACCGGGCCTGCCGGGATGAACCTGTGCCGCAGTGCAAATCTGATGACAGATAATGAGGGGAGTGCAACCGGTGGTTTTGGCGCGGTTTTGGGTGCTAAGAAATTAAAAGCCATTGCTGTGGTGGGAACTCTGTCTGTGCCCATAAGTGATCCTGAGGCCTTAAAAGAACTCAATCGGTTGACAATAAAATTAAATCAGCGGGAAGCCACATTCAATCCATATCCACCGGATCAGATTTCCCGAGTGGGCAAGGCCTCTTGTTTTCAGTGTGGTTTGGATTGTGCCATGCGGGCCACCTTTAGAACCAAATCGAAAAGGGAAGTTGTTAGAAAGTGTCAAGCCATGTTTGTATACTTTCCCTGGGTGATGGGACGTCCGGGGGAGCCTGCTGAAACAGCTTTGGATGCCACCGGACTTTGTAATGATTTATCTTTATGCACCATGGAGATGGCCAATATTGTTCAGTGGATCAGCGCAGGTTATAAGGCAGGTTATCTGAGTGATTCTCAAACCGGCCTTGAAATCAGCAAGCTTGGAACCTGGGAATTTTTTGTAACCCTCTGCAATATGATCGCTTATCGCAAGGGATTTGGTGATATTTTAGCTCAAGGACTCCTGAGGGCTGGAGAAACCCTTGGTATAGAAGCCAGGAATCTTTTTGCCAATGAAGTTTCCGGTGTAGGTGATGGTGCCACTTATTCTGCAAGAGAGTATTTGATGAACGGTTTGCTGTATGCCTTTGAGCCCAGGCAGCCCATCGCCATGCTGCATGAGGTGAGCAGGATTGTCGGCATGTGGGTCATGAACTTGCAATATCCAGGATCCAATCCGGTTTCTGCGGATGTATATCGAGCGGCGGCAGCCAAATTCTGGTGTCATGATAAGGCCTGGGATCTGAATACGCCTGAAGGCAAAGCCATGGCGGCTACACGCATCATGGATCGTACCTATGTTAAGGACAGCCTGCTGCTGTGTGATTCTTGCTGGCCATTAATGTTTTCAAACCATACAAAAAATAACGAGGGTGATGCAACTTTGGAGGCCCGCATCTTCAATGCAGTAACCGGAAAAGATCTGGATGAGACTGCCTTGCTCAAATTCGGTGAAACCATTTTTAATCAACAGCGTGCTATTCTTTTACGGGAAGGTTGGGACCCGAAAACCGATGATATGGTTGCAGACTTCAACTTTACAGATCCGGTTCAATCTGTTTTTATGAACCCTGATGTGCTTGTGCCCGGTGAAGGAGAGACTGTTTTGAGCCGTAAAGGCCAGACCTTGGACCGGGAAGTTTTTAAAAAAATGCGAGATGAGTTCTATCAATTGCGAGGGTGGAACCCTGAAACAGGCTGTCCAACCACAGAAAAGCTTCATGAACTGGGGCTTTTGGACCTTAACTTTACAGCCTGATATTTCAGGTTTTTATTCTCGGCGGTAACCATGGAAGACAACAGTCAAGGCAAGAGTAAAACACAGATGAAAAAAGAGGCTGAAGAACGCCAAAAATTAGGAGAAGAACTCACCAAGCTGTCCAGCCAGCAATTGGAACGTATAAAGCTCCCCGATAATCTGCGGGCCGCAATTATTGAAGCCAGATCCATTAAATCGAACATTGCAGGCAGACGGCAGAGGCAATTCATCGGAACCCTGATGCGCGATGTGGACCCGGAACCAATCCGTCAGGCATTGCTGCAAACTGATGCCGACCTTTCCGTTGGATCCAAAATCGTCGTCAAAGAGACACGGATGTGGCTTGACAGGCTATTGGCGGGTAATCCGGATAGCATGGAAGCGTTTATCCGTGTCTGTCCAGAACTGGAACGTCAGAGACTGAGACAACTGTTGAGAAATATCAAAAAAGAGAAAACAGCCGGTAAATCTTTCGACTCCTTAAAAACACTGGAACAGCTCATTATGAAGAGCATGAACGATAAATCAAAGACACAGGATGGTTTTTAAGATAACTGATTATTAAATAAAAAGAGGAGAATGTACGAATGCAAAAGGACCGCAAATTGATTTCCATAGTGGCAGTATTGTTTGTTTTTTTATGCATCCAAGTACCATCATCCGCATGGGCCGAGGGTAGCTCACCTTTAAAAGTAGTAAAAAACTTTGCCCAAGCTTATTTTATGCTTGATCCCTCAATGACGGAATATCTGAGCAAAGCGGCTTTGATGACTGAAGGAGAAGTGGACACAACCAAGCTTTATCTTGAAATGAAAGCTGCTGAGGCGCATAATCAAGGGCACAATATCAGCTATTTTCGGATGCATCCCATCATTATAAAAACCACGGTTTTAAGTATGGATGATTCGTCAGCAAAGGTTGAGTTAACTGCCACCACCATTCGCAATATCAATCCATTGTACAGGATTGTTGGGTTTGTTTTCGGTTTGCTTCAAGAGCACGAAGTTCACGGAATCATCCCTGTCATCAAAGAAGATGGGGAATGGAAGATAGGTCCGGGTGCTATTGATATGCCCCAATAGGCTTTTATTAATTTTAAAGCTGACTTGAGATAGCAAAATGATGATTAAAAAACTGGTAAAATCAGTGATGGATTTTACGTCACAGGCTCCCCAGCCGAACCGATTTGTCTTTTAGAAGGGCCGGTACCTGTTTTTTTGATGGCGGTTTCTCAGGTTAAGGATAATTAACCGTGCGTGTGCAAGCACATTTTAACAGGAGTGAATTATGGCTGTCGGGTGGGCCCGTGATGGGGCTGTGCAGGATCAGATTGATGCCAGTGTAAAAGATGCGGTAACCTTAGCCAGAAGGCGTTTGCCTAGTGGTGAGAGCTTAACGCACTGTAAAGAATGTGGCGGTGTTATTCCGGATGCCCGGCGTAAAGCAATCCCCGGGGTTTGTTTGTGTGTCGGGTGTCAGTCGGAATTTGAAACACAGCAAGCAACAGTTAGCAGTTACAATCGGCGCGGCAGCAAAGACAGTCAATTGAAATGACTTCCATTAGATGCTAAGGTTATCAGCATCGAAGTATGCTTGGCATCATTGGTTCATTTGTGGAGTTAGGCATCATGGTTCCGGAAGACCAAATGCAGGAGGCAACAGAAATTGTTGAACAGCTACTAAAATCAAAAGAAGTATTGATCGTGAGAACAGAAACAATATTATCTTAAAGAAATTGAAGTGGTAAATCTTCGAGCGTATAAACATGGGGAAATTATTACGATTTATTATAACCCTGATGATCCGCAGTCAGCTGTGGTAATCAAAGGGGTGAGTGGTGGTATCTGGTCAACGATGATGGCTGGGGGCTGTCATTTTTAAAAAAGACCAGCCCCTGTTTTTAAAAATGACAGATCTTATCTTCCCACTATGGTCCGGCCGATGATCATTTTTTCG
>Ga0180009_10006150_pt1 | contig 12678 bp, 16 predicted proteins | sample OS_PC_MetaG_FD_123537 | JGI IMG/M metagenome (GOLD analysis project Ga0180009, IMG submission 123537) | Groundwater microbial communities from the Aspo Hard Rock Laboratory (HRL) deep subsurface site, Sweden - OS_PC_MetaG | ecosystem: Environmental > Aquatic > Deep subsurface > Groundwater...
ACTTGCGTACCCTTTAACAGCAATAATTGCTGGGCAAAATTGGCCGATCGTATTTAAGGCTTTAGTTACTCCCAATATCGAATTTAACTTTGCATTTCTTTTTATTTTGACTGCTGTTTTGGGGACTACAATTTCTCCCTACATGTTTTTTTGGCAAGCATCGCAAGAAGTAGAAGAAGAGATTTTGCAAAAAAGACTTGGAGTTAATGGAGGGGTTCCAAGAATTAGCAACAAATTTATTTACAACTTAAGATTAGATAATGCGTTGGGTATGTTTTTTTCCAATCTTGCTGCTTTTTTTATTATTATTACTGCAGCAGCTGTTCTTCATGATAAGGGGATAACCAACATAGAAACAGCAGCTGATGCTGCAAAAGCACTAGAACCTTTAGTATCTACATTTCCTAATTCTGGATTTTTAGCAAAAAGCATTTTTGCATTTGGAGTCGTCGGTTTGGGATTATTAGCAATCCCTGTTTTAGCAGGTTCTGCCTCTTATGCTTTATCTGAGATTTTTAATTGGAACGAGGGTTATTCTAAAAAGATAAATGAAGCTCGTGGGTTTTATGGCATAATTATTGCAGCAACTCTAATTGGTTTATTAATTAATTTTATTGGAATTCATCCATTTAAGGCTCTTATTTATGCTGCTGTTTTTAATGGATTAACTGCTGTCCCGTTAATTTTTTTAATCGCAAGGCTTTCTTCTAGTGAAAAAGTGATGGGAAAATATAAAATTGGAAAGATTTTAAAAGTTCTTATTTGGATCACATTTTTATCAATGAGCCTTGCTGGAGTTGCCATGATTTTTACAATAGGAAGGTTTTAATAATGGATGATTTAAAAGATAGAGTAAGAAAAATTTTAGAAAAAATAAACGTTGAAGAAAAAAGAAAAGAAATAAGGCAAATAGAAGCTGAATCTCTAAAGCCTGATTTTTGGCAAAATCATGAGCTAGCTGCAAAAAAGATGCAAACACTTTCTCAACTTAAAAAAGAAATAGAAGAAGCAGATAAGCTAGAAGAACAGATGGCCTCTGGAGATTTCGAAGAAGCAAAAAAAATGCTTGAAAAAATAGAAAAATTGCTTTATCTTTCTGGCCCTCAGGATAAAGGAAATGCAATTTTATCCATTCATTCAGGGCAAGGCGGGGTTGAGGCAATGGACTGGGCGCAAATGCTTTTTAGAATGTACTCACGCTATTTTGAAAAGAAGAGTTGGAAAGCAGAGGTAATTGATCAGGCTTTAGGAGAAGAGGTAGGTTTTAAAAGTATAGTTATTTCCGTAGGCGGAGATTATGTTTTTGGTCATTTAAAACATGAATCTGGAGTTCATAGATTAGTTAGGCAATCTCCTTTTAATGCCGACAGCTTAAGGCAAACCTCATTTGCTTTGGTTGAAGTTCTTCCGGAAATAGAAGAAGAGGTTGTCTTAGCAATTAAAGACGACGATTTAGAGTGGGATTTTTTTAGATCGGGTGGCCATGGAGGCCAAAATGTAAATAAAGTTTCAACAGCAGTAAGATTAAAACATATCCCTAGTGGAATTATTGTTACTTCGCAATCGGAAAGATATCAGGGAAAAAACCGTGAGTACGCGTTAAAAATACTTAAAGCGAAATTATGGATAAAACAAGAAGAAGAAAGAAAAAAACAGGAAATGGCTTTAAAAGGTGAACATATTACTCCTGGTTGGGGAAATCAGATTCGCTCGTATGTCTTACATCCATATAAAATGGTTAAAGACTTAAGGACTGAATATGAAACTTCTAATACAGAGGCGGTTTTAGATGGAGAGCTAGATGGGTTTATAGAAGAAGAGTTAAGGCTACTTTAATCTTGTAAAAACTGGAAAAATGTGCTTAACTAGTTATTACTCTTATGGAAAAGAAAGAGACAGTTCTTAAAAGTTTTGATAGTGCCTCTATTTTTACGAATAAATTTATTATTCTTCTTTTTGCTATGGTAATATCTGGTGTTCTCTTGGGTTATTTTCTTGCTACGAGTCCTTCTTTTGGTCCCTCTAAAAATCTTAAAGAAGTTGTGAATAAAGCTTCTGTTAAAAAAGGAACAGTTGCTGGCTCTGATGACCTTAAAACTTTTAAAGATATCACAGAGGGAAATCTTAAAGAAGGTGGAGTAGACGGTGAAGGAGCCTTTCACTTAGAAAGACCTGGAGGTATTTCTCAAAACGTTTATTTAACTTCTTCCATTGTGGATTTGGGTAAATATGTTGGAAAGAAAATTAAAGTTTGGGGGCAAACGCAAAAAGCTCAAAAAGCAGGCTGGTTAATGGATGTTGGAAGAATAGAAGTTTTATAAACTGCCATGATAAAGCTAGATAGCGTATCTAAAAAATTCCCTAACGGGACCTATGGGTTAAAAAACATAGACTTAGGAGTAGAAAAGGGGGAATTTGTTTTTTTGGTGGGCCCAACAGGATCTGGAAAAACCACTGTTTTTAAACTTTTAATTCGTGAAACATTAGCCTCGGAGGGAACAGTTGTTGTAAATAATTGGAATTTAACAAAACTTCCAAGAGATAAAATCCCTCATTTTAGAAAAAGCGTTGGAATGATTTTTCAAGATTTAAAACTTCTTTTTGACAGAACAGTTCTAGAAAACATTGCACTCCCCTTAGAAATTTCAGGTATTAATCAAAAAGAAGCTAGAAGAAAAGTAGAAGATGCTTTGGAAAAAGTAAACTTATTAACCCATAGAGAAAAATTTCCAATTCAACTCTCTGGAGGAGAGCTTCAAAGAGTAGCTATTGCAAGGGCTCTTGTTCTGTCACCAGATATAATATTGGCAGATGAGGCGACAGGAAATTTAGATGTTGCCACTTCTTGGGAGATTACAAATCTCTTGCTGGACATAAATAAGCAAGGGACTACAGTTCTAATGGCAACTCACAATATGGATATTGTTAAAAATATTGGCAAAAGAGTTGTGGAGCTTGATAAGGGGAGTTTAACTAACGACACTAAGGAAAAAATTAAAAAACAAGACTTGCAATCAGAAGAAGAAAAAAAGACAGTAGATAGTAGAGATAGCTTAAAAAATAAAACGGAGCTAGAAAAAGCGGAAGAGCCAAGTAAAAAAAAGGAGGAGAAGAAGAAATGATTGCAACAAAAACCATGTGGAAAAATGTAAGAAGATCTCCCTATCAAGCTGCTGCAGCTATTTTAATAATGACTTTAACTTTCCTAGCAGTTTCATTTTTTACATTTCTTGTTTTAGGATCTTCAAAAATTATTAACTATTTCGAATCAAAGCCTCAGGTTACTGCATTCTTTAGAAACGAAGCAAAGCAAGCAGAAATGGATGCTTTAAAAAAAGAAATTGAATCAACTGGGAAAGTTTCATCTGTTAAATTTCTTTCTAAAGATCAAGCTCTTGAAATTTATAAAGATCAAAATAAGGACGACCCTCTTTTATTGGATTTAGTTACGGCAGATATCTTGCCTGCATCCTTAGAAATCTCGACCTATAAAATAGATGACTTAAGCTTTTCTTCGGATCTACTTAAAAAATCCCCAATTGTTCAAGAGGTTATTTTTCAAAAAGATGTTGTTGCAACATTGTCTTCTTGGACCAATGCCATAAGACAAGTAGGAATTTCTCTTATAGTCATTCTTTCTTTAGCTTCAATTTTTATTATGATGACAATTATTGGCATGAAAATTTCTCAAAAAAAAGAAGACATAGAAATAATGACTTTAATTGGAGCAAGTCGTTGGCATATTAGATGGCCTTTTATTTTTGAGGGAATTTTTTATGGTGTATTTGGAGCTATTATTGGTTGGACAATTGCAACTGTTGGGTTAATATATGCAAGTCCCTTTCTTTCTACTTTCTTAAAGGGAGTTCCATTGTTTCCTGTTCCTTTAATTTTTTATGGAGAGCTTTTAGCCTTGGAGATAATTTTTGCAATTACACTGGGCGCAGTTGCGAGCTATTTAGCTGTTCTGCGATATTTAAAATAACTGCTTATGGTAAGAAAAATTCTTCTACCATTAATATTTTTAATCTTCATATTCTTTTTTGTATCTCAAAGTATTGCTCAAACACCAACTTTAACAGTTACGCCAACGCCAACTTCTAATAATTCGGAACAGCTTAAGGGCTTACAGGGTAAAATTTCAGAATTACAAGCTAAGTTAACAGAAGTTCAGGGACAAGCAAAAACTCTCTCTTCTCAAATTTCTGTTATGGATAGTCAGGTAAAACTTACAGAGCTTAGAATAGATGCAACAAAAAGAGAACTCTTAGAATTAGAAGTAGATATAGACACTACAGATAAAAAAATATTCGGCTTAGAAAGTTCCCTAGATGATTTAATGGAGATTCTTTTAAAAAGAATTGTTGCAACATATCAAGTTGGATCTGCACCTTCTTTTCAAGTTCTCCTTTCATCGGGAGACGTTACAAATTTTTTTAAAAGGTTAAATTATCTTCGCATTGCTCAGATTCATGATAAGAAGTTAATTTATGAAACTCAGCAAGCAAAAACAGACTACGCCAATCAAAAGCAAATTTTCGAAGGAAAAAAAGAGAAAGTAGGAGCTTTAAAAACACAGCTAGATAGCTATACAGAGCAATTAAGCAACGAAAAAAAAGAGAAAGAAAACTTACTATCTATTACGAAAAATTCAGAAAATGAATATCAAAAAAGACTAAGTGATGCCTTAAAGGAATTACAGCAAATACAAAAAGCAGCTCAAATCCTTGTTTCAACTGAACCACGCAATATTGGAAGAGGTGAAATAATCGGATATATGGGCAATACAGGTTATTCATTTGGGGCGCATTTGCACTTTGGTGTTTATAGTGCAGCGACTTTATCTGATTATAATTATTATTCAGGATATGAAAATCCTTCTAGCTTTTTAGAGCCTCAGTCAGTTGAATGGAACACTGAATGTCCAGGTGATCCAGCTGGCTCAACAATGACCGGGACGGGTTCTTTTGGTTGGCCAATGTCTACTTCTGGGCTTAGAATTACCCAAGGCTTTGGAACGACTTGTTATAGCAGCGTTTATTATAGAGGAAGACCTCATCCAGCATATGACATGTATAACAACTCAAACATTGCAGTGAAAGCAGTAGAAGAAGGACAGGCATATTTTTGTAGAAATTGCACAGGGGATGGAGGAAATGGGGTTTTTCTATTTCACTCTAATGGTAAAATGACGTTGTATTGGCACTTGCAGTAGTGGGCAATAAAGTTTTTATTAATATTTTTAATTCCTCTTTTTTTACTATTTTTCCCGCAATTGGTTTTTGCGACTGCATCCATTACTGTAGAAGCTACAAAAACACAGATTAACGCAGAAGAAGAGCTAACTGTCAATGTTAGCTTATCTATTAATGCTTCAGATAACACAATTTATTATTTAAGGGGAGTTTTTTATAAACTTGGGACGACAAGATATTGTGGACATACATGGGATGGAAATGAATGGTTTTCTGGTCCCTATTCTTCCAATGAAGGGTGAAAAAATTTCTTGCAGATTCATACACAAAATGATCCCTGGCAGGGCGAGATAAAAGTAAAACTTGATTTGGAAAATTCAGCATATAAGGAGTCGGGAAGTTATGGTTTTAAAATTTAAAGATTTACAAGTGGCGGAAGCGGAAATTTTGATTCTCAGGAAGAGAAAATTATAGAGGTGATTATCCCAACTCCAACATTTACTCCAACGCCTTCTCCTAAGCCAACTCCAACACTTAAACTTATGGTTTACTCTTAAGCCATCAACGTCTACAATTCTAAAATCATCATCTACAATTTCTAATTCAAGAGAGGCAGGAGCTACAGTAGCAAGAAAAATTTACAAGAAGGAGTGCGATGATTATTCGACTTCAAAATCAATTTTAGGTGAAAACATAGCATCTGTTTCTCCCTCTATAGTTAAAAAAAATCCTTCATTGACCGAAGAGATTAAAGTTGCTGGAGAAAAAAGATATTCTTTGTCCCCCATTTTTTTAATACTCGGGGGCGTCTTTATGTTTGGTAGTGGTATAATTGCTTTTCGATCGTTTCGGAAAAAAGAAGAAGTATGAAAATAATAAATACAAAAAACCATAAGGAAACCGAAAAACAAGGAATCTCTTTTGCAAAAAAATTAAAAAGAGGAGATTTTGTTGCTCTTTATGGCCAGTTAGGTGCTGGCAAAACGACCTTTATACAAGGGATAATGAAAGGACTAGGCATAAAAAAAAGAATAGTTTCCCCAACATTTATAATAATTAGAATGTATGAATCTGAAGAAAAAAAAATGAATGTTTATCATTTAGATTTATACAGAATAGAAAGTGTAGATGATTTGCCTTCCATTGGATTTGAAGATATTTTAAAAGATGAAAAGGGAATAGTTTTAGTAGAATGGGCAGAAAAAATTAAAAATGTTTTACCTAAGAAAAGATTCGATGTTTATTTTGAGTATATGAATAAAAATTGTAGGGAAATTAAAATTCAGAATGGATAAGCAAATTCAAAAAGCCATAGATGTGTTAAATCAAGGAGGAATTGTAATTTTTCCAACAGATACGGCTTTTGGTATAGGTTGTAAAATATCTAATGAAAAAGCAGTTGAGCGGCTTTTTAAGATTAGACAAAGACCAGAAAGGAAAGCAGCGCCGGTTCTATTAAATGGAATTAAAATGGCAGAGAGGTATTTAAAAGAAATAAAACCAGAAACAAGAAAATTAATGGAAGAATATTGGCCTGGAGCACTTACCATTGTTGATTTTTGTAAAACAGAAAGAATTCCATCTTTAGTTAGAGGGGGAGGAAAAACTTTAGGAGTTAGAATGCCGAATTGTAAAGAAGTCCTTGCTTTAGTGGCAGGAGTTTCGGAGCCTATTCTAGGGCCTTCGGCAAATTTTTCAGGAGGAAAAACCCCTTTTGGATTTAATGATTTAGATAAGGAATTAATTAGAAAAGTAGATTTTGTTTTTTTTGGAAAAACAAATGGTTTTGGTGTGTCTACAGTGATTGATTGCACCAAGTCTCCGTTTAAAACACTAAGACAGGGAGCGGCACTAGTTAAAAGTTTGTAAAGTTCAAAAAGCCTTAAAGTTCATAAAGAAAATGAAGAATATATTATACATAGACACAGCGGAGCAAGAAGTCATTAAGGTTGGCTTAGAAATTAATGGAAAAAAAAGCGAAGTTAAAAAAGAAAACGTTAAAGGGTCACAGGTTTTATTAGTTTTGATAGATCAAGTTTTAAGTAAGTCTAAAATAAAACCCGCGGAAATAAATGAAATAACTATTAATTCTGGGCCAGGTTCTTTTACTGGATTAAGGGTTGGCTTTGCAGTTGCAAATACTTTAGGTTATTTTTTAAACATTCCAGTTAATGGGAAAAAAGTAAAAGAGGTTGTTGAACCAAAATATAAATGATATAACTAATATTAATGAGAAAATTTTTAGCTCATTATTTTATCCCTCATCATACTAATAACTTTAAAGCAAAGTTTTTGCACCATAAGATACTATCTGTTTTAATTCTATTTTTTGTTTTATCTGGTTTTCTTTTCCAATTTTTGCAAACAAATTACCCAACTGTTTTGGGTGTTTATTCTGATATCTCCATAGAAGAATTAGTTTTATTGACTAATCAGAAAAGATCGGAAAACGGAGCACCTCCATTAGTAATAGATCAAAGACTTTCTCAAGCTGCTGCAGGAAAAGCAATGGATATGTTTTCTGAAAATTATTGGGCGCATAACTCTCCCTCTGGAAAAACTCCTTGGGTTTTTATTAAAGGCGCAGGATATAATTATGTTTTTGCTGGAGAAAATTTAGCAAAAGGTTACTCCAGTGCTTCGGATGTTGTAAGTGCATGGATGAATAGCCCAGATCATAGAAAAAATATGCTATCCCAGAATTATAAAGATATTGGGTTTGCAATAGAAAAGGGAAGATTAAATGGCGAAGAAACAATATTAATAGTGGAAATGTTTGGAAATAGTGGACAGAGGGCTGTTGCATCAACAGAAGTGGTTAGCAACCAGCCACAAGAGGAAGTTCCCCCTACTACTGTTAATAATCCTACGCCTGCAGTTGTAAATGTCCCGACTGTTACTCTGGCCCCTTCTCCTGTGCAAGTAGAAGCTAATGATAAAAAAATCTTAGTTGCAGGAATAAATAAACCTCCGATTATAAATACAAATTCCACAACTAAAAATGTTGCTCTTTTTGTTGTAATATTTCTTATATCTTTGTTTTTCCTAGATATAATTATTGTTGAGAAAAGAAATATTGTAAGAAGTTTTAAGCATCATATTGACCATGTAATGTTTTTGACTCTCGTTTTAATACTTGTTATTGTAATGTTTCAAGGATCGATTATTTAAATGAAAAGCTATAAACATCATTTAGAATATTATTTACCACTTTTGGCAATTCTTGTTGGGGGATTTCTTACGATGTTACTATTTGAGGAAAAAAGTATAAAAATAAGCCTGTTAGTATTAACAGGAGTTTTTTATGCAATTTGGGGAATTATACATCACTATCTAAAGCATAACTTAACGCTTGAAATTATAATGGAATATGTAATTGTTGGAGCACTTGGAATTTCTGTAATCCTTTTTATACTTATGGGCGTAAAGGGATCTTAGCAGGTTTATTTTAATCCATCTTCTTAACGAATGTTGATATCAATTATTACAATAAATTATAAAAAAAAAGATTTAACGATTACTTGTCTAAAGTCGCTTCAAAATCAGTTTAAAAACGAATTTTTACAAAATCAAATGGAGATAGTCATTGTCGATAATTGTTCCAAAGATGATTCCGTAGAATCAATTAAGGATTTTATTAATAAAAATGATTACAAAAATGCGATAGTTATAGAAAGTTTTGAAAATGGTGGGTTTGGAAAAGGAAACAACCTTGGAGTAAAAAGTGCAAAGGGAGAATTTTTGGTATTTTTAAACAACGATACAACAGCAGAGGACAATGGAATTTTGAAAATGGCTAAATATTTAAAAGAACATAATGAAATATCAATCTTGGGCGGACAACTTCGAAATACGGATGGATCTATTCAAGTTTCTGTTGGAAGTTTTTATTCCTTAGGAAAATCAATTTTCTTGCTTTTGGGGATGCAAAGATTTGGAATTATAGATAAAAATCCTAAAGTAATAAAAGGAGTGGATTGGGTAAAAGGAGGTTTATTCATGATTAGAAAAGAAGTCTTTGAATCTCTTAAGGGTTTTGATGAAAACATTTTTATGTATACGGAAGACATGGAGCTTTGCTATCGAGCAAAGCTAAAAGGATATAAAACATTTTTTTATCCCAATGTGGAGGTTTTGCATGCCGAGCACGGAAGCACCAGTAGAACTTTTGCAGTTGTAAATATTTATAAAAATTTGCTTTATTTTTATAAAAAACATAAATCTTTTTTGGAATATTTGATTTTAAAAACTATTTTAATTACAAAGGCAGTGTTACTAATTATAGTTGGAAAGCTAATTGGATCGTCCTATCTATTTAAAACCTACAAAGAAGCATTGCGTTCAATTTAACTTTTTCTATGATAATCTATTGCCTAATAATTGGAGTTTATGAAAACAGAAGAAAATAACAAAATAGAACTTTCTATAATTATCCTTACATACAATGCCAAGGCTTTTACTCTAGAGGCTGTTAAATCTATAGAAGAAAATTACCTAAAAGAAGTACTAGAAGGAAAATACGAAGTAGTTATTGCAGACAATGCTTCAACAGATGGCAGTTTGGATTTTTTTAATGAGTATAAAAAGAAATCGAAAATTAAAAATCTGCAGATTGTAGATAATGGTGGAAATATAGGATTTTCTGCAGGAAACAATATAGGGGTGAATCACGCAAATGGAAAATATCTTCTTTTTTTAAATCCCGATACTGTAGTTTATAAAAAAACTCTTAATTACCTAGTTGATTTTATGGAAAATCATCCAGAAGTGGGAGCCTCTTCTTGTAAGTTAATAAGTCAAGATGGCAATCTTGATATTAATTGCCACAGAGGGCTACCAACTCCCTGGAATGCTTTCTGTTATTTCTCTGGCATTCAGAGGATATTTCCCAAGAGCCGGCTTTTTTCTGGCTATACTCAGGGATGGAAAGATTTAGACACAGCTCACGAAGTAGATGCAATAGAGGGGGCATTTATGCTGGTTCCAAGATCTGTTGGCGAAAAAATTAAATGGTGGGACGAGGATTATTTTTTTTACGGAGAAGATCTACAATTTTGCTACAATATAAAAAAACTTGGTTATAAAATTTATTATGTTGGACAGGTTAGCATAATGCATATCGGTGGAGTTACAAGCGGCATAAAAAAGAAATCAAGAAATATTACAACGGCGAACATAGAGGCAAAAAAAATGTTGCAAAAAGAGCGCTTTAAATCAATGAAAATATTTTATAGAAAAAACTATCAAAATACTTATCCTAATTTTTTATTCTGGATTATTAATAAGGGAATAAATTTTTTAGAAAAGAGGGCTTTGTCAGAGATAAAAGTAAGAAGTTAATTATTCCCCAAGCCAGGGAAATTTTGAAAAATCTACTTCGGATCCGAATTTTTCTTTAAGCGTTGGGTAGCTCATATCTTTTTCGCTTACTATTGGATTTTCTATTGGCCACCCTCCAAACTGCCTTAGTAGCATTGGATCTTGCCAAGATACGGCTGGCGTTGGCTTTCCTTCAAAATAACCGGTTATCATGTACATATATTCAACGTCTTTGTCCCCTAAAACGCAGAAGGAGTTTCCCATGCCTTTTGGAAGGTATAAGGTTTTTCTATTATTTTCCCCAAGATTAATTTTTACTGCCTTTCCAAAAGTTGGAGAATCTGTTCGGAAATCAACAATTACTGCCATTGCTTCTCCTTTAACAACATAGATTATTTTCCCCCAGGGCTCTACGTGAAATCCACGAATTACTCTTGGATGAGAATTTGAATGATTCCACTGTGTAATTTCTATTTTTTTACCTAAAACTTTTTCCAGATCTCTTAATTCAATAGCTTCTCTAAAAAATCCTCGGTTATCTTCGAAGGTTTCTCTTTTATAAATTAATAAATCAGGAATTTCGGTTGTTTCTATCATTTTAGGCCAAGAAGAATCATCTGGGGAAATTGTTAGTTTGTAGGGGTTTTCCATATAAATTAATATAGCATGTCGAAGTTGTGTTGACAAATTTTCCGTGCTAATATAAATTGGCAAATATGAAGTTTTTAGTAACAGGCGGAGCTGGTTTTATCGGCTCTCACTTTATTCTTTATTGGATGAAGCATCATCCCAAGGATAAGATAATTAACATCGATAAATTAACCTATGCAGGAAATATTGCAAATCTTTTAGGTGTGCAAGAAAATCCTAATTATTCGTTTGTTTGCGGGGATATTTGCGACGCTAAAATTGTAGAAGATGCAATGAAGGGCGTTGATATTATTGTTCATTTTGCAGCAGAAACCCATGTGGATAGATCGATAATGGATCCATATCCGTTTATTCATTCAAATGTTGTTGGAACATACGTTTTATTAGAAGCTGCGAAAAAATATAAAGTTAAAAGATTTCATCATATTTCCACAGACGAAGTTTTTGGCAGTTTGGATTTAGATGATAAATCTCAATTTAACGAAGAAACAAAATACGATCCCTCTAGTCCATATTCTGCTACAAAAGCCGGCTCGGATCATTTAGTAAGAGCATATTATCATACTTACGGATTGCCAATTACAATAAGCAATTGCTCTAATAACTTTGGTCCTGCAATGTATCCGGAAAAATTAATACCAATTGCCATTACAAACCTTTTGGAAGATAAAAAAGTTCTCCTACATGGAGATGGAAAAAACATTAGAGATTGGTTGTATATAGAAGATCATATAAGAGCAATTGAGTTAATTTTAAGTAAGGGAAAAATTGGAGAAACTTATTTAGTTGGTGGTATGCATAAGGGCATTTCTAATTACGAAGTTGTTAAGAAAATTTTAAATTTAATGGGGAAATCCGAAGAATGCATCCGTTTTGTAAAAGATAGACAAGGAAACGATAGAAAATACGACGTGGATTGGAGTAAGCTTAACAGAGAATTAGGCTGGAAGCCTCTTCACAATTTTGATGATTGGCTGGAAAAAACAATTCAGTGGTACACGGAAAATAAAGAATGGTGGCAAAAGATAAAAGAAGAAGATTACCAGGATATTCTCCGCAATAATTTAGGAGGCAATTTAGATCAATTATAGAATGTTGACTTGTTTTTTTGAGAATAATGCTAAGGCTCTTCGGGGATTTCGACATGTAACAGTTGGTGCTATTGCCGTTAACAAAAAACAACAAGTACTCTTAATAAAACGAGCAAAGCACTTACACAATGGTGGAAAATATGCAATTCCAGGTGGGTTCTTAGATAGAAATGAGGACACAAAGCAAGCAGCATTAAGAGAGCTTAAGGAAGAAACTGGCCTAAAAGGAGAAGTAGATTTTTTATTTAAGATTAATGATAATCCAAATAGGCCAAAAGAGGATAGGCAGAATGTAGATTTTTTATACATTGTTAAAATATTAGGAGGGCAAGAAAAAATAAGCCCAGAAACAAGCAATATTGAATGGTTTAATAAAGAAACTCTGCCAGCCGAAGAAGAATTTGCTTTTGATCACAGGAATA
>Ga0180009_10006151_pt1 | contig 12678 bp, 10 predicted proteins | sample OS_PC_MetaG_FD_123537 | JGI IMG/M metagenome (GOLD analysis project Ga0180009, IMG submission 123537) | Groundwater microbial communities from the Aspo Hard Rock Laboratory (HRL) deep subsurface site, Sweden - OS_PC_MetaG | ecosystem: Environmental > Aquatic > Deep subsurface > Groundwater...
ACAATTTTCATACTGCATATGTGCTGGATTCAATAAAATACTATATTGAATGTACGGGGGATAATAAATTATCAAGCAAATTGGAAGCTGGATATCAATTTTGGAAAAAGACTTTTTTTTTAGAAGATGGAACCCCTGCATATTATGACAATAAAATATATCCCATTGATATTCAGTGCTCTTCCCAGGCAATTGATACTTTAGTCTTCTTTTCAAACCTTGATAACACTTCTTTGCAACTTGCAAAAAAAATAGCGAATTGGACCATTGATAATATGCAGGATAAGAGTGGATATTTTTATTACAGAAAATACAAATACGGTATCATTAACAAAACACCTACCTTGCACTGGGGCCAAGCAACTATGATGAGTGCTTTGAGTGGATTATTATTGGAACTGAACAATCATGAATAAACAAAAAAAGCCAAGTGTATTAATTATTGTAGAAAATTTACCTGTACCCTTTGACACGCGAGTTTGGAAAGAGGCCTATGCATTAAAGGAAAATGGCTATAAAGTTATTGTTTTGTGTCCAAAAGGCAAAGGGTTTGAAAACTGGTATGAATTACTGGAAGGTGTTCATATTTACAGGCACCCCATGCCCAAAGAGGGGCGTGGGGCGTTGGGGTATCTTGTTGAATATTCATCTGCTTTATTCTGGGAATTTATATTTTCAACAGGGATCTTTCTAAAGCATGGGTTTGGTATCATACAAGGGTGCAACCCACCTGATAATATATTTTTAATAAGTTTATTGTTTAAAATTTTTGGAGTGAAATATATTTTTGATCACCATGATGTAAACCCGGAACTTTATTATGCAAAATTTGAAAGAAAAGATTTTTTATATAACGTACAGTGCCGGCTTGAAAAAATGACATTCAGATGTAGTGATGTTGTGATGTCAACGAACCAGACTTATAAGAAGATTGCCATTGAAAGGGGTAACATAAGCCCTGATGATGTGTTTGTAGTAAGGAATGGCCCGGACCTTGACAAATTCAAACCTGTCGCGCCCATCCCTGAACTTAAATATGGTAAAAACTACCTTGTCGGGTATGTCGGGACAATGAGTGTTCAAGAAGGCCTGGATATTCTTTTAGAGGCAGCCCATTACATTAAGGCCAATGGTAGAAATGATATCTACTTTACCTGTATCGGGGGCGGCCCGGGGTTAGATGAACTTATTCAAATGAAAAATGATATGGGACTTGATGATATCGTCAATTTCACCGGTAGAATACCTGACAAAGAATTGCTTGAAATACTTTCTACTGCTGATGTCTGTGTTAATCCTGACAAACCCAGTGAAATGAATGATATGTCAACAATGATCAAAATTATGGAATATATGGCGCTTGGCAAACCTATCGTTCAGTTCGATTTAAAAGAAGGAAAATATTCGGCAAAAGATGCAGCGTTGTATGCAAAAACAGGGGGTTTTAAAGATTTTGCTGAAAAAATACTGGAGCTTGTTGATAATCCTGATTTGAGAAAAAACATGGGTGATTTTGGGCGAAAAAGAGTTGAAGAAAAACTTGCCTGGAAATATTCGATTCCCAATTTATTGAAAGCCTATAAAAGAGCTTTAATGAAATAATCTTTGTTCTGATTTAAATAACAATCAAAAAACTATATTAAAAAAGGAGAAAATACTTGAAAATTTTTATTGATAAAAAAATACTCATTGATGCTGCATCAGGAGCGAATGAATCTCCTGACAGTCTCGATCTGCTCAGCAAACTTGTAAAATCTTCAGAATACAGTCTCTGGATATCTGCAATTTCTATCTATTCAATTCAATCTATTGTTTCAAAACTGGAAAACAGTGCCAAAGCAAAAGATCTGCTTGAAATGATAAAAAATGAATTTTCGATCATTCCATTCAGGAACTCTGCCTTTTCAAAGGTTCTGGACAATTCAACGCCTGACTTTAAAGATGCTATCCAGCTACACAATGCACAGGAAATGAACATGGACTGTATTATTACCCCAAATCCCGATAATTTTGTTAATCCAGGCATACCGGTATATACCCCTTCTCTATTTCTTGAAAAATTCAATGCCGGTGATTTTGATAAAACATCCCAGGTTCCCTTTCTGGATCTCAAAGCACAACATCATCAGATCTTCAATGAGATTGATGACAGGTTTGCAGATATCATGGCCAATACAGGATTTATCCTTGGTAAATATGTGGATGAGTTTGAAAAAGGATTTGCAGACCTCCATGATGCCAGATACTGCATTGGTGTTTCAAGCGGTACAGACGCCCTCCATATTGCCATGATGAGCCTTGGAATCGGACATGGTGATCTGGTTATCGTGCCTGTGAACACCTTTATTGCAACGGCTGAACCTGTTTCTCTGTGCGGTGCTGAGCCTGTTTTTGCTGATTGTGACAAATATTATAATATGGATACTGAAAAATTAGAGGCCCTGATTGCAGGCATGGATGAGAGTCTTAAAAAACGATTAAAAGCAATCGCTCCTGTTCATCTTTATGGTCAGTCATCAAACATGGATGAAATTTTAAGAATTGCAGACAAGTATGGACTGGATGTTATAGAAGATGCCTGCCAGGCGCATCTTAGCGAGTATAAAGGCAAAAAAATCGGAACCATGGGGAAATTCGGGGCTTTCAGTTTTTATCCAGGCAAAAATCTGGGTGCCTGGGGTGAAGCAGGTGCCTTGATAACCAATGATGAACGACTATATTTACATGCCAAACAACTCCGGCAGCACGGTGAGATTGAAAGATACCATCATAATCTTGTGGGGCACAACTACAGGATGTCAGCGTTTCAAGGGGCTGCTCTTTCCGTAAAGATGAAATACATTGTTGAATGGACACAAAAAAGACAGCAAAATGCCAGGCTCTATAAAAAATATCTTGATACGGTTCCGGGAATTGACCTTCCCCAGGAACGGACAGGATGTCCTTCTGTTTTTCATCTTTTTGTTGTCCAGACAGATAACAGGGATGATCTCCAGAAATACCTGCAGGAAAATGGTGTTGCAAGCGGGCTTCATTACCCTGTTCCGCTTCATCTTCAGGATGCCTATAAGTTTCTGGGGTATAAAAAAGGAGATTTTCCTGCTGCAGAAAAAGCGGCCCAACGGATTTTGTCTTTACCCATGTATCCTGAACTGACAGAAAAAAATATTGAATATGTCTGTGAAAAAATTAAAGACTTTATAAAAAAATAAGGCGGTCTAATGGAAGGGATCAATGTTGTTACTTCTGATGTCAAGCTTGGCAAGGATGTAAAGATTTTTAATTTTGTCAATCTGTATGGCTGTAAAATAGGTGACAGGACAAAAATAGGTGCGTTTGTTGAAATTCAAAAAAATGCGACAATTGGCGCTGACTGTAAAATCCAGAGTCACACCTTTATTTGTGAGGGCGTCACCATTGAAGACAAGGTTATGATTGCCCATGGTGTGATGTTTATCAACGACAAAGAGCCGGGTGCTGTTAACGCAGACGGTTCCCTGCAGTCAGAGGATGACTGGGAATGTATTCCCACCTGGGTTAAAAAAGGGGCATCCATCGGGTCAAACGCAACCATCATGTGCGGCATTACCATTGGTGAAGGTGCGCTTGTTGGAGCGGGTGCGGTTGTTACAAAAGATGTGCCTGCCTGGTCTGTGGTTGTTGGGAATCCAGCCAGAGTTATCCGGATGCGCGGGTGATTTATGTTTGGTAACCAACCTGGATTTAAATATTACTTATTATTACTGGATACACTTATTATAAGTGTATCCATTGTGCTTGCAGGAAAAGAGATAGGGGTTTTTCCCCCTTTGTATATCGTGATCGTATCTCTTTTGATGCTGTTATTTAATGATTTATATAAAAGGAATATTGTTTACACCCGGTATAGACAGACGATTCTTTTAATAAAATCCATGGCTATTTCTTCCCTTGTGTCGCTTGTCATCATGGCTATTCTACAGTATGGTTTTTTTATTGAAAACGGCCGCTTCTATCTGTTTAAATATTTTATTTTTTCTATTTTTGTTTTGATAATCGCAAGAGTCCTTTTTGTTCATAAAATAATGAATTTTCTTTCTGCAAAAGGTTACTTCAATACCAATATCCTTATTGTGGGGGGAGATAAAGCAGGGGTCTTTGTTGCGGACACTATTGGAAAAGATACGGTTTTTAATTTTAATATAGTCGGGTTTATTGATGACTATAAAGAAATCGGTGAAAAGATAAACAGTAAATATGAAAATCTTGGAAAATTAAAAGATCTTGATTCACTTGTTAAATTAAACAATGTCAATGAACTGCTCATTGCCATTGATGGGCTTACTTATAGCCGATTGATAGCGGTTACTGACCAATGCCTTAAAACAGGTATTGTTGTGAGAATATATTCAAATTTTCTGGAAATAATCACTAAAAAAATTAATGTTGAATATTATGCGGGTTTGCCTGTGGTGATGCTACAAAATCAATCCCAAAATTCATGTTTATGGAAAATAAAACGCATTATTGACGCTGTTGCCGCGAGTGTTGCTGTTGTTCTGTTATTTCCCTTTTTTTTGTTTGTTGTTATCTGCATTAAGCTGTCTTCAAAAGGACCTGTAATTTTTAAGCAGACAAGAATCGGGAAAAATGGAAAACCCTTTGATTTTTATAAGTTCCGATCCATGCATTTGAATACTTCCGACACTAACCATAAGGAGTATGTGCAGGATTTTATCAAAGGGAATACCTGTTCTGAGCCCGATGGCATGAAAATTTTTAAAATAAAAGATGACCCCAGGATATTTCCTTTTGGTCATTTTATCAGGAAAACATCCATTGATGAATTCCCCCAGCTGTTCAATGTTATTAAAGGGGATATGAGTCTTATCGGTCCCCGCCCCTGCCTTCCCTATGAATGGGAATGTTACGATGAATGGCATAAAAACCGGTTAAATATCCTTCCCGGATGTACGGGTCTGTGGCAGGTGCTGGGACGAAGTTCAGTTACTTTTGAAGAAATGGTTGTTCTTGATCTTTATTATATCAGTAATCTCAATTTACTATTATGGCTTGATCTTAAGATTGTATTGCAAACTATTCCTGTAATTTTCTTTGGAAAAGGCGGTTTTTAAATTTAAAATTCATTGGAGGCGTTATGTTTAATGTAGGCGTTATTGGATGCGGATACTGGGGACCCAACTTAATAAGAAATTTCAGTCAACTTAACAGGACCAGGGTTACCACGATTTCAGATCTTGAGACAAAGAGACTTGATCATATGAAAACCCTTTATTCCGGTGTTGATACCACAACAGATTATCTGGATATTATAAATGATGAAAAAATAGATATTGTTGCTGTAGCAACCCCTGTGCATACTCATTTTAAATTTGCATCTGAAGCTTTGTCTGCCGGAAAACATGTGTTCGTTGAAAAACCCATGACCGCCTCTGTTGAAGAAGCGGAAAAACTGATAAGTCTTGCCCGGGAGAATGGGTGCAAACTTATGGTGGGGCATACGTTTCTTTACACTGCTGCTGTGAGAAAGATGAAAAAAATCGTAGAGTCGGGTGAACTTGGTGAAATATACTATATTAACTCCCAGAGACTAAACCTGGGGCTTTTTCAGAAGGATATCAATGTTATCTGGGACCTGGCTCCCCACGATATTTCAATTATCAATTATCTTCTTGATATGGAACCATCAGAGGTCAGTGCTGTTGGCGCTTCACATATTAATCCTGCCATTGAAGATGTTGCCACCGTACACCTGCACTATAAAAATAATGTCATCGCCTTTGTTCAGTGCAGCTGGCTTGATCCTGACAAGGTAAGAAAAATGACCATTGTCGGAAGTAGGAAAATGATGGTATATGATGATGTGCAGGCAACTGAAAAAATCAAAATCTATGATAAGGCCGTGGAAGTGCCCAAACACTATGATACATATGCTGAATTCCATTATTCATACAAATACGGGGATATCCTGATTCCCAAAATTGACGGGGGGGAGCCGCTGCGTACAGAACTGAGTCATTTTGTTGATTGCATTGAAAATGATACACAGCCTTTAAGCGATGGGTATAACGGCTTGGGTGTGGTCAAAGTTCTTGAAAAAAGCAGCAATTTCTTGAAAAAAGAATAAATATGCAACTTTTTTTTCTGCTTTTAGCTGCTCATATCTGTGGTGATTTTTTATTGTACTCCCCCCGGTTATCCTCTGCCAAAAGGGTCACAGGTTTTAAGCTGCGCTTAAAAGCAGTAACAATACATTGCTTTTTTCATTCATTAATAATTATCCTTATATTGTGGATAGCCGGCTACGATTTTATCTTTATATTACAGGCTGCTTTGTTTATCAGCATACTTCATTTTATTATTGATGTATCGAGAGTTTATATTGAGAGTTTTATTTTTAACAAAAAAGATTTTGCCATACTAAAAAGAAAAGATTTTATCTCATATATAACGGGTAACAAAAATGCAGAATGTGCTCCGTTTATGGAAAAATATATGAAAAAATGGATATCCATTAATCTGATTGATCAAGGGTTGCATATTGGAATCATTTTAATGTTTTTGAAATTGACGTTCCATGAATAATATCAATCTTTTTGTAACAGGAACTCGAGGTATCCCTGACATACCTGGAGGAATAGAAACCCATTGCCAGGAACTCTACCCCTTGATCGCTGAAAAGGGTTACAAAATAACTATCTCCGGGCGGAAAAACTACTTAAAATCCAATCGGCGTGAATGGAAAGGCTTAAAAATATTGCCTGTTTGGACACTACCGAATCTATATGCTGAAGCCATAGTCCACACTTTTTTTTCAATTTTGAAGGCAAAATCATTGAAGGCTGATTTGCTTCATATTCATGCTATAGGTCCTGCAATACTAATTCCTTTCGCTAAATGTTTAGGGCTTAAAGTTGTCTTTACAAGCCATGGCCAGGATTATAAGAAAAAAAAATGGGGTATATGGGCAAAGCTGATATTAAGCTGTGGAGAGTATCTTGGGGGAAGGTTCTCAGACAATGTAATTGCAATCTCAGATAGCATTCACGATATTCTTTTGAAACGATGTAAAAGAAAAGCATACATTATTTATAATGGGGTATCTCTGCCTGAACCCTCCACTAACACTGAATTTCTTGACAGAATTGGTGTAACACCAGATCGTTATGTTCTTGCGGTTTCCCGGTTTGTGCCTGAAAAAGGCCTTGACCTTCTCATTAAAGCGCTTCAGTTAGGTTACACGCCATACAAACTGGTGATTGCCGGTGATGCAGACCATGAAACAAATTACAGTAAAAATCTTAAACAGATGATTGATGCGGATGACAGGATAATGAGAACCGGATACATTACAGGGGAACCATTAAACCAGCTTTATAGCCATGCCGGTCTTTTTGTCCTTCCATCATTTCATGAAGGACTGCCCATCGCTTTGCTTGAAGCCATGAGCTACGGGCTTTCCGTACTTGTATCAGATATTGAAGCCAACCTTGAAGTAGGCCTGGCAAAAGAAAGATATTTCAACTGCGGGGATATCACAGATCTTAAAGAAAAAATCGACTATCATCTTGCTAATCCTATCAGTCCGGATGAAAAATCAATTTTCAGATCCCGGATAGAAGAAAGATATAATTGGACTAAAATTGCAGACCAGACCATCAAAGTCTATGAAGAAACCCTTGCCCGATAAAGAGTGGGAAATTGTTCTGTGTTGTGCAAAGCAATTGTCTGTGAACCCCCCTGAAAATAACCTAAAAGAATATATAACCGGCCGGATTGACTGGCCTGTGGTTTTTGCCTTAGCAGGGAAACACGGATTGACCGGTTTTTTATATCCAAGTCTCGCACAGCATTGCAGGGAACTCATGCCAGAGGCTGCCTTGAACCAGTTGAAATCCGTTTATTTCCAGAACAGCACAAGGAATCTTTTATTAAGCTCCTGTTTAATAAAAATTTTACACCTGTTCAAACAGAACGATATTGAAGCCATCCCCTTCAAGGGCCCTGTTCAATCTGATTTGATCTATCACGATATCGGGATCAGAACTTTTTCTGATCTTGATATTCTTGTAAAAAAAGAAAATGCTGTAAAGGCTATGAACCTTTTGTCTGAGCAAGGATTTAAAACATGTGTTAAAATTCCGGAATCCCAAAACAAGGAATATCTTGAAAATGAAAACTTTTTTCAGTTGGCAAATATCTCAGGGGACATTAACATCGATCTGCACTGGGAGATAAGCGGCCGGTATAACCTTGAGCCAATGTATTATCCTGCTGAAGAATCGCTCACCCCAACCCTGCTGCTTGGAAAAGAAATCAAGACACTCAATTCTGAAGACATGTTGATTCACCTTTGCATTCATGGTGCCAGTCATTGCTGGGACAAACTTGAGCTCATCTGCTCTGTGGCAAAGATTGCCGCCTCTGACTTTATTGGCAATTGGGAACATGTCATAAAAAAATCAGAAGCCTTGAGATGTAAAAGGATGGTGCTTCTGGGATTGCAGTTGGCCAGGAATTGTTTTGATATTGACCTGGCATCAGCTATCAGATCTGACATTGATAGAGATCCCCGCATAGAAAAACTTTCTGATTATGTCCTGGGTAAAATCAAAAACAGGGACGTGGCTCTTTCTGAAAGGCTTAGCTGGCGCTTTTCTCCTATTCATTTCCATGTCCGGGACTGCTTCGGGGATGGTGTAAAATACTTCCTGCGTCTTTTTTTCCGACCAACCATCAGAGAGTGGGACAAATATCCTTTACCGGATTCTTTACTCTTCCTTTACCGCTTTTTAAGGCCATACCGGCTGATTAAAGAAGGACTTGTAAAACAACATGCTTAGGGAACACGGTTCATTAACTCTGGATATGCAAAAAGCAATTGATATTGCAATTACAGGGTTTTCTTTTATTGCAGCATATTTTATCAAGCGGCATCTGCTGCCGGGAAATTTGAGCAATCTTTCGAGAGATCCGAACTATTATATTATTTTACTTCTCATTGTGATTGCCTGGTATATTTCCTTTAAATGGATGGGCATGTATATGTCCTATCGGCAAGAACCCTTCTGGCAGTTTTTTATTGTTATTTTAAAATCCTGTTTCATGGGGATGATCCTTATCAGTATTGCCATGTATTTCCTGCATATTCCGGGGGTCAGCCGTCTTTTAATGGGGACATTCCTGGTGTTGGATATTGGTCTTCTGACCTTGTCCAAATTCATTATTTTCAAGGCCCTGGAAAAAGTTCGGACAGATGGATTCAATACCCGGAATGTTCTGATTGTGGGAAGTCAGAGCCGTGCCCGGCAGGTTATAGAAGCGGTTGAAAAATACAAGGCAACCGGCTACAGGGTTGTGGGGTGCTTTGAAGCGGAAGAAGAAAGACTTGGCACAACAGTTCTCAACGGTCACAAGGTAATCGGTCTTGTAAAGGACCTTGAAACTTACTTAAGAAATAATATTGTGGATGAGTTGATTTTTGCCATGCCATTAAAAAGAATCGAAAAGGCTGACCGGTACATTACCATGGCAGAAAACATGGGGATTAAAGCCAGGATTATTCCGGACTGGGAACTCAATTATCTGATGTATCGGCCTGGTATTGCCACCATACAGTTTGAAGAGTTTTTAGGAGTTTACAACATGACCCTTCAGACAACGCCCCAGAATGAAGGGGCGCTGTTGATCAAGAATGCTTTTGATTTAGTTTCAGCGATTCTTTTGATTATTTTATCATTTCCTTTTTTTATCACCATTGGCCTTGCCATTAAATATTTCTCTAAAGGCCCTGTTTTCTATAAGCAGGAACGCTTAGGGTTGAATGGCCGACGGTTCATGGTCTATAAATTCAGGACCATGGTGGAAGATGCGGATGAGCGGTTAAAAGAGCTTGAAGAAATGAATGAGATGGATGGGCCTGTGTTTAAAATCAAGAATGATCCCAGGATTATTCCCCATGTAGGATCTTTCTTGAGAAAAACCAGCCTGGATGAGCTGCCCCAGTTGTTTAATGTACTCAAGGGGGAAATGAGCCTGGTGGGGCCGCGGCCGCCTATACCCAAGGAAGTGGATGAATATTCGGTCTGGCATAGGCGGCGGATATCCATGAAACCCGGGATGACGTGTCTGTGGCAGATTGCGCCCCAAAGAAATGATTTGAGTTTTGAAGAGTGGATGAAACTGGATTTAAAGTATATTGACAACTGGTCTTTGTTTAATGACTTCAAGATCCTGGTGCTCACGGCCAAGGCGGTTCTGACAGGGGCAGGTCGATAGCTGCGCTTTAGCGGAAACTGTTAAAAAAACGAATCTTGATGATATGTTTTTACAAATTGTAATTCCAATTGACAATTTGTAAAGTACATTATATTTTCCAGGCATGATAAAAAGAAACCTATCCCAAAAGCTAAAATTGCTGGCCGAACAATACCCTGTTGTGACAGTCACCGGCCCCAGACAGTCCGGTAAAACGACCCTGGTCAAATCTATTTTCCCGGACTGGGGCTATGTCTCCCTGGAAGAACCGGATATACGCGAGTTCGCTTCAATTGATCCCAGAGGATTTATAGCGGCTTATCCAAGGCATTATATCCTGGATGAAGTACAAAGGGCGCCTGATCTCTTTTCATACATTCAGACCCACGTGGATGACCTGGGTGAACAAGGCATTTATGTTCTGACGGGTTCTTCCAATTTCGGGCTGCTGGCAGGGATTAGTCAGTCGCTGGCCGGAAGAGTCGCCATCCTGGAGTTGCTTCCCTTCTCTTTTTCCGAATTGGAACAGGCGGGCCGGATGCCGGGTTCCATTGAAGAATTGATGTTTACCGGTGCCTATCCGAGAATCTATGATATGAATCTTGAACCGTCAAGATGGTATTCCAATTACGTGGCAACCTATCTTGAAAGGGATGTGCGACAAATAAAAAATGTAACGGATTTATCAGCATTTCAACACTTTCTGAAGATGTGTGCCGCGCGATCTGGTCAGATCCTGAATCTTTCAGCGCTGGGCAATGATTGCGGTATCACTCACAATACCGCCAAGGCATGGCTTTCCATTCTTCAGGCCGGCTATATCGTGTACCTGTTGAGGCCACATTTTAAAAACTTCAACAAAAGGCTGATTAAAAGCCCAAAACTCTATTTTTATGATTCAGGCCTTCTTTCATATCTCCTTGGGGTTCCCTCACCGGTAAGCCTGAACACCCACAGCCATAGGGGATACATCTTTGAGACATGGGTGATTTCCGAGCTGTTAAAAGGCAGAATGAACCGTGGACTCAAAGAAAACATATACTTCTGGCGAGACAATGTGGGTCATGAAATCGACTGTATCGTAGAAAAAGGGGACAGGTTACTTCCGCTTGAGATTAAATCCGGAAAAACGGTTTCATCGGATTTTTTCAAAGGCTTGACATTTTACGTTGAGCTGTCCAAAGATCAGGCTGTTCAGCCTACCGTTGTCTACGCAGGGGAAACTGATCAGCCGAGGAAAAATGGAAATGTTTTGACCTGGAGATCCTTCGGAAATTCCATCCCTGGTGATATATAGAGCAACAGATGGCTGGCAGGGTCTGACCTCGGTAAGTTTTTGTTTTTACAAATGATATTGCTTTAATCAGGGGCTAAAAAGGTTTTAGAGTGCCCTTTTTTGATGCCCAAAAGGGGTGTTTAAGGATTGCGGGGTCAGGCTTGCGTAAGGGTTACAAGCCTTTGTAATTCTTCTACCATGTACAGGGGAAGAGAAAGCAGCCTGAACATAACCGGTTTTCCGGGCAGTGAAGTTGCGATGTCAATGCAGGAAGGGATATCCGCATTAAAACGAACGCCATAATTAAGTTTTTTTTCCTTGATAAAAACATGTAAAGACTTAAGGGTTCCGGTTTTGCCTGCTTTTACTTCCACGGGTATTATCCTGGGGCCATAGGACAGGATATAATCAATTTCTGAAGATGCCTGCCTTTTTTCTCTGGACCAGTAAAAAAGCTCCGGCTCCTCATAGCAGGGTCCGGCATAAAGAAGGTGTTGGCCGATAAATTGCTCACAGACAGGTCCTGAATTGATTAATGTCACTTTATCAGCCATTTCAATATCAGCATAGCTGACCCCGCAGGCTCTGGTGAGCAAACCTACATCTAAAAATAAAGGTTTCTGGTTTTTTTCATTGCTTTGGGCCCTCAGCGGGATGCCGTTTGCCGCTGTATGATAAACAGGATAGTAAACCCTGGCTAATGATAGAAGATGTAAGGCTTTTTTTAAATCAGCACTTTTTTCATTTTGATCCAGATTTACATATTTTAATTTTTGGCCGATCTGTAAAGGAAGTTTTTGAAAAACGGTCTGCAGCCTGACATGATTAACCCGCTGTTTATATTTGCCAAAATCATCTCGATAGGTCAGTAAGATGGACTGTTTTACCGTGTCAACTTCCAATAGTGAATTTGTATCGCTATATACCTGAATCGCGTCAGGCATGCCGCCTATGGCAAGGTAAAGTTTAAATAATTTCATTAATTCATCATGGACAACAACAGGAAATTCTTTGGGGTATTGATATTGTTCAATAAATTCTCTGAGTTGATGTCTGCCGATGCCATTCAGGAATTCTTTGAAGCTCATCGGTCCCAGGTGCATATATTCGATTCTGCCGACAGGCATTGAAAATGAGTGCTCTTC
>Ga0180009_10006152_pt1 | contig 12678 bp, 9 predicted proteins | sample OS_PC_MetaG_FD_123537 | JGI IMG/M metagenome (GOLD analysis project Ga0180009, IMG submission 123537) | Groundwater microbial communities from the Aspo Hard Rock Laboratory (HRL) deep subsurface site, Sweden - OS_PC_MetaG | ecosystem: Environmental > Aquatic > Deep subsurface > Groundwater...
CGATGGATATGCTTCCATTCCCGTTATAATGTTAACCACAGAAGGGCAAGACGAGGACAAAGACAAAGCCATATCACTTGGAGCGACAGCATACATCGTAAAACCTTTTAAGCCCACTCAATTGCTGACCATTTTAGAGAAGATCTTGCCGTCCTCTTGAGTTCGGATAACTCAGCAAGAAAGATGTTTTTAAATTCAGTAAAAAATGTGAAATAGGAGAGATTTCATGGCTGAGAAAAAGGACGTTCAGGATCTGGATAACCAGATACTTAATCGGATGTTGCAAGACTTCCTTAAGGAGGCTCAAGAGCATTTGGATCAATTAAATTTAAACCTGATCCAATTGGAAGAAGAGCCGGAGAGGGAAACAACAATCAATTTGATTTTTCGGACGGTACACGCCTTAAAAGGGTCTGCCGCGTTTGCCGGGCTAAAGAAAATCAGCGAGATTTCCCGCAAGATGGAGGAGGTCTTTGGGTTTATTCGAAAAGGGACTTTCAAAGTTACGGCCTCAGTTATTGATGTCATGTACGAAGGGTTGGGAGTCCTGACCACATTGATTGACGAGGCCGAGTCTCATAATAACTCTGAGATGGATGTTTCCTGGATTCTTAAAAAACTGGACAATATCCCAAGCGGAACCGCTTCCGAATCTGAGGAAGAACTTGATAAACAGGAAGCAAACTCCTCCGAATCTGAAGTTCTATTGAGTATATATAAGGACAGCTATAATCAGCTGGCGGCCCTCAAACATCTCGTTTACGCTTCCGCTCACCTTTCTGACCCGGAGTCTTTGGCCGTGCTATTTTCAAAGCAAATCGATGAGAGAATGACACCGGAAAGAAATGCCTTCTGGCTTGTGGAAGGTGGTAAAAAGGTAGTGGAAATAGCTCGTGACGGGGAACTCGTTGAAAAAGATAATCGTCACGTTTTGGAAATTGAATCATCAGATGTCATTAAGCGTGTTATTCAAGAGCAGTTGACGGTCTGGCCGTCCAGTCTTCCAAAGGTGAAAGAGATTTTGCCGGGATTTGAATCGCCCGTTATTTTTCCAATTAAGGCCCAACCGGAAGCCTTTGGATTTATGGTGTTAGATCCGGAAGATTCGGCTGAAGTTGAAATATATCAATTTGTCGGCCAGTTTGCCGCCATGATGCTTAACATCTCAAAACTACATCAAAAAGTTGAAGCGCAAAGAAAAGAATTGGATATGATGACCGGAATTCTGTTCAAGCAGAATGCACAGTTGTCTTCTCTTTATCATGTTGAATTAGAGTTGATGAAGGTAACCGATCCTGTCGCCCTTTGTCGCATTTTAGTCGAAGCCGCTGTCAATGACATGGAAGCTATCAAATCCGCAGCCTTTCTTTTAGATGAATCTTCACGGGAATTAATAGGGGCTTCGGAAAGCGGCGGGTTGCAAGGGGTTGATTCATTAAGGTTTTCTATTGACATGCATGAACCCATTAAACTGTCTCTTGAATCGGGGAGGGTTATAACATACAGGGATCACTCCGAAGTATTTCGTTTAGGATCCAATATTTTAGAAGATTGGGTTATCATATGCCTTAAGGGAAGAGAGCGAACACAGGGGGTTTTGATAGTGACGATTGGGGATGAAGAGATCATTGATCCGATATCCATCTTGGCAAACTATGCCGGCATACTACTTGATAATCTTATGTTGCTGGAAAAGGGACGGAAGCAATGATAACCAGCAGACAGGCGACCTCGTTTTAAATATCCATTTTGTAAAATTAATTCAAAAGATTTCGATTGAGGGTATTTATTATTTGATGGCGGGACGCTTTATAATGCTTTATACGGCGAATTCAGGGGGGAGAGCGGCTTTAACTTGATAATTCCCTGCAGCTTGCTGCAGGGAGATTCATTTTTGTTTCGAATGGATAACGCTACAATTAAATTTAGAAAGCCCCCTAAAGAAAAGATTAAGAAGCGAATTTCTAGGAATCTTTCAGACTTACTCGCCGAAGCCACGGGTTCCAAGCCTGATTAAGGGTGCGTGTATTTAACTATGGGTGCGCATCATAGTTGTTCGCTTCAGGAGCAACATTTACAACTTTGGCTTACTTTCAAGTTTCGGCACTTTTTTTCAATTTGTATCATTGTATTGAAAGGAAGATAAAATGATGGATATAGTTCTAATCGTTGACGATAGCGTAATGCTTATTAATTATCTCGAAGAGTCATTTATCAAGTACAAGGATAAGTTTGCTTTTTTATTTGCTAAAGACGGTTTGGAAGCCGTTCAAATTTTAAAAAAAAAGCCTATCAATCTGTTGGTGACAGATCTTCAAATGCCCAAGCTTGATGGCCTTGGCCTTCTGGCCCATACCAACAAAAATTATCCTAACATTCCATGTATCGTCATGTCGGCCCACGGAACACCTTCAATAAGGGAAACGCTACATAGAGACATCCTGCAATTCATTGAAAAACCGTTTACGGCGGAAGAACTTGCCAAGGTAATTATTTTAGCTTTAAAGCGTGATCGTCTGGACGGATCTTTTTCCGGAATATCAATTGTAAGTTTTTTGCAAATGATTGAAATGGAACAGAAGACGTGCCTATGTGAAGTTGAGTCGCCCGGAAATCCCAAAGGGTTTTTCTATTTTAAAGGTGGAGAGTTGCATCATGCCGTATATGGAGATCTTAAAGGAAAAGAGGCGGCCATCAAAATGGTTCAGATAGAACATCCGACAATCAACTTTAAAAACCCACCAAATAGAACAATCCCGAGGCGGATTAACATGGAATTGACAGGTTTGATACTTGAGGCTACCAGACTTAAGGATGAAGGTTGATTCCGATTTGTCCGAGATAGGAAAGGGAGTTAAATATGAGTGACGGCAAAGAGAAGATTGACGACCTGATATTAGATGATCCGGAGATGTTAGAAAATTTTATAGCAGAAGCTAAAGAACATTTAGATTCTATAGAGGATGATTTTCTAAACCTTGAAAAACAGAAAGATAATCCGGATCGGGCGCTTTTGGATAAAGTCTTTCGTGCGATTCACTCGGTCAAGGGTGCGGCCGGCTTTTTAGGCCTTGCCAATGTAACTAAGCTTTCTCATGTTATGGAAACATTACTTACCAGGATGCGGTCGGGAGAAGTCCTGCCGGAATCCGATAATACTGATGCACTTCTATCAGGCGTAGATCTTCTCAAGGCAATGCTTGATGATGTCAAGAAAAGTAACGAGGTGGATATAACAAGGGTCCAGGAGCGCTTGAAGAGCCTTCTTGACCAGGAAGGGAATCAACGCCGTCCAATTAAAAAACAGCCTGTAAAACCCGCAACAGTCAAAGCAAAAGAAGTGGATGTCCCACGCAAGGCCAGTGTTGACCAGGGAAACACCGTGCGTATTCATGTGGATATCCTTGATAAATTAATGATGCAGGCCGGGGAACTGGTTTTGGTTCGCAATCAGCACCTGTTATCCGTGAACGAGTCAGATTCGGTCTCCCGTTCCATTGCTCATCGGTTGGATCTGGTAACTTCCGAGATGCAGGAAACCATCATCAGCACACGGATGCAGCCGATTAGCAGGATAATCGGTAAGTTTCCACGTGTTGTACGAGAGCTCGGAAAAAAGCTCGGCAAACAGATTCAAATTGATATCAGCGGCGGCGAAGCCGAATTGGATAAAACTATTCTGGAAACGCTGACTGACCCGTTGACCCATATTATTCGAAACTGTTGTGGCCACGGTATTGAAATGCCGGAAGAGCGGGTACGGTCCGGAAAACCGAAAACCGGACAAATATCGCTTGGCGCCTATCATGAAGCCGGTTGTGTCAATATTAGAATCAGAGACGACGGCAGGGGAATTGATCCGGGGCTTATCCGTAAAAAAATTTCGGAAAAGGGGCTGAGAACCGAGGCGGAATTAAAACAGATGAGCGACAAAGAGATTCTGTATCTTATCTTTTTGCCCGGGTTTAGCACAGTGGATCAAGCTAGCGATGTTTCCGGACGTGGCGTTGGGATGGATGTGGTTAAGAAGGGGATTGAGAAACTTAGCGGATCAATTGATATTGAATCTACAGTGGGGAAAGGCACCGCCATCTTTCTTAGACTGCCGCTTACCCTTGCCATCATGCCTTCCCTCATTGTTACTTCAGGGGAGAGCCTGTACGCCATTCCACAGACCAGCCTGGTTGAACTGGTCTGTTTGTACGATGAAGACGTGAAGTCAAAGATAGAGTGTGCGGATGACCAGGAAATTTACCGTCTCAGGGAGCGTCTTTTGCCTATAGTGAGGCTGTCGGAGGTGCTGGGAAGACCCGGTCGGTTCACTCGTGAGATCAGAGCCGAAATTACCGAAAAGTACCAAAAAGAGCGGGAAAACGCCCGGCAGGATTATATTGATGCCGGAGGAAAAGAAAATGCTGTTGCATTTACGCAGTCCCTTAGCTTTGTAGTTCTCAAAGCCGGTACAATCCGTTATGGCTTGATTGTCGACCAGATATTGGGAACCGAGGAAATCGTTGTCAAGCCGATGCATTGGGCAGTGAAATCTCTGGGTATATATTCAGGCGCCACCATTATGGGCAACGGAAAAGTCGCTTTGATTCTGGATGTTGAGGGTATTTTCAAAAACTCCGGGATGACGCTGGATATCGATATGGTTGCGAAGGAGAGTAGAAAAGTAGTAAAAGATGAGGATTTGCAAACCGTACTTATTTTCAAGTCCGGTGAAAAAGAACAATTTGCCATGCCCTTGCCGCTGATACGACGCATCGAACAGATTACCATGTCCGATATCGACCGGGTCGGCGAAAGGGAATATATTACGGTTGATGAAACATCCACACTGGTGCTCCGCCTGGATCATGTTCTGAAAGTTTCACCAATTGTTGAACAGGAAAAGATGTATCTTATCCTTCCCAGACATTTCAAACGTCATGTTGGAGTTTTGATTTCAAACTTAATCGATATAGTTGAAGCCGCTGTAGAACTGGATGTTGAAAGTTACCCGGAAGACGGTTTGCTTGGAACGGCCATTATACGCGAATCAATGACTTTGTTCATAGATGTTTATCGCTTGGTAGAGATAATCGAGCCTGAGTGGTTTAAAGACCGGCGGATGAGTCTGTTTGGCAAGGCCGGTCCTCCTTCTGAATCTGCAAAACAGATTCTTCTGCTCGAAGACATTTCATTTTTTAGATATCTGGTCAAAGGGTACCTGGAAGCGGACGGTTACACGGTCATTGCCGCCGAAAATGGGCGGGTCGGCTTGGAACGTTTGGATGAAACCGAATTTGATCTGATAGTATCCGACCTGGATATGCCAAATATGAACGGTTGGGATTTTTTGAAACATGTCCGTCAAGGAACGCGTCAACAGGATATTCCAGCAGTGGCGTTAACGGCTTTAGACTCCGAAAAAGACCGAAAAATGGCAATGGAATGTGGTTTTAATCGTTATGAAGTCAAGCTTGATCGGGAGCGTTTTTTAACATCTGTGGCGGAGCTTCTGGGGATGGGAAAGGGATAGAAAGGAAGGAGATAATCAGATGCAGGTCGTTATGACGAAAGAGGCGCTTGAAACACAAAAACGCCAGTTTTGCACATTTCGAATATACGGAAGACTCTATGGGGTGGATATTCTGGACGTGAAAGAAGTCAACCCGGAAATAGATTTTACTCCGATTTTTCATGCCCCCAAGGAAATAAAAGGATATGTCAACATCCGCGGACAGATTTGTCTGCTGATTGATTTAAGACTGATTTTGGGTTTTGAGAGCAAAGAAGTGGATGATGCCAGCCGCATAGTTCTGTTTAAGTCAGAGGTGGGAGAGGCTTTCGGTGCTCTGGTGGATAGTATTGAAGATATAAAAGCAGTTGATGTAAAGCAAATTGAAAACCGTCGCAAACAGGACCAAGAGCTTCCCGAAGCTGCTGAACGCAGAGGCGTTGATATAGCTGATGGAGTGTGTAAAATGGAAAATGAGCTACTGGTTGTGATAAACTCACGGAATGTGTTAAATATCGTCGGCAAGCTGAAGTCACATTCAAAATGATAGGAAGTGATTTGTAATTTGATGGAGAAGAAGATTAAACTCCTTATTGTTGATGACTCCCGAATCTTTCGTAGCGCTGTTGAAGAAAGTTTGTCCGGCGAGGATGATATTGAAGTAATCGGATCTGTCTGGAACGGAGTAAAGGCGCTTGAGTTCATCCAATCAAATCCTCCCGACCTTGTCACGCTTGATATTGAGATGCCGGATATGGATGGTTTAGAGACGTTGAGGGCCATCCAAAAAATCAATGCATCAAAAATTGGATCCAAACCAATCGGCGTAATTATGCTCAGTTCGCATACCCAGGGGGGGGCCGACATTACAGTCAAAGCTCTGGAGATGGGAGCATTTGATTTTGTTTCAAAGCCCGAGGGCAAAAATCTTACAGAGAGCTTTGAAATTCTTCGTCGTCAGCTTGTTGTTAAAATTCGCTATTTTGCTTCTAAAAGCATCTCTTTAGTTCAGAATAAAATGCAAATCGTTGAGCTGCCGAGACCTAAAATCTCCCGTAAGATTCTTACTTCTTCTAAGTATCGGGCGATACTGATCGGCGTGTCTACCGGTGGGCCTAAAGCCTTGGCGGAAATTCTTCCGCCACTTTGTGAAAAAGTTGATGTGCCCATATTTATTGCTCAGCACATGCCACCCACATTCACCCAATCTCTGGCCAAAAGCTTGAATACCAAGTGCCGATATACCGTGATTGAAGGGAATAATAATGATATCGTCCAAGAACAACATGTATATATTTCGCCTGGAGGCCGGCATATGCTGCTTATGAAAAGACATCATGCAATTAATATTGTTGTCAATGATCTGCCTCCGGAAAATGGCTGTAGACCTTCAGTCGATATGCTCTTTAGGTCCGGTGCGACCGTATATGGCAAAGATGCAATTGCCTTAGTCCTTACCGGCATGGGTGTGGATGGAACGAAAGGTGCGAGGGTCCTTAAGCGGACCGGTGCTGTTGTTATTGCACAAGATGAAAAAACAAGTGTCGTTTGGGGGATGCCCGGTAGTGCAAAAGCTTCAGGCAATGTCGATAAAATATTACCCCTGGGGAATATTCCTTCCACTGTAATCGGCATGGTGCTTAATTTGAATTAGCCTGAATTCTTTCAAAAAAAATTAGGTTTGAGAATCAACTCATGGAACTTTCAAAGCAGGAATTTTTTCTCCTTCATCGCTACATTCAGGATTCTTGCGGGATTACAATTTCGGAAGAAAAGACTTATCTGATCCAGCAACGTCTTGAACCTCTGGTTGCGGCCGTCGGTTGCAAGGGCTTCAGTGATTTTTATCAAAAGCTTAAGCAAAGCCCTCTACCTAAATTGCGAGAGCAGATCATCAATGCCATCACAACCAACGAGACTTCTTTTTTCCGGGATGAACATCCTTATATTGCGGTAGAAAAATATATTCTGCCTAGGCTGGGGAAAATTGTGCTTGAACGCAAACTACGTAATAACCTCAGAAAAGGACCAAAGGTCTCCCTATGGTCCGCAGGGGCATCGACCGGACAGGAACCCTATAGCCTTGCGATGCTTATTCATGAGTACGCTGAGGCCAACCGGAATTTTGGTATATCAAAGGAAGACTTCGGAATAATGGCAACCGATATATCCAGCGAAACGCTCTCAAAAGCCATGGCCGGCGTATACACAGAAAGGGAAGTAAACCGCGGGCTGACGCCGGAACGTATAAAAGCGTATTTCAAAAAAGATGACAAGCACTGGATCGTTAAAAGCTCAATACGATCCATGGTGGAATTCAGGCAGATAAACCTTGCTCAACCATTTAGCATATTGGGTGGGTTTGACGTGGTCCTATGCCGCAATGTGCTGATTTACTTTGATAATGATATAAAGAAACGTATGATTGGCCAATTCTATGATATGGTTCCGGAAGGCGGTTTTCTTCTTTTGGGAGCATCCGAGCAATTGTATGGCGTCACAGATAAGTTTGAGCCCTTTCACGTTGGGAAAACGCTTATCTATAAAAAACCATTCAAGGTGGAAGCCATCACGAGGCGAAGGGGGGCTAAAATTATTTCTTCAGCGACCCCTCATCCATGAGTGTGAGTGCCATTTTATCGCAGTAACCGCAATTGAAGATCGTTCCTGCTTACATCCAAAAACCAAGATATAGCTTCTAATTCAAAATGAATCGATCGATCTTTTTTTATGGACGGGTTAACTGCATCGGTTTTTCTTCGGCACAGTAATTTTCAATGTCGGCTATCCAAAATAAGCGTAACCGGTCCGCTATTGATCAGTGCGACTTCCATCATCGCGCGAAAGCGGCCGGTTTGAACAGAGACACCTTTTTGTCGGACCTTATCGGCAAAATATTCATATAATTTATCTGCGACTCCAGGATCGGCGGCATCTATAAACGAGGGCCGTCTTCCTCTGCGGCAATCCCCCATCAAGGTAAATTGAGAAACAACCAGCAATTCAGCGCCAACTTCATAAAGGGACCGGTTCATCTTGCCATTTTCGTCTTCAAAAATTCTCAAGTTGATAATTTTATCGGCAAGATAATCAGCGTCGGAGGATTCGTCTCCTTTTGCAATTCCGAGTAAAATTAGGAGGCCATGGCCGATTTTTGCAATCACTTTATTTTCTACGATAACACTGCCCTCACAAACGCGCTGAACGACGGCTTTCATTTTCGCCTCCCTTTTTCGGAAACATCTTTCATGGAGAGCGATATCCTGTTCCGTTTCAGGTCCACAGCCAAAACTGTTACCCGAACTTTCTGGTGTACTTTAACAATCTTCATGGGATCTTTAACAAATTGATTCGAGAGCTCACTGATGTGAACCAGACCATCTTGATGGACGCCAATATCAACAAACGCCCCAAAAGCGGTGACATTTGTAATGATGCCGGGAAGTTTCATGCCGGGCTGAAGGTCTTCGATTTTTTCAACGCCGCTTTCAAAGGCAAACGCTTCGAACTGGCTTCGCGGGTCACGCCCAGGCCTTGCCAGTTCGAGCATAATATCTTTTAATGTCGGCATCCCCACCTTGTCGGTAACATATCTGGCAAGATCAATTTTGTCTTTAAGCGTGGTCGTTTTCATCAAGTCTGCAAGTGAACAATTGAGATCCTTGGCTATGATTTCGACAATACCGTAGCTTTCGGGATGAACGGCACTGGCGTCGAGAGGGTTTGACCCATCGGTAATCCTCAAGAACCCTGCAGACTGCTCGAATGCCTTGGGGCCCAGACGCGGCACCGGTTTCAGTTCTTCCCTGGAACGGAAGGGTCCCTTCTCGTTTCTGAAAGCAACGATATTCCTGGCCAGTTGAGGTCCTAAGCCGGAGATATAGGTTAACAGCTCGACGCTGGCCCGGTTTACATCTACCCCAACGGCATTGACACAGCTGATGACGACATCATCCAGGGCCTTTTTTAATGCGGTCTGGTCAACATCGTGCTGATACTGTCCGACACCAATGGCTTTAGGGTCTATTTTTACGAGCTCTGAAAGGGGATCCATCAGCCGCCTGCCGATTGAAACAGAGCCGCGAATCGTAAGGTCAAGGTCGGGAAATTCCTTACGGGCCACATCCGATGCTGAGTAAATCGAGGCGCCGCTTTCATTCACCAGCACTATTTGAAGGTCAGGGGGCAAATTCAGGCTCTTAAGAAATGCCTCTGTTTCTCTGCCGGCCGTTCCGCTGCCCACGGCAATGGCTTCAATTTTATACTGTTGGCAGAGATGATGAATCGTCTGGGCCGTAGCGGTTGCTTTTGCGGGCAGGTGCGGATAGATCGTATCATGGTGCAATAGTTTGCCTTGACAGTCCAGGCAGACAATTTTACACCCCGTTCTAAATCCGGGATCAATCGCCAATACCGGTTTGGAACCTAATGGAGAGGCCAAAAGGAGTTGGCGAAGGTTTTGGGCAAAAATCCTGATTGCTTCATCGTCGGCTTTTTCCTTGGTAGCCAGGCGAATTTCGGTTTCAATGGACCGTGACAATAAGCGTTTATAGCTGTCATGGGCTGCCAGTCGGACCTGGGCAGAGTCCTCTCCGGCCCCTTTGACAAAAAGTTCTTCAAGAATTTTTAGAGATTCTTTTTCGTCGGGAGCAATGCTGATATTTAAGATATCTTCCCGCTCTCCCCTGCGCATCGCCAGAAGCCTGTGGGAGGGGACCGTGTTTACAGGTTCTTTCCAATCGTAGTAGTCTTTAAATTTAGTGCCGTCAGCTTCTTTTTTTTGTGCAACCCGGCTGATGATGTAGCCTTTTGTCAGAAAAAGATGTCGTAGTCGGGATCGGGCGTACCGGTCTTCACTGATTATTTCAGCCAGAATATCACGGGCGCCGCCTAAGGCCTCTTCGATCGTTGTCACCTCTTTCTCAGCTGAGAGAAAGGATGCCGCTTGGTCAAGTGGATTTAACCCATTTTGACTAAAAATCATCATTGCCAAAGATTCTAAGCCTTTTTCCTTAGCAATGGTAGCCCGCGTTCTGCGTTTGGGGCGGTAAGGGAGGTAAATATCTTCGACTTCGGAAAGGGTTTGGGCTGCGAGGACACTATGCTTTAATACTTCCGTCAGATGGCCGTGTTCCTCAAGGGATTTTAAAATGGATTCTTTGCGGTTATTGAGTTCTTCGAGTTGGACCAATCTGTCTCTTATGGAAATGATAGCGACTTCATCTAAGCTTAGCGTGGCTTCCTTGCGGTAGCGGGCAATAAAGGGAATGGTGGCGCCCTGTTCAAGAAGTGCTGCAACCGCTTGAATCTGGGATTCTTTTAAATTTAATTCATTTGATACGATCGATACATGGCTTGTATTCATTTGAGATCAGACACCTCTTTTTAACAGTTCGGCCGGAATGTGGGATCGTATTTTATAGCCCCTGATCCCTGTCCTTAAGATATTTCAACCTTCGATTTGGGTAGAAAGTCAACGGGGTGGTAAGATAATTTAGCCTTGCGCAAACCTTCATCACCGAGGTCCTGCTCCCGATTTACAATTTTGAAGTTTTGAGTCGAATGGGACAAGAACATTTGATTGATGGCCTGATATCCTCCCTTAAATTCCGAACTTGCTTTTTCAAAATGGATCAACAACATATCGTTTGTCAGCGGTTCCGCCACGGTGTAAGCTACTATTTTTTGATTTACCACCAGAGCGCCGCCGGTCAGCCCGATCAATCGGTCCCAGTTTTTTAGAATCCGTTCAATCACACGATTTTCAGCTGACAAATTTTCGGAGGACTCACAGTCCCGCCAGCTGCACCAGTCCATCTGCATCGCCAAGGATAGCTCGACGGTATCCGGTCCGAACTTGCGGTAAGTGTAGTCGTAATATTTTTGAAACTGATAAAGTAAATTTTTCTTTTTATGAAAACGGTTTCCCCGCAGGTTAACAAGGTCTGAAATTGCATAGAGGTAGTCCCATTGAGATTTGGTCGATTCTATCTGCAGACGGTCAGCCAGGCCGGCCTTCCAGATTTGAACCATTTCGTCTGGAATGCGGATAAAAGTGCCGGCTGTGATGGCAAGCCGTGTGAATCGTTCCGGCCAGTTAATTACCTGCCAGGAGCCTATCGGCGCCCAGTAGTAAACCTCGGGTCTGGTTTGTTTCAACCAAACCAGATCGTCTTCCCAGGCCCAGCACAGGCCATATTCTTCTGCCCAGCCCCAGAGGTTTATAAAACTGTAGTCTGAAGTCTTTTGCGGGCAGCGGGAAAAAAAATCTAGGTATTCGCTCTGTTTTTCAATTGTAATCGGTTCAAAAAGCAGCTTCATCTTAAAAATATTTCATATCCGGTCTTAATATTATCTGTTGGTACATCAATTGTGGTTTTTTCAGAAGTATTAGGTCACCAGGACGATCCTTAAGTCCATGACATTGGTGTTGGTGGGGCCGGTTTTAACCAGATCATTCAGTGCTTCGAAAAAATGATAGGAGTCATTATTGGAAAGGTACTTGATCGGGTCTAAATTCAATTCTTTGGCCCTGCTCAGGGTAAAGGAATCTGCGGTCGCGCCGGCAGCGTCAGTAGGGCCGTCATTGCCGTCGGTTCCAGCGCTAAGGACCACAATATGATCATGGCCGACAATATCGATAGCCGCTGCCAGAACGAATTCTTGGTTTCTTCCCCCAAGACCATTTCCATGTATGGAAACGGTTGTCTCTCCGCCTGAGAGGATGCAGGCCGGTTTAGCTATGGGATTGCCGGTTTTTAATATTTCTCTGGCTAAAGCGCCATGCAATTGGGCAATATCGCGTGTTTCTCCTTGGATCATGGACGACAGGATGAGGGTTCTGTAACCCAAGGTTTCGGCTTTTTGTTTAGCGGCAGTGATTGATTCAAAGTTACTTCCGATAATTAGGTTTTGCGTGTTTTGAAAAGCCGGGTTGCCGCTTTTTGGTGTTTCCGGAATTTTCCCGGATAAACCGGCTTTAATGCGGCTGACAACAGCTGACGGTAATTTTTTTTCAATGTTGTATTTGTTGATGATATTCATGCAATCCAGAAATGTACTGGAATCCGGTACGGTCGGGCCTGATGCAATCACATCTAAATCATCTCCCACCACATCCGAGAGCATCAGCGATACAATCCTGGCAGGGTATGCTGCTGCCGCCAGTTGACCGC
>Ga0180009_10006153_pt1 | contig 12677 bp, 12 predicted proteins | sample OS_PC_MetaG_FD_123537 | JGI IMG/M metagenome (GOLD analysis project Ga0180009, IMG submission 123537) | Groundwater microbial communities from the Aspo Hard Rock Laboratory (HRL) deep subsurface site, Sweden - OS_PC_MetaG | ecosystem: Environmental > Aquatic > Deep subsurface > Groundwater...
CTCAGAGAGTCAGATAATAAACTGCACATTTTCTCAGAATTCTTACGGAATTCTTCTCGACGATTCTATAAACAATGATATCATAAACTGCAGATGCTACAACAATGATGATGGTATTTATTTTCAGTATGCCTCAAGCTATGGCAATCAAATCATAAACTGCACTGTTTACAACAATAATTATTATGGCATTCACTTCGCACAGTCTGGAGATAACCAAATATCAAATTCTAGTATCTACAATAATAATTATGGTATCGATATCACTGGTTCTTTCTCAAACAACAATCAAATTATAAATTGTGTTATCCACGACAATTATAACAATGGTATTCGTATCTACTCTTCTTCCTCGAACAACACTATAACAAACTGCGATGTGTATAATAATGCCTGGGGCATCGGACTGGGTTCTTCCTCAAACAACAACCAAATATCAAATTGCAGTATCCATCATAATGATTGGAGTGGTATCTATTTTCAAGAGTCATCAAATAATAGCATCACAAACTGCCGGGTTTACAACAACAATTATTACGGCATCAGTCTCGGTGGTTCAAACAACCAAATATCAAACTGCAATGTTTACAACAATAAGGATGGCATCTGGCTTGGTGGTTCAGACAACATTTTGCGAGATAATGTACTTGAAAATAACACATACAATTTTGGGGTTAGTAGTTATCAAGACATAGACACTTCTAATACTATTAACGGCAAACCAATATATTATATAATAGAACAAAGCGGGCTTATTTTTGATGAAACTATGAGTATAGGATATCTTGGATTAGTTTCCTGCTCTAACATAAAAGTTGAGAATCTTACATTTACTGATAATGTGCAAGGATTGTTATTCTTTAACATATCTAGATCAGTAATCGCAAATTGTACATTCCACAATAACACGTATGGTATTAGTTTGGAATCTTCTTCAGACAACAAAATCATAAACTGCACTGCCTACCACAATTCTTACGGCGTTTTCCTCTCTTCTTCTATAGACAATAAAATAATAAACTGCGATGCTTACAATAATGATTATGGCATTTGTCTGTCTTATTCCTCAAACAACAACACAATAACAAACTGCACTGCTTACAACAATTCTGAGAGCGGCACTTTCAAAAGTGGCATCCGTATTGACTCTCATTCTTCAAACAACACAATTATAAACTCCACGGTCTATGACAATTATAACTATGGTGTTTGTATCTCCTCTTCCTCAGACAACATTATCACAAACTCTGCCATATACAACAATCTCGATAATGGTATCTCTCTATTTGGTTCTACATACAACCAGATAACAAACTGCAATCTTTACAACAATAAAAATGGTGTTTATCTCGATAGTCATTCAAACAATAATGTAGTATCAAGCTGTATTATACACATTAACTCTAACTATGGTCTTCATATAAGCTGTTCTTCGAACAATAACACAATCGCCTATTGTAACATTACAGAGAATATCAATAAGGGCGTTTACATACAGTATTTTTCATCATATCCATCCAACTATAATATGTTTCATCACAACAATTTCATTAACAACAGCCAGAATGCTTATGACCCACATACAAATTATTGGGATGACGGATTTGTTGGCAACTACTGGAGTGACTATACTAGTATTGATGCAGACAGCAACGGAATCGGTGACACACCCTACAACATTTCTGGTGTAGGCAATCAGGATAAATATCCACTAATGGAACCATGGGGTGAAGCAGTAATAAATCCATCTCCAATTCCCGTTATGCTAAATAACCCGACATCCATAACAGCAAACTCTATAACATTGACTTGGACACAAAATCATGATGATGATTTTGCAAGATACGAAATTTATCAATCAACATCTGATGGTGTTCTCGGAACATTAATTTGGACAATTACTTCAAACATAACCATTTCTTACAATGTAACTGGTTTAAGCATGGGCACAACATATTATTTTACAGTTAGAGTAGTTGATACAGGTGGGTTGTATAAAGACTCTAATCAGATGTATGGAACTACTTTATCCACTGGGACAAATCATCTGCCAAGAGTAACGCTTTCCTCTCCGATAAATGGTGCTACAATTACAACTACATCTGTAACATTGTCTTGGACTGGTGATGATGAAGATGAGGATACATTAACGTATAATGTTTATCTTGATACCATAGATGGCTCTACACTTGTATCAAACAATCAAACCGATACAACCTATACCTCCCCTAACCTTATTGATGGTATTACATATTACTGGAAAGTTATCCCAAATGATGGTAAAGTTGATGGAACATGTGTTTCTGGTGTATGGAGTTTTACGATTAGCATAGAAGTGATAGAAAACCATGTGCCTGTTGTCAATAGCATAACTGCCAACCCAACCGTTGTTAGCCCTGCTGGGACAGTTACTGTTACAGTTGATGCTACTGATGAAGATGCTGGTGATGTTTTAACCTATGTTTATAGTTACACAGGCGGGACAATCTCAGGAACAGGGAATACAGTTACATGGGTTGCTCCCGATACTGCTGGAACCTATACAGTTTCTGTTTATGTAAATGATGGGACAGTTAATTCCAACTCAAAAAGCGTAACTATTACTGTTACCAATGGAGGGGATACAACAGATGGTTGGGACACAACAGATGGAGATGAAGAGCCAGAAAAGAAGCCTGAGAAAGGCTTCATTCCAGCCTTCGAAACAGCAACATTCTTGATTGCAATGATTGGTGTTTGCATAATACTGCTGAGGAGAAGGAAGGATTTATAGTGAGCTCTATGAAAATAATTTCCACTGAGTTTAAAGATAAGTTAAGAGAAATAATTGATTTATCAAAGAAAATCAATAAAAAAGATAACCAGAAGATACTTGAAATGATGAAAGCGCACATCGTGGAAATAGAAGAACTTTATAATAAAAATAATGAGCATTGGGCTATTGAAACCGCTGATTTAATTGTTCTTTGCTATGAGTTGTTAATGTTAGAAAGTAAGGATGTAGATGAAGTTTTCAATAGGTGTCTACCAAGATTTGATGTTAAACTTAAGAGGCTGGCTGAAAATGTCAGGTGAAGAAAATAAAAATTATCGAAGGACTGGGGGTAGAATGGAAATACTTGCTTACGGTGAAGATGCATTAACTCTTTGGGCGCTTAAAAATAGACTCGAGAAAATTTTAAAGAAACTTGGGGATTCTATACCAGTTTCTCAATGTAAAATATTTTATCGTCCAAGTTTTGGGAGGAAGGGGGGAGAAAATAGTTCTCAGTTTGGCGAATTTGATTTTATTGTACTTTCAAAAAATCGATTATATCTCGGTGAAAGTAAATGGGATGGTTCTTCTGAGTTAAAGAAAGGTCATTTGGAGTTACGGGATGAACAGAAACTCAGGCATACACTGTTTAAATGTTATGTTGAATGTTGGTTCAGAGATGAGTATTCCAACTGGGATGATTTTATCGAAAAAGCTAAAGTATATTTTGAAAAGAATAATATCCAAAAGCCGATAGCTCCAATAAATAGTAGTCTCGCATTGAACCTACAAACAATTTTAAAAATTATAAGGAAACACTATCGTACACTCCCAGAAATCAGAAATGTTTTACTATATTTACATAAAGCGTCAGCATCAGATCTCCCAAAGAAAGTTAATGAGAACTTTGACTTAGTATTAATTGATTACTCAAAGGATACTCTTAATAACTTAGTTAGAATTAATATATAAGTACAAGCCTCACCCATTTTTTGATAGTTTGATGCCATATAAAAAGTAATAAGCAAACTGAACACTGTTTCCTTTATTGTAACAACGGAAACACCCTCTAATAATATTTAATCTCCCCCCGTTATTTATTGTAAAAAGTGACAAACATGACACTGAAAATCTGAGTGGTACTAATAGCAATTCTATTATTGTTTTTTAGATTGACAAATGTTGTTGATTTCTGCTCTTCTTTACTGCAGTATATATAACTACATTTTATATATGCCCTTGCAGATGTCTTAGACATGCGCACATTGCATATTTTAGGCAACAAAAACAAAGGAATCCGTAATAAAATATTTTTATTGGCATGGCCTGTAATTCTAACAAATCTTCTCAACACACTAACAGTAACTGTGGATATGATTATGGTGGGTCGTCTAGGACCTGTGGCTATTGCATCAGTTGGCTTAGGCAGCCAGGTTGTATTTATATCATTTGCAGTGATGATTGCGGTAAGTGCAGGTACAGTCGCACTTGTAGCAAGATATATTGGCGCAAAAGAGAATAAAATGGCAGGTTATGTACTTCAACAGTCGTTGATATTAGGCGCAATACTATCAATACCGTTAATGTTAATTGGCTTATTTTTCTCTGATGATATCCTTAGTTTACTTGGAGCGGAATGCGGCGTTGTTACTACTGGCGCAGTATACATTAAAATCGTGTTTTTGGCATCAATATTTACATTTACAAATTTTCTATCCGCTGCTGCATTAAGGGGTGCAGGGGATACTAAAACCCCGCTATATGTAAGTGGAATAGTAAGTGTAGTAAATATTATGCTTAATTATATGCTGATCTTTGGTAAGTTTGGTTTTCCTGCATTGGGTGTGAAGGGTGCAGCGATTGGAACTGCTTTATCATTCGTTGTAGGAACGGTTGTCTATATCATAATTTTCTTAAAAGGAAAGACTGTTTTAAATCTATTTTCAAACGGAAGGATATTTGAATTAGAAACTATAAGGCGAATCATGAGGATAGGAACACCTGCTGCAACTGAACAGATTGCAATTCAAATAGGGTTTATAATATACGTGATGATTGTAATTATATTCGGAACAAATGCGCTGGCAGCACATCAGATTGGGATGAGAATACAGTCATTATCATTCATGCCTGGATTTGGTTTTGCTATGGCATCTGCTGCCCTGGTCGGACAGAATCTAGGAGCGAAAAAAATCAAAGAAGCAGAACAAAGCGGCTGGCAATCTATGCAATTATGTGTAGTAACAATGGTTGCAATCAGTGCAGTACTATTCATCATAGCAAGACCTGTAGCATGCATTTTTGTGGATGACGCAGAAACTGTTAATCTATCAGTCACATGGATAAGAATACTGGCGGTTGGGATACCAGCAATAGGTATATATTTCACGATAGCAGGAGCATTGAGAGGCGCAGGTGATACCAGGTGGCCGCTTTATGCTTCAGTAATAGGTGTCTATGGATGCCGATTACCATTGGCTTTGCTGCTCGGGTTTTATGCAGGATTGGGATTGTACGGTGTATGGATTGCCATGACTGTTGAGTACTACATAAGAAGTATACTTGTTGTGTACCGGTTTAAATCCGGGAAATGGAAACATATCAAAGTATGAAGCGCGTGTCCTGCATGTTTAATTGTTGCTATATCCCTCCGCTTCTTTTAATATCTCCTTCGCCCTGTCAATCCTGATTTTCTTTTCCTTTATCATTTGTTCAGCGATTCTGTCAATTCTTTCATCTTTAGCACCAGCCATGATCGCAATATTGCGCGCATGCAGTCCCATATGTCCTTTCTGTATTCCCTCTGATGCAAGCGCTTTTAAAGCTGCAAAGTTTTGTGCAAGGCCAACAGCAGCTATTATTTCACCAAGCTCACGCGCGGTTTTCACACCAAGAATTTTTACGCATATTTTTGCTGTCGGATGAACCTTTGTTGCACCACCAATGAGTCCTACAGGTGTTGGTAGCTCAATGCTTCCAACTAAATCACCGTTTTCGTTTTTTTCATATTTTGTAAGAGGGGAGTAACCATTCATTGACGCATAGGAATGCGCGCCTGATTCTACCGCTCTGAAATCGTTACCAGAAGCAATTACCACGGCATCCACACCGTTCATTATTCCCTTGTTATGGGTTGCACACCTGTAAGGATCAGATTTTGCAAACAGATATGCCTGGATAATTCCGTCAACAACATCCTCACCAATAATGTCCTTTGAGAAAACAGCAGTCGCCCTTGAGAGACGATGAACAGCAAGGTTTGAAAGGATTCTCAGGTAAACCTTTCCACCTGTTATTTTTTCAATAAACGGTGCAACTGCCTCGCACATTGTATTTACAGCATTAGCTCCCATCGCATCCCTTACGTCAACAAGGAGATGCGTTACAACCATCCCATCATCAAGGATTCTTACATTAATGTCTTTTGCCCCTCCACCAAACTTCACAAGCATAGGGTCCTTTTCGTTTGCCATTTCCAGGATTTTTTCTTTGTTTTCAAGAATTATTTTTTTCGCCTCCTCTGGATTTTTATGGTTCACAAGTTGAATCTGCCCAATCATAACAGGTTCTGTGGAATTTGTTTTGAAACCACCTTTTACCCTTGCAATCTTTGCAGCATTCGATGCTGCTGCAATAACGCTTGTTTCCTCAACCGCCATTGGGATAAGGTAGTCTTTACCGTTTATCAAAAAATTCACTGCAACACCAAGTGGAACAGACATAACACCGACAGCATTTTCAATCATTCTGTCCACAATACCAAAGTCAATTGTAGATTCATTCAAAATCCTGATTTCTTCATCTGTTAAACCTGCAAAATTTTTCACAAACCCTAGTCTTTCTTTTCTGCTAAGTTTGTAAAACCCGGAAATTTTTGATGTTTTCATTTAAATCATCAACAGTTAATTCTTATATTAGCATATAATATTTTCTCCATTATCTCCTCATTCTTTCCAGATACCTGTAAACCACATAATGTTCAGAGCCGCTTAGTAGCATGTCCACTGCTTTTCGCGCAATCTGAAACTGTTCAACATCACCGATTATGCTTACGGTACTGCCATATACTGAAAGTTTTGCCCCTGAAAGCTCTTCGATAATGCTTCTTGTCTTTCCCTTGGAGCCTATTACCCTTGCCCTGAGACGTATAACGTGTTTCTGTGTTTTTGCATAATCCTTTATGTTCATAATCTCAAAATAGTATTCATCACTGAACAGTTTAAATGCATTTTCCGATGAGAAGCCTCTGCTAACAGCCCTCACAATATTTATCACCTTTAATTCTGTTAACGGGTCAGCGTTCCCCCTTTCTATTGCTACCTCACCTGTCTCAGAATCAATTAAAATTTTTGTGCCTGATTTTTTTTCAATGCTTTCTTTTACCTCACCATTTTTTCCAATGAGCACACCTATTCTTTCCTTCGGGATTTTCAGAATCTCCATCTACCCACCTCTTATATTCATTAGAATTTCTTTTTCTGAAACATTTACGTTAAATTTTCTAAAATATGTTACTATGTTTTTAACATCCCTTTCCAATAAATCTTCCGACGCGGGATGTTTAAGCAGAACAGCTTGACCAACATCAATAACAACAGGCCTTTTATGCATTAAAATGTTGTATTCACTCATATCAGCGTGCACTATTCCCCCTTTATATGCCTTTTTCATGTAACCTATGATTGTTTTAAATGTTTTTTCAGGATTTTTTATTTCAGCATTTTTAAGCATGGGGGCAGGCGTTGATTCAGTTCCTATGTATTCCATAACAAGAATATTATCCCTGCACACAACAGGGGTTGGAACAGGTATCCCTAAATCTGATAGTTTTTTCAGGTTTTTATATTCCTTCCTGGCCCAGATATAAACAATGTTCTTTTTTTTAACATTCCTGAACCTGGGATCTCCGACAATATATTTTGTTAAATCCTTGAAAACAGCAGTTGATGTCCTGTATATTTTCAACGCCAGATATTTGCTGTCTTTTTTTGCTCTGAAAACATTTGCTTCCTTTCCTGTTGATATGGGAAAATCCACAGAATCAATAGTTTTGTCAGATATCATCTTTGTTAAAGAAAGCAGTGTTTGTTTGTCAAAAACCTCAGAGTAGGTTTTCTGAATTTCCTTCTTTTTCCTCTCAACCTTTTCAATCTTGTCAAACATAGAAATCAAAACATATCAAGTTCTTTTGGAATTAACCTTTTTCTGCTCAGATTTGCAGCCTGGGTTTTCGTGTACCGCCAGACGATATCCGACTTTGCATCCTGAAAACTCCATGGCTTGACAATAACCAGGTCACCTGTTCTAATCCATAATCTTTTCCTTATCTTACCAGGAATCCTCCCCATCCTTGATTTCCCATCAGCACATACTACCTTAATCCTTGACGCACCAAGCAGTTGATCTGCTATACCGAATATTTCGCCTGTTCTTGGCAGTCTTATTCGAACATACACCTCTTCCTCGGCCATTATTGTTAGTAAAGTGTTATTGCTATAATATATTTTGGGAGTGTAGAAAGTTTTATTATGTAACACAACCAATTCTCCCCAATGAGAAATCTCCATTTAGTGATAATATGTATTTCTATTCTTATTGTTTCAGTAAGTGGGTGTATAGATAATGATGAGAAGGAAAAGGAGGAGGTGTATATTTTAGAGGCGGTAATAAGTGTTAATAAAAATGTTGTTTGGATTGTTTATCCTGATGAAAAAAGTGAAACCATAACATTTGATGCATCATCCTCCAAAGGAGATATAGTGGAATACAAATGGGATTTTGGAGATAATGAAACTGGTGAAGGTGTATTAGTTACACATAGATATACTCAGGCGGATACATATCAGGTAAAATTAAAGATTACAGATACAAATGGCAAAGATAATCTTAAACAGTTGAATTTTGTTTATGTGAACTACAAAGCAGAATATGAAGGGAACATAACAAAAGATGAAAAAGAAAAATCTTACTTTTTTCCACTTAAAGGCAGTGCAAAAAGCGCAACTATTACGTTACAATATTCATCTAACTATGTTGACCATCCTTCACCTATACCTGACAAACCAAATACCAACAATCTGGATTTATATATCTACTACAATGCGTCTGATGATTCCGAGGTAAAAAATTCCTCCACGCCTTTGGACACAAAGGCTACGGGAACCATAAAAGAAGTAGTAGAACTTTCCAGAAATGATTTGTTATATAACTTAACAGGCATGAGGGCATCTGTAAAATGGGCTGACGACTGTCCTCCCTCAGACAACCCTATAGATTATACACTATTAATAGAAGTTTACTATAATTAATGAGTGATAAATATGGAAAAAAATGAGGTTCAGAGCGCAGAAAAAAAATATCAGGCGTTGATTGAGGAAAGAAACAAACTGAATGATGAGGCAAATGAGATAAAGGATGAAAGAAACATTTTGAACACGAAGAAAACTGAGATGATAGAGCAGATGAATGAATTCAAAGATAAAAGAAACAAACTCATGGATCAGATGAGGGAACATAAAAAACTCAGGGACCTTTATCATAAAAAGGCGAAGGAGCTTATAACGGAGAGAAGGAAAACAAGGGGAAAAATTGTTTTTTCACTACCTGAAAAGGTGTTATCTTTGAGACAGAACATGCAGGAACTTGAGTTTAAGCAGCAGACTGTGCCAATGAGTATCAAAAAGGAAAGGGAAATTGTTGATAGAATCAGAAAAGGAAGAAATGAGATTAAAAATCTTGAGGGGGAACTCAAGGAGCAGGAAAAGGCTGAAAAAAATATAACATCAATAAGCGGTTCACTGGATGAGCTTTTCAAAAAGGCTGATGAGGAACATAAAGAGGTTATTCGCCTGTACAACGAATCGCAGAACTATCATGAAAAAATGAAAACATTTGTGAATGAAATAGCACATCTGATTAATAAAGCAAACAAGAAACATAAGGGGTATCTGGAAATCAGGGAAAAGGCAAACAAGATTCATGTCAAGGCTATGGAGATGAGAAACACGGTTCTTGTCTATAAAAGAGAAATATGGAAAAAAAGGAAGGAGGCAAAACAGGTTATTACAGACCAGAACATTAAGGTAAGGAAGGTTTTGGAAGACAAGGGAAATCTTGAGAAACATGCTGAGAGTGCTCTTGAAAAACTTTTGAAAAAAGAAAAGGTTTCATTGTAGGCTATTCCCATTCAATCGTTCCAGGTGGCTTGTTTGTTACATCATAAACAACCCTGTTTACTTTGTCCTTCAATGTGTTTGTGATTCTTATGGAGATTTTTTCAAGAACATCATGTGGTATTTTTGAGTATGCAGCGGTCATACCATCAATGGAATGAACAGCCCTGACTGCGATTGTATTGGAATGTGTTCTTACATCACCATGCACACCAACGCTTTTCACAGGAAGCAAAACTGCGAAATACTGCCACGGCTTCTCCATTTTTTTGTTTTTCACAGCGTTTTCAATTTCTTCTTCAACGATGGCACATGCCTCCCTTACAACATCTGTTGCTTCTGGTGTTGCCTCGCCAATGATTCTTATTGCTAGTCCTGGTCCAGGATAAGGCTGCTTTTCAGATACAGGTATTTTCAGGTACCTGGCAAGTTTCCTTACCTCATCCTTGTACAAATCCCTGAGCGGCTCAACAAGTTTCAGTTTCATGTCCTTTGGAAGCCCGCCAACATTATGATGGCTTTTTATGGTATCCCTTAACGCACCACCGGATTCTATCCAGTCAGGCGCTATTGTTCCCTGAACAAGGTATCCTGCTTTTTCCTGTTTTGCTATTCCCTCAAAAACCCTGATAAAGTTCTCACCAATTATTTTTCTTTTTTTCTCAGGATCAATAACACCTTTTAATGCAGAATAGAATTCTTTTCTTGCATCAACAAACCTGAGATTTCAAACCAAGTTTTCTTAGCATCTTTTTAGCGGTCTCAGGCTCATTTTTCCTCATATATCCTGTGTCAACAAAGACTGAAACAAGATTTTCCCCAAGCGCATTTGTTACAATAGCTGCGGCAACAGTGCTGTCTACACCACCGGATGCTGCAATGATTGCTTTCCCTTCCACCATTTTTTTAATCTCGGGTATCTTCTCATTAACAAATTTTTCAGGGTTGAACATCATAAAATATAACAAAATGTGTGTTCATTAAGGTTTCTATTGTTCTATTGTAGAAACCCTTTTGATGAACTTTAAATTTTACTCTATCGTGGAAAACCTTACATTCTACAAATTTGTTATGCAAATTTGTAGTATTTCGGAATTTCATTCCTCATATCTCCTCATTACATTCGGAGAAGAATAGGAGTGAAACTCCTATGAATTTACACTATTTCATCAACTCTGTTGATGAGAGGAGGAAACTTTGTTTCCTCCGAAAATACGGTTTTCCACTAATAGTCAAGAACATTATAGTAGTATAATTTATTATGTTCTTGACTATATCAGGCAAATTTCATATACCTACAAACTGATGTATATTATTGATGTTGGATACAATAAAGTTAAATGATACTGTGACTATTATGGGGGCTGAGAAAGTGAAAATAATGCAACGAGAGATTAAATCCCCTGAAGAAATACTGCAACTATTCAACTCAAAAAAGATAGATAATGATTGGTCTTTTGTGGGATATAAACCATCTGATACTGGTAAATGGACACACAATTATCATCGGTACCCAGCTAAATTTATTCCACAATTGGTTGAAAGATTGATTGATGAATATATACATAAAGAAGAAGCGCAGATAAACGACCCTTTTTACGGCTGTGGAACAACGGTTGTTACCGCAATATCAAAAGGTTTTAAAGCATGTGGGACGGATATTAATAAAATAGCCCATCTAATAACCAAAGTAAAGTCGAGACCGATAGAACCAGATTATCTTGATAAAAAAATAAAACAATTTTTATCCAGAATAAGATGTGTAGAAGGTATGCAAAAAACATTATCTACTCAAAATATTGAACCTTTAATCCCGGGAAGGCATATTGACAGAATTAATTATTGGTTTATCGAAGAAAATAAAATTAAACTTGGCAAAATATTAAGAATCATCTATGAAGAAAAAGATGAAAAAATAAGGGATTTTTTCCTTGTTGCCTTTAGTCACATTCTAAAAAACTGCTCTATATGGCTTCAAGGAAGCACAAAACCAACAAGGGATTTAAAAAAGAAACCAGTAAAGCCTTATGATGCATTGAGAAAACATTTAAAGAAGATGCAAAGAGGAAATGATGCTTTTTATAAAGTTATTCCTGAGAAAGTAAAAGGCAATGTTAAAGAATATCTGAATATAAAAATTGGCGATGCTAAAAAGCAACCTACGCCAGATAATAGCATAGATTTAATCGTAAGTTCAAGTCCTTATGTTACGAGTTACGAATATGCAGATTTACATCAATTATCAACAATCTGGCTTGATTTAGCAGATGATTTGACAAAATATAAAGAAGGGTTTATTGGGACATCTTACAAAAAGTACGAAAACAAAGAATTAAAAAGTAAAATTGCTATGGATATAGTTGATCAAATGTCTAAGGAAAGCGAAAAAATGGCAAAAGAAATTGAAGCATTTTTTATAGATATGGAAGAAGTATTTGATGAGAGTTTTAGGATTTTGAAGAACGGAGGTAGGTGCTGCTATGTTATTGGTGATACAAAATTAAAGGGTGTGGATATACTCAATGCTGAGGTTTTTGCTGAGAGTTTACGACATTCTGGATTTAAACTTGACAGGATTATAAAAAGAGAAATTCCATTGAAGATACTTCCGCAAAAGAGAGATGAAAAAACGGGAAGATTTGCCAACAATCATGATGCAAATTCAGAAGCATACCCTGTAGAATATATTGTAATTGGTTTAAAGGAGTGAGAAATATGAAATTTGAGGACTTAAAAAATTTGTATTTAGA
>Ga0180009_10006154_pt1 | contig 12677 bp, 17 predicted proteins | sample OS_PC_MetaG_FD_123537 | JGI IMG/M metagenome (GOLD analysis project Ga0180009, IMG submission 123537) | Groundwater microbial communities from the Aspo Hard Rock Laboratory (HRL) deep subsurface site, Sweden - OS_PC_MetaG | ecosystem: Environmental > Aquatic > Deep subsurface > Groundwater...
AATCACCGGATTTAATTATGGAAATTTCAGTGGACCTGGACAAATCCTTAACAGACCGCCAGAAATAGATGATAAGCTTCGCCCACATTATGAAGAAGTAAAAGATATTAGGCCAGGTGCAGCAGATAGTTTAGAAGTTTGTATGCAAGAATTAGAAAAACCGGGCCCAGAATATACTGGAAGATCTGATGGAAGTGTTTCTTTTAGACTTGCTAGGAATTAATTCTTCCAAAACCTTTAAATATCTATTTCTATTCCTTAATTAATTATGGAGCAAGGATATTTTGTTGTTGCTAGAAGAGATGATTTAAAGACTTTGATAGATCAAATGCCTTGGGTTGTGCAAGCTAGTTATCATCCTCTCAATAACGATAGAGTAGCATTTACTGTAGGCACTGAGGCAGGGAAACTTTATTTCTTTGCAACTGATGATGAATTGGGTGCTTTAACAGATTACATAATCAGCAATAGCGATAATCCAGATGCTTGTTCTTTAGAAGTAAGGAGACCTAGTAGGGAAGCATTTCCGCCAGGCTTACGAAAAGGATATGAGAGCTTTTTTAAAATGATAAGAGAATCTACTGAAAGTGAAAGTTAATTCTACCCGAAAACCTTAAATACAAAAGTACATCTAACGTACATTGTCTGTAGTTAATGTTAAAACATGCTTAAAATAGCCTATTTTCAGGGAATAACTGGGCTTTTTAAACAAAAGAGGTGAAAAATGTTGGAAAAGCTAGAAACTGAATTAAAAATAAGGGGTTTCTCTAAAAGAACAATCAAAGCCTATACTTCTTATAACAAAATATTTCTTAAATTCATTAAAAAGGATCCTAATCACATAAATCAAGAAGATATCAAAAAATACCTTGCTTACTTGATATCAGAAAAACAATTAAAACCTGCTTCTGTAGGTTTAATACTTTCTTCCCTAAGGTTTTTTTATGAAGAGGTTTTAGAAAAGAATATTTTTGGAAAGATAAAACACCCAAAAATAGAAAAGAAGATTCCTCAAGCATTAACTATGGAAGAAATACAAAAATTGATAGATATTATAGGAAATCCAAAACACAGACTTCTTGTTGAATTAATGTACGCCTCTGGATTAAGGGTAAGTGAAGCTGTCTCTATTAAAGTAGATGATTTAAGCCTAGAGGAAGGCCTTGGTACAATAAGGGAGGGAAAAGGGATGAAAGATCGCCATATAATTATTTCTGCTGATTTAATACCTAAGATTAAAAAATATTTGGAAAAAAGAAAAACGGATTCAGAATACCTTTTTCCTAGCAGGGAAGACCATATTTCTTCTAGAATGGCTCAAAAAATAGTTTCAGAAGCAGGAAAAAGGGCTAGAATTAAAAAAAGGGTTCATTGCCATATTTTAAGGTCGAGTTTTGCAACACATTTATTAGAAAATGGGGTAGATATAAGAAAGATACAGGTTCTTTTGGGCCATAGCTCTATTTCTACGACAGAAAACTATACAAAGATATCTACAAAGCAGTTAAAGGATATTGAAAGTCCTTTAGATCTTCTTAGAAAAAAAGAACGTACACTGTGACAAGTGCACACGTAGAATTTATAAACAAAAAAAGCTATTAATCATCAATGGATAGAAAAAAGATTAAATGTAAAAAATGTGGAAAATTATCTGAAAAACGTGCAAAGGGAATGTGTTATTCTTGTTATAAGAAAGGATACAAACAGCCTTTAATTATATGTAAAAATTGTAGGAGAAAATTGCCCCACAAGGCATTTGGTTTATGCAATACTTGCCATATTAAAATACACCATTATGATAAAGTTAAAGAATACAATAATAGAAAATATCACAATATAGATCTAAAAACTTATAAAAAGGCAACTAAAAAATGTATAATTTGTGGTTTTGATAAGATTGTAGAATTACATCATTTAGATGGGAATAAGAAAAATAACTCTAAGGAAAATTTTATTGGTTTATGTCCAAACCATCATAAAATGCTGCATAATATGGAGTTTAGAAAGGAAATATTTGATATTTTAGAAGAAAAATTAGGTAGGAAGCTTAATATAACTGATTTAGAACAATATAGAAAATAAACAAAAACCCTTATATATTTCCTTGCTATATACGCTATTATGGGATTTTTCGACAAGTTTAAGCCACAAAAAATATTTGAAAAAATAGAAGAAGAGAAAAGTAAAAAGAAGTCTTTTACTGCATTTAATTTAGAGAAATCTGAAGTTGGCTCTCATGAAAAATTCTTAGATCAAGTAACAAACCATAGTACAGTTGTTCTTTTAACAGGTCGGAGAGGTTCTGGAAAGAGTTCATTGGGTATGCGGTTCTTAGAGCTATTTCATTATAAAACTGGTCAGAAATGTTATGTTCTTGGGTATGAAGATTCTAGACTACCAAGATGGATAAAGAAAGTAAAAGACTTAGATCAAGTTCCAGTTAACTCCACTGTTTTAATTGATGAGGGTGCAATCTTCTTTTCTTCAAGAGATTCAATGAAGAAATCTAGCAAAGATCTTGGTAAGATCATGGCTATTGCGCGTCATAAGAACTTAACTTTGATTTTAATTGCGCAAAGCTCTGCTATGATTGACTTAAATGTTTTAAGATTAGCTGATATTGTTTTGCTTAAGGAACCGTCGCTGTTACAAACTAAATTTGAAAGAAAAGGTATTAAAGACATGTATGAAAGGGTTTCTAAGATTTTTAAAGATTTAAAAGAAGGTGATATTAAAGAGAAGTATTTCTTTGTTTGGAGTGATGATTTTGAGGGGTTGTTAAGCTATGACTTGCCTGCTTTTTGGTCTGATAACGTAAGTAAATCTTTTAGAAAGTTTTAAAAGTTTTTCTTTATTGTTCGGTTTAAGATGAAATTGAAGGGTTTAGCAAGGGCTGTTGGAAGTGTATTATTAGCTAATGCTTTAACCTTTGGGGCTTTTGGTTGTGCTAGCCAGGGACCACCACATGAAATATTTCAGTATTTAGAAAATAATTTGTTTTGTGTCCAAAGATATGAAACTCGTGGTGATGAAGAACAAAATATAGAAGAAAAAATATCTTTCTATGAACTTGCATTGAACACTTTAGTTTATCAGGGAGTTTATGATGAAAAACAAATTGATAGATTATGCTCAAAATTAAACGAATCTGCAGAAAAACTTTGTTCTGATTATGGGCCAATCCAAGAACCTGGGGATTATGAATTTGTACAAGAATGGTTAGATTGTTATAAAGGTTTATCTTCTTCTATAAAAGAAAATTTTAGTGGATATCATAGTTATTTTAGGCTAATCTATAACGGTGAAGATTTAGAACCTATTTTTCATTCTGGTGTAAGAATAGCTATATCCCTGCCATTATCCTTGTCTAAAGAGGAATTTGAAGCAATACCTGGCCCTTTAAAGGGGAGTAATTATTATAGCAGCGATGAATTCGGCAATGTACGCACCATAAAATCAATGTATACTACCTTGCCTTGCATAGCTGATGTTTCCACTATTATAAATTAAAAGTTTGTTTAAGTACATTATCTGTAGTTTTTTATTGAAATATTATTTAATTAATTCTTAAAAGTTTTAAGCTAAATTGTTGTTTGATAATGCTTCTTTGTCTAATTTACTCTTTGATTTATGGCATTCTTTGCAGAGTGTTCTTAGATTGGCTTTTTCGAAAAGTTTGCCCCCCATTTGAACTGGAATGATATGGTCTACATCAAGCTCTTTTTTTCTAAACCGCTTTTTGCATATACCACATCTATATTTATCCCCCCTCAAAATATCCTTTCTTATAAAATACCAGAAATGATTTCTATTAAATTCATCCATACATTTTTTAGAACAATAATGTCTTCTTCCTTCAGCAATTAATTTGTCACAATTCCTACAAAGTTTATTTCCTGACTCATCAAATTTATCTGGTGTGTCAGAAATTCTTGGGTAACGTGCCATATTAATTATTAGATTGTCCATATATTTTAGATTTTTTATTCCTTGATTGTGTTGTTTGAACATGTTTGAACGTTCAATTGCGTTCAATTTGAATGGAAAAGTTTAATAATAAGTATATCTAAAAAATATATATGGGTTTCTTGTGGTTTAAGAAAAAAGAAGGTGATTCTGAAGAGAAAATAAACCAATTACATTCTAGTTTGAAGTCTTCTTTCTCTAATATAAAACGTGATTTTGAACATACTATGGGGCATATAGATCACCTTCATAGTAAGAAGGAAGAACATCATGGAAGATTAACTAAAATTGAAGAGAGATTAATTCTTTTAGAGCAAATGTTACATGATATTAAGGGGAAAAAGATTAAAGTTGAGCGTTCAACGATTGAACGCGTTCAATCGTTCAATCATTCAGAATCGTTCATGAACGTTCAAACAGTAAAAAATCTTACACCTAGCCAAAAACAGGTAGTATTTTTATTACTTCAATCAAAAAATCCATTGAATTATCAAGCAATTGCTGATCAAGTAGGATCTAATATTGTGACTGTTAGAAGACATATCAATGATATTAAAAGAGCTGGTGTTGGAATTAAAGAAAAAATTAGTGTGAGAAACAGATCAAAGGTATTTTATTTGGATGCTGAATTAAAAGAGGCTTTAAAAAACAAAAAAGTCAAAGTTAGGGTTGATTCTGAGGGAAATAAGGGGGAAAAAGACTCAGAAGAAGGCCTTGAAGTAGTGTCAGTGAGAGATTATATTGGATGAATTCTGGGGTTAGAAGGCTCTTGGTGGCCTAATTCTTAATAATTAGCCTTTTTGCTAAAAATTGGAAGTGAGAGTTCATTTGATATTGTTAAGTAGGTTGGTTTGGTTAGGATCTATGTCATAAAACATGTTAGTGAGAGTTTGTTTAAGATTCATTGCTCTAAATTCAGATGATATATGTAGAATAGTTAGTTTATTGTTGATTTTTTGTCTAGTGAGAGGTAAACCCTTACGAATTATACTACTTACGTAACTTCTTATACATCCCTCGGTAAGTTTGAGTTTTTGTGCTAAGTGAGAGTGAGTAACTTCGCTTATTTCGTCTTCTAATTGGTATATTGTAAGGAAAACTAAGAATTCTTGCTTTGTGAGCCTTGAGAAGGCCTTTTTCAAGGTTTTTTCTAAGTTATTTAAGTTGTTTATGTGCTTAATGAGTGAGTGAGTGACCGAGTGAGTGAGTGAATAGACCCCTTCATTTCCTATGGAACTTTTTGGGATTTCTAGCTTAGAAGGCTCTTCTTGCCTAAATTCATTGGAATTAGGTATTTTCTGATCTCTAATCTGTTCTAAAAGCGCTTTAATCGTCTGAATTTCCTCTTTCTGGGCTTTTATTTGGGTTTCTAATGAATCCATGTGGTCTCGTGCTTTCTTAAAAGAATTCCTTACTATTTCCTTAAATAAAGGGTTTTCAGCCATATATTGTAAGGGGAGTAAGTAAATATTTAAATACCTTTGTGTGCGTAGCTGAGTGAATAGGTGCGTAGGATGTGTTTAGGATGTGCGTGAATGAATGAATAGTTATATAATGTCCATTCTTTGTCTAGCTTCTGGTGGGATTATCCATTTCTTTCTAGCAAGATAGTCGCCACGTTTTCCTTTTTTTATTTCCCTTACTAATTTCTCTTTTTTAAGTTCTAATAGAAGCTTTAAAACGAATTCATTGTCTCTTCTTAACTCTGTTGCAATATGCGAAGTATACATTGGTTTCAAAGAAGATTCATATAAAATGGCTAAGATATCATTTTTTAGAAGGGTTGTTGTTTTATCTGATAGTCTAACCATAATAAGCTTTGATTAATTATTCTATTTAAAGTTTACCCTTTATGCGGTAAAGAGCATAAATCTTGATTAGTTAAAATAAGGGTTTTTTGAAATTAGTAACAAACGTCTGTTTAATTGTTGAGTGATATCGGGTTATAAAATAGAGATAAAGAACTTACTAATGAAAACCAGATAATAAAGGTTGAGAACATATATAAACGACAAAGGAAAAAATTAAGATATGAACAAAGAACTTCGCATTCTAGACATTATGAAACGAGAAAAATGTGGTTGGGAAGAAGCTGAAAATAAAGAGAAAAAAAGAAAAAAAATTACTGAGTTTTTTTAATTATTTCTTAGGTTGTACCATTGGAAGTTTTATTGGCGGTGGTAAACCCACTTCTTGAGCTAAATTTAATGCTTTAATTGTGCATTTAAACAATATAGTGTTTATTACTTGTTGCATAATTTCTCTGTCTACCTTTTTATCTTTCTTCCATTGATCTAAGATTAACTTTATTTTCTTTGGTTCTTCTAAGTAAAGAACATGTCCTAGTAAAAGAATTTCTCCTATTTTATCATAATCAATTTTATATTCGAATCCAAATTTGAGAACCTGTTCTGGAGTACCTAATAATAATTTTTCTTGTTCTATCCTCTTAATTCCCGTACTTTGTTTTATGTCTAATTTCCCTGTTATCTTTCCTGTTTTCTCTACTGTTATTTTATCAAAGTTAAAACCCACTATTGGCATTTTTGTAACCTCCTTATTCATGTTGAGAGAATCTGGTTTTATTTAAAGTTTTCTACATCTCATCTGGTGCTTCTATTCCTAATAAGAATAAAGAATTTCTTAATACCTGTTTAACTGCTTTGATTAAGTTTAATCTTGCATTCCTTATATTTTCTTCTGCTTTGATTACCTGGTTTTTTTCATAAAATTCACTGAATGACTGTGCTAACTTTAAACTGTAGTTTGCTACTAAGCTTGTTTTGTAATGTTTTGATGCTTCTTCAATTACTTCTGGGAATGATCTCAATAATTTTATTAGATTGATTTCTTCTGGTGTTTTTAATAAGTTAAAATCTGTCTTTGATTTTATTTTAGATTTCTTTAAAATTGAATTTATTCTTGCATGAGCATATTGTATGTATGGTCCTGTCTCTCCTTCGAACTTTAAAGCTTTATTCCAGTCAAAGATTATTTGTTTGTTGTTTTCTCTATTTAACATACTAAATTTCAAAGCTGCAAATGCTATCTGTTGTTTTCTTTTTTCTAATTCTTTCCTTGATATCTTTTTATGTCTTGATTTAATCTCTTTTTCAGCTATTTTAAGCATATTTTGGATTAGATCTTCATAAAGTATTACGTTTCCTTCTCTAGAGGACATCTTCCCTTCTGGAAGCATTACTAATGCGTAGACTAAGTGCATTGATTTGTTAGCTAGCTTAGATTTGGTTAATTCAAATGTTTTGCATAATTGGTTGAAATACGTTTCTTGCTCTTTTCCTACTACATGTATTGATTTGTCTATTTTGTATTCTTTTAATTTGAGTTCTGCCAGGGCTAAATCTTTTGTGTGGTAGACTGCATGACCATCGCTTGTTAGAATTACATATACCCCTAAATTGTACTTGTTTAAATCTACAATTAATGCTCCTTCGCTTTCTTTGGCTATTCCTTTTTTTAATAATTGTTTTGCTATTTCTACTCCTTTCTTTTCTACTTGACTTTCAAAGTATAATCTATTGAATTTAACACCGAATGTTTTGTAGAAGTTATTGAAATCATCTAAACAGTATTTTCTTGTTTTTTTCCATAGTTCTGTTATTTTTTTATCTTTTGAATATAATTTTTTGTTTATTTCTCTTATTTCATCTTGGATTTTTTCATTTTGTCTTGCTTTTTTATTTGCTTCTGCATATATTTTTCCTAGCCAAACTCCTTTATGATCTTTTGGTACTTTTTTCTTTAAGTTTAGGTAGCCCCATAAACATTTTGCTACATGTGGGCCTATATCTCCCTGGTAGTTTGCTCTTATTACATTGTAGCCATCAAATTCTAAGACTCTTGACGTTGCTTCTCCCAACGATACATTTCTTATGTGGCCTATATGGACTCCCTTGTGGGTGTTTGCATGAAAGAATTCTAACATTAATGTTTTGTTTTTCTTTTTTCCTTTCCCATATTTATCTTTTTCTTTTAGGATTTGTTTTATTGTATCTTCTGTTAGTTTTGATTTGTTTATGAAAAAGTTTAGATATGGTCCTGTTGCTTTGATATCTTTAATATTTTTTGTTGGTTTTAGTTTATTTGTTAATTCTTTTGCTATTTCAACAGGGTTCTTTTTGTATTGTTTTGATAATTGAAAGCAAGGAAATGCATAATCTCCTAGGTTTAAATCTGGAGGAATCTCTAATTTGATTTCTTTCAGTTTAGTTTCTTTTTTTAGAAGTTTTATTATTTCTTGTTCGAACATGAGTTTAAATTGTAATAAGAATTATTTAAAGTTTTGCTATTCCCCACAGTGTTTCGAAGAATGTTTTGAATGACGAGACTATTTCTGGATGTTTGATTAATAAACAAGAAGGATTATCTCCGTAAGTGGTGATTAAAATGTGATCTCCAACTATTCCTACTGATGATGGAGTTATCCCTTTTAAGATTCTTATCTGGGTTTTTTTCATCTTTGAGATTATTTTATGGTATTTGTGCTCTTTGTTTGAGAACAACATTTTACAATTTATTCCTTTTTTAATTCTTTTACTATGCCAGTGTTTCCACATTATGTTGTATTTATCTTCTCTTGCTAACTCTACCCCCATTACTAACACTTCGTCTTTTAAAGAAATTTTGTTTAATGCTTCAAAAATAGCTGTTTTTATTCCTTCATAACCTAAGTAAAGTTGGGTATCATATTGTTTTGAAGGAGTTGTTACGAGTAAAGTGGATAGTTGATCTTGTATTTTTTTCTTTTTTGATTCTAAAGATTTTTCTTTTATGTTTATGTATTCTATGATTTTATTGGGGTTTGATGGGCTAAAATGTTTTGTTTTTTCTTTTATTATGTAGCTTGCTAATCCTTTTTTGATTAATTTGTCTAGAATTATATATACCTTTCCTCCAGAGATTTGTGCTTTTTCTATTATTTTTCCTGTTGTTGTTTCTCCTAGTTTTAATAGGGTTAAGTATACTCTGATTTCTCCTTTGGTTAATCCTATTTCTTCTAAGAGTTTTGTATCCATGTTGGTTATTTGTTGTTTTTTGTTATTAAATCTTTCTATTTATTCCCCACCGGGTGGGAGATAGTATTAATATAGTAATAATTATAGTAACTACTATATAATGATTAAAGGAGAATAAAAAATGGCAAGGAGATATTTGAAAATTGATGAATTAAAAATGATTATGGACCGAACTCCCGTTCATTCTTATCAATTAACTGGCTCTAGTGGGAACTGGGGGGGTTTACATCTGACTGGATGGGTAGTTGGTAACGAAATCAATGGTTGGGTTGGCAGCGATTTTGATGTACGTTGCTGTATGGAGCAGATAATAGAACTTGAAAAATTTCCATGTGATAAAGTATTAACGATTGATCTTGATTCCTGGATTAAAAAACATGGACTTAATAGAAATGATTTTGATTTGGTGGGAATTCATATCAGAAATGATGAACTGGCTTATGAACAATCCTTAATTGATGGTTTTGTAGAAAGAGTTCCTTTTGGAACTGAAGTCGTTGGTGGTTATATTCCTTCCTTTTTTGCTGATGGTACACAAAGTCAATATGCTTCTGGAACTGCACTGGTGCCTAAAGAGAAACTGGAAAGAGAATTTATCTATACCGCAACTGCTAGACTTTCTGATGGTTCTAATTCTGGTGTTCTTTTTACTAGAAAAGAAGATAGCAATCTTGTTGGCGAGTTATTTAAGGAATGTGTAAGAAAAATGGAAGGGTATAGGAAAAGACAATTTGGTGAGGGTAGGAGACGTCAAGAAAATACTTTTGATATGAATATGGAACGCATAAAGAGTAAGAGAGAATAAAAATGGAATTTAAAGAAGATTTAGAGTTAGTTGTTGAAGAAGGGATTTCGTTAGATGATCTAGATAAAATGAAGGAAACATTGGATAAACTCCCTTTAACTGTTATGGCTCTTTGGCCCTCAAGAGACGACATTCCCCCCAAGATAACCTTGCGGGGGTCTAGTGATGAAATGACGTTACACACAGACCCAGATAATAAAGTTTTATACGAAGGTTTAGAAAGATTACCCCCAGAGGAATATAAAATTTCTATCCAGGTTCAAACTTCTGAGTATGTTGCACAAGGACCCTACTACGACATAATTATTGAGGACAAACGGGGAAATATTGTAGAACTAAGGTAAAAATACATTTTTCTTATTTTAATTTCTTAAATATTGCTTGTTTACCTTTCCAGTCTAAAGCTTCTTTAGCTACTTCTTTTATATTTTTTACTGGAATAATTTTGACTTTCTTTTTTTGTTCAGGAGAAAGTAAAAGATCTTTTTCATTTGATTTAGGGATTATAACTCTCTTTATCCCTGCTTCAATCGCTGCTTCTACTTTAGCTGTAACGCCTCCTACTGCGAGAACTTCTCCTCTAACCGATAAGGATCCAGTCATTGCAGTGTCTTGTCTAATTGGAATCTTCTTTAGTGCTGATAGAACTGCTGTTGCAACTGCAATTGATGCTGAGTCTCCTTCTACTCCTTCTGTTGTTTGTAAGAATTGGATGTAGACGTCATATTTTTCTTTAATATCTTCTCCAAAGTTCTTTAGAATGATTGCTGAAACATTTTTTATTGCTTCTTTAGCTATTTCCCCAAGTTTTCCTGTTGCAATAAACTCTGCTTTTTTTCCACCTGGTGCTACTTCTGATTCAATTGGTAAAACTATTCCTGAGAAAGCCATCTGAGATCCAATAACTGCTAAACCATTAACTCGTCCTATTTGGGTTCCTTTATTTCTAATAACCTGATAGTCTCTTTTTTGTTCAATGTACTTATCTGCCATTTGTTGTTCTAAGGTTCTAGCGAATTTCTTTGCTTTGTGAATATGTTTTGGTTCTACAAATTTAGATTTTTCTTCTAGAGCTACATCTCCTGCTGCTCTGATTAAACCACCTAATTCTCTTAAGTATAATGTAAGTTTTCCTGCTTTTCCAGAACGTTTTTTAGCTTCATGAATGATTTCCAAAACTGATGCTTTGGTAAAATGTGGAATTTTTCCATCTTTTGTAACTTCTTGTGCAATAAATCTTGCTATGTTTAATCTATTTTCATCATTGTCATCCATATTGTTTTCCATATAGACTTCATAACCATAACCTCTGATTCTAGATCTCAGTGCTGGATGCATGTTTTTAATTGTTTCAAGGTTTCCTGCTGCTACTAAAATAAAATCGCATGGAACTTGTTCTGTACGAACCATTGCTCCTGCTGACCTTTCTGATTGGCCTGTTATGGGGTATTTCTTTTCTTGTAATGCTGTAAGAAGTTCTTGTTGCATCCTTGGTTTTAGATTTGCTATTTCATCTAAAAATAAAACTCCTTTGTTTGCTCTGTGTATCATTCCTGGGATGACTCTTTCATGTGCAGGTGTTCCTAGTCCTCCACTTTGGAAAGGATCATGTAAAACATCTCCTAAAAGTGCTCCTGCGTGGGCTCCTGTTGCATCTATAAAGGGTGCTTGTTTTATTTTTGATGCATTAACTAATAACTTCGGGATTATAACTCTTTGATCTGTTGCTCTTCTTCCTAAGTTTATGAATAAAACAAATGCTGCAAAGAAGATCATTGAACCAATTAAAGCTGCAGCAGCCATAATGTCTCCGTATTGTTTTCTTATCCACCATGGTAGAAATGCTGATATTATCAAAAGTACCAAAAATAAAATATTTTTATTTTTGAAAGAAGCCATTGATTGTATTTTTGCTTTTGCAACCAATTCATTTCCTTTTCCAGGGGGCATTGTTCTGATCAAAGGTGTGTGTTCGTCTTGTTCATTTGGGAAAGAAAGAATGTCTTGGAGTTTTTCTTTTGGTAGAAGTTCTGCTAAAGCTTGACCAATCATTGATTTTCCTGTTCCTGGATCTCCAATTAATAGAACATGGCGCCTTTGTTTTGCTACCTTTTCAATTATATTGATTGCTCCTTGCTGTCCAATTACTTGTCCTGCTATCTTTTTAGGGACTTTAATGTCAGCTGTGGTTTTGAATTTAAAATCCATGAGAATAAATAAAAAGAATAGATATAAAAAACTTTAGATTATGTCTTCTTCAGAAACAACAACAAAATCTCCAACTGCTATGACTGCGCTGAAAGGAACTAAGGAATTTCCCTGGTTATCTGCTTCAAGATCTAACCCTTCTGTAAAAGCTGTTTGGTTTCTAAGCATTATTTGAAGTAATTCTCCAGTTCTTGTTTCAAATACTAAACTTCCGACTTCACCAAACTTTTTTCCTGTTTTTGTAACTACTGTTTTTCCTATGAGTTGTTTGGAATATTTTTTATCTTCATTAGCCATGTTTAACGCCTCCAAGATAGATTAGAGAGTGTTCACTTCTTTATAAAGTTTTCTGAGAAAAAGGTGGTTATGTAAAATCCTTATTTGAGAAATGGATTGACTAAATAAATTAAGACTTATTCTTAGAGGATCTGATTTTAATCAAATCATATGTTGCTGCTAAAATAAAGATTGCTTGGAGTGATATAAAAATTAAATCTCCTAGGTGGATACTATATACTCCTAAACAAACTCCCCCAAAAATATAATATATAACAATAAAACTTAAAATACAAATCCCAAAAACAAAAAACAAAAACCAAGGATTCTTCAATTTTAGGGCTTCTACCCTAAGATTTCAAAACAGGGTATTTTCAAGCAAATTG
>Ga0180009_10006155_pt1 | contig 12677 bp, 7 predicted proteins | sample OS_PC_MetaG_FD_123537 | JGI IMG/M metagenome (GOLD analysis project Ga0180009, IMG submission 123537) | Groundwater microbial communities from the Aspo Hard Rock Laboratory (HRL) deep subsurface site, Sweden - OS_PC_MetaG | ecosystem: Environmental > Aquatic > Deep subsurface > Groundwater...
CACCAGTTGCAGACAAAGGCGACGATTTTCGGTTCAAACTCTTCCATATGCGCTCCCTTGGTCAAGCCAGCAGGGCTTCCAGTTCTTCCATGACCTGGATGTCGGTGAAGTGCCGGATGCGGGCGGCGCTGCTGGGGCAGGCCGCGGCGCAGCTCCCGCAGCCCTGGCAAAGGGCCTCGTTGACCCGGGCCACGCCCTCGGCCTCGTCAAAGGAGACCGCGCCGTAAGCGCAGACCGCCAGACAGGTCCGGCAGCCGGCGCAGACGTCCGGATCGATGAAGGAAATCTCGGCCTTGGTGGTCACCGTGCCCTTGGAAAGCAGGGCCGCGGCTTCGCCCGCCGCGGCCGAGGCCTGGGCCACGGTGTCCGGAATGTCCTTGGGGCCTTGGCAGCAGCCGGCCAGATACACGCCGGCGTTGGGCGTGGCCACGGGGGCCAGCTTGATGTGCAGTTCGTTCATCCAGCCGTCCCGGTCCCGGGAAACGCCGACGATGCGTGCGATCTCCTCCGAGCCGTCGGCCGGTTCGAGCCCCACGCTCAGCAGAACCATGTCCACGGGCACGCGGACCAGCCTCCGGGTCAGCGTGTTTTCGGCGACCACGGTCAGGCGTCCCTCATCCTCCCGGCGGTCGGGTATGTCGGTCACTTCGGCCACGCGGCCCCTGACGAAGTGAACGCCCTCCTCCCGGGTCCGGTTGTACAGCTCCTCGTACTGTTTGCCCGGCGAGCGCAGGTCGATGTAGAACTCCCAGACTTCGGCCCCGGTCTTTTCCCGGACCAGGTGGGCGAACTTGAGGGAGTACATGCAGCAGACGCGGGAACAGTATTCGTGGTACCGCGTGTCGCGGGAGCCGACGCAGTGGATGATGGCCACGCGCCGGGGCGGCCGCCCGTCCTTCATGACCACCTGGCCGGCCGTCGGGCCGGTGGCGTTGTTGAGCCGTTCGAATTCGAGGCTGGTGTAAACTTCCGGGAAAAGACCGTACCCGTATGATTCGAGGGGCGTTGGATCGAAGGCCTTGAAGCCCGTGGACACGATCACGGCGCCCACGTCCAGGGTCAGGGTCTCCGCCCGCTGGTCATGGTTCACGGCCCCGGGTTCGCAGGCCCGGACGCATTCCATGCACTCGCAGCAGCCCCCGCAGTTCAGGCAACGCTCGGCCTCGGCCCCGGCTTCCTCGTCGGTCAGGCCGGTTTCGACCTCCTCGAAGGAGCCTACGCGAATCGAGGGTTCCAGGCGGCGCTCTTCCGGTCGGAAGGCCTCAGGCAAAGCGTCCGGGATGGGCTGCCAGTTCCGGGTTTCCGCCGGCCCCCGGGGTTCGATTTCGAGTCGTTCGAGGGGCTGCCCTTCGAGATGACGCTCGATGTTGCGGGCGGCCCGGGCCCCGGCGGCCACGGCCTCGATCACGGTGGCCGGCCCGCTGACGGCGTCGCCGCCGGCAAAGACGTGCGGCAGGCCGGTCTGCATGGTGGCCGGATCGACGATGAGGGTCTGGCGGGTGCTCAAGGCCAGCCCGTCCATATCGGCGGCCCAGGGGGCGTCAACCGCCTGGCCTATGGCGGGAACGACCGCGTCGCAGGGGATGACGAATTCAGAGTCCGCCACGGGCACCGGGCGGCGCCGCCCGTCCGCGCCCGGATCGCCCAGTTCGTTGCGCAGGCACTTCAGTCCGGCCACGCGGCCGTTTTCCGCCACGATCTCGATGGGCGTGGCCAGGAAGACGAAATCGATGCCCTCTTCCCCGGCGCCGGCGACTTCCTCGGGGTAGGCCGGCAGTTCGGCTTCCGTGCGGCGGTAGACCACGGTGACTTGCGATCCCAGGCGGCGGGCCGAACGGGCCGCGTCCAGGGCCACGTTGCCGCCGCCGACGACCGCGACCCGATTGCCGAGCCCGGCCGGGCGGCCCAGGTTGACGTCCCGCAGAAAATCGACGGCGTCCCGAACGCCTTCGGTCGTTTCCCCCGAAACGTTCAGCTTCATACCCTTGTGGGCGCCCGGTCCCAGAAAGACGGCCTGAAAACCGTCCCGGGCCAGGGACTCGAGGGTCACGTCCCGTCCGAAGACGGTCCCGGTCCTGGCCTCGACGCCGGTTCCGATGATGTGGTCGATCTCCCGGTCCAGGACCCGGGGCGGAAGCCGGTAGTCGGGGATGCCCAGCCTCAACATGCCACCCAGGACCGGCTGGGCTTCGAAGATCGTGACCGCATGGCCGGACAGGCGCAGATAGTAGGCGGCGGTCAGGCCGGCCGGGCCGGAACCGATTACGGCCACCTTGCGGCCGTTGTCATCGATTTCCGGCAAAAGCAGGTCCTCGGGCCCGATCCGGTCCGCGGCCGCCCGTTTCAACTCGCGAATGGCCACGGCCTGGTCGACTTCCCTGCGACGGCAGACGACTTCGCAGGGATGGGGACAGACCCGGCCCAGCACGCCGGGCAGGGGAATCTTTTCCATGATCAGCCGGACGGCTTCGGCGTACTTGCCGACCTTGACCAACTGGACGTAGCCCTGGACGTTGACCCCGGCCGGACAGCGCAGGGTGCAGGGGGCCCGGTCCTTCTTGTCGATGACCGGGGTCTTGGGCACGGCCTGGGGAAAGGGCGAAAATATGGCGGTCCGTGTGTCGAGGCGCTCGTTGAACTCGTTGGGGAAATGGTCGACCGGGCAGCGTTCGATGCACAATCCGCAACCGGTGCATTTTTCCTCGTCCACGTACCGGACCTTGCGGAGCACGGTGGCCTTGAAGTTGCCGACAAAGCCCTCGAGGCCGACCAGTTCGCTGTGGGTGTAAATCCGGATGTTTTCGTGCTGCCCGGCGGAGACCATTTTGGGGGTCATGGTGCAGGCCGCGCAGTCCATGGTCGGAAAGGTCTTGTCGAACTTGGCCATGTGGCCGCCGATGGAAGGCTCCCGTTCGACCAGGTGGACCTGGTACCCGGATTCGGCCGCGGTCAGGGCGGCCTGCATGCCGGCGATGCCGGCTCCGACCACCAGGATGGATTTGTGAACCGGGACCTCGCGGGTGAGCAAGGGCTGGTGGTTGGCCACCCGGTTCACGGCGGCCGCGACCAGCCCCTTGGCCTTGGCCGTGGCCTGGCCGGAGTCGGGGGTGACCCAGGAGACGTGCTCCCGGATATTGGCCATCTGGAACTGGTAGGGGTTCAGGCCGGCCGAAGCGCAGGCCTTGCGAAAGGTGGGCTCGTGCATCCGGGGCGAACAACTGGCCACCACGACCCGGTTCAGCCCCAGTTCCCGGATATCGGCCTGGATCATTTCCTGTCCGGGACTCGAACACATGAACTTGTAGTCCCGCCCCACGACTACGTGTTCCAGACCGGCCGCGTATTCGGCCACGTCCTCCACGTTCACCCGGGGGGCGATATTCATACCGCAATGGCAGATATAGACACCGATCTTCGGTCCTTCGGCTTGCATGGCTTATCCGGTGAAGTTGAGAGAAATCATTAGTTTGTTCAGGCCCAGCTCTTCAGGGGCCAGGCCCAGGGCCAGGCCGGCGAGCTGGGTGAAAAAAAGCACCGGCAGGTGCGGAGCGGGCAGGTCGATCTGGCCGGCGTCCAGGTTGAACTGGCACAGCGGGCAGATCGTCGCGATCAACCCGGCCTCGGCCCGACGGACTCCGCGCACGATGCGTTCGACCAAGGGACGACAGGCCCGGCTGTAAACCGCGGAGTGGGAAGCGCCGCAGCACATCGTTCCGGCCGAATGTCTCGCCGGGATCAAACCCAGGGCCGTGATAAACCGCTCCAGCATGTCCGGCCGTTCCGGACGGTCCAGGTCGCCCCAGGGCCGGGTCAACTGACAGCCGTAATACCCGGCGACCTTGGATGAACCCAGCCAGGCCGGCATGGGCCGGACCGCTTTTTCCGACCAGATCGACGGCGGCAGGACCTCCGTCAGGACCTCGAGCATGTGGCGGACCTGAACGGTGTCGTCCATGGCCAGACCTTCGGATTTCAAAGCCTCGTTGATCCGTGCCAGAAGCCCCGGGTCCGACGTCAGGGTCTCATACCCCTTGCGCAAGGTGGTGTAGCAGGCATTGCAGACGGTCAGGACCGTTTCATGCCCCCGGGCCCTGGCCAGAGCGAAGACGCGGGCGGTCAGGGCCAGGGCCTGATACTTGTCCAGACTGAAATAGGCGGTCGCCCCGCAGCAGTTCCAGTCCGGGACTTCTTCCAGTTCCAGGCCCAGGGCCCGGCTGACGGCCGAGACGGACTCCGGGTAGCCCGCGGTGCCTTCGTACGAGCAGCCCGGGTAAAAGGCGAATTTCATTCTTCCTGGTTCCTCGAGGCCAACAGCGCTCTGATTTTTTTAGGCTCCCGCGTTCTTTGGGGCAAAAGACCGATGCGTCCCCGCCCCAACATGCGGATGGCGGTGGGCAGGTTGGCCAGAACGTCGCCCGGATGACCCAGGCCGTAACGGGCCATGACCACGGGTTCGGTTATCCGGCCGAAGCGCCGGGTCACCTGGTCGAAAGCCTTGTACATGTCCGGCATCTTGTGCCCGGAACAGGCCAGCCCGGCACTCAGGGCCAGGCGCTTGAGGGCGTACATCAGATCGGCCACGGGAATCTGCTGGGGACAACGAACCATGCACTGGTAACATGACACGCAATACCAGGGCGTCGTCGATCCCAGGGCCTCCCGAATGCCTCCATCCCGGATCAAGGCGAACAGTTCGCGGGGCGCGTGATCCATCTCCCCGGTCAAGGGGCAGGAGCCGCTACAGGTGCCGCACTGAATGCACTTGAGAATCTGATGACCGTTTTCCTTTTCGTAAAATATATGTTCGAGTTCCTGATCGTCCACGTGATCGTTCCTCCAGCAGGCCCGGGTTACGGCATCATGCCCGATCCATCCGATCCTTGTCAGCCCCTCCGCCGCCGCCGGGGGCTCCGATCAGATTTGCCCGGTTTCGACCCAAAGGTCAACCCCGCCTGAAAAAATATACTTATTTAACCAAATAATGCAAGGCCAAAAACCCGCATGCGCCCGGCCCCGTTGGATCGGCCGGAGCTTGGGACCGGGCGACTATTTTAACTATATAATGTCAACTAGTTATATGACAGTTGGGTAGGCGGCCCTGCCGAGGCGGGTCCTTGGCCCGGGGAATGTTTCCCGGCCGGTCTTCGGTTCGGACAGGCTGCCGGTCTTATTGTCATAATTTTCACTACTTGATCCCCGGACCATACATGCGCTAAAATATATGAAACGAACCGATTTCCCAAAGGAGCATCCCGATGGAATGGGTGGAAGCGACCATCGAAGGGGCCGGGGGACTGTCCCTGTCGACCCGGCGTTCGGAAGTGCCCGAGGCCCGGGCCCGGATCGTCATGGTCCACGGGTACGGGGAGTATTGCGACCGGTACGCCGAGTTGACGGCCGACCTGAACGCCCGGGGCTTTTCCTGTTACCTCTTCGACCTGCGCGGCCACGGCCGGTCGGACGGGGCCCGGGGGACCATCCGTCGCTGGGACGAGTATCTGGACGACCTGGCCCGGTTTATCGACCGGGTCCGGGAATGGTCGGGCCATGAACCCGAGGTCCTGTTCGGCCACAGCCTGGGCGGCCTGATTGCGGCCTCGTACGCCCTGCGGCGGGAGCATGCCTTTCGCCACCTGGTCCTGTCCGCTCCGTTTTTCGGGCTGGCCATACCGGTGCCCCCGGCCAAGCTCATCCTGGCCAAGATCATGTCCCGGGTCTATCCCGGTCTGTGCCTGGCCACGGAGATCGATCCGTTTCTCCTGACCCACGACCGGGACATCTGCACCCTGTACCGGGACGATCCGTTGGTGCACAAGGTGGCCAACGCGCGTTTTTTAACCGAGGTTTTGGCGGCTCAGGCCGACTGCCTTGAGCGGGCCGATCGGCTTTCCGCCCAGGGTTTTCTGCTGATGTACGGCACGGACGACCGGCTGGTTTCGGTCGAGGCCAACGAGGCATTTTTCGCCAAGGTCCGGATCGAGGATCGAGAGATCATCCCCTACGAGGGGATGTACCATGAAATCTTCAACGAAATCGATCGGTCGCGGGTTTACGACGATCTGGGCCGCTGGCTGATGGCCCGGTTCGGCGGAGATCGGCCCGAAAACTGAGGGAGGCTTGATTTTGACCGAGCAGAGCGGCGCGAAAAAGGTGGTTGTCCTTCTGGGCAGCCCGAGAAAACAGGGCAACAGCGCCTTGCTGGCCCAGCGGATCGTCCAGGGCGCGGAAGCGGCCGGGGCCGGGGTGGAAACGTTTTATCTCAACGGCATGAACATCCGTCCCTGCCAGTCCTGCTATGCCTGCCAGAAAAAGGACAGCAAGGGCTGCGCGGTGGATGACGACATGCAGATATTGTATCCCAAGCTGGTCGAGGCGTCGGCCTGGGTCATCGCCAGTCCGGTTTTCTGGTTTACCATGTCGGCCCAGACCAAGCTGTTCATGGACCGCTGTTTCGCCCTCATGGCCTACGGCCCCGAGGCGTTCCGCAAGCGAATCGCCATCGCCATGACCTTTGGGGACACCGATCCCTTCACGTCCGGGTGCGTCAACGCCTTGAGGACCTTTCAGGACTGTTTCCGGTACGTGGGGGCCAAGATCACGGGCATGGTCTATGGCAGCGCCATGGAAGCCGGCCAGATCGAGTCCAACGCCTCGGTGCTGGCCCAGGCCGAGGCCCTGGGACGCAAGCTGGTGGAATAGGGACCGGGGCCGTCATTCGGCCGTAACGACCCGGTTTCGTCCGGTGTTCTTGGCCTCGTACAGGGCTTCGTCCACGCGGCGCATCAGGGCGGCGAGGTCTTCATTCGCGGCCAGCCGGGCCACGCCGAGGCTGACCGTGAACCGGACGGCCGTTCCCGTTTCCGTCCGGATTTCGTGCTTCTGGACGGCGAGACGAATTCGTTCGGCCACGGTCTCGGCCAGGGCCAGGTCGCAGGAGGCCAGGGCCACGGCGAACTCCTCGCCGCCGATCCGCCCCAACACGTCGCTGTCGCGGAGCTGTCCCAGGCAGAGCTCGCAGAACTCCTTGAGCACCCGATCCCCGAAGGCATGGCCGTAAGAGTCGTTCAGATTTTTAAAACGATCGAGGTCCATCATCATGAAGGAGAGCGGCCGGCCGTAGCGGCGGGCGTTTCGAAATTCCTGTTCGCCGAGGCTGATGAACTGGCGGCGGTTGTACACCCCGGTCAGCGGGTCGGTGGTGGCCAGATGACGCAGTTCCTCCTCCATCTGTTTGCGCTGGGTGATGTCCCGGAAAAACCAGATGCGCCCCCATGAGGTGTCATCCTGGTCCAGCAGAGCCCGGGTATGGCATTCCAGGGTCCGTCCATCGAGGAGCCGGATTTCCAGACTCTGTTCGCCCGCCTCTGCTTGTTCGATCCCATCGACCAGGGGAAAGTTCATGGGTCCCGGATCGTCCAACCGGTCCTTGATGAAGGCCAGGACCGGGGTCGCGTCGTCCGTCCGTAACACCTTTTCGGGAATGCCCCACAGGTCCATGAAGCGCTGGTTGTAGTTCTGGATTCGGTTGTCGAAGTCCACGATCAGCATACCGTCCGGTGACATTTCCTGCTGGGTGGCCAGGATCAGGTTGCGGTATTTGAGTTCATCCTCGGTCCGCTTTCTTGCGGAAACGTCCTGGATGGTGCCGATCATCCGGACCGGGTTGCCGGAATCGTCCCGGACGACCTCGGTCTGTTCGTGGACGTGCCGCGCGGCCCCGTCCGGTGCGACGACACGATATTCCATTTCATAAGGCCGGCCGGACTCCAGGGCCTGATAGAGGGCCTGCCCGACCATGCCCCGATCGTCGGGATGCACGGCGGCGAGAAAGGTGTCGTACGTGGCGGGCCGTTCTCCGGGTTGGAAACCGAAAATCCGGAAGACCTCGTCCGACCAGGACATGCGGTTGCGAGTCAGGTCCAGGTCCCAATTGCCCAGGCGGGCGATCTCCTGGGCCTTGGCCAGGGATTCCCGGCTGCGGCTCAGGGCCTCCTGGTCGCGCTTGCGCCGGGTCAGGTCCCGGACCGTGCCGACGGCGTACCATTGCCCGTCGTAGTTGAACGAGGCCACGCCGACCTCGACCGGAAAAAGATCGCCGCCCTTGCGCAGGGCCTCGAACTCGAAGTGCCGGCCGACCGTGGTCCCCTGTCCCGTCCGGGCGAACTCCTCGAAACCCCGGCGAGCCAAATCCCGCTGATTTTCCGGCAGCAGCCGCTCGTGAAGCGGCTGGCCGTCGATCTCCTGTCGCTCGTAACCGAACATTTTCTCGGCGGCCGGGTTCCAGAACTGGACCTGGTCGGAGGAGTCGACCATGATGACGGCGTCGTTGACCGTTTCGCTGATGATGCGGACCCGGGCTTCGCTCCGGCGCAACTCCCCTTCGGCCTGTTCCCGGCGGACCTTGTTTCCGGCCCACAACCACATGGCCGCGCCCAGGAGCAGGAGCAGCCCGGCGGTTATCCGGACGAACAGGGGAATCCAGCCGGGTGTGGCGGCTTCGAGCGGCACGCGGGTGACGATCTTCCAGCTTTCGGACTGGTCGACCCTGGAGGCCCCGCCGCCTGACTTTTCGTTCTCCCGAGCCAGGCCAATGGTTTCAAAGGTGAAAATCCCCCGGGGGGTGATGAACTGTCCCCGCTCCTCCCGGACGATGCGGGGCCAGGCCAGAGGATAAAGGGCGGCCATGGTCCGGGATTTTCTACCGGGCAGCATGAAGCCCCATTCATGTTCCCGGCCGGGACCCAGCAGGAAGTAGCCCTGCTCGTTGAGCATGAAGAAGTCGCCGTGACTGGCCGAGGAGGCCCGCCGGAGCCGGCCGAGCAGCCTGGCCCCCATGAAGTTCAGGACCGCGATGCCCACGGTCTGATTTCCCGGTCCGATCACGGGGCTGGCCAGGCGGATGACCGGCCTGAAAGGCAGCTCGACCCGCCCCTGCTCCACGTTCAGTTCGAAACGGGAAATATGGACGGTATCCCGGGGGACTTTCATGGTCCGCTGAAAATAGTCCCGGTGCTTCTTGGACTGCAACTCGCTTTCGGGAACGACCCGGATGCCGGACTCGGTCCGGTTGACCCGGATGACCTCCCGGCCCTCGGCATTGAGAAAACGGACCTGGTGATAGACGGTCCGTTCCCGGGCGAAGTGCCAGAAGACCGGCACCAGGGCTTGCAGGCTGGAGGCCGGTTCGGCCGACTGGCCCCATCCCAGCGTGGTCAGATTGGCCAGGAGGACGGCGTCCGAGGTATGAACGGTCAGTTCGATGAGCAGGGCATGTTTTTCGATCTGAACCAGGGCGCTCTCGCGCGCCATGATTCGTTCCTCGAAATCGGAGACCTGATTCTGGACAAAAGCCCAGCCCAGCAGCACCATGGCCGCGGCCATCGGGAGGTAGTATTTGAGGAAGGCCCAAAGGACCCGCCATCCGCTCGTTCGCATCATGAGTCGGCTCCAGGCACGGTTCGATCAGCGGGCCCGATTCCATCAGGCCCGAGGCGGGACCAGGCAGCGTTCCGTCTTCGTTTTCCGGTCGAGGCGGAGCCGTCCCGCTTCGGCCCCGCCGGCCCGGGTCCTATTTGGCGAACGGATTTCGCCGGGCTTCCCGCTGTCCGGCGGTGTAAAATCCGCGCAGATCGAAGCTGCGCAGGAAGCGGAGTTCCTCGGCCGTGGGCGGCTCGATGATCCGGGCCTCGGGATGGACCTTGAGGTCCCAGCCGGTCTGGGCCTTGATCACTTCCAGGGCCGCCGCCGGGGACTGACCGGCTTCCTGGAGGTAATAGGCGGTCAGGACGAGTTCCTCCTCGCCGATGGGCTTTTCGTACACGCCGTACTGGGAGATGATCGTGGTCACCCGACGGCCGGGCGAGGTGATGAAGCCGACCCGGTCCACGAAGCGGTGCCGGTTCTGTTCCAGCATGACCACCACTTCGCCGGCCCCCGAGGCCGTGTCGTTCCCGCCGCCGGAACCGACCAGATAGCCGTTGGTTTCCGGAATCCGGGACGAGTTGATGTTGCCGTGGCGATCCACCTGGGCCGCCCCCAGAACGCCCAGGCTCGAGGCCTGGCTGCCGCAGAGATGGATGCCCAGGACGTGGAAGATGTCCGTGGTCATGCGGCAGGTGGGGATGTTGCGCAGGTTGAAGACCCAGGGATCGGACGGCCGGGGAGAATAACCGTAGAACCCGAGTTCGGCCATGAGTTCGATGGGGTAGCCCTGCTGGCGCAATTCGTAATAGGCCAGCCACGAGGCGAGGTTGGGCGTGCCGACCCCGCAGAGGATGGTCCGGTAGCCTTTGCCCTGAATGACGGCTTTGAGCTTTTTGGACCCGGCGACGATCAGGCGCTCGGGTATCGCGGCCTCTTCGGCCGGCAGGGAGTCGATGTTTTCGCCCAGATCGGCCATTTCCGATTCCCAGGTGTCCCGCTGGATACGGCCTTTCAGGTACCAGATGCGGCGGTGGCCCAGTTTGGCCAGGTAGTCCCGGTGGTCCCGGCAGTCGAGAATCCACTTGTCGATCCAGGCCTGGAACTTCCCGGTATCGCGGCAGGCCTCCCGGGCCTCGAAAATGAACTCCTGGTCCTCTCCATACCCTTCAAAGTCGGGCAGGCCCTGGTTGGGATGGCCGCCGGGGTGAGCGCCCATGGGCTCCTCGCAGACGGCTTTGACGATGTGGCCGGGAATCCGGGCCATATGGGAAAACTTGCGGACGTAGTCCGGGTCGACGATCTTTTCCACGCTGACGATGACGCCCGATTTGGCGGCCAGGGGACCGTACGCGTTGCTGGTGAACGGAGGGCTGATCAGGGTGTTGCCTTCCGGGTCCGCGGCCCAGCCATGAACCAGGCTGATGTCCGGGTTGAGGGCTTCCACCAGGCCCACCTCTTCCCCGTCCCCGAACGGGCTTTTGACCCGGCGGAACCTTTCCGACTGATCCTTCTCGATGGAACTGCCCAGGATGGACTTGGTCGGAAAAAACGGGACGCCCATGGCCCCGGCCATGAAGCGCAACAGCAGAGACAGCATGGTCCAGTCCTCGAACTCGACCGTTTTGTCCTGATAGGCCTTGACCAGGATCGGATTGGGAATGGGAAAGGGATACCCGTCCCCGTTGTAACTGGAAATGATCTTGCGGCACATGCCGCCCTGGACCATGACCGCGTAGCTGGTGGCGCCTCCGCCCAGGGCCGCCAGCGTGAAACCGGGATCGCGGCCCCAGAACTGGCGCACGACTTCATAATAGGTCGCCGTGGGAAAGGCCATGCCGCAGCCGGTCTGAATGCACATGCCCGGCTTGACGAACCGTTTCACGGCTTGTGAAACGCTCATGATCTTGCCGCGGTCCTGCCCGTCCGGGAAGTCGATCTTTCCTTTCGCAAACTTGATCAGGCTTTCCTCCATATTCATCTCTCCCCTTTGGTTGGTGTATGTTCGTTACAGCGGGTCCTCGATCAGTGTAACCGGGCCGGCCCGCCCCGGTCGATCGGGCAGCGGGCCGTCAGACGGATTCCGCCAGATAATACGATTGCACGATCGGGACGGCAGGCGGCGGCGAGCCGCCAAAGTGCATGGTTCGGCGTCCTTGCGGTTTCCGGTTATCGTGATCTGGCCTGTGGGGCATCCTACTACAAAATTCCTTAAATGACTACGGCCTTTGAGGCGGGTATGCAAACGGAGAGTGAACAAGGTCATGTTCGCGTTCAGCAGCCTCCCGGACTCCGGCCGAAGGACGGATACGGCGCCACTTAAAAATCTTAAAACCGATCGTGCGTGGGATACGGCTTCACCCTGAAGGGTTGCCCGGCTGTTTACTATACGAAAAACCATCAAGGCAGGGCTCCCAATTCAGGTGAACACCCACTCGTCCGCCTTGGCCCCTGATTCGATATTTTACTGGTATATATTATTATTTCATTAAGTTGACCGGTCCGGTTTTTCGCTTGACATCCGGAATGGCCCTCGTTATAATTTTTCCTATCGTAAAAATATGGGTCGATTTCACGTGAGGCACCCCTGTTTCCCCAAGGCGGGAAAGAAAGGAGATGGAGGGATGAAGTTCGAGGGCAAAGTGGCATTTTTGACCGGCGCCGCCGGAGCGGGCATCGGACAGACCACGGCCAGGTCTTTGGCCAAGGAAGGCGCCCGGATCGTCATCACGGACGCGCACCCCAAACGTCCCTTTAGCGTGGCCGAGAACATCGCCAAGGAATACGGCGTCGAGACCCTCGGCTTTCATGTCGACGTCAACAACCGGGAGCATGTCGATCAGGCCGTCCAGGCCACGCTGGACAAGTTCGGGCGTATCGACATGCTATTCAACAACGCCGGGATCAACCGTCTTCAAAAAGTGGTGGACATGACCGACGAGGTCTGGGACCTGGTGGTCAACACCTGCCTGCGAGGGGCGTTCTACACCTGCCGGGCCGTGCTCAAACCCATGATCGCCCAGCAGTACGGCCGCATCGTCAACGTGGCCTCGATAGCCGGCCTTCAGCCTCTGGATGACGGCCAGGCCCATTACTCGGCGGCCAAGGCCGGCATCATGGCTCTGACGCGCTGCATTGCCGCTGAAAACGCTCAGCATTACATTACCTGCAACGCCATCGCGCCGGGTTTCATCTACAACGAGTTCCTGGCCCGCATCTATCCCCAGGAGGCCCTGGACGCGATGAACGCCAACATC
>Ga0180009_10006156_pt1 | contig 12676 bp, 11 predicted proteins | sample OS_PC_MetaG_FD_123537 | JGI IMG/M metagenome (GOLD analysis project Ga0180009, IMG submission 123537) | Groundwater microbial communities from the Aspo Hard Rock Laboratory (HRL) deep subsurface site, Sweden - OS_PC_MetaG | ecosystem: Environmental > Aquatic > Deep subsurface > Groundwater...
CACACATTATATTATGGGGTTTCAATACACCTATGGGGTTTCAATCAGGGTATTCCCCATAAATTTGCCAGATAAAATATCAATATGAGCGAAATTGTCAATCATTATTTACCACTAATACATGGCTCCAGATCCACCGCGAAGCGGTTTAGTTCTTCAAGCGGTAATCATTGATGTTATTTCCTTAATCATTGCGTTATTAATAAAAAATGATTTTCACATTCTGTAAGGTGACGGCGCCAACCGATTAATGGTTGAAATACTGTGGCGCCGGCGGGTTCAAGGGAATCCGTTTAACAGTCGTAGGCCCGACGGGATAATCTGAAAAAGACATTGAATGATTCAGCACATGGGTGTATAGATCTAAGAAGTTCCAACCGTCGTGGCTTTGGCAGCCCCTCCAGACCATTTTCGTGATCATTGCTGATTGCGCTGTGTTTTTTCCCCATTTTGGAATTGTTTTTCAAGCCTCGGTTGTTCTCTTTGAGACATTGCATGCAACATTGCAGTCCTTTGCTTTTTTAAGACGTTGACTTATCTGAAGTTCAAGGAGTTTCCTGGAATCCCCAATGGTATTTGAGGTGGCGAGAACGGGAAGCTCGGAATCGTTGATATATGTCAGACACGACGTTTTAATCGGGGGAGTTACAATGTGGTATGGCCGTTATCGGTTTTCTTTGATTCTTGAGGATGATGCCCTCCTTCCCGAGTACAAAGGATCAACCTTCCGTGGTATCTTCGGCCATGCTTTGAAAAAAGTCGTATGCGCTCTGAAACGTCAGGACTGCGCGGACTGCCTCCTGAAAGAAAAGTGTGTCTATTCTCTGGTCTTCGAAACCTCCTCGATTGGCATTTCGGAACCACCGCCTGGTGCGGGAAGTCCGCCTGAAAACGCCTTAACCGGCGGGAGACTTCGAAAAAGGATCGCAGTACCGCCCCATCCCTATGTCATCGAACCACCAGACGATACTCGAACACTGTACCGGAAAGGGGAGGCCCTGGATTTCACTCTTCTGCTTTTCGGCCATGTGAACGAATACCTGCCTTATTTCATCTATGCCTTCACAGAAATGGGAACGCTCGGAATCGGAAAGCGGGTCGGTGAAAATCGGGCGACCTTCATTCTGGACAAGGTGATTTCCGGAGAGAGGCTTGTCTACGACAGCCGGGCAGGGAAGATGAGCGCTGGGTCTTTTGCCGAGGAGCTCGATGTCAGGCCATTCTCATCGGAAGCATTGTGTTCCCGCGTCTCGATCAGGCTGCTCACCCCGCTTCGCATCAAATTTGAGAACCATTTCAAGGCCGAACTTCCCTTCCATGTACTCACGCGGGCGATGCTACGCCGCGTCTCCGCCCTCTATCAGTATTACGGCGACGGCGAGCCAGCGCTTGACTACCGAGGTCTCGTCGGGCGGGCCAAGACCATCGTAACGGAATCCGCAACGATCCGCTGGTTCGATTGGAAGCGCTACTCCAACCGTCAGGACCAATCCATGCTCATGGGAGGCATGATGGGGGAGGTGACCTTTGCCGGCGAATTGAACGAGTTTATCCCGCTGATCCGTTTCTGCGAGAAGCTTCACTTGGGGAAGCAGACCGCCTTCGGCCTCGGAAAGATCCATTTGGCTCTGCCGGAAGGAGGGTCGACATGAAGAACATCCTACTGGCCGTCGTGGGTCTGAACCCCCAGGTTGTCACAGAGACCCTCTATGCCCTACACCAAGAGGGCCGCCGGGTGGACGCGATTCACTTGATCACTACCCGGGAGGGCAAGGAGGCCGTCCTTGCCTCTATCCTTTCCCCGCGGGACGGCCATTACACTTGTTATCTGGCTGAATACGGCATCGATCCAGCGACGATCGCCTTCGGCTTCGAGAACGTCCACACCGTCATGGACGATCTGGGCAATGAAATCGGCGACATTGAAAGTGAAGAAGATAATGAGTGGCTCCTCCGCCGGTGCCTCGAACTGACTTTTCACTTCACTACCGATCCGGATACGGCCGTCTTCTTCTCCATCGCGGGCGGTCGGAAAACGATGAGCGCCTGCCTGATGCTTGCTGCCGAGCTCTACGGAAGGCCACAGGACCGGGTCTATCATGTTCTGGTTTCCCCGGAATTCGAGAGCAACCGGGAATTTTTCTATCCGCCGCGGAAGTCAGTCGCAGTAGAACTGTGGGACCGGAACAACCAGCCCTACCTCAAGGAGACCCGCTACGCTTACGTCAATCTCGTCCCGATTCCTTTCGTCTCCATCCGGAATCAGCTTGCCGGAGACCTCCTGCGCGAACCGAAGGACCCGGCGACCCTTATGATGAACCTGATTCGGGAGGAACCCGTCCGCCTGACAATCGACCTTCCGGCAGGCAAAGTGATTTACCGGGGCCGCGAACTGGACATGATGCCGGCACGTCTCGCCCTCTACACTTTTTTTGCCCTCAGAAAAAAGGACTGTCCACAGCTTGCCGCTCCGAAAGAACCCGCGATGCTTATCCCTCTTTCCAAGACAGAAGAGGAAAACAGCGTGGTGAGTGCCGCCGCTCGTATCGTCTGCCGGAGCTGCACCGAATGCTATCTCGACTTTCCGGCGATTACAGGTCGGCAGCGCGAGATATCGGAGCTCTACCGGAAGGCCGCGAGCGGCCGAGCGTTCTCGGAGATGAGCGACACCGGCATCCTCGGCCTCAATGCTGAAAACTTCAATTCCTACAAGGGAAAGATCCGGAAAGATCTCGAACGAGGTTTTGGCGCCTACGCTGCCGCTCGTCTTGCCATCGCTGCGGTTGGCAGCCGCCCCGACACCCGCTACGGTCTCGGGATCGACCGGGACAAGATCCGGGTTGTATTCTGAGAAAATGGCAACGTTGCAGCGATTGCTCAATCTGGTTGTGTATGAAATAGTTGGACATCATTGACCAAGGGAGGTTTCGAGATGGATGATACCGTCCTAAAGATCGCGCTGGCAGGCTTTCTGCACGATATCGGGAAGTTTGCCGATGAAGGCGTGCTGAATGTCTCTGATGAATTTATCATTAACAATGCCGGTCTTTATCAGCCTTTTCATAACGGCTACTATTCCCACAAGCACGCGGTCTATACCGCTGCCTTTATCGATCATATTGAAAAGCTGCTGCCGGGGAAATTGAACCGTGCGAACTGGGGACTCGATGACAGTTTCATAAATCTCGCTGCAGGGCACCATAAGCCGGAGACGCCGCTGCAGTGGATCATCGCGATGGCAGACCGTATCGGAAGCGGATGGGATCGCGCCACCTTCGACAGTGCATACAATCATGCCGTGGCGTGGCAGGATTACCGGAAGACACGGCTTTTGCCGATTTTGGAAAAACTTACTCCGGGTGGTCATGGCAACGCCGAATCAGAGAATGTATTTGAGTACCGCTATCCTTTGAAAGAGATGTCGCCTGCAAATATCTTTCCTGATCTGAAGGAGCGGGTCTGTCCCAACGACAATGATCAGGGGAAAGGTGAGTACAAAAAACTCTTTGACGGCTTCGTCTATGCCTTGGAACGGCTCCTCCATCGTGAGGAAAACCTTGAACTCTGGTTCGAGCATCTGGGAAGCCTCCTGATGATCTATACTACTGCCATCCCGGCGGCCAGAGCTGGGATGGTCATCCCCGATGTATCTCTCTACGATCACACCCGGATAACGGCGGCGCTGGCGACGGCCCTTTATCTATATCACCGCGATGAAGGAGAAATGTCGGTTGCAGCGATCCGGAATGAAGATCTGGAGAAATTTCTTCTCATCAGCGGTAATTTCTTCGGCATCCAAAAGTTCATCTTCAGCGACAGCGGCGAAGCGGGAAAGAACCGAAGCAAGATCCTCCGGGGCCGTTCCTTTGCCGTCTCCCTTTTTTCAGAACTGGCATCCGACATGCTCTGCCGTGAGATCGGCATTCCTTCATCGTCGGTGGTGCTGAACGCCGCTGGGAAATTCACTATTATCGCCCCGAATACGGAATCCGCGAGGCGGGCGGTCACGGACGTGGAAGAACGGGCAAACGGATGGCTGATGCAGATCACCTACGGGGAAAGCGCGATCGGAATGGTCTGTCAAGATGCCTCTGCTGCCGACATGGTGCATGGCGGATTTGCGGACATCTGGGATCGGCTAAACCGGCATATGGAGAGGAAGAAGCTCCGGAAATTCGATCTTACAAAAGTGGGCGGTACAGTCGAGGGTTACCTGGACGGGTTCCGCAACGACCTGGCTCATCCGCTCTGTCCCTTCTGCGGGAAGCGACCATCCAGTCCGGATGTGGAAGGGTCGCGTTTTGTTGGCGAAGCCGGATCAGCCTGCCTGATCTGCCGTGATCACATTTTTCTTGGTACGAATCTGGTCAAGAGAGACCGTCTGGCGGTGATGACCACCGATGCGGAGATCAAGGGAGATGAGAAATTACTGGAACCCGTCTTCGGAACCTATCAGGTCGCCTTTCTGGGAGGAGGCCTGAACGAGATGGCCAGAAGGGGTCAACTTCTGAAATACTGGGATATTTCCATCAACACGGAGGGTACGGCGGCGAAGGACGTTACCGCGAAGTTCATCAACGGCTATGTCCCGGTCTATCGGGAAGAGGATTGTTATGACGATCGGATTCTCGAAGGAGAAAGAAGTGACGAAAGTAAAGCAGCTTTGATCGAATTGATTCGCGAAGAGACGCCGAAAACCTTCACACATATTGCGTCCAAATCTCGGATCCTTAGGGAGAACGGAAATGGGTACCGCGGTATCGAGGCGTTGGGGATTCTGAAGGCCGATGTCGATGATCTGGGTATGCTGATGTCATGTGGACTGAAGGGAAAACAGTTCACGATCTCCCGTCTTGCAACGTTGAGCAGGCAAGTGAATGCATTTTTCACGCTTTACCTGCCGCATCTTCTCAAGACGGATCAGCGCTTCCTGGATGTTTATACCGTCTTCGCCGGGGGGGATGACCTTTTTCTCATAGGCCCATGGACCCGGATTGTCGAGCTCGCCGGATATCTATCCGAAAGATTTTCCGGTTATGTCTGTCATAACAGGGCTGTGCACTTTTCAGCCGGGATCACCATCCAGAAACCGAATATCCCGATGGACAGGGTTGCCGCAGAAACGGAGAGAAGCCTTTCACAGTCGAAGCGGGGGGAAAAGAATCAGATCACCCTTTTTGCCGAGACGGCAACCTGGGACGAATTCCGTGCGCTCCGCGAGGCGGGGAACACGATTCAGGGATGGCTCGACGCAGGCTTCGTCAACAGCGCCATGATCTACAGGCTCAACGCCTTCATTGGCATGGCCGCCGAGGAGAAGCGACTTCTGACAGAACATGAAAACGAGATCGGCGTGGAGGATATGGAATGTCTGAAATGGCATTCTTTGTTCGGTTACACCACAGCACGTAATGTAGGTAAGGGATTGAAGGAAAGAGAAAAAGATGTGGCGATACGCGAGGTGACGAAGGCTGCGACATGGCTTGACCAATACGGTGGAAGGCTGAGGATCGCTCTTTGGGATGTTATCTATAACAACCGATAAGGAGGTAAAAATGATCAGTTTTTACAAGGACAAGGAGAAGCGGGTCTTGGATCCGAAGCTCTTCTCCACGACGGCTGAGCAATGGGCAAAGAAGATCAAGGAAAGTGAAGGAGGAAAATTCAACAAGAGGACGCAGATCCGGAAATTTTACGACGAAGTTGTGCGTTACAACACCTTGGCAAAAGTCAATCCGGGGGATTGGGACAACATCCTGCCCTACATCAACATGCTGATTGCCAAGGCGGCCTATGCGAAAGGGAGAAATAACCTGGTTACAGAAGATTTCGTCGGGTTGATGAAGGACTGTGTCGAGCAAATCCGAGATCCGCGGGATCTGGACGTCTTCGCGAATTTCTTCGAGGCCTTCATGGGCTTTTATCGTCAATACGGGGCCAACTGATGGGAGGAGGGCAAGGATATGCAATTGATTGATATCAAAGAAATTAAAGGAAAGATCATTCTGAAAAGCGGGCTGCACATCGGGGCCGGTGATACGGAAATGCACATCGGCGGTACGGACAACCCGGTCATCAAGCATCCCCATACCCAGGAGCCTTACATTCCGGGATCGTCGCTCAAAGGAAAAGTGCGGTCCCTCTTAGAGATGAAAAGCGGTTTGATGGTCAGGACGAATGGCCGCCCGGTCCAGGCCGCTCTTCTCAAAAAACTCAACGGGGATGAACGTGAGGAATGCGAGAAGATTTTGAAACTGTTCGGCTCCAGCGGCGCGGAAGGTGAGGAGATCGCAAAGATCGGACCGACGCGAGTTTCTTTTTCTGACTGTCTCTTGAACGACGCCTGGCGAAAGAAGGCCCGTGAGGAACGACTGAGCCATTTTGAAGTCAAATCCGAAAACAGCATCAATCGTATTCTGGGAACGGCGGAGAATCCACGCTTTACGGAACGGGTTCCGGCCGGCGTTACCTTCGATTTCAGCGTTTCGCTGAAGATGCTGGGAGAAGAGGACGACCTCTTTCAGTATCTGATGACGGGCCTAAAACTACTCGAAATGGATGCCCTGGGGGGAAGCGGCAGCCGCGGGTACGGGAAGGTCAACTTTATGTTCGACGACGACGAAAACAAAAGAAAGTTTGAGGATATCAAACCCTTTCCGAATGGAGGTTAGTCGCCTTGAAACTCTACGAGATCACCCTGAAACCCCAAAGCGGTTTCGGGACGCCCCTCAAGGGGGATACGGTGTTCGGTCACTTCTGCTGGCAGGCGGCCTACGATCGCGACTTGCTCAACGGCGGCCTGGAGAAGTGGATTGCATGTTACGGCGAGCGGCCCTTTGCCGTTTTTTCCTCCGCCTGGCCGAAATTCCAGGAGAAAGGCAAAACCCGTTATGCCGTGAAGCGGCCGGATCTTCCCCTCTCCTTTTTCTTTCCCGAAATAGAAGGAAACTGCTCGGAAGCCATGAAGGAGAGGAAGAAAAGGGCAAGGGAAAAGTGGATGCTCATTGACGAAGACCTTTCGCTTCGTCTTGATCAAGGAGACTGCCGGTCGGATGAAGACCTCCTGAAGATGGTTGGCGGACAGCTCACGGAGGAGACCGGCCACATGATGCGGAAACAAGCTGCTGCGCGGTTTCAAGCCGAATTCAGCCAGCCGCACAACACCATCAACCGCCTGACCCAAACGACGGGCAAGGGAGCGTTTGCACCTTTTTCCGAAACATCCTGGTTTTATTACCCGGAAATGGAACTGGCCCTGTTTGTCCTGCTCGAAGAGGAGGCGACCGACATCGACCGCGTGACAGACGCCCTGGCGGCGATCGGACTTTTCGGCTTCGGCAGGGACGCATCCACTGGCGGCGGACGCTTTTCTTTGGCGAAATGGGAGGGAAAAACCATCCCCGCGGCAGATGGAGCGGACGCATGTTATATCCTGGCCCCGGCGATACCGGAGAAGTCCGATTCTTCCGAGCATTATTTCACGCCATTTGTCCGTTTCGGAAAACACGGTGATCGTTTGGCCCGTTCAGAAAATCCTTTCCGCAATCCCGTCATCATGGCCGATGAAGGAGCTGTTTTCATTCCCCAAACCCATTCTGTATTCGAAAAACCGTACCTCGGCCAGCCCGCTTTCAACACCTCAAAAGTTATGGCGCAGACCGTAGTTCAGGGCTATGCCCCCTATCTGCCTTTCAGATTGGAGCGTTGACATGAAAGACCCGAACCTTTTTTCCATCCGTATCCTGTCGCCCGTCCATGTCGGATGCGACGAAGTCTATGAGCCGATGTCCTTCGTCATCGACGAAAACGCCGGGAGGCTGATTTCATTCGATCCACAGACCTTCATCCGGGGACTCGGGGAAGGTGCTAAGAGGAATTTCTCCGAAATCTGCCGGAAGGGAACTTTGGAATCCCTTCTCGAACTGTATAAATTCATGCGGGGAAGGAACGTGCCGGGCCATGCCGTGAATATCTGTCCGGGGCTGGTCGATGATTATCGGCGAACCCTCCGGCTGTCGGTGACGGACGGGAGGAAGATCCAGCAGGAATTGAACAATTTTTCGATTGCCCGTACGGCTTTCAATCCCTACACGCAGCTTCCCTATCTTCCCGGCTCCGCCATCAAGGGGGCCTTCCGAACGGCTTACCTGAACAGACAGTCCCAATCCCGGAGCGTTGCGGCGGGGCGGCAGGTTGACGGCGGTCCTGCCCGAGTTTCAGGAAGAGAAGCGAAAGAACTGGAGAAAACCCTTCTGGACGGCGGGAGCTTTGAGACCGATCCTTTCCGGATGCTGAAGATCTCCGATTTCATCCCGGCCGGTCCGGTGAAAACAAGGATCGTTTATGCCGTCAATGAAAAGAAGGTTCCCTCCAAGTTCAAGGCGAGAGGGCCTTATCAGATCCTGGAGGTCATCGAGCCGGGCACTGCCTTTGTGGGAACGATCGGCATAATTGAGCCTGAGAAGACGGCGGGGATCAAGACCCCTCTCCGGAGAGAGACTCTGTTCGACAGCGTCGCCGCATTTTACACACGTGAAAAGAGGCGCGAGGATGACGAACTTCGAGAGATCGATGTCAGCCCGATCGTCGGGAATCTGGTTGGAATGCTCGCGCTTGCCCGGATTGGAAGGCATTCGGGGGCGGAGTCTGTGACCATCGAAGGCCATCGCCGTATCCGGATTATGAAAGGCAAGGGGGAACGCCCGGGGACTTTGGATCATGCCACGACCCTCTGGCTGGCTTCCGACGCCTCAAAGTCCTATGCCAAAACACAGTTGCGGCCCTTCGGCTGGATTATGGTCGGAGATGCAGATGCGTTGCCGATAGACCTTCCGGCTGAGCAGTCTTCCGTCGAAACTGTTAGGGAAGCGGATATAGCAAAGGATCAAGCCTCACAAACGGTTCTGGCGGTGAAAGATATGGCCGCTGTTCCCGCACCGGAGCGGACTCCTCTGGAGAAACTTCTGGATGAGTTAAAGATGATTGCCGGCACGGATGCCGGTCGCATCGGGACGGTCATTCAGAAGCTCGAAAAGCTGGAATCACATGCCGACCGGGCGGCGGCCGCTACGGCTGTCCGAGACAAGATCGGCCCGAAGGCATTCAAAAAGCATAATCGGAGGGAATATCTGGAGGATCTTATTACCAAAGGAAATTAGCGGGGTTCTGTACCCATGAGCCGGATTGTGCCGGGCGAGATGCAAGATACCTGAAACGGAGGCCATTCATGTCGAAATTGATGATCATGTCCCTGGGCGGTTCATCCGAGCCGCTGAAAAAGAGCATCGACGCCAATCGGCCAAAACGGATTGTTTTCTTAGCGTCGCACGACTCCGTCGCCCTGGCCGGAGAGATCCTGAAGGGTCGTGAGCCGAAGCTCGCGGCGGTCTATGAGATTACGGATGACCCGAACTCCATGTTCGAATCGTACAAGGCGGCACGGCGCTGTGTGGATCGCGTCGGAAAAATGGGGGCGTCACCGGAGGACGTGGTGGTCGATTACACGGGGGGCACAAAGGTAATGACGGCGGCACTCATTCTTGCGGCCATCGGCCGGCCTTACCGTTTCAACTATGTCGGGGGCGAACAGCGCAACAAGAACGGGCTTGGCACCGTCACCGACGGTAGCGAAAAGATGTTCGCCGAGATGAACCCCTGGTCGGTCTTTGCCGAGGAGGAGCGACGCCAGGTGGTCACGCTCTTCAACCGCCGCCGCTTCAACTCCGTCCTTGAAATCGTAGATACGTGCAGCACGCGAGACCTTCCCGAGGAGATCTACGGCTATTTTGCTTTTGTTCGACCCCTCGCCGAGGGGTTTATGTTCTGGGAGCAGTTCAACCACGATGCGGCTGTAAGGAAGATCGAAGCGGGGCTTGCCGCCCTTGCGGCTTACCTCAAATCACGCCCCGATCCTGATCTGGAAGCATTCGCCGCCCGGGTACAGGCTTGCCGAGATTTGTTGGCACGTCTCCTTCAGGAAACGGATCGACTGAAAAGGCTTCATCCGATCCTCATGGACGATCTCCTGAACAATGCACGTCGCAGGATGGCCGACCGTCGCTTCGACGACGCTGCAGCTCGGATCTACAGGGCTCTCGAACTCTACGGCCAGATCGTTTTCCATGAGGTGGTCGGCTGTACGAATGATGAGGTCCGGCCGGAAATGGTGCCGACGGAAATTCGCGAGGAATTCACCCGGAAATACTGCGATAAAACAAAGAAGGTTCTCAAACTGCCCATGACAGCCACGTTCGAATTTCTCAGATGCGTGGGAAATGAAGCCGGGATGAGGTTCTTTGAGAGCAAGAAGGAGATCAAGAACATACAGAGCAGCCGTAACGAATCTATCCTCGCCCACGGCATCCGTCCCGTCGGTGAGAAGGCCGCGGCAAGCATCTGGGCGACGGTATCCGGCTTTCTCAAATTTGAAAGAGCATTTGATTTTCCGGCGCTCCCTTGAGGGCGACCGGTTCTTTGACAACTGAATATTGCAACGCTGCAATCCTTGTCTGCGAACGGGGCTGCCTCCTATGATAGGAGAAAAAAGGAGGCAGCTCATGGTCGTCTATATCAAAACCCAGGGGGCGAGGATCATCAAAGAGGGCAGGCATCTCCTCGTGAAAAAGGGGGATGCGACATACAACACACTCTTCACCTACAAGCTCCGCCAGATCGTGATCTTCGGCAACGTGGAGATCACCCACCGGGCGTTGGCCCAGCTCATGCGTAATGAGATCGATACAATTTTCCTCACGCAAAACGGACGCTATCTCGGCCGCCTCGCCTCTCCGGAGGCGCGAAATGTCTTTCTACGCAAACGGCAGTACGATCTCCTCGGCGACAGGGACTTCAGCATTCGGATGGCCCGCGCCATCGTGGCTGGAAAGCTCGCCAACATGGCGACTGTCCTCATGCGGATCAAGCGGACGAAAAATGACGCCCTACCCGGTCAGAAGGCCCGCCAGATCCAGGAACTGATGAAGCCCCTGCAGGGCGCCGACAGCCTGGAGAGCATCCGCGGATATGAGGGCCGCGGCAGCGCCCTCTATTTCGAGGCATTCCCCCGGGGATTCATCGAGAACATGGGGTTCGCCCGGCGGGTCCGCCGCCCGCCGACGGACCCCGTCAATTCTATCCTCTCTCTCCTCTACACCTTCCTGATGAACCGGGTCTATGCCGCCGTCCGCGTCGCCGGTCTCGATCCCTATCCTGGCTTCCTTCACGCGATCGATTACGGCCGGTACTCGCTCGTCCTCGACTTGATGGAGGAGTTTCGGACAATCATCGCCGACACCTTGACCTTGTCGCTCTTTAACCTCAAGATCCTCAAGCGGGAGGACTTTTACGAGGAGAAACCCTCCAGTGAAGATGAAATTCGTGAGGCGTTGGATGACCGGCAGACCGACGTAACAAAAGATCCCATCGGACTGATTTCCGGTGTCGCCGGGGATGCGGAGTGCTTCGATATTCCCGATCAGCGGATGGAGGAAGAGGGCGCAATGGAGGCCCGGACAACGGGGAAATATCCGGTCAAGCTTTACGACGATGCTTTCAAGCGAGTCCTCGACGCCTTCGAAAAAAAATTGACGACGACGTTTCATTACCCGCCGGCGGAGCGCCAACTGACTTATGCGGATGCGCTCATCTTCCAGGCTGGGCACTGCCGAAAGGTCATCGAGGGGGAGGCGGCGGTTTATCAGCCGATTCTTCTGAAATGATCACCCTGATCACCTACGACATCACTGATCCGAAACGCCTCAACAACACGCGCTGGTTTCTCAAGGAATTTGGTCTCCGAACCCAGAAATCGGTGTTCGAGTGCGACATCGACGAAGAGGCGATCCGGCGGATCAGGACCTATTGCAGGGAGCGGCTCGATTTGTCGAGCGATTCGGTCCGGATCTACAAGATCTGCTCCCGCTGCATCAACCGGGTGGTCATCTCCGGGCAAGGCCTGAAAGTCACCCAGCTGGATTATATGATTATCTGAAGGGGGGCATGCCGTGAACATGATAGTTGCATACGACATTGCTAACCCCCGGCGGCTGGCGAAAATTGCCAAAATCATGAAGGACTACGGCAACCGGGTTCAGAAGTCGATATTCGAGGTCGCCGCCAGGGGAGGGGTTTTCGAGGAGATGCGGCGGCGGGTGGAAGCAACCATTGTCCCGGAAGAGGACGGGGTAAAATACTTTCCCGTCTGCGAGAAGTGTGCGGGTACCGTAGAAATTATCGGGCAGGGCGTCTTCATCGATCCGGACCAGGAATATTACGTTTACTGACGTTTTTCTCGCGCCTGATATCATTGCCGCAGACCTCCCCCCGGTGGTGAAAGAAGCTGATAAGCGCCTGAAATGGTTCAGAGTGCGGAATACGAACGAAAAGAGGTCTGCGAAAAAATAAATTATTTGTGATTTTAGTGAATTGGCATGAAAATAACGGGCAGGAAAGGAGGTGAGAAAGAGTTGAGGATTATTTTAGTTGACAGGTCTGCGGAAAGGACGTTTCAAAGCGGCAAGAACATTGGGCATTGGGGAACCGTGACCGACCCGACCTGATTTAAGAAGGGATTGCGACCATGCCGGGCGCGGTCTTCGGTGAGACGAAGCCGTCGGAAGACCGACCCGACCTGATTTAAGAAGGGATTGCGACGACATGGTGGGCTCCTTTCATTTCG
>Ga0180009_10006157_pt1 | contig 12674 bp, 16 predicted proteins | sample OS_PC_MetaG_FD_123537 | JGI IMG/M metagenome (GOLD analysis project Ga0180009, IMG submission 123537) | Groundwater microbial communities from the Aspo Hard Rock Laboratory (HRL) deep subsurface site, Sweden - OS_PC_MetaG | ecosystem: Environmental > Aquatic > Deep subsurface > Groundwater...
AACTCATTACCAAAGTCATTGAAGGTGTTAAGTTCGTTGATGGAGAAATAAAGGAAGCTGCATAACTGGAGAACTTGAGGATACTATCAAAACAATCATCCACAACTCTTGACAATATCTCACGAATGGAATGTCAAGGGCATTGCAGATAGGAGCTTGGAATACTTCAGAAAGGTCATTAACAAGGAAGAAGTGGCAATGTATGTTGAGGAAGTATTACCAGAACTGACCTCGAGGCTCTTGTGGCGCCCAGATGCCTCGAGGGAATTCAAGTTCCTGAAGAATTGCTCAATTGGTGAGCGCGGCACGGCACTCCTAAGTGTCATTCTAGTCGCCGGCACCGAGCCCCTGATCATCGATCAACCAGAAGACGATCTCGATCACTTCTTCTTGTTTCAAACGCTGACTCCCATTATCAAGCACGTAAAAAAACGCCGTCAGTTGGTTTTCGCCACTCACGATGCGAACATTGTCATAAATGGAGATGCCGAGCATATCATGATTGTAAGCACAAGTGATGGCCAACGAGGCGCAGTCGTATCTACTACTATTGAGAATCTAGACACTCGCGAGAAAATGCTAGAAATACTCGAGGGGGGAGAAACAGCATTCAGACAAAGACGGCGCAAATATGGCCATGTTGCCAGCTAGCCAATTCAAGTTTACAGGGCATCTTTTCCTCAATGCTATTAGCACTCAGTTTCGCTGATGCAGATAGTCGACTAGGCTTAGTCATGCCCACCCAAAGATTTTCCGCATCGCCACACGACATTCCACCTTGCCATAGGTCACTTCAGGGTATTATAGAGACTCAGTATCCATCCAAGGTAGTAACCAGTCTCCACCTTGACGGACTGCGTCGACGGGTGACAAATCCACAGCGACTGCCCGAGTTGAGTAGATTCTCGCCCTTCCCATTGCTACACCTAGAAGTATGATCGAGTCATTACGGCTTCTCTTCCGCACGTCTCACATTGATTGAGAGCTTCCGAGTAAGACTCGACGTGTTCAAAACTCCTAGAGTCCTCATGAAAGATGTTCGTACTTGGTCCAGTACACTGCATAATGGTCTTCAAGTACCACTACCTGTGGAAGACTTGGCTCTCTGAATGATGATTTAGGAAAAAGGTTCGAACTTCGTCTACTACGGCGCCCCGTGTCATATACAAAAACCGTGACTGATTAGTTGACAAGCTCAACCGCTTATGTACCATGAGGCAGTTCATTTGTGACATGCTGTCGCTTCACGCTAGTCACTGGTTAGAATCGAAGCGGGAAAACTATATTATCCAGAGTATTTTCAGCGTGCGAAAGAAAATCAACTTCATTTGATGAGTATCCGTCTGGTGGAGAGTTTGATACAAAAATCGATGCTGGTGTTGGAATTAAACATAGCAATATTGCAGATAGTGGTTTACTCAAGCTCATTCTGTCCACTTTAGGCTGACGGGAAACACTACCTAGCCAATGCGGAGTCCTTGTCTCACCGAACGACCCTGTGTGGCGCTAGCTGCCTCTAGATCATTGAAGGGAGTGATCTGGGTCCTTTTTCACATTAACCGTACTTATTAGATATCTTTGTTTTTTCTTGACTTCGTTAACAGGCCACATTATAATAAGTTACGTCGTTGGCGAAAGCAATTGCTTTTCGCCACTCGACTTGATATGAACTAGGGAAGGGTTATGCCACTACATCCTAACGAGTTAAGAGCCACACCGGCCTATCCACCTCGGAGCACTGGCAATGAGAATATGCTTGATGATTCACCACCAGGTTCGCACGCTCTACGTTCATTGAGGATATACTTTGCGGGGTCCATTCGAGGAGGACGTGATTTAGTCCATCGATATAGATCAATAGTTGTGATGATCGAAAGCATGGGACACACGGTGCTGACGAAGCATGTCGCCGATCCGAAGCTGACTGCACAGACGGACAGAAGCCAACCGGAGCATGTATATAGACGAGACATGAACTGGTTACATAGTGCGGATGCCATCATTGCAGAAGTCAGCGTACCAAGTCTAGGTGTTGGCTTTGAACTCGGGATCGCTTCCGAACTCGGCAAACCGGTTCTATGCCTATTTGACAGCAGAAGACAGATTCAGAAACTGTCTCACCTTGTACGAGGTGTAGAGAGGGACAGATTCTATACACGTACCTATGTGCGAACGTCTGAACTCAGACGAATGATATCCGATTTCCTCGAAGAGCAAGTTGAAGCGAAGGAGCATTAGACGCTATGGCCGATGTTCGATCATTCGATCTTCGATCAAACAAGGTATTATCTGCGTTGATAGTAAGGGTGATGCGTCCGCGTGGGATTCGCTCAGGGGACACCAGAAGAATGAGTCTATTTCAGAACTCGGACTCGGCGTTCCATCGATCTCTCCGAAATACGTCTTCATTCTGATCTCTCTGTTTCGCTCCTCTGCAGTCTGCCCTACGAATGTGTGATAAGGTTTGAGCGAGGAGTTCACAGGGTGAACTTGAAGTTCCTCAAATAATTCCCTATTCAGGCACTCGATTTCGGATTCATCACTCTCAACCTTCCCTCCGGGGAGAATAAGGTGGTTACTGTTTTTCTTTCTCACCAAAAGAAGCTTGGAATCGCGAATCACGATCAGCCCTATTTTGGTGAAAGGTTCTTGGAAGTTCATAGACTCATCCTTTAGCTACTTTGAGGGCTCGCAGACAAGGGCCTTGAGGGCGATAAGTGCTGCGTCGTCCAAGTCCTGATCTACGCAGTCTGCCCATTCTACTTTCTTTCCACTCTTTTGCTTCAATATCGTCTCTATATCTCTGTTCACTACCAATAGCGCGCCAGCTGACTTCCGTTTGAGGCTTGCCAGCACGAAAAAAGATGAGCACTCAAGCTCTATTCCTAACACATCTCTTGACCTCCAATACAGGTAGTCATCTGGCTCCAATGTACTATAATATGAATTCTTAGTCAAGATGATACCAGTCCTCACGGACTTTCCGCTTAATAGCACTGACTTCATGAGACAGCGCACCATGTCGAAAGAAGGAACTGCAGGATAAGATTCCTTCACATACCTATCGCTAGTCCCATCTTGTCGAACCGCACCCACTGGTATGACGAGTTCGCCTGGCGCTATGTCGGTCTGCAGCGCACCCATACTTCCGAACTTGCAAAATCGTTCCACCTGAAATGCACAGAGCTCATGAACTACCAGTGTAGTAGCGAGAGAACCGACACCCGTTACTGCAACAGCGACTTTAGACCCGGTGAAATCGCCAAGATGGAGGCTGAATTGATCATGTGAGGCAATCCGTCTCGGAGACGCCAGATGGTTAAGCACGAACTCAGCATACCTTGCGCTGTGAGTGAGTATGGCGTAGCGCACACAAAAACCTTTAGATTCAATCCTCAGATGCAGGGCGGCGTCAGCCTGATCAAGGTAGCTCTTTGTCATTGAAATCTTCCTGAACGATATGCCTCAAATCCGCGAAGGTTCTGATCCTTGCCGGAGGATGAGTTCTTTTGGTCTCAATCAAACAAGCATCTGTCTGCATCAATTCATCGATAATTTCCAAGTCATTTGAGATCACAGACTTGCCCGATGTAGAGATGTCCACTGCGTAATGAACTCCTGGAAGATGAGGATACGCTTCTCCAGCACCTTTTATCTTGATGATGCTGACTGTCTTCCCTTTGCGATTAAAATAGTCGCGCGTTAGGTTTGGGTACTCTGTCGCAACAACCGGGCAATCAGGGAACTCCTGGGTTTTGGAAGAACGAGCCAACAGTACTAGACGCGAGCGTCTAAGTGATAGCGACTGGAGAATGGACACATCTACTTCCGACTCTTTGACACAATCTATCCCGCAGATTGCGTAGTGAAAAGAGCCACTCTCCACAAGAAGCGGTATATCCCAACCTCTCACAAGATAGAGGCATGTCTCAATGCCTGGATAGAACAGACGGTGGTCATGTAGAACAGCTGACAAGTGTAGAGAAGACATAATAGGCTCGTAGAGCTTACTCGCGTGTGATGGAATCCCTACCCTCAGCTTCGTTTGCCCTTTCAATCTCATATCTCAGCCTCGCTGTATACGCGGTGATAGCGGACATCTTCCGCATCTTTCTCAGCGATTTAATCGCCGAATCAGCAATGGGCATAATGCTTGACAGGATTACCAAAGCGCCAGTTCCTACAATTGAAACTGCTCCTGTCAATGCACTCTTTGCTGCCGAGAGAGCTAGCTTCTTTGCTGAAAGTTGTTCTCTAAGCAATTCGTTGATGTCCCTATAGTACTCTCGAAACAGCGCTTCGACGACCGCTTTGACCTCAATCTCCATATTCGGGTGCACGGACAGTTTAGAGATCTGCCCCTGTACTGCTTCGCGGAAAGGTCTGTTTTTTTTGTTCAGCCTAAGTATTTGGGGCGCAGAGAGTATGCTCAGCTTGGGAAGCCGTTGCTCCGAAAGGAAGACTGATATAGTGTTCTCTTCGACGGTCTGATATAAGTGCAGGTCTCTTCCACGCACCAGAGCGGCCATTTCCCCTGGACTATAGACAACCCTATCGGTATCGAAATAGCCTGCAAGAAAACAAGGCCATAGCGAATTCCTGAAATACACCATAGCTGTAGTGCTATGTCTGATATCAGTCAAAGAACTCCGCAGATCGCCAGTTTGTCGTACACGTTCTTCGACAATGTGAAGAACCTTCTCATAGAACTCCATATATGAATCTTGGTCAAGGACCTCAGTAAGCCTATCCGTCGTAAGCATGGCTCTAGTCTCCGGCAGCATTTCTATGCCGGGATATTGCCATAAGGATATCCTCTTTGCTTCCATTAAAGCACTTAGTGAATCCAGTATTCTCCTCTGGTAGCCGATCTCGATGTCTTGAGATACTCGAAGTGAGGCAGGTAGCAGTACAGTATCAGCAAAGGTAACCAAGCTTTGTATGATTCTCTCAAATTCATCTGGTCCAATGACGGCGTTATCAGCCATCAGTATCCTAAAGCTAGAACTACCCTTCACAGTTCATTCTCGCTATTATATATGCCAGGTCATGGTAATAAATATGATAATCGCCTACGAAGTGACTATATGTCCCAGGTCGTAGGCCAAGTATATCCGATTCATGCCTTAGCAAGTCACAAAATGCAAACATATCAGGTAGGGCGGAATTCCAGGCATCATTGCTGCGAAAGTAGAGGGTCAGATTCAGCGTCTGCGATGAGCGAATGAAGTGACAGCAAACTAAGCCAGGTGGTCGATGAGAGGAGCAGTCTACAGGGGAATCCCAAAAAGAGACAACAGCTCGCCGTGAGGGTGGTGTTCTAGACAACTCGTTTCTTGCCCATTCGAGCTGAGACACCCCTCGATCAACCTCTCTAAGCATCCTGTCTCTTAGGACGTGCTCTCCCTGACCACCGACTGTTAAGATTCTCGAGTATTCTTCAACATAATCCATAGGCCATATGCAGTACTCGGAAAGCTGACTTGGCCTCCTTATGTCCTGTACAGACATGCACAGATTCAATTGCCTAGCAGTAAGCATTCCAGATGGGGCTGGTACGTATTGTTCAGCCTGCGACAGGAGCATCCGAATGCTGGTCTCCCATGTGGAATTTATTCCTTTTCCTTCGATCAAAAGCATCGGTCCTCTACAAAAGCATACACGATTCAAGGAGCCCAGAAGCCAATCATTGCCAAGGTTAACAAATTTCAATCTTTAAGGCAACTAATTTCACTAGCAGTTGATCTTGACTTGAATCTGCGGAAAGACTCGATCAAGAATTCTATAGAGAGACAGGCTGGACTGATGCTTGCAGCAACTTATTTGACATTGTCAGAACCAAGCGGTCAGATGTGATGCAAATCAACGAACCTGCTGATTGAACATTGACTTATTTGATAGTTATCTTTCCAAGATCAGGTACTTGTGGAATATCAGGGCATTTCATCAAAAAGGTTCGAACGTTGTGTAGCTGCCCCGACCAATTGCCACAAACGGCTATTGCATGTGAATAAGTCAGAAAAGGTCGCTAACCACAGTGGCTTTTTTGGTCCACAGGAAGTAGCCGGAAACGGTAACTTTTTCGTCACCCTGATAAGACTCGAACCTTATCTAGAAGTTTAAGGCTTCTCGTGTAACCGAGAGCCTTGACAAAAATCACCTATTATATAAGCTACAGTAGTTAGTTTAAAATATATTATCTAGGCAGCTCTTTTGTTGGTGAAATTAGACCATGGGAGGCGATAATGCTTGGAATGGCAGGTGCTCTAGAAATGGCTAAAGGCGCAAGTAATATCTTGAGTGATGGTCCGCTATGGCTCCAAGTCGTAGTGATAAGTGCTTTGCTCGCTTTAGCTATTCCGCAGGTGGCGGTTTTGTGTCGCCGGGTAAAAACATAACGAAAGAGAGGGAAAAGAATGAAGCCGCTCGCGATTATATCAAGAGTGGCTTTTCAATAGCGGTATCTTTGCTCTAGAGACAATCATCTGAGAAAGTCACTTTTTCATCCTTGTTAAAGCCAACCATTTTGATATGATAAGAACAATTGAGTAGAATCCTGAACGTCTCTTCATCTACTAGCAAACTTTCCAAGAACCGAAATTCCCAAAACATCGGGGTATTTCATGAAAAAGGTTCGAACGTTGTGTAGCTGCCCCGAGTTAACTGGACAAGCCGTTACATTCGTAAAGAATATGAACGGCTTTTTCAGTTGGGTTAGCAGTTTTCTGTCCTTCAACAAAAGGTTAGAACCGACACTTGAGATAATAACACGTTTTTCCTCCGGTTTCGCGGAGTCGAAACGATTCTTGGCTATGTTTAGGAACAAAATCGTCTTCCGAAAGGGTTCGAACCATCCGGTCGCAGATTTGTGCAATTCGCTAAGCCGCTGCTCTAGATTGACCTGTCTTGACACCAGCTTTTCCTTTTGCTGGACGAATTCGGTATCGGTGAGAAGGTCACGTAGCCGTAAGCCGGTCAGAGTTTCCAATTGACGTTTAACCGCTGCCAAGGAGCCCTGTACCTGTCTGATGATAGCCTCTTGGTCTTTGGATTCCTTGCCCTTCTCCCTTTCCATCCATTTCAACGCCCAGCTTCGAACCGCATCACTGATCGTGATTAATTCAAGGACTCTGCCCATCTGTCCTTCCAACGTCTCTACCCGAACATATGACTGCTTGCAGTCTGTACGTCGCTTGCGTCTTGTGCAGTGATAGTAGATGTAATGAGAACCAAAGCGGTTCACCTGCTCTTCGGCAGTTACAGAAGCACCGCATTCTCCGCAACGGATAAGGCCTGTATAGGCGAAGCAATGACGCTTGGGTCGCTCACGATCCGGTCGACCAAGGAGTTTCTGAACATTTTCGAATTCCGCCATGGAAACCATGGGCTTGTGAGCGCCTTTGAACTGCTCCAGTTTATGAACGATGATCCCAGCATAGAAGGGGTTCTCCAGAAGCTTGTACAGAGTGCTCACGCTTATTGGCCGGTCACCAGCTCGCTTCGTCCGTCTGGTGCGAAATCCCCATTGATCATTTGCGATATCCGCTATATCATACGGTGTGTAGTTCCCTGTAATCATTAAGTCCCACATCTTCCTGACAAGCGAGAAACGATCAGAGTCCGGAACAATGGTACGGGTCTCCGGATCATTGCAGTAGCCAACAGGTGGTCGACCGGGTTTCCAGCCGCGCTCAATCTTGGCCCGAATACCGCGTCTCACGTTGTCACTCAGATCATCAACGTATTTCTTGGCCATCCCGAATTCGAGCTGCATCCAGAATTTGTCATCGCCCCGGTTCAGGAAGTCCCGATGAGGAGTAATGATGTTTGATAACCGACCTTGCTCCAGTGCCCAGATAAGAGCAGCCCCATCAACGGGATTGCGAGCCAATCGGTCGAGTTTCCAGCACAGTATCCCCGACACTTTGTTCTTTGTGATTGCTTTGAGCATTTCATCGAAAACCGGTCGTCCAGGAGCCTTGGCTGATTTCGATTCAGTGAATGTGTGTTGAATAACAAACTCCCGCCTCTGGGCAAGGTTAGCGAGTTCCTTGATCTGAGAATCAATGGAGAGAATCTGACGATCCTCGGATTCCGTGGACTTCCGAGCATAGATAACATAGTTAGTCATAGTTGGATTGAATGACCAAATAGTACTTAGACTTTTCGCGATGGAACGCCTTCATCGTCGGCTTGTACAGAGGATGAACTACTGTCCCTGAGTTCCGACTCAATCCGAGAATTCGTTGTTGTGAGAGCGGTAAAGAAATTTAGCAGGTTAATGGCAGCATCCCAAGCTTCACGCTCGGTGAGCTCCTGACCATACTCCTTGCGGATTATTCCTTGCAGCTCATAGATGGCGTCTCTATTGATCGGCATGCCGTCAAGTGTACCAAGAGGCTCTGACGGCGCAATTGCCGATTCCGGCCTATTTCTGCCCTTTCTTGTGAATAAGGCCTTGACGAACTAACGGGAATGTCCTATTTTGTTAGAAGTGGGACGTTTCTAGCTTCCCATAGAACCTCCTTAAGTTCAATATCCACAACGTCTTCAGGACTATTTGCCATTGTATCAATAACTGCTCCCATCGGTCAATACCTGGGACCGTCAACAAACGTCCGAATCACGAGACTCGGTCAACAACCCTATGTTCTCCAAGCAACAACGCATGTGCACGCTCACGCAGGCCTCCCCGAATGAATGTCTCATTTCTAACAGAAAGGGACATTGGCGTTCTGCCCTGAAAGCGTGGCGCCGTTTTGTAGACTTCGTACGCGTGAGAACGGCAAGAGGAGGAGGAAATTCGGCAGCCAGCAGCAGGCCGTCACAGCTCTCCAATTCGCAATACAGCTTGGACAGGAGATTGACTGGGGAGATTATCGCGGCTGCCGAGATTCCGAGAGATCGCGTCTTGCTTCGGCTTCTCGCCGAGACCGGACTACGGCGCGGTGAGATACGAGCTCTTGAGATCGATGACATCAGAGTACGGGAGAGATTGGTACTGGTGCGATGCGCAAAGAACGGCAAGACGAGACTGGTTCCAGTTACGCTCGACCTGATCGAGCTGTTTCGCGACCTGAATGGCAGAACCAGCAAGGGTCCGGTCTTTCGTTCACGGAAGGGAGGATTTCTCAGTACTCGCCAGATCAATCGGATCGTCGCCCAAGCCGCCAGTCGGGCGGGCGTCGAGAACCCGAATCCGCGAGCGAGGAACGTCACTCCGCACCTCTTCCGACACAGCTTTGCCCGCCGTTGGAAGGATGCGGGAGGCGATATTGAAACGTTGTCGAATATCCTTGGGCACTCATCTCAGAAGACCACATTGGATCTTTATGGTACTCTGGGTCTCGACGGCATAAGGCGAAACTACCAAACTACGATTCAGAAGTTGTTCTGAAACGTTGAGGCTGAGGTTACATACTAATGTCTTAAGCGTGTTGACGCGTGATACAGTCGTAGAGGATCAATCATAATACTCGAAGGGAGTACAGCATGAGCAGAGTTGTCGTACTGACCATGTGGACGCTATTGACTTCCTGCGCAGCTTGTTTCTGCTTCTCCGAGTTGGACACCGCGTGGGTGAGACACCACGATTACGGTTGGGTCAGCGACCTTGAGGTCGACGGGCAGGGAAACGTGTATGTTCTTTCGGATGTTCTGATCAAGTACACAGCCGATGGAGACACCACAGTGGCAGCCGGTGGATGGACCAGGCCGTCGGGCACGGCGATCGCTGTCGATTATCAGGATGACGTTTTCATTGTCGCTGCGGAGTCGAACTACGGTACCGGTGTGAACTTCATGGTTAGGAAGTACAATACTGATGGGGATATGTTGTGGCAGAGTTTCTACGGCGGCCCCGACAATCTGGACGATTACCCTAAGGACGTAGCTGTGGACGCGTCGGGGAACGCTTACGTCGTGGGTACCAGCGCCAGTCTCACCACGGATATCGATTTCGTGACGATCAAGTACACCTCTGACGGTGACACCGCAGAGTCGGCGGGCGGATGGATAAGACGATTCACCGACCTGGAATATATCAATACGAACCATCCCCTGCTTCTCTGTGTCTCTGAGACGGGTGAAGCCCATGTGGCGGGCACCAGTTGCCCAGCCGGATCGTACCATACTGATCCGTTTATCATTAAGTACACGGCTTCCGGCGACACGTCCGAGGCCGCAGGAGGATGGGTACGGAACGTCCGAGTGGGAACGGGCTTCGGATGGGGCTCAGATTATCTTGTCGCCATGTGCCTCGACCCCGACGGCAATGTATACGTGGCGGGTATCGACAAGCAGGGGATCCCGGACCCGCAAGATCCCTACTTTCATCTTCACAACTACTTCATCGCTATGTATACTGAAAACGGATTGCTCAACTGGACGCACGGTTACGGCTCGACCACCGGCAACGACGAACCGACTGATATTGCCGCTGATGGTTTCGGAAACGTATACGTCACAGGAAGGAGTCATGATGACGGCACGTCCGATTATGATTACGTAACGCTGGGTTACGATACTGACGGAAACCCGAAATGCGACATCCGATTCACTGGAATGGTGGGCACGGACGATGAAGCGTCGGCGCTTGCCATCGATTCCATCGGGAATATCTATGTAACCGGTCGGAGCACCAGGTTAAATCCCTTCTATCTGTTTGACTTCCAGTACGCGACGCTGAAGTTCGTTCCCACGACCCAGACTCCGCAGCAGGAGCTCTACTACGATCAATGGTCTCAGGGCGACGATGCCGCCAAGTTCATTCGTATCGACAATCACGGAAACATAGTTGTAACCGGTACGAGTTGTCTTTCCAACCCGGTAATACCATGCGTTTCCGTGGCTGTCACGACGATTAAGTACTCGCCCAAGTCACCGGTATCTGCAGCAGAAATCAGGGACGGAAACCGACCTGTGTATTTGGAGCTGCATCAAAATCATCCCAACCCGTTCAATACCGTGACAACAATACAGTTCGCATTGACGCGGTCTCAGCACGTGGTCATCGAGGTTTTCGATATTCTGGGCAGAATGGTCACGACACTTGTGAGTGAGACCCTTCCTCTGGGCAATTACTCAACGCAGTGGGACGGAAGAGACGCCGAAGGGCAACAGGTAGCCTCCGGAGTGTATTTCTATAGACTGCGGGCAGATGATCGCAGCATAACAAGGAAGATGATCCTGCTCGAATGATGATCGGCTCTTGCGGAGTCTGTCGTCTAGCTTTAAGACGAGATGCATCGTGCACTTACTACTTCCCTCCGAATCGAGGGCTGACTCTCTTCTTGGGACCTGCAACGACGTGATACTATCAGCGCTTGCTTTTCGCTCGTGGAAGGCATCGTTCGCTGTGCAGCGAATTCTGATAGAACAAGAACACTGTAACTCGTTTGAATTATGATTGACTTCTGGCTGTTTCTTGTTACCTTTCTTGGAAAGGAGCCACTAGATGTCCTATATTCAGGAGCTATTCAATGAGCGTCACAGGCGCAAAGATCACGTGGGTTTTTATGCTATTCGGTGTATCTTTCTTGGTTTGCTACGGCCTTGATCAAGACTGGTTCCCAAAAGAGTCTGGACGCCCAATCGCTATTGCGGTTATTGTCTATTGGGCAGCCGGAATCCCACTGATGTTCTGGCATCTCGGTTCTGACAAAGAACGCAAGCTGTTTTGCGAGTTCGAAGAAAAGACAAAGAAGTACATCAAAGAGTACACCGCTCAAGATCCCAAAGCACCTTCTGAGGAGATTTGCGACAAAGCGGGTGCACAGGCCACGATTGAAATGATCACGAAATACGGACTGTCTTTCCGAAAGATGTCCAGAATAATTCGACTAGGTAGACGACTGCACCTGTCGGATTTTGGTAAGTAAAGGTAGTCTCCTGAATGTCGCACTGAAGTCATGTCTGTTCTGCGATGAGGCGCATTACAGGACTCTAGTGTTTAGTCAATATCCCTTCTGGAGGGCACTGATAGGCAGCCGACCCAGAGCGGAAAGCGTCTTTGTCCTTGGGGATTTCAGTGCGGCTTGTTCGAGGACGTATCTAGCTGATAGAGCGACGAAGGATGGAGAATTGAGAATGTCTTTGTTGTCAAGACTTTTTGCAAGGAAATCCAAGGCGAGGTTCTGTGCGTGGTTTGAATCTAACGCAAGCCGTCTTTCACTGAATGAAACCGGGGAACATTTCAAAGATTGCCCAGTATGCGCACCACAGGCGACAAAGAGCCTCGGCTTCGCCTACTGCGACTGGTTTATCGAACATTGCGAGGAGTTGTCCCAAGACGAGGTCGTACACCACTCTGATAACTGTGCGCTATGTAGAGTGATTGGAGAGCGGCTTGGATACAGGTAATGTGGAGTCGTGTCCGAAGGGCGTCTTGAAGCGTTATGTCTTCGCTCAGAAGCGGATGTCGGCCAATAGATGCTTTCAACGTGTGTGAAGTGACATGTGAACCGATCTGGCTGACCTCGTAGAGAACGACAACACTCTTGGACACCTGACGGGACACCCGTGGCTTCCCTACACAGCTGTTCTAGGTATCGGAGTGAGATATTGTCAAGAGTTGTGGATGATTGTTTTGATAGTATCCTCAAGTTCTCCAGTTATGCAGCTTCCTTTATTTCTCCATCAACGAACTTAACACCTTCAATGACTTTGGTAATGAG
>Ga0180009_10006158_pt1 | contig 12674 bp, 14 predicted proteins | sample OS_PC_MetaG_FD_123537 | JGI IMG/M metagenome (GOLD analysis project Ga0180009, IMG submission 123537) | Groundwater microbial communities from the Aspo Hard Rock Laboratory (HRL) deep subsurface site, Sweden - OS_PC_MetaG | ecosystem: Environmental > Aquatic > Deep subsurface > Groundwater...
GATTAACCTAGTCTTGACCTTGAATTTAAAAAAACCAGGTGTTTTAATGATATAGACAGTATGGAAATGGAATTCAACCAACCGCCGGCAATACCAGTCCAGCCAATCCAAAAACCGAAAGATAATCCTGTCGGCAACATTGTTACCATTATCGGCATCGGGGCGATTGTGATTGTCACCTATGTCTGGGCCAGTCAGTTTTTAAGCCAGTATTTAAAATTCAAACGCGAGGAGCTGAAAGCGAAAACAGTGGTTGAATGCAGTAAGGTTTCCAAATACAGCTCCGGCAATCAGGAAACCGGTTTTTATGAAAACCCGATCCGGGAAGTTTTTCTCCAGTGTCTCAAAGACGCCGGATTCGAACTCTGAACTCAGTCAATATTAATAATCCACATAAAAATAATCCGGGTTTTTGTGGGCAATATACCCGGGCGGGAGTTTCAATTTCACTAAAGCGCCGTATTTAATCTCCCAGGCTCCAGGTCCAAGAGAAACAACCCTGGACCAATCTTCCTCTTTCAAACCAACTGCCAAGGCGAAATCGTTCTGGTTGAAAAAACAAGGATAATCGGAAAGCTCGCCGGTATCAACGCACTGGCCTTTAACCGGCCAAAAAGAGGCCTCTAACGCCTCAAGTAGACGCCAATTATCGCTCGGAAGGCCAATTTCCCCTGGCTGGCAAAGGCTCGAATATTTGTCCGGAATAAAACCGCACTCTCCTACTAAGGAAAGGCAACTGTTATAACTGGCCAACGCTTTTCGGCATCGGCCGTTTTTATCAAAAATCACCGGATCTTCCAGCTCTTCTTTTCCCAAAGTTCTTTCCCAAAAAATCTCAAAACTGGGATGGTACCAAGAAGGTTTAATCTCCAAAACTTTTTCCGCCAGGAAATTATGCTTAACAAAAGCGTAAGGATCAGCATTAAAACCGCCGTTAGCCATAAAAATGGCCGTCTGGCTAAAAAAAACAAAAGTCAAAATTATGACAGTTTTTACTTTGGTTATTTTTTCAACCGGTAAAAGAGAAACGGTTAAAAAAATTAAAACCGGTAATACCCAAACAGAATAACGCAAAGGCCCAAAACCGGCAGTCCCGCTATTCCAATTTGCTGTGGAAACGGAAATTAAATTGGCTAACAAGATAACCGGGATTATCAGCCAATAACGCCAGTTCTTCTTAATTTTTGAAACGTTGGTCGATAACGCCACCGCCAATAAAATCAATAAAGAGGGGAAATAAATAAAAAGCCCAAAATTAAGGTCAAAATAAAATTCAGAAACCCGTTTTAAAGAAATATAATCCCAGCCAGCGGCGCCGGTTTTAGTTAACAGATGAAAACTCCCAAAAGAAAGGTAATAGTAAACAAAGGGCAAAAGCGAAATCAAACTAATAAGAGTGGCGAAAAACAATCGGCGGAAAGAAAAAGCCTTCTTCCCTTCTTTGAAGGCCGAGAACAAAAGATCTGTCAAAAACAGCAAACAATAATATAAAACTAAAAAAATCAATGAAGGATTTTGAGTCGCCGCCAAAGCGGAAAACAAGATCGCCCGCAAAAGGTGTTTAGAATCCAAGGACAGAAGAGAAAGGACCACTAAAGCGGCCATAAAAACTTCCGGCCCGGTCCAGAATAAATACCAAAACACCGGACTAAGAGACAAGAGCAAAATCAGCCAAGTTTTTTTAGCGGTCGAATGTCTTTGCCAAGCAGCAATCGCCAGTAAGCTTAATACTAAAAAGAAAACATTGGTTAGCTGAAAACATTTAACTTCGTCTAAGTGTAAAAGCCTTAAAAAGGTCCTGGCCGGAACAAGGGTTAAGGGATAAAGCCAAAAATGAGGTGAATATCTTTTGCCGTTAACAGCGGTAAAATACCAATCCCTGCCCGGAGCGTTTGAGTCAAAACCATACTCTTCCAACAAAATTTTCTCGTCTGCCGGAGTCAGGTCAGCAGAAAAGTGGTTGATCAAAGACTGGCTCATTGAAAAATACTCCCAACCGTCACCAACCATTTTCGGTTTTATCACTAAAGCGGCTATTGTTAAGAATAAAGAGAAGAGCAGTGTTAATAAAAGAAGGCTCCTGTCCGCTTGTTTTGTCATTCTTAGATTGATTATAATTAAATTTAAGATGAAAAACCAAAGTGAAACCTCCCCATCCCCTGCCAAGGCGGACAACTTCTTTGACTTGGTCTTTGTTTCCAGCTACCCTCCCCAAGGACAAATTCATGGCAAAGGCACGGTCGGTGTCGCTTCCTATGCCAAAAACACGATTTTGTCCTTATCAAAAGCAGGACCAAAAAAACCAAAGATACTGGTTCTTGCCGAAAAAATCCCCGGAGAAAAGGAGCAGTACCAAGAGGGCAACGTTACCGTAATCCGCTGTTGGCAAAGAAATAGTTTTACCGCCCTTTTTGAAATTTTTAAAATAGTAAAACCCCTGTCTGCCCAAAAAATAGTGATTGAATTTGAAATGGCCATGCTAGGCAATCCGGCTTCAAACATTTTTTTTCCTGTCTTTCTTGGAATACTGAAACTGCTTGGCAAAAAAACATTCGTGGTTGTTCACCAGGTAGTTTTAGACTTTAGCCAACTAAGCGGCCACATGGGCCAATCGAAAGAAAGCCTCAAAACCAAAACTTTATCCTTGCTGGCAAAAATCTTTTTCTCCTTAGTGGTCGGGCTATCCGACAAAGTAGTTGTCTTTGAACAATTTTTGAAAGAACGGCTTTCAGAATTAGCCAGCGCTGAAAAGATTTTAGTTATTCCCCATGGAGTTGAGGCCTATCCTATCACTATTAGCCAAGACCAGGCCAGGGAAAAACTTAAACTATCTAAAGACAATTTTATCCTGATTATTTTCGGATTTTTAGCCTGGTATAAAGGCACCGATTGGCTAGCCAAACAAACAGCCGATTATTTAGCCCGAATCAAAGACCAAAACCTTAAATTAATTATTGCCGGCGGTGCCAACCCCAACCACAAAGATAAGCCTTTTTACCAAAAATATATCAATGAGATTGAATCCTTATCTAAAAAATACCCAAAGAACATTATTATCACCGGCTTTGTCGATGAAGCAGAGATTCAATCTCTCTATCAAGCGGCCAACATTGTCGTCCTTCCCTACCGGGCCGGGATGTCTTCCTCCGGACCGTTAGCAATTGCCTTTACCAACCACCGGCCGGTTTTGGTTTCCGAACCTTTATCAGAACTGTTTGAAACTAAAGATATAAAAGACAACCTTGGGCAGTTGGGTTTACACCGGGATCAAATCACTTTTTCCCTAAGCGGCAAAGATTTCTGGCAAAAAGTTGACGGCCTAAGAAAAGACGAAAAACTAAGAGAAAAGGCTGTCTTGTTGGCCAAATTGACCGTCGAAAGCCGAAGCTGGCAAAAGGTCGGCCAAGCCTATTATCAACTTTTGATTAAAGAGTAAGGTGAAAAGAACCGTCAAAAATCACTGGCCCAAAATAATTATTGCCGCTACCCTGCTAATTCTCTTTATCCAAAATTACACTCCGGGAACATATCTTAGCGGGTGGGACAATCTACATCCGGAATTCAACCTCTGGGCCAATATTAAAAGATCCATTTTTTCCGTCTGGCAGGAATATCAAGGCTTAGGATTATTAGCCGGTATGGGTCATGCCGCCGATTTGCCCAGACAGCTAATCTTATTGATTCTGTCCGTATTTATCCCAAAAAGTTTTCTCCGCTACTTCTACCATTTTGCCATGATCGCCGCTGGAGCCTTCGGCAGTTATTTTCTGGCCAAGGAGGTCCTGCCAAAAGAAGAAAAGGCGGCAATTAGAAAAGAACTGCCCGCTCTAACCGGAGCCTTGTTTTACCTGCTTCACTTTGCCAGTGTCCAGTATTTTAATTTTCCTTTTGAACCCTACAGCACTTCCTGGGGAATTTTCCCTTGGCTAATTTTAGCCACTCTCCGTCTTCTGAAACGACCTTCTAAGAAAAACTGGCTTCTCTTTGTAATTATCAACATTTTAGCTATCCCCGTCGGTTATGTCCAAACAGTCTTTATTTTTAACAGTGTTTCTTTAGGAACTGTGCTTTTATCCGATCTAATTAGGTTCGGCTGGCGAAAGCGGCTTAAAATTATCATCACCATCCTTTTTACTATCTTTTGCATAAATTCCTTTTGGCTTCTTCCGGCAGGATACTTTTCTCTGACCAGCGTCGAGGTCACCAAAAACTCAAACATGAACCTGATTATTACCGATCAATTCTTTGAACAAAGTAAAAGACGCGGCCGGCTGACCGATTTTATCAGTCTTGCTGGGCCATTAGTGGACAGCCAAGAATTTTCCTCGGGAAAAGAAGATCCCAACCTCCTATTTGGCTACTGGCAAGAGCATTTTAAAAACCCCTTAACTCAAGCAATCGCAGTGGTTCTCTTTTCACTCTCAATCTTGGGAGCCTTTAGCCGAAATAAATTTAAATGGCCCTTTGTTGTCGTTCTTTTTATGGGAGCAACCGCTCTTATTTCCACTACTCCTCCTTTTTCAATAATAAATTCTTTCTTAAGAAGCATTGGTCTAATTAACCAAATTTTTCGCTATCCTTTTACTAAAGTAATCGCCCCAGTGATTCTCTCTATGGCAATATTAGCCAGTTTGGGCAGCTACTTTCTCCTTACCAGAATTTCCGAGTCTGTTTCGGCGGTAATCATTCCATTAATCTTCTTTTTTTCTCTCCCCTCTTTCTACGGAAATTACATCAACCCGAAAATGAGAGTTAAAATTCCCCAGGAATATTTCCAGCTTTTTGAATATCTTAAAGAACAAGATCCTACTAAAAGAATTGCCGATTTACCCCAATATAATTTTTGGGGTTGGTATTACTACAAGTGGCACTCTTTTGGCTCAGGGTTTATCTGGTACGGAATCAACCAGCCGATCATGGACCGTACTTTTGACGTCTGGAGCGACGAACTGGAAAACTACTATTGGCAAGTCTTCTTCGTTTTAAACAGCAGGAACAGTTATTTGTTTGACCAGATTTTAGAAAAATACGCTATTGATTATCTTCTTTTCGATCGAAGCGTCTATTTCCCGGAAGCGGCCAACTCAGGCAAAGTCAGTTTAGAAAACGAAAAGCTAATAAAAGATTCCGGAAAATTATTCCTGGAAAAAAGTTTCGGACCGCTGGATCTTTACCGAGTCAACAAGGAAGTTTCCTCTAAAAACTACCTTGCTTTGGCCAACAATCTTCCTGTCTTGGAAAACGGCGGCACTTTTATTAATTCCGATTGTTCCTTTTTAAATCACGGCGCCTATTTAGAAGGCAACCAGCCGGAAGTTATCTACCCATTTTGCTCACTTTTTAGTCAAAGAGCCGAGCAAGATCAAAGCCTGTTAACAACAGAGGTCGGCCAGTCAGTTAGGTTAGAACGGCTCCTGAATCTTGATTTGGAAAATTATCAGCTGACTCTGCCTAACCAAGAGTTAAAAGAAAAAGAGGGTAAAGAGGTGAAGGTTTTGACCGCCGTAGAAAAAGGCAAGGAATTTATCACTGTCGAACTCAAGACCGATTGGCAGAAATGTTTTGGTGTCAACCAGACTATTAATAACAAGATTGGCGAATCAGTCAGTTTTGTTGACTGCGGGGGAAATTTAGAAGGCGCCAAAAGCTATCTGCTAAAAATAGAGGTAGAAAATATTTCCGGTCTACCCTTTTTAATTAAAGTTTTTTCAACCCAAGATAACCGTCTTTACTTAGATACCAGAATTCAAGAATCAGGCAAACAGAAAGTTTTTTATTTCCTCCCCGCCATTTACCCCTTTGATTATGGTATCGGTATTAATTTCGTCAGCCGGTCTTTCTTAAACGAATCCGAAAACAAAATTCTTAATGTCGAAATAGCTGAAATTCCTACTCCTGAGATTGAGTCTATTAAACTGTCCAAAAAACAGGATCTGCCGACGGCGTCATTTATACCGGAAGCTGATTTTTCGGCCAAGATATTAAATCAAACTTTTTATAAGGTAAGTTTGTTTTTTGATCAAGCCGAAACTGTCGCCTTACTCCAATCTTTCGATCCCGGATGGAAAGCCTTTTATTTTAAAGGCATCCTGCCAAGATTTTTAACCAATCACGTTCGCATTAACGGCTGGGCCAACGCGTGGCGCCTTCCTGATCCACCCCCAAGGAGTCCATCCAGCCACTTAGGAGGAGATTCTCCAACTACTATTTACATTTTCTTCTGGCCTCAGCTTTTGGAATTCTTCGGCTTCGGTTTGTTTGTCCTGCCAATAATCCTAATCATCCGGAAAAAGTGAATCACCTGAGCAAAAACCTCCCCATAGTAAGTCACTATTCTGCGTCGATCGACGTAAGATAAAAACAATCCAACCTGCAAAAGATAAAAATACCATCATAAAAAATCACCCTCCTGGTACCCATTGGTTCCCATAGTAAGTCACTATTCCACGTCGATCGACGCAAAATAATTACCGGCGGATAATGGGGCCCCATGGACTGACGTCCGTGGTACCTCTCACCACCCCATCGGGGAGAACACCCCGGAACAAAGAAGGCCAATTCCCTCCGGCTTACGGCGGCCTGCCTGCCCGCCCCACTAAGAGGTCGAAACGGACCAGCAGACAGATAGCGGATTTCCCACCTAAAGTCAGGAATGTCCGAAACGAAATTTGACAAACAACGAATTTTTCTCGTCATTCTGATCCTGAGGCTTTATCGAACGGAGAAGAATCCCCCTATTGGGGCAAGTTGCTAATCCAGAAGGCCGCGCCCGCCATCGCTACCCGTCCAGAACTGCGTAGCTGTTGGCGGGTTGCGGGCGGGGATCCTTCGTCATCAGAATTCCTCAGGATGACCTTGCCAAGTGGTTAGAAGAAAGAAAAAGCGGGTGGATCAAGGGAGCTTCTGTTCAACTTAATTCCGCGCTAAACTTCTTTGCCTTGGACAAGAGTCTTTCCACTTCCAAGGCGAATTTTTTTGCCTGGCGGTAAACAGATTCCGCCATTTTCTGATCGTAAACGTGAGAAGCAATATTTCGGGCATCCAAGAAACCAAACCAAGTTTCAATATCCTCTATCAAGTCCAACTGCGCCGCAATGCGAAGACTGTCTCTCGGGCTGGCCGCTTCGACCCCTTTTTCATAAGCAAGACTTTTAATCATTTTCCAGGTCAATTCAAAGGTAAACTCAAACCGCTGGATGGTCGCGTCTTTATGGATTTCCGTTGGAGCCAGTTTTAAAGCTTCGGATAGCCGTTTATTCGCTTTCGCAAGCTGTTCAACTTGTTTTTTGAGCTTCTCTTTGTTCATAAAAATTACAAATAGACAACTTTTTTCATCGCTGTTTCTCTAAACGAAGTTGAAACCTTTTTAAAATCAACTAAATCTATTTTAAAAGGAATTTCCGAATTCTCTAACTCTTCCTCTATTTTTACCTTAACAAACGAGGGTATGGACTTTTTCCCCAAGATTCCGAGGTCAACATCGCTCATCTTTCTGTTCTCGCCGGTAGCTCGGGAGCCAAAAAGAAAAATTCGGTAACTTGAATCACCCAGATACTTTCTTACCGCTGTTTTTATTTGCTTCTTAAGATTTTTATCCAGCATATTTTCTAAAGTATAACACCATTTACTTAAACCGGACTTATTTCAAAACACAAGTTTCGCAGTTGACGCTAATTAGTCTAATTGTCATTGCAAGGATCCGCCAGCTGGCGGAGACGAAGCAATCTAAAAACGAGATTGCTTCGCGTTCGCTCGCAATGACAACAAGCGCGAAACAAATTTCAGTAATTTGTGATATCTTATTTTTTAAGTTCAACTTATGTCCAAAATGTTTAGACTTTAAACATCTGTTTTGGTTTCGCGGGCGTTATATTTAGCTTCTTTTTCGACCCCAGTTTTTGGAATTTGCCGGGTTATTTGCCGGACTGGTCACTTTAATCAAGGTAATTCTTCAAAAAAATCTACCGGTAAAGTTGATGAGTGCCAATATCGTGGTAAATAACGATATCTTTTTGACTCATCTTAAAAACCAAACGATACTCCTGATTAATTCGGTAAGAATAAAACTCTTTTAGCTTCCCTTTTAATCTATGCGTTTTTAATGAGGGTGAAAAAATATCCTTGCGGAAAAAGTTGTCTTTCTTAACCGCAAGTTTTTTAATCCTTTGAGGAAGTCTTTGAAACGATTTCTCAAAATGTTTCGTAACAAAAACCTTAATGGCCATTCAATCAAATTAATTCAGAAAGAGACCTTATTTCTTTCAACTTACCTTTTTTAAATTCTCTTTCGCCTTTTTTGAAAATAGCCAACATTTTTTCTTCTTCCTCTTGAAAGGAAACATTTATTGAAAAATCAGCTAATTTTTTCATAAAAACCCTAATCACCTCTTGCAAAGAGGAAAAACCCTGAATCAAGGCCGCTTTTTCCGCCTTGACTCTTAACTCTTTTGAAACCGGAATCTGAAGAATCGTTCTGCCCATCTCTTACAATTGTATTACTTTCATAATGGTTGTCAAGAGTGAATCCTCCACGGGCTTCAGCCCGCGGTTTCCCTTTCCCAGAGGATGCCTGCCATGTACCCTACGTGGTACGTGGAAACCCCGCACCGAAAGCCCCAGACAGATTGCCATTCATCCCCAACACAAATGTCGGGGGCTTTCTGGTGCTGGGGTAAATTTTTTCAAAGCAGCATCTCCGCTTCCCGCATTGCCGCTAAAATGCCGTTAATTCTCTCCTCTGCCTCTTCCAGAGTCAGTTTCTGGTAGTTGTGGGGGAAATAGTGGAAGATTAGGTTCCTACCCTGTTTCCAGGCCTGCCACAGCCTTTGAGCCACTTTTACCCCGGTCTCCCCCATTTCCTCTAACTGGCGGTAAACCGACCATTTTTTATGCTGAAGCGCCGGGTTTAAAACCTTGCCTACCCTAAACCGGTCCGAAGAATAATTCTTTTCAGTGATCAAGTGGTGCCTTAAAAACAACCCCTTTAAAAAGCCTTCGTAAGCCTTGGCAAATGGGGCTACTAAAAAAGAATAGTCGGAAAAACCATCCTTAGGGCGCTCTTTGATCCAACTCAAAAGCTGGTTGCCATCTTTGATTAATTCTTTCTGCTCAATCGTCACTGAGTTAGTAGAGTTCATAGAAAATCTTAAATGTCTAATGATTAATGTTTAATGATAAATGAACAAATAAAAACACTGATTCCCGTCATTCTAACCCTGAGCTTGTCGAATAGGAAAGAGTCCCCTTTTAGACAGCACCTTGCCAATCTCAACGGGCCGCGCCCGCCATCGCTACGCTCAGGCGTTGCGGGCAGGGATCCTTCGTCATCGGAATTCCTCAGGATGACAAAGAAAGGGAGTCATTCTGATCTCCCTTCGGGAGAGAAGAATCCCCTAATCCCCAGACGGTTGCTTTCTACATGGGGATCCTTCGTCATCGGAATTCCTCAGGATGACGACCAACTCCAATGCTTAATGTTTAATGATAAATGAAAAAATAAAAAAGCCTCTGCTTTTTTTAGTCTATCTCAAATTCAACCTCCGGTTCTTCTTCAAAATCAAGATCCGAAGAAAATCCGTCTATTTCCGAATCAAGTTTATCCATCTCCTCATCGGTCATCACCGAATTTGCCGTCGCCGGATCGGAAACAGTAGCTTGATCCCCGTTTTCGACTTGCGTTTCTAACACTTCTAACTTAACTTTTCCCGATTCTCCAGCCATGGGTTCGGTCTCTTCCCTGCCATTTAATTCAATAAATTGCTCCCCTCTTTTCTTGTCTAAGTTGGAACTTCTAAGCAATTGAACCAATCCGACACCGCTAATGGTCAAAATTAAAAGGCCGGCAATAATAAATCCGTATTTTCCCATATTTTTATTTAAATGTTTAACGGTTAAGATTCAATAAAAAGGGCGAACAAACAACAGGATCACTCTTTAATTTTTTGCCAAAGCTCACGGGCGGTATCGCGAAAGGAATTTATTTCTTGATAAGCTTCCTTCAATAATTGATTCCCCTCTCGGAAAAGAGCATCGCAATTCTCCGAATCTGCAATAGCGTTGAATTTTTCCTCCGCCTGAGCTATTTTCGCGCTTATTTCCGAAGATTTTTCTTTTAAATCCGAAAGGAGAAGTTTGGCGTCGGCTACATCCTTGCCTGCTTGTTCGGCGGCGTTGACCGCGGCTTCCAATTTAACCATAACTGTTTGGCTTCTGGATTCGATTGACCTGGCTCGGGAAACCAAAGTCAGCCCGAACATCTTTTTCACCAGCCACCTTTTCCCCTGCCAATACCGACGAACCTCTTGACCGATAGTTCTGATCTCATCAACAGTGGCCGCTTGGTCTACGGCAGTCTCTTTCTGGTTTAGCCAGTCAATCGCCTTTTTTATCTCCGCAACCGCCTGGTCTTTAACTGTCCGGCTAACTGCCTCCATTGCCTCCAATCTCACCTGCCAGCGGGAAAGGTGGCGTACCGCCATGGCAATTGACCGTTTGACAAAATTTTTAGCCGGAGCTAAATCCCCTTGCTTTTCGTATTCGGAAAGACGGCGCCAGGAATTTATTTCCGTTCTGGCTTGAAGATAGTCTTCCCTCGCCTTCTGAAACATTTCCCTTGCCTCCTCCCTAATTTCTTGACTTTCCTGTCTTATCTCCTTTACTTTCTCCCTCAACCCCGTTTGCGCCCAAACCCCTGTTGTCACCCTTGAAACAACCATTGAAAAAAACAGCAATGAAATCCAAAATAGCTTTTTATTCTTAGTCTGCATTCTGTATTTTTTATAAAAAATTAATTTTTCAGGCTCTTCTTTACCGTCGCCTCCGAATCACTTATCTTAGAGTATATCAAAAACCAGAAAACTACTTTGTCCAAAAATAAACTCTGGATTTTATTTACTCGTATTTATATATAAAACAAACTAGTTTCAAAAATAGTCATCCTTGTCATTCTGAACTTGATTCAGAATCTATATAGATTCCGGGTCCCTCCTTCGCTCTTTGAGCTTCGGAAGGGCACAGTCCCCCTTAGGGACAAACCCGGAATGACAGCAAGAACCCCGGACCACGACAGCCACGCGGCGTCGCGTCAAACCCGGAATGACGATAAGATAAAGTTTTAAAAACAAGTTCAACACAAAAACTGCCTATGTCAATGAGTAACGAAAAAAAATACTGGATCGCTTTCAATTTTTTCGAAGGGATTGGCCCCTTAAGATTTAAGCATCTAATCGGCTTTTTCGGTTCTGCCGAAAAAGCCTGGAACGCCCCAAAAAGAGAACTGCTCAAAACCAATTTGGGCCAAGGGCTGATTGAAAAATTTTGCTCGTTCAGGTCTCAATTTTTTCCGGAAAAAGAACTGAATTTGGAAAAAGATCTCTTTTTGGCCCAAAATTACTCTTTTACCAAATTCGCCGAGACTATCTTTGATCCGGAAAGAAAAAAACAGTTAGATTGGGTCTTGAAATACCAATATTACCAAAAAACTAAACCGGAGAAGCCGATCGCGGTTATCACCTGGAAAGACGAACAATACCCGAAAGATCTTAAAGAGATCCCGGTCTCACCTCCGGTGCTTTACCTGATAGGAAATATTGATTTGCTCAAAAACCCAAAAATCGCCGTTGTCGGCAGCAGAAAAATTTCCAACTACGGCCGCCAGGCGACCGAAAAACTAACCGCCCAGCTGGTTTCCGCCGGACTGACCATTGTTTCCGGGTTGGCTTACGGCGTTGACCAGGCCGCCCATCAAGCAGCGATTACTAACCAAGGCAAAACCGTTGCTGTTTTGGGCTGCGGTGTAGACCGGATCTATCCAATAGAAAACACAGATCTATACAGAAAAATAGCCAAGGACCATTTGTTGGTCTCGGAATTTCCTCCGGGCGCTCCGCCTTTACCGGGCAATTTTCCCGCCAGAAACAGAATCGTTGCCGGAATCTCAAAAGCGGTTTTGGTGGTTGAAGCGGCCAGAAAAAGCGGCGCGCTTATCACCGCCTCATCTGCCGCCGAACAAGGTAAAGACGTTTTTGCTGTTCCCGGACCAATTACCAGCCCTGTCTCTGAAGGCACCTCATGGCTGATCCAGCAAGGAGCCAAATTAGTCTTTTCCGCCGACGACATCCTCGGGGAGTTAAACCTCCCCGTCGGCAAAGCGGCCCAATCAGCTAGCGCCAAAACAAATGAAGCCATCTTGGAAAATCTTTCCGAAAAGGAAAGGGCTATCCTTTGCCAAATTGAAAACCAGCCGCTTGGCTTTGATGATATAATTGCCAAAACTGGGATCAGCCCGGCGGAAACAGGCAGCTTATTGACAATAATGAAAATTAAAGGAATAGTTAGGGAGGTCGGAGAAGGAAAATGGGCTCCTAATATTTAGCATTTAACATTCTCTCCTTATTTAACATTTAGCATTAAACATTGGGGAAAGACTGATCATTAAATATTTAGCATTTAACATTAATCATTAATCATTGGGGAAAGACTGATCATTAAATATTTAGCATTTAACATTAATCATTAAACATTGGGGAAAGACTGATCATTAAATATTTAGCATTTAACATTAATCATTAATCATTGGGGAAAGACTGATCATTAAATATTTATACGAGTTTCGCACTTGCGCACTATAACTGTCATTGCGAGGGAGCGCCAGCGACCGCGGCAATCTCGGTTCA
>Ga0180009_10006159_pt1 | contig 12674 bp, 8 predicted proteins | sample OS_PC_MetaG_FD_123537 | JGI IMG/M metagenome (GOLD analysis project Ga0180009, IMG submission 123537) | Groundwater microbial communities from the Aspo Hard Rock Laboratory (HRL) deep subsurface site, Sweden - OS_PC_MetaG | ecosystem: Environmental > Aquatic > Deep subsurface > Groundwater...
AGAAGACTTCTTGCTGAAGGCAAGCAAAAATATTCGACTCTGACTCGAGGTTATACTTATGAAGATAATGTCGTTTTTCACCTTAAACAGCTGGTCAATAATAAGTTTATTACCAAGAAGGACAGCTATTATTCACTGACACGACTAGGAGTCAATAAAATCACCAGTTATGACTTGACACTATTAGAAGATACTGGTTTCAAGTCATTTCTTGTTGGTTTTTTGTGTCGGTATCAGGATGAATACCTAATTAAATCACATCCACAAGCGGAGAAAGACTTTTTCAACTTTCCTAGTGGTCAGCCTCGGTTCGATGAACATATCGATAAGGCTTTAGTCCGTATTTTTAAGTTTAATACCGGAATAACAATTACCCCTAAGAATTTCAAATTCTTGAGTGTTCATCTAAAAACTATTAGATCCAAAGAGAGAGAAGCAATTTTTGACGACGCTTTTGCTATTTTTGAGGTGGAAATTACCAAAGACCAAAAAGAAAAGATGAAACTCCACGAGCAAATTCACTGGATGTCCTTGGAACAAGTTAGGAACCTCAAAAATTGCTGGCCTGAGATAAATATCGTGGTTATTGAGAAAGACAAGCGACCTTATATGAGCTATGAGTTCAGCTCTGATTACATCCTTTAATATTCTGTAGTTCGTCCAAACTTAGGTCCGGTTTGGAGCGAGATACGGGATTCCTCCTTCGTCAAGACTTCGGAAGGACATGGTCGAACCCGTCTTTTCACCTTGCCTGCCCGCTGGCTCTTGAGCAGCGGAAGGGACTTGAACCCTCGACTTTCTGCTTGGGAAGCAGACGTTCTACCACTGAACTACCGCTGCTTAACTATACCCATTTTATCTCATAAGCAGTATATATGCTAGCCAGTAGCGGGCTTAGTTTCCGTATTAAGGAGAATCAATCACCGGGGTAAAACCAGCCTATTTCCTTGATGGATTAAATCAGGATTTTCGAGATTGTTTGCTTTGGCAATTTCTGTCCATCGGTAACCGTCTTGATATGCCCTGACGCTGATATCCCAAAGGTTATCTCCCCTTTTAACATTATATTCATCGCCGTTAATCGCTCCACTCTCTCCAATAGTAACTTCTGCACTGGCCGCTACAATAGTTGAGGTTTTTGGCTCAACTGCAGGAATGGTTATTTCCTGCCCTTCCAAAATCTGATCTGGGTTTTCAATATTGTTTGCATTTTTGATGTCAACCCAGTTGTAGCCTGAGTTATAAAACTTTTCACTGATTTTCCACAAAGAATCGCCGCTGGCAACGGTGTATTTAGCTGGGAGGCTGGTTTGATTTTGTTGAGCACTGGTTTCAGAAACTGTCCCTGTTTCAGAATTATTAGTTTCTTCAAAAGGGCTTGATTTGAAATAGTTAAAAACTATAGAACCAATGGCAATAACAACCACTATACCAAGTAAAGTACTAACAGAAGATTCGGACGATTTAACTTTTTTGAGTAAATCTTTTAGTGTCATTTTTTATACAAAAAAACCTGCTTTCACCTCCTTTCTTTGTGGTTTTGGGCAGGAACAATTGATTGTTAGATTCAACAAGTATTTTGAACGATTTATTTAATTTTTGCAAGTATTAAAAAGCTTATAGAAGATAAATATTTACAGATTTTGCGGACTCGACCGGATTCGAACCGGCGATCTTCCGCGTGACAGGCGGATGTGTTAACCGCTACACTACGAGTCCAAATGCCAAATTCCAATTTTTTGTGATTTGAACTTTGGTGATTTTTTGGAATTTGCATGTTAATTATATCTTCAGCTTGCCTCTTTAGTCAACTAATTCTATTATGTAAACAGAATGTCAAATGGCAGATTTATAACCAATAAAGAGATTGTTTCTTTGCTTCAGAAAATGGTAACTGCTTACTCGGTTAAGGATGAAAACCGTTTTAGGATTCAAGCTTATGAAAATGCTGCTGCTTCAGTTGAGCACGCAACCAGCGAACTTAAAGATATTTGGGATGAAGGCAAGCTTGAAGAAATCCCGGGCATTGGCCCGGGTATTGCATCTTATTTAGACGAACTATTCAGGACCGGGAAAGTAAAACATTTTGAGGAAGTTCTTTCCGGACTGCCCCCTTCTTTGTTTGTTTTTGAGAAAATTCCAGGGATTGGCCCCAAAAGGGCTTTAGCCTTGGCGGAGGATCTGAATATAAAAAGTGAAGAAAAGGCCCTGGAAAGGCTCTACAAGGCCGCAAAAGATGGAAAAGTGAAGGAACTTGAAAATTTTGGAGAAGTTCTTGAGGAAGAGCTGGTTAAGGGAATCGAAAGCTTGAAAAAGGGAGAAAGAAAAGTTCAAAGAATGCCTCTTTATAAAGCTGACGAAATATCTGATGAAATTATTGATTATTTGAAAAAGAACAAAAAAGTGCTGGAAGCTCACCCTTTAGGCAGCTTAAGGAGAAAACTGGCCACGATTGGGGACATTGACATTGCTGTTTCGACCAATGACCCTAAAGAAGTCTTGGAGCACTTTTTTAAATACGGGAAAATACAAAAAGAAATAAGCAGGGGTGAGAAAGCTCTGGGAAGAGTGCTTTTGGTAACCGGCCAGCAGATAGATATCAGAATTTCCTCACCGGAAAAATACGGCTCAATGCTCCAGTATTTTACCGGCAGTAAGCAGCATAATATTAATTTAAGAGATTTTGCTTTAGGAAAAGGGCTGTCTCTTTCCGAATACGGTATTAAAGACCTTAAAACCGGAAAAATAAAAGAATTTGCTAAAGAGGAAAGCTTTTACAAAGAGCTGGGTCTTGAGTGGATCCCTCCCGAGCTTAGGGAAGGGCTTGAAGAAATTGATATTTCCAGAAAAAAAGCCCTGCCTAAGCTGGTGGTGCTTGGGGATATTAAGGGAGACCTTCATGTTCATTCTGATTTTGAAATTGAACCCAGCCACGATTTGGGAGCCTCAAGCGTTAAGGAAATGCTTGATTTAGCCTTGGAAATGGGGTATGAATATTTGGGATTTTCTGAACATAACCCTTCTGTTTCCGGGCACTCGGAAAAAGAAATAGTTGATTTGCTTAAAAAGAAGAAAGAGTACCTTGAGGAATATATTTACTCAAATGAAAATGGTGTGAAAACAAGGGTAAATAAATTACCCATTAAATTATATAACGGTTTGGAAATAGATATCAGGCCAAACGGAGAACTGGCTGTGCCTGAAAAAGGCTTTGAGCACCTAGATTTTGCCGTTGTTTCAGTTCATTCAAGTTTTGATATGGACCGGCAAAAAATGACCCAAAGAGTTATTAAAGGGCTTTCCCATCCCAAGGCTAAAATTCTCGGCCACCCTACCGGAAGGTTAATTGGAGGAAGGGAAGGATACGAACTTGATTGGGACAAGCTTTTTGACTTTTGCCTTAAAAATAAAAGGATATTGGAAATTGATGCCTGGCCTAACCGTTTGGATTTACCGGATTTTATTGTCAAAGAAGCGGTTAAAGCCGGAGTTATGCTGGTAATTGATACTGATTCTCATGATGCCAGCCAGATGCGTTTGATGGAGTATGGCGTTTCTGTTGCCAGAAGGGGCTGGGCTGAGAAAAAAGACATTGTTAATTCTTTACCTAAAGCAGATTTAGATGATATACTTTTAAAGTAATAAAAAAACCTTAAAGGAGGTGAAAAGATGTTAGTAATTTTAGCTGTTTTAGCCGTAATTGCCCTTTATTTTCTTTCTGTTTATAACCGGCTGGTAACCGTAAGAACAAGGATAAGAGCCTCTATTCAGGAAATCGGAAATCAACTTAAAAGACAGGCGGAACTTATTCCAAATCTTGTTGAATCGGTAAAAGGCTACATGAAGCACGAAAAAGATATCTTCAAAAGCCTGACTGATGCCAGAAAAGCGATAATGGAAGCAACCTCAAAAAATGATCCGCAAATGATGGTTGAGGCGAGCGACCTGCTTACCAAAACTATTGCCGGGTTCAGAGCGCTTATGGAAAGCACTCCCGAGTTAAAAGCTTCCGAGACAGTTGGCAGGCTGATGGAGGAGTTAAGGGATACGGCGGACAAAGTAATGTATTCCAGAAGGACTCTTATTGACCTTTCTGCCGATTATAATGTTACAGTAGTCACTTTCCCGAGTAATTTAGTGGCTAAAGTTTTTGGATTTGAGGAGGAAAAAGGCTTGGTGACTCCTATGGAAGGCGCTCATGTTGAAGTGAAACCCTCTGAAACGGAAACACCTAAAGTAAGCCTATAAGCTTTAGATGCTCAATGTATATGAACAGGTTGACGCAAATAAAAGGCGCTCAAACCTTATCATTGTTATTTTTGCCTTATTTGTTGCCGTTGCCTCTTATTTTTTAGGCAGGGCGTTGGGCTATGGCCCGGAATTTATCGGGATTGCTTTAATTATTTCCGGAACAACCTCTTTTTTGGGTTACTGGTATTCGGATAAAATAATTTTAGGCATTTCCGGAGCGAGGCCGGCTGATAAAAACAAAGACAGGCTTTTTTATTCTGTGGCTGAGAATATTAGTTTGGCAGCCAGAATTCCTCTACCAAAGCTTTATATAGTTGAGGACAGCGCGCCCAATGCTTTTGCAACAGGTAGAGACCTTGAGCACGCGGTAGTGGCAGCGACAACCGGTCTTTTGGAAAAGCTGGACCGGACCGAGCTTGAAGGAGTAATTGCCCATGAAATATCTCACATCAAAAATTATGACATGAGGCTTATGTCGGTAGTCGTAGTTTTAGTCGGCATGGTGACCCTTCTTTCTGATTGGTTTTTAAGAAGCACTTTCGGAAGAAGGCGGGAAAGGGATCGGATAAGCGCAATTCTTTTTATCATTGGCTTGGTTCTTACCCTTCTTTCCCCTTTAATCGGGAAACTGATACAATTGGCATTGTCAAGAAGAAGAGAACTTTCTGCCGATGCAGGAGCTGTTTTCATAACCAGACAGCCTTCGGGTTTGATGAGCGCTCTTACCAAGATATCCAAGGACCCTGAACCGCTGGAAGCGGCCAACAAAGCAACTGCCCCCTTGTATATTGTCAACCCTTTAAAAGGCCGGGAAGGAAGCGTGGACCGGTTTGCCAACCTGTTTAGCACCCACCCGCCAATTGAACAAAGAATAAAATTACTCCAGGAGATGATGTAATGCCCAAACAAGTTTTAAATGAAAAAGAAGTAAAAGATATCGGAAAGCTTTCCAGCTTGGAGCTTTCGGATGAAGAAATCCGGCTGTTCAGCCACCAGCTGACTGATATTTTGGATTTTATTGAAAAATTATCAAGCGTTGATACTACTGAAACTCCCGCTCTTTCCAGCGTAAACGAAAAAGTTAATGTTTTCAGGGAAGACGAAACAAAGCCTGGACTTACGAGGAAAGAAGCCCTCAGAAATGCAAAATCTTCTTACAAAGGGTTTTTTAAAGTACCCGCAATTTTTAAAGAATAATATGCCAGAGCTTTTTGAATTAACCATCACTGAAGCTAAAGAAGGAATTGATAATGGTTTTTTCAGCCGTGAGGAGCTGGTTAAATCAGTATTGGAAAGAATTAATAAACTTGAATCAAAACTAAGCTCCTTTATTTCCATAAATGATGAGGCGGTAAAAGAAGCAAGGGAAAAAGACGAAAAAAAAGAAGAAAATCCTCTTTCCGGTATCCCAATGGCGGTTAAAGAGGTTTTTTCTACTAAAGATATTAAAACAACCGCTTCTTCAAGGATTCTTGAGAATTATAACCCTCCTTATGAGGCCACTGTTGTTTCAAAACTAAGAGATTCAGGAGCGATAATTATCGGTAAAACAAACTGCGACGCTTTCGCTTTCGGCGCTTCAACTGAGAACTCAGGATTCGGTTTTTCCAGGAATCCATATGATTTAGAGAGAGTTCCGGGCGGCTCAAGCGGAGGTTCGGCTTCGGCAGTGGCGGCAGACGAAACTATCTTTGCTTTGGGAACCGACACCGGCGGCTCAATCAGGCAACCTGCTTCTTTTTGCAGCATAACCGGACTTAAGCCCTCTTATGGCGCTTGCTCAAGATACGGGCTGTTGGCAATGGCTTCTTCTCTTGATTGCCCGGGGCCAATGACCAAAACCGTAAATGACGCTGGGCTTGTTTTCAATTTAATGAAGGGAAAGGATCCCAAAGACGCAACTTCAGTTGATTATCCTAGTTCAAAGTTGGAAGACAAAAAAATAAAAGTCGGGTTGCCTCGGGAATATTTTTCCGAAGGAATTGACCGAGAGGTTAAAGAGACCGTTTTAAAAGCAACCCGGGCGTTTCCCCAAAATGAGTATGAATTTGTCGAAATTTCACTTCCCAATACAGCATACGCCATTGCCGTTTATTATGTGATTACTCCCTCTGAAATTTCTTCGAATATGGCCAGATATGATGGCATCAGGTTTGGCAAGGAAAGAAAATTCTTTGAAGATGAAGTAAAAAGAAGAATTATGGTTGGAACGTATGCCCTTTCCGCCGGATACTTTGACCAGTTTTACTTAAAGGCTTCAAAAGTAAGATGGCTTATAAAAAATGATCTTGAAAATGCTTTTAAAGAAGTTGACTTAATTATCGGCCCTGTTTCGCCGACTCCGCCTTTTAAGATTGGCGAGCGATCAGAAGACCCTTTGGAAATGTATTTAAGCGATATCTTAACCGTAAGCGCCAACCTGGCCGGAATTCCCGGCATTTCCGTACCTTGCGGCTTTACCGGTTCAGGACTACCGATTGGGATGCAAATAATGGGGCCGTTTTTTTCGGAAGATTTGATTTTTAAAGCCGGAAAATCTTATCAGCTTTTAACAGATTGGCACAAAGTAAAGCCAAAAAATTTTTAAGACAAATGAGACCAAGGCAAATTATCAAATTTTTAAAAAGAAACAAACATTTTATCCTTTTGTGGATATCACAAATTTTTTCCCAGGTTACCATTAATATGATGAATTTTGTCATGGCCACCAAAATTTTTGAGAAAACCGGCTCAACCATTGCCGTTTCTTTTTTATGGGTTTTTTACTACATGCCATCATTTTTTATCGGCCCTTTTTCCGGCTTTTTTGTTGACCTCTTAAGCAGAAGAAAAGTACTTTTAATTTCCAATCTTACCCAGGCCCTTATTGTATTGCTTTACCTTCCTGCCGGGGAAAGGATATTTATCATCTACTTTGTCGTCTTCCTTTATTCTTTGGTAAACCAATTTTACTATCCGGCAGAATCGGCCTCTGTTCCTTCTCTGGTGAATAAAGAAGATTTAATTTTAGCCAATAGCTTACTTTTGTTTACCTCTCAAACCTCGCTTGTTTTTGGCTTGGGTGTAAGCGGCATTATTATGAGGCTTTTTGGTGAAAATAAGCCAATTATTATTTCCTCGTTTTTACTTTTTTTGGCTGCCATTGCCGTATATTCTCTGCCTGAAATGAAACCGCTTAAAAAGACCATAAAGTCCGGACTTTCCGAGTTTTGGGAAGAAATAAAGACAGGCTATCTTTTTATCCGCAACAATACCTTGGTGTTGTTCCCGATTCTCATGGTTGTTTTCGTCCAAATTTTAATTGTTATTTTGGGGGTGTCCATTCCCAGCATTTCTTCCAGTCTTTTAGGAATTAATATCAAAGACGCGGGGCCGACCCTGATTATTCCTTTGGGTTTAGGAGCTCTTTGCGGAGCATATTTTATTAATAAGAAAAAGGGTAAAAGAAAGAAGGCCTGGATCAAGACCGGCCTTACCCTTGCTTTCTTTGTCTTTGTCGCCCTTTCAACCATTGTCCCGATTCTTATGCCCAGCCTAAGAGTAATTTCGGCTATTGTTTTGATGTTTGTTTTAGGCTTGGCCGGATTTATGATTTTTATTCCCAACCAAACCCTTATTCAGGTTAACACTCCAATTTTTTTTAGAGGGAGAGTGTTTGGAACTCTTGGGTTCTTATCTACGGCAGTTTCTATGCCACTAGTTTTGTTTTCGGCGACGATTGTTGATGTGGTTGGAATAAGGCTTTTTTTGTTTATAATTGCCTTACTACTGCTTTCAGGCCTGCTCTTTTTTGAAAAAGCGGAAAATTATGTCTTAAGCAGGGTGGTTATTAATTAATGGAATTAATGGAAATATCAAAAATAATTATCGGTCTTGAAGTCCATATTGAACTAAAAACAAAATCAAAAATGTTTTGTTCTTGCAGTGCCGATCATTTTGGCAAGGAACCAAACACCCAAACTTGCCCGGTGTGCCTTGGCTTGCCTGGAGCCTTGCCGTATCCCAATAAAAAAGCGATTGAAGATACGGTCTTAATCGGTTTGTCCTTAGGAGGCGAGAATTCTAAAAAATCCTGGTTTGACCGGAAGAATTATTTTTATCCTGATCTTCCTAAGGGGTATCAGATAAGCCAGTATAAAAACCCTTTATGTGTTGGCGAGTTTTTGGAGCTTGATGACGGAAAAAGAATCGGAATTACCAGAGCTCATTTGGAAGAGGATACGGCTAAGCTTCAGCACGGGACCGTTGAGGGTGAAGAAGTTTCTTTAATTGACTTTAACCGGAGCGGTGTTCCTTTGGTGGAAATTGTTTCCGAGCCAGACCTAAGCTCCTCTGACGAGGTAAAGGAATACCTTGAGAAACTTCAGCAACTGGTTAGGTATTTAGGAGTTTCTGACGCTGATATGGAAAAAGGCAGCATGCGCTGCGAGCCTAATGTAAACATTGAAATAAAAGACGGAGACAATCTTTATAGAACTCCAATTACTGAATTAAAAAACATTAATTCTTTTAGATTTGCCAAAAGGGCAATTGATTATGAAGTTCAAAGGCAATTTGAAGAATTTAAGGAAAAAAGGGAAACAGTGACTGGCGGCAATAAACAAACAAGAGGATGGGATGAGACAAAAGGAGTTACGGTTCTTCAAAGGCAAAAAGAAGAGGCAAAAGATTATCGCTATTTTCCGGAACCGGATATTCCGCCAATATATTGGACGGACAGCGACCTAGAGTCTTTTAAGGGAAAAATAAAAGAATTTGAGCTTCCATCTGACAAAAAAAAGAGATTTATAAGACAGTACTTACTTTCGGAATACAAGGCAAAAATACTGACTGACTTAAAAGAACAAGCTGATTATTTTGAAGTCAGCGTCAAGGCCGGAAAACACAAAAATGTTTTGCCTGAGGAGCTTTCAAATGTTATAATTAATAAGCGCGCCAAAGAAGGCTTATCGCCGGAAGAGCTGATTGATTTTATTGTTTCCTCAAGACAGAAAAGAAATGTTTCAGACGAAGAGATTGATAATCTTATAGTAAAACATTTAAAGGGTAATCCTGAGCTTGCTAAGTCATACAAAGAGGGTAAACCTCAGGCTTTGGGAAAAATAGTTGGGTTAATAAAAGAAGAAACAGGGATTGTTGTTTCACTAGACAGAATAATAAAAAATATCGGTGATTAAAAGGTCTTTTTAATGTCAAATTTTGTTCATCTTCATGTCCATACTGAATACTCTTTACTGGATGGTCTTCCGAAAATAAAAAACCTGGTTAAAATGGCCAAGGAACTGGGAATGCCGGCCGTAGCTTTAACGGATCATGGAGTGATGTACGGTGCCATTGAATTTTATAAAGAATGCAAGGCTCAGGGAATAAAACCGCTTATCGGTATTGAAGCTTACACGGTAAATCATGACCACAAACTCAAAGAGGGAAAGGAAAACAAAGAAAATAACCACTTGATTTTGATTGCCAAGAACCACAAAGGCTACCAGAATTTAATGAAGCTTACCTCGATTGCCCACTTGAAAGGGTTTTATTACCGCCCCCGTTTCGACAAGGAAACTTTAAAAAAATATTCTGAAGGCTTAATTGCCTTATCAGCCTGCCCGGCCGGAGAACTGGGGGATTTGCTGATAAACAGCCGGTATGAAAGGGCAAAAGAAGCAGCGCAGTGGTATGCGGAAACTTTTGAAAAGGACAGCTACTTCTTAGAGATCCAAAGACACCAGTATAAAGATTTTATTGAAAAAAGCACTGACAGAAAAATTAGTGACAGCTTAAGGCAAAACCAAAAAAGAGAAGATGCTTGGGTTGAAGGAATAATTAAGTTAAGCCGCGAACTTGGAATTCCTTTGGTAGCTACTAACGATGTTCACTATTTAAGAAAAACTGACGCTAAAGCCCAGGATGCCCTGGTTTGTATTTCGACCGGTAAAAATGTGGGAGATATTGACAGGCTCCGTTATGTTGATACTCCTACTTTTTATTTTAGAACAGAAGAGGAAATGAGAGAGATTTTTGCCGATGTTCCTGACGCAATTGACAACACAGCCAAGATTCCCGAAATGGTTGAGATTAACATTAAGCTTGGAGAATGGTGTTTTCCGGAGTACAAGCTTCCGGAAGGAAAAACTGCCGCCGGATACTTACGCGACCTTTGCCATGAGAGACGGCACCTTCGCTATCCAGATGCCGATAAGGAAGCAAAAGAAAGAATGGAATACGAACTTGATGTCATTATCAAAAAAGGTTATGCTCCTTACTTTCTGATGATGGCTGATATGGTCAACTGGTGTACTGACAGCGGAATTATTACCAATACCAGGGGCTCTGCCGCCGGCTCACTGGTTACTTACATAATGGGTATTACGACAATTGACCCGTTAAAATATGGCCTTCCTTTTGAAAGGTTTTTAAATCCTTTCCGGCCTAAGCCGCCCGACATTGATCTTGATATTGCCGATGACAAAAGAGAAGAACTTATTGCCCACATTACTCAAAAATATGGCCAGGATAAAGTGGCGCAAATCTGTACTTTCGGAAGAATGCTTGCCAGGGCGGCAGTGAGGGATGTAGGCCGGGTATTGGGCCATCCTTATTCTTTTCCTGACAGGATTGCCAAACTCGTTCCAATGGGTTCTCAGGGCTTTCCGATGACTATAAAACACGCATTGGAGATTACTCCTGAACTACAAAACCTTTACGACTCAGACCAGGAGGCCAAGGAATTGCTTAACCTTGCTCAGGAAATTGAAGGCAATGCCAGACATACTTCTGTTCATGCGGCGGCTATTGTTGTTTCACCAATAGAGATTACTGATTTTGCACCTCTCCAGCTTGAGCCAGGAGGAGAAAAAATAATTACCCAGTATGAGATGCACGCCAGCGAAGATGTCGGCTTGGTTAAGTTTGACATCTTGGGAATAAGAAACCTTTCCATTTTGGGAGAAGCGGTAAGGATTGTTGAAGAGACAAGAGGTGAAAAAGTTGACCTTTCAAAAATTCATATTGACGACAAAAAAACTTTTAGCATGTTGACAAAAGGAAACACTATGGGTGTTTTTCAGTTAGGAGGACCAGGAATGACTAAATGGCTTAAAGAGCTTAAACCAAATAGGCTTGAAGATATTATGGTGATGATCGCACTTTTCAGACCTGGTCCGATGGCAAATATCCCCGAATATATTGCCAGGAAAAATAAGAAAAGCAGTGTTCTTTATATGCACCCGAAAATGGAAAAATTCCTTGATAAATCATACGGCATTTTGGTTTATCAGGAGGATATTCTTTTTACCGCTTTGGAGTTGGCCGGATACAACTGGGAATCGGTAGATAAGCTGAGGAATGCCATTGGCAAGAAAATTCCGACGGAAATGGCCAAACAGCATGAGATTTTTGTTAAAGGGTGTATTAAAAACTCCGGCATGTCAAAAGAAGAAGCGGAGAAAATCTGGGATCTTTTTGTTCCTTTCCAGGGGTATGGTTTTAACAAAGCCCACGCCGCTTCATACGGAATAGTTTCATACCAAACCGCTTTTATGAAAGCAAATTTTCCGGTTGAATACATGACGGCATTGCTTACGGCAGAGGCCACCGACACGGATAAGGTGGTTGAAGCGATTGAGGAATGCAAAAAAATGGAGATTGTGGTTTTGGCTCCTGATATAAACAAATCATTTTCAGGATTTAGTATTGAAGAAAACCAGCAATCTCTAGAAGGTAAGGCAATCCGATTTGGCCTTAATGCCATTAAGAATGTCGGGGGGGCGGCTTTGGACGAAATTTTGACCGCCAGGAAAGACGGAGACTTCAAAAGTTTTTGCGATTTTTATATGAGAGTTAATGGTCAAAAAGTAAACCGCAAAGTACTTGAAAGCCTTATAAAAGCAGGGGCGATGGATAAGTACGGAAAAAGGTCGGCGATGCTTGCTGGGCTGGACAGCCTAAGGCAAAAATGTGACTCTTTAACCAAACAAAGATCTCAAGGTCAAGTGGGGCTTTTTGAAACCGACGAGGACAATTTAAATCCTTCAGTTCCGGATGATAACCTTCCGGGAATTGACGAATTCAAAAAAGAGGAACTCATGCAGTTTGAAAAAGAGCTTTTAGGTTTTTATCTTACCGATAACCCTTTATCCTCTATGTTTTTAGCCTTGGAAACTTCAGTGGGAATAAAAATAAAAGAGTTAATTGATCCTGACGACAGCTTTGTCGGCCAAAAAGTAAGTGTTGGCGGAGTTTTAAGCACGGTTAGGACAGTGATGACTAAAAAGAGCAATTCGGAAATGGCTTTCGGAACTATTGAAGACGGAACCGGAAAAATTGAAATTGTTATTTTCCCTAAAACTTATGCCGCCGACAAATCCATTTGGGAAAAAGACAAGATAGTTGCCATAAGAGGAAAGCTGGAAAAAAGAGACGAGGAA
>Ga0180009_10006160_pt1 | contig 12671 bp, 9 predicted proteins | sample OS_PC_MetaG_FD_123537 | JGI IMG/M metagenome (GOLD analysis project Ga0180009, IMG submission 123537) | Groundwater microbial communities from the Aspo Hard Rock Laboratory (HRL) deep subsurface site, Sweden - OS_PC_MetaG | ecosystem: Environmental > Aquatic > Deep subsurface > Groundwater...
CAACTAAGGCGCGAATTCGCCGACAAGCAATTGGGGATTGCCCTGGCATCGCTGCAAGACGCTCGCAATGAAGCCCGCCGTCAGCAGGCCTATGTTGAGCGGGTTTCTCAGCCCAGCCTTCCGGATGATGCGGTCGAACCAAGAAGGCTTCGCGGCGTTCTGGCCACGCTGATTATCGGACTGGTCGCGTGGGGCATTCTTACCATGCTTCTCGCAGGCGTGCGCGAACACAAGCATTGACGTGATGGCAGGCTCGTTTGCTGAATCCTGGACGATCCAACGCAGAGTGCTCGGCGCTTTGCTGATGCGTGAGGTCTTAACGCGCTATGGTCGGCACAATATCGGGTTTCTGTGGCTGTTCGCTGAGCCGATGATCTTCACACTGGGCGTTACGGCGCTTTGGTCCATTGCCAAGCTTGATCAGTATTCCGCAATTCCAATCGTTGCATTCGCCATCACTGGTTATTCGAGCGTACTCCTGTGGCGCAACATGCCCGCTCGATGCATCTCCGCCATCGAGCCCAATTTGCCGTTATTATACCACCGAAATGTAAAGATCATTGATGTCTTTCTGGCGCGGCTAGTGCTTGAGGTCGCGGGAACAACGATGTCGTTCGTTGGGCTTGTCCTTCTGTTCTGGGGGGTTGAGTGGTTGGGGCCGCCCGAGGACGTCGTTAAGGTAGCTTCGGCGTGGCTCATGCTCGCCTGGTTCGGTGCTGGTTTGGCGCTGTTTCTTGGGGCGCTCTCGTGGTCAAGCGAGTTGGTCGACAAGCTCTGGCATCCCGCTGCCTATATTCTTTTTCCCTTATCTGGCGCGGCATTTCTCGTCGACAGTCTTCCTCCTGCCGCTCAAGAGGCAATCTTGCTTTTCCCCATGGTGCACGGGGTGGAATTTTTGCGCGAAGGATATTTCGGCTCCAGCATCAATGCGCGATATGATCTTGCATACATGGCCGCGTGGAATGCCGGTCTGACCATAGCTGGCTTGCTGAGAGTTCGCGCGATTTCCGGCGAGGTGCGACCGGAATGATACGTCTTGCCCAAGTCAACAAATCCTACGCGACATCATCGGGGCCCGTCAAAGTGCTCGATGGTGTGAATATGGTTCTGCAACGCGGGGAAGCTATCGGCATTGTCGGGCGCAATGGCGCGGGGAAATCGACACTGATACGGATCGTGAGCGGAGCAGAAATGCCCGACAGCGGAGTTGTGGAACGGACCATGAGCGTTTCCTGGCCACTTGCTTTTTCGGGCGGCTTTCAGAGCACGCTGACCGGCCTTGATAATTTGCGTTTTATCTGCCGGGTTTACGGAGTTGATCCGGAAGCCTGGCTGCCATTTGTCGAAGATTTCACCGAACTTGGGGTATATCTGAAAGAGCCCGTGCGGACTTACTCCTCCGGGATGCGCGCAAGGTTGGCCTTCGCAACGTCAATGGTGGTCGATTTTGATTGCTATCTCATCGATGAGATTGTCGCCGTCGGCGACAGTCGTTTTCAGGCCAAGTGCCACGAAGAATTGTTTGTCAAACGTGCTGACAAGGCGCGCATTATTGTGTCGCACGACCCGGGATTTGTGCGCGCCCACTGCGATCGCGCTGCCGTGTTAATTGACGGAAAACTTAAACAATTCTCTTCACTTGATGCTACCTATGATTTCTATACCAAAGAAATGGCGTGAGTGTGCGGCGCATGTCGCCGCCCATGTTCCGCACCGTGCAAGGTGTCTTGCGGCGACTTTGGATGTCGCGCAGGTTTGATTTTGAAGTTTTGCCTGCCCAAAGCTCCAGACAGCTTTTAGTGGATGTCTCGGTGATTATGCAAAATGATGCGCGCACGGGGATACAGCGTGTTGTGCGCGCGTTGCTTGGCCAGCTTTCCAGCATGTCACTGCCAGGGTTTATCGTCCTCCCGGTCTTTGCGACACGCGATCACGGCTATTGCCGCGCCCACCTGGCAAGTGATGGAGCCATAAAGGTGGCAGGAGCAACAGCAAAATCCCGACAGCGGGTGCTGCCTCGCCCCGGCGATATATTCCTGGGACTTGATCTCGCGGCCAATATTGCGCCCCATAACGAATGGGAAATCGAATCATGGCGACGCCAAGGCGTCGCGATCACCTTCATGGTCTATGATCTGCTTCCGCTGAACCGGCCCGACTGGTTCGTACCGAGCACCGTTCGCAACTTCACGCGGTGGATAGGGGTGATCGCTCGTCAGGCGGACCAATGCATATGTATCTCACAATCTGTGGAACAGGCACTGGCAGCCGAACTGTCGAAACGGGGAGTACGCACCCTGCCTGAGATAACGACCATTCCCTTGGGCGTTGATATAGCCGCGAGCTTTCCCACCATTGGTCTGCCTCCAGAGATTACAGCCTTGCGCAGCTGGATGGAGCAGCACCGCGTCACCTTGTCAGTTGGAACTATCGAACCGCGCAAAGGCCATCGCTGTGTTTTAAGGGCAATGACAGAGCTCTGGCGGTCACAGCCGGGAAATAACTTGGCCCTTCTAATCGTTGGCAAACCTGGATGGAAAACGGAGGATTTACAGGAGGAATTGAGGCTCCACCCTGAACATGGCAAGAGGCTGCGCTGGCTTGATTCGGCAAGTGATGAATTGCTGGCAGAAGCATATGCGCAGGCCAGTGGGCTGATCGCTGCCTCTTATGGGGAAGGCTTCGGCCTGCCGCTGGTAGAAGCGCAGGCTCATGGCACTCCGGTTCTCGCACGCGACTTGCCCGTTTTCCGCGAGATCGGGGAAGGCGTATTCCACTATTTTAGTGATGACACACCCGGCTCCCTCGCCAATTCTATTGAAACTTGGCTGGGCAGCGCCGAACGGACAGTATCGCTCGGCGCTGATGACCTTCCACGCTGGAGCGACAGCGCACTTGCACTTGTAAATCGGCTGGGTATCAAATCTGCTCTGATCCGAGACGGCGGACGCAGATGACCTTTGTCAGCTATTCACAAAACTATGAGGATGTACGCCTGTGGCGCGCCTTTTGTGACATTGAGGCTGGACGATATATTGATGTCGGCGGCCAAGACCCAATAAGAGATTCGGTTAGCCTAGCCTTTTATCAGCGCGGATGGCGCGGATTGCACGTGGAGCCAACGCCTGCTTATGCGGCAGCCTTGCGTGATGATCGCCCCGATGAAGTGGTTATCGAAGCGGCTATAGCGACCGCGCCCGGCCCCATCAGATTTTTCGAAATACCAACAACCGGGCTTTCAACCGGCATAACCGATATCGCGCAACGGCACACGGATGCAGGTTGGCTTTGCCGGGAAATTTTGGTTCCGACAGTCACTCTTGCAGGCGTGTTTGAGTCTTTTGGGCCAGAACCAATTCATTGGCTCAAAATTGACGTTGAAGGAATGGAAGCCGATGTCATCGCTAGCTGGGGCGATCATCCCGCTCGCCCGGCTGTGCTGGTCATCGAAGCAACAGCACCAAACACACAAACACCGACCCACACCGCGTGGCACGCGATGGTGCTTGCGCGCGGTTATCATGACGTTGCTTTCGACGGGCTGAGCCGGTTCTTCGTCCACGAAAGCCATGAGCATCTGTGTGATAGAATCGCGGAATGCCCCAATGTCTTTGACGGCTTTCAAGTCTCGGACACTCACTTTTCAGCAGGGCAGGTTTGCGCCGAAAAAGACCAGGCGATTGCCGAAGTTCGTACAGAAATGCTGGCGCGTATCGATGCAATAGAGGCGGCGGACAACGCCGAGAAAACCCGCCTCGCGTCAGAGTGTGAAGAGGCGCAGAACCGCCTTGCCGAGAATAAGGTCGCACTGGGCAAGGCCAAGCAACAGCTGGTCGAAACGTCGGAACAACTTGGTAAAGCCACACATCACACAACCGAAAAAGATGCCGAATTGCGCGAGACCAAGAACTGCTTGGTCGAAACGTCGGCAGAACTGGCGCGCGTGAATTATCGGGCCGCCGAGGCCGAACGTATGCTGGCCGATGCGACCACCGCGCTCGCCGCCTTGCGGCAGGATCACGGAAAAATACTGCGCGAAGTTGGCCGGCTCGAAGGTCAGCTTGTCACCATGGCGCAAGCTCACACCGAACGCTTTGCTGACGCCGCACTCCTTCGCGAGCATATTGAGCGACGGCTTGAACGTGCAGAAGAAGAATTGCACACCGCGCGTTCCGATGCGGCGGCTGATCGGGCCTTGCACAGTGCCGCGCTTAGCAATGCCACGGACGAAATCGCCAAACTGACTGGCGTTCAAGCGATGTTGGCGCAGCAACTCGCAGAAGCAACAGCGCAGCGCGATAGCCTCGCCGAAAACCTCGCATCATCGCAACGCGAAACCGCAGATCAGCACGGCCGCTTGCAGGCTGAGATAGATCGGTTGAACGGCCATATCGCCTGGCGTGAGGAGCAATTGCAGCGTGCCACAGAATTGCTGGTGGCCGCGCCTGATTTTTTTGTTAAATTACCGCGTGTTCGCGCTACACTTGTCCGGTGGCTCGCGCCGCGCGCCGCGCTTGTTTCCTTGGCCGAGCACGCCGCAGCCATCCGGCAATTCCAGCGCGAGGCCGTGGTGCCGACCGCGCCGCTGCCGGACCGGGGAGGCAATTTGTCTCATTCCGGTAACCCGCCGGTTGCAGACGCCGCCTTCAAATACGGGAACTTCGAGATGATCGAAAGCGACGAGCCGATTACATCTGTGCCGCGCCTGTTGGCTCCGCATGATCGCGAGTTCATTCATGCCGCCTACCAATCCGTGCTGGGCCGCGCGCCTGATCACGAGGGCGAGGTGTATTACCTCAACCGCCTGCGCGCAGGGGAGCACAAGCTGGCGATCCTGAGGCAGCTGCGCCGCTCACCGGAAGGGCGCGCGTTTATTCCCGGCGTCGCGGGGCTGGACCGCGCGATCAAGCGGCACCGCTGGGCGACATTGCCGCTTATCGGGTGGGTCATCCGTCTGATTACCGGAGCGGAAGGCGACAGCGCCACCCACCGCCACTTGCGGGTTCTTGCCAATGAAATCGGCCGGATGGAGGACGGACAGGCGGAATTGGCGCGCGCGGTGAGGCAGATTGCGGAGCGCACCGAAGTGATCGCTGAACGCACAACCGCGCCGCCGCCGGAGCCGCCGGTCGCAGCGCCTGCGGATGCGCTCCGCCAGAATCCTGAAAACACCCCTGAACCGATTGATCCTAGCACTGAACTGCCTGCGGCATCACGCCAGATATATCGGCAACTTATGCGCAGCTATGAAAGGCTCTGACACAATGCGTCTTATCATCGATATGCAGGGGGCGCAGTCCAGCGGCAGCCGTCATCGCGGCATCGGGCGATACACTTTGGCGCTGACAAAAGAAATTGTGCGGCAACGGGCAGACCACGAAGTGTTGCTTGTTCTAAATGGTGCTTTTTCCGATACTATTGAGCCGCTCAAGGCTGAATTTTCTGATTTACTTCCAGCCGATGCCATCCATGTTTGGTCACCCGCAGTTCCGTGTTCGGCGGTTGATCCTGCCCATGATCAACGCCGCATAGCCACTGAAATCATTTACGAAGCATTTCTGGCCAGCCTGCGGCCAAGCGCCGTTCTCGTCACTTCGCTGTTTGAGGGACTCATCGATGATGCCGTTACATCGATTGGCCAATTCGAAACGACGATTCCCAAAGCCGTTGTTCTTTATGATCTCATACCGTTAATTTATAAGGACATCTATCTCAGCAATCCGCCTGTGTCGCGGTGGTATCATCGCAAGCTTGATCATCTGCGCCGCGCGGACATGCTCTTGTCGATCTCCGCTTCGTCAGGCCGGGAGGCTGTCGATCATCTTGGGTTTCCGACGGAACAGGTCGTTAATATCAGCACGGCCTGCAATGCAGAATTCAAACCTGTTCGCGTAACCAACGCGCGCCGCAAAACACTGGAAACCACGTATGGTCTGGACAAGCCCTACGTCATGTATACGGGCGGGATTGATCATCGTAAAAACATCGAAGGGTTGATAAGAGCCTTCGGCCTGCTGCCAAAGGCGGTGCGGGATCGCCATCAGCTGGCGATCGTATGCGCCGCACATGAAGCTGACCAACAGCGTCTCGAAGGGATTGCCCGCGATGCAGGCCTTTCCGATAAGCAGCTGGTTATGACCGGCTTTGTGCCGGAAGATGATCTGCTATCGCTTTATAATGCCTGCACCTTGTTCGTGTTTCCATCGTGGCACGAAGGGTTCGGCTTGCCTGCATTAGAGGCAATGGCCTGCGGACGGCCGACGATTGGCGCCAATACATCAAGCCTGCCTGAGGTGATCGGCCTGGACAAGGCGATGTTTGACCCGCGTGACGATCATGCGATTTCCGCGCTTATGAAAAAGGGCCTGGCCGACGATCCGTTTCGCAAGATGCTGACACGTCATGCCACAAAACAAGCTCGCAAGTTTTCGTGGGAACAATCGGCTCAGGCGGCGTGGCAGGCGGTGGAGCAGATGGTCGCGCGCTGCGAACAGTCTGCAACGCGGACGCATGCCCCACAGCCGCCAGCGCGTCGGCCGAAATTGGCCTATTTGTCGCCGTTGCCCGGTGCCCGCAGCGGTATCGCAGATTACAGCGCCGAATTGCTGCCCGAACTTTCACGTCATTACGATATTGATGTGATTGTTTGCCAAGACGAGCCGTCGTCTGATACGTGGGTGTCAGCAAATGCCCCGCTGCGCAATGCCGAATGGTTCAGGCGGAACTACCACGCGTTCGACCGCGTGATGTATCATTTCGGCAATTCACATTTTCATTCACACATGTTCGATTTGCTGCACGACATACCGGGCATTGTTGTTTTGCACGATTTCTTTCTGTCCGGAATCGTCGCGCACCTTGATCTTACCGGAGCACAGCCAGGCCTGTGGGGTAAGACTTTGTTGACCGATCATGGGTGGCGCGCCGTGCAAGAACGGTTTCAAGCAAGTGACTCTGCGAACGTGGTTTGGGCCTATCCCTGCAATGGCGACGTGTTTCGGGATGCGCTGGGGGTTGTCTTCCATTCCCGGCATGGAATTGACCTTGCCAAGACATGGCATGGTGATCCAGCGACCGGGGAATGGTCACATTTGCCCCTGTTGCGCAGGGCAAAGTCATTTCCGCCTGACGACGGAAAGTCCCGGCTTCGGCGGCAGGCGAGGGAAGCGCTGGGCATTGGCGCAAACGATTTCCTTGTCTGCGCCTTTGGCCACTTGGCTCGTACGAAGCTGAATGATCGCCTGCTGGACGCATGGCTCAATTCGGAATTGGCGCGTCAGCCTGATTGCCAGCTTGTGTTTGTTGGCCAGAATGAAGGCGGGCCTTTTGGAGAAAGGATAGCGCGGCGCATAGAGCGGGCCGGGGGACGCATTCGCATCACCGGCTTTGTCGACCAAGCCGATTATGAGCGGTGGTTGTTCGCAGCCGACGCAGCCACACAGTTGCGCACCAAATCACGCGGAGAAACGTCAGCAGCCGTGCTCGATTGCTGGAACGCCGGCTTGGCAACCATAGTCAACGCACACGGCGCGCTGGCAGAATTGCCCGATGACTGCGTGATCAAACTGCCAGATGAGTTCTCTGATGATGAGCTGATTGGCGCATTGGAGCGTCTTCATCGCGACGCGAAGCTGCGGAAAACACTAGGTCAATCTGGCCGAGCGAGATTGCTGGCGCACCATGACCCCCGGAAGTGTGCCGATGCCTACGCTACAGTCATCGAGGCAAGCTATAACAAGGCGCAGGGCAGCTTGCCGAGTTTGCTGGAGCGGTTGCCAGCCTTGGCACCACAACTCGCGCCAGTTGACGCAGTCGCTATCGCCCAATCGATTTCGCGCAATTTCCCCCCAAAACCGCGCCGCCAGCAATGGCTGGTCGATTGTTCGGCTCTTGCGGAAATGGATGCGTCACCGGCCCAAGCGGATCCAAGGGGCGCTTTTGTGCGGCACCTGTTGCTTTCCCCGCCGCCTGGCGTTCATGTTGAGCCGGTTGTCGTCAACAGTGCGTCGACTGGGCTTGTCACGGCTAGAAAATTGGCTTGCTACTTGCTGGATATTGTCGACGATTGGGCAGAGGATGGTGAGGTAGAGGCGTGGAATGGTGATCAGTTGATCCTGCTTGATAAAGCAAGCGATCAAACTGCAGCCATTTTATTAATCAAAGCCAAAATGCAAATACATGGGGTTTTTGCTTTTTGTATAGGTGATGAATTGCTCACTACAAAAAGATCAAATCCCAAACATTTTGAGAATATTATTCAAATGATAAATTAATTCTGCTCGCATAAGATGTGTAAATTATATTATATGTGGGATCGCTATATATGCCTATGACTTTTGATGAAATAGTTCATGCGGAGCGTGGGCGTCTTTTGGAAAAACTTCCCAAAGGTGCTGAAGTTTTTTGTTCGGCAGGTTGTTCCGGCAGTTGGTATTTTGATTGGGTTGAAAAACACTACGGGCCGGTTGCCATTCATTATGGGATCGAGCTTTTTTCTCCAAAGCCTGCAGGCCTTCCGCGGAATGTAGTGTGGTTCCAAAATTCCGTGTCCGACATGAAGGATGTTCCAACTGGCTCGGTTGATATTTTATTTTCTGGTCAAAACATCGAGCATCTTTATTTTAGTGATATCGTGGGCTTTTTTAAGGAAGCCTCTCGTGTCGTTAAGGCTGGGGGGCATATCTGCATCGATTCACCAAATCGCCTTGTAACGCAGGAAGTTGGGTATACGCAGCCGCAGCACGTTCTTGAATTTTCGCAGGACGACGTGGTGCGGCTGTTGGAGGCCGCTGGCTTCAAAATAACCGCGATCGACGGAATTTGGTCCAGCAAGTTTAATGGCCGGACCGTGTCTGACATTACCGAAGTTACCAGCGATCATGCTTCGCGTATTCGCGATGGTGGAAGTGATCCTGAAAATGCCTTCATTTGGTGGGCTGTGGCGCAGAAAGTGTCGGATGACGTTACGAGAGTTGAAGCTGTGGCTGACGCAATTGCCACTTCGCGGTTTCCGTCTTTCGTCCGCAACCGGTTCCGCAAATCCCTTGGTGATATTTATGAAATTGAGGGCACTGAAGCAGTCATCAAGCTCGACAGCGGTGATCGGGGTTTTGTTTTCTATGGACCTTATGTGCCGTTGCGAGCGGGCCGATATGAAGTGTCCTTTACGGTCAAGTTTCTGGCAGAGTCAGGGCCGATTAAAGTCGATGTTGTCTCCCAGTTCGGCGCCGTGACCCACGGCGAAGCCCTTATCGAGGCTGTTTCCGATGGGAGCTGGCATACAGAGAAAATTGTTATCGCTGTTGCGGATTATACAGAAGGCGTTGAAACACGGCTATATTCCGATGGGGCTTCAGCTTTAGTCCGATTTGGAACACAAATATTACGTCAGTAATATCAATAACAACTATTTATCGACCAATGAGGCGGAAATTACGAATGAAAACAGCCATCATCACCGGGATCACCGGGCAGGACGGGGCCTATCTGGCTGAGCTTCTGCTGGGTAAAGGTTATCTGGTCTACGGTGCCTATCGCCGCACCAGTTCTGTCAATTTCTGGCGCACTGACGAATTGGGGGTGACACAGCACCCCAATCTCAAGCTGGTCGAATATGACCTCACCGATCTGTCCTCCTCGATCCGCCTGCTGCAGACCACCGGCGCAACCGAGGTGTATAATCTGGCCGCGCAAAGCTTTGTCGGCGTGTCGTTCGATCAGCCGGTCACCACCGCCGAAATCACCGGCATCGGGCCGCTCAACCTTCTCGAAGCGATCCGCATCGTCAACCCGGCGATCCGTTTCTACCAGGCCAGCACTTCGGAAATGTTCGGCAAGGTGCAGGCCATCCCGCAGATCGAAACCACCCCGTTCTATCCGCGCAGCCCCTATGGCGTGGCCAAGCTGTACGCGCACTGGATCACGGTGAACTACCGCGAAAGCTACGGTATCTTCGGCAGCAGCGGGATCCTGTTCAACCACGAAAGCCCGCTGCGCGGCCGCGAATTCGTCACCCGCAAGATCACCGATAGCGTCGCCAAGATCAGCCTGGGCAAGCTCGATTGCCTGGAACTGGGCAATCTGGACGCAAAACGCGACTGGGGCTTTGCCAAGGAATATGTCGAAGGCATGTGGCGCATGTTGCAGGCCGATCAGCCCGATACCTATGTGCTGGCCACCAATCGCACCGAAACCGTGCGCGATTTTGTCCGGATGGCGTTCAAGGCGGCGGGGATTGCGGTTGAATTCAGCGGCAAGGAAGAAGGCGAAACGGCGATCGATACTGCCACAGGCCGCACCGTCATGCGGATTAATCCGCAGTTTTATCGTCCGGCCGAAGTCGAACTGCTGATCGGTGACCCTGCCAAAGCCAGAAACGATCTGGGCTGGGAGCCAAAGACCAACCTTGAAGAATTGTGCCGGATGATGGTTGAAGCGGATCTGCGCCGCAACGCAGCCGGCTTTTCGTTCTGAGGCGCGTGGTGGCACGGGTTCTTGTAACTGGCGCGGGTGGCTTTACAGGCCGGCATCTCTTGGAGCGGTTGGCGCGCGACGGCCATGAACTGCACGGGGTGGTGCATCACGCGAACGACGAAGCGCCGTCGCTGTTGCACAGGGCTCATGTCGCTGATCTGCGTGACCTGAGCGCCGTTGCCCGCATGGTCGAGGACGTGCAACCGGATAAGGTGGTTCACCTCGCCGCGATTGCCTTTGTCGCGCATGGCGATGCCGCTGAACTTTACAGCAGCAACATCCTTGGCACACGGAACCTGTTGCACGCGCTTGCAAGCGCTTCTCGGCAGCCGCAGGCGGTGTTGGTGGCGAGCAGCGCCAATGTCTATGGCAACCGCCGTGATGGGGTGCTGGATGAAAGCCTTCCTCCAGAGCCGGCCAATGATTACGGCATCACCAAGCTCACCTGTGAAATGCTCGCCCGGCTTTATGCAGATCGCCTGCCGATTATCACGGTGCGCCCGTTTAATTACACTGGGTTAGGTCAAGGCGAGCAATTCATCATCCCTAAAATCATCGCCCATGCCAAGCAGCGCAAGGCGGTCATCGAGCTTGGCAATATTGATGTGGCCCGCGATTTCTCCGATGTGCGCGCGGTTGTCGATAGCTATGCCCGGCTGCTGAACGCGCAAGGTGCGATCGGCGGATTGTTCAATGTCTGCTCGGGTCAAGCGCGCTCGCTCGCTGAAGTCATCGAAATGGTTGAGCGGCTCTCAGGCCATCACATGGAGGTGCAAGTGAACCCCGCGTTCGTTCGGGCGGACGAGGTCAAAAGCCTGTGCGGCAGCCGTGCCCGGCTGGAAAGCGTGATTGGTGCACTTGCCATGCCAACCCTTGAAGAAACGATTGGCTGGATGCTGGATGCCTGACCCGCTGACGGTGGCACTGTCAGTCGATGCATTGGGGCCGCGGCTGACAGGGATTGGCCGATATTGCCTGGAACTTGCCGAGCGACTTCCGGTCAGGATAGGCGCGTCAAATATCAGCTATTTCAGGGGCGACCACTGGTTAGATGACCCTCAAGCGCTGCTACAGGAAGGTTGGCGCCCAGTGCGGCGGGCAGTTTGGCGCCGCCAGTATGAGAATTGGCAGCGCCGCCGCAAGCTGCAAGGCACCATCGTGCATAGCCCCAATTATTTTCTCCCCGAATGGGCCGAGCGCAGCGTAGCGACCATCCACGATCTTTCGGTATTTCTCTTTCCTGAAACGCACCCCGCCGAACGGGTGAGGGCGTTCGAGCAAGAGTTTGAGAGAACTCTCGCCAGGGCCACAAAGCTGATTACCGACACCGAGACTGTGCGGCAGGAACTGATCACTATGTTTGGCGTGCATCCCGACAGAGTTCTGGCGGTGCCGCTGGCCGCATCGACAGCAGGGCTGAAGCCCGATCCCGCGCCCTTGCAGGCTCTAGGCCTTCGCCCTGATGGCTACATCCTTTGTGTGAGCACATTCGAGCCGCGCAAGCGGATCGCAGAACTGGTTCGGGCATACGCAGCGCTAGCGCCATCCGTGCGCGCACGTTTCCCACTCGTACTTGCCGGTGCAAGCGGATGGAGAAACGATAGCCTGATGACTGAAATAGAAGCTGCCGCCAAAGACGGGACAGTCCGGCTGCTTGGCTTCGTCGACGAGTCAACCCTTGGCGCGCTTTATGCCGGTGCCGCGCTGTTTGTATATCCATCGCGCTACGAAGGTTTCGGGCTTCCCGTATTGGAGGCAATGGCACAAGGCGCGCCATGCCTGATCGGAGACACAGCGTGCCTTTCGGAAGTAGCGAAGGGTGCCGCGCGAATAGTGCAGCCTGATGACCTAAATGCCTTTGCCGATGGGTTATTGGATGCACTTGAAGATGCAAGCTGGCGTCGCGACGCCGCTGCCGCCGGACGAGCGGTTGCCGACACATACTCGTGGGACAAGTGTATCTCAGAGACCATCAAGGTTTATCGCTCTGCTGCGCGTTAAAGCGACTTTCGGCTTATTTACGGCGCGCCAAATGGATTGGAACGTTCGATAAAGGTCAGATTCAGAGCGCTTTCCGGCCATTCTGGGTCACCCTGATTGCGACAGGAGAGCCGCTGGACAGGAGTGGCGCGCAGCGCGGGCCTGTCGGCCCCCGGGCAAGAGCCGCGACGAAGCCAGCGGCTCTCCTGTCCCAACCC
>Ga0180009_10006161_pt1 | contig 12671 bp, 10 predicted proteins | sample OS_PC_MetaG_FD_123537 | JGI IMG/M metagenome (GOLD analysis project Ga0180009, IMG submission 123537) | Groundwater microbial communities from the Aspo Hard Rock Laboratory (HRL) deep subsurface site, Sweden - OS_PC_MetaG | ecosystem: Environmental > Aquatic > Deep subsurface > Groundwater...
CCAAGACAAATTGCGCAAAGCCCACGCGCCCGCTAAGGCCCGCCGCACCATGAGCGACGACACCACCCAGCGCGGCCAAACCACAAAGGATTACCGGGACACGGTCTTCCTGCCGAAGACTGATTTCCCGATGAAAGCCGGACTCCCCGCCAAGGAGCCGGGCATTGCCGCGCGCTGGGAGCAGATCGGGCTGTATCGGGCGCTGCGCGATGCGCGGCGGGGGCGTGAGAAGTTCATCCTCCACGATGGCCCGCCCTATGCCAATGGCGACATGCATATCGGCCATGCACTGAACCATATTCTGAAAGACATGGTCTGCCGCACCCAGAACCTCTTGGGCCGCGATGCGCCTTATGTTCCCGGCTGGGACTGCCACGGCCTGCCTATCGAATGGAAGGTCGAGGAAGCCTACCGCAAGGCCAAGAAGAACAAGGACGAGGTTCCGCCAAAGGAATTCCGCGCCGAATGCCGCGCCTATGCGCAGCAATGGGTGGATGTGCAGCGCGAACAGCTCAAGCGGCTCGGCATCATGGGCGATTGGGACCATCCCTATCTCACCATGGATTTCCAGGCCGAAGCGACGATTGTCGCCGAGCTGATGAAGTTTGCCGAGGCCGGGAACGTCTATCGCGGGGCCAAGCCGGTGATGTGGTCGCCTGTTGAAAAGACCGCGCTGGCCGAGGCGGAAGTCGAATACGAGGACATCACCTCCACCCAGATCGACGTGGCGTTCGAGATTGTCGAGTCGCAGATCCCCGAGCTGGTCGGCGCGCACGCGGTGATCTGGACGACAACGCCTTGGACGATCCCGGTCAATCAGGCTTTGGCCTATGGGTCGGAGGTTGAGTATTGGTTGGTGTCGATCAATGGCCAAGGGCCATATCTCATCGCCGAACAGCTCGTTGCGGAGTTTTCGAGAAGATTAGGAGCGGACACGGTTCTCGGTGACGTTAAGTGGCGCGGCAAAGGCTCCGACCTCGCCGGAACACTCGCCCGCCACCCGATGTGGCGGCTGGATCCTCCCCGGTACGGGGAGGGGGACCATGCGCAGCATGGTGGAGGGGACTCGCCCCAAAGCGCAGCCCCCGGCAGCGAATCCCCTCCGTCAGCTGCTGCCGCAGCTGCCACCTCCCCGGTGCGGGGAGGATTTTATTCGACACTCCGCCCCTTCCTCCCCGGCGATTTCGTCACCACCGACTCTGGCACCGGCCTCGTCCACATGGCGCCTGATCATGGCGAGGACGACTTCGACCTGTGCAAGGCGAACGGCATCAACCCCGTCTTCGCGGTGATGGACGATGGGCGTTATCGCGATGACTGGCCGTGGCTCGGCGGACACGACGAGCGGCGCATGAGCGTCATCAACCCCAAGTTCAACGCGCCTGACGGCCCGATTTGCACCGACCTGCGCGAAGCGGGCGCACTGCTCGCGGCCAGCGCGGACTACGCGCACTCCTATCCGCACTCGTGGCGTTCCAAGGCCAAGGTGATCTTCCGCTGCACCCCGCAGTGGTTCGTGCCGATGGACCGCGTGATGGATTGGATCGAGCCAAAGACCCGCGCGGAAAAGGGCTGGGAGAACGAAGGCGGCGCGATCGACCCTTCCGAGGAAACCCTGTGCGCCTCGCCCACACTGCGTGAACGCGCAATGGAGGAAATCGCCCGCGTCACCTTCATCCCGGAAAAGGGCCGCAACCGCATCGGCGCGATGGTTGAAGGGCGGCCCGACTGGGTGCTCTCGCGCCAACGCGCGTGGGGCGTGCCGATCACGCTGTTCGTGCGGCCCGATGGCACCTATTTGGCCGACCCAGAGGTAAATCACCGCATCGTCGCCGCCGTCATGCGGGAAGGTGTCGATGCGTGGGAGGAAGCGCGCAAGGCGGAATATCTCGGCAGCGCGCACAACCCCGACGATTACGAGATGGTCACCGACATTCTCGACGTGTGGTTCGATAGCGGCTGCACCCATGCCTTCGTGCTCGAATCCGGGCGCTGGCCTGATCTGACATGGCCCGCCAACCTCTACCTCGAAGGCTCCGACCAACATCGCGGCTGGTTCCAGTCATCATTGCTGCAATCCTGCGCCACGCGCGGCCGCGCGCCTTACGATCAGGTGCTGACCCACGGCTTCACGATGGATGCCAAGGGCCGCAAAATGTCCAAGAGCGAAGGCAACACCATCAACCCGATCACGGTGATGGAACAGACCGGCGCGGACATCATCCGCCTCTGGGCGCTTTCGGTCGATTTCACCGAAGATCACCGCATCGGCGATGAAATCCTCAAGGGCGTGGGCGATCAATATCGCAAGCTGCGCAACACCTTCCGCTACCTGCTCGGCGCGCTCGATGGATTCGTGGGCGATATGAGCGACGGCGGGGCGTTGCCGGAGCTGGAAGTCTATATCCTCGCGCTGCTGGCTGACCTCGATGGCAAGCTGAAAGCGGCGGCGGAAAGCTACGACTTCAATCTCTACACCCGCTTGCTGGTCGATTTCTGCAACGAGGATTTGAGCGCGTTCTACTTCGATATCCGCAAGGACTGCCTCTATTGCGACGGGCCGGACAGCACCACGCGCAACGCCTATCGCACCGTGCTTGATTTGTTGTTCCACGCGCTGGTGCGCTATGCCGCGCCGGTGCTGGTGTTCACCGCCGAGGAAGTGTGGATGACGCGCTACCCGCAGGACGGCGAGGCGGACGAGGATGGCCAGCGCGGTTCTGTCCACCTGCTCGAATGGCCGAGTGTTCCGGGCGTGGTGGTCGACACCGCCAAGTGGGACGCGCTGCGAGCCTTGCGCGATGCCGTGAACGAAGCGATCGAGCCGCTGCGGCGCGACAAGACCATCCGATCGAGCCTCGAAGCCGAAGTGGTGGTGCCTGCTGGCGCGGTGCCCGAAGGCGTGTCTGACGAACAGCTCGCCGAATTGTTCATCACCGCGACAGTCTCACGCGGGCAGGGGGACGGCGTGATCGTGACCAAAACAACCCACCACAAATGCGGCCGCTGCTGGCGGCTGCTTCCTGACGTTGCCGAAGAGGCGCTGCTGTGCAGCCGCTGCGATGCCGTGGTCGCAACATTGGACGGTGCCGCATGAGCGCGCTGTTCACCCGCAACCGTGTGATCGGGCTGGCGCTGGCCGCCTTCATCGCGGTGATCGATCAGGCGGTGAAATGGTATGTAATCGGCCCGCTCGCGCTGCGTCAGGTCGGCAACATCGATCTGCTGCCGTTCTTCGATCTCACCTATACCGAAAACCGCGGTATCTCGCTGGGCCTGCTGCAGGCGACCAGTATGGAAATGCGCTGGCTTCTGGTGCTGCTGACCGGGGTGATCGCGGTGGTGGTGCTGGTGTGGATGATGCGCGAAAAGGTGCTCGGCGATATTATCGCGCTGGCCATGATCCTTGGCGGGGCGGTGGGCAATATCCGCGATCGCTATGATCTCGGCTATGTCATCGACTATGCCGATTTTCACATCGGGGATTTCCGCCCCTTCCTGATCTTCAACATCGCCGACGCCGCTATCACCATCGGCGTTGTCATTATCCTTGCCCGCAGCCTGCTGGTGCGCGACAAGGAAGAAACCGAACCAAGCGCGTCGCCATTGGCAAATGCCGATGGCGCGCAGAATGACGAGCCTCGTGGAGAGCCCAAAGATGCGTAAGTTTGCACCCGTAATTCTGCTGGTTGGGGCTTCGGCCATGCTGGCTGCCTGTGGCGGCGGCGGCGGCAACGGGGTGTTCAACCGTGAACGGCCCGATGAATTCGCTGTGCAGCGGCAGGCCCCGTTGGTGGTGCCGCCTGATTTCACCCTCATCCCGCCCGTTCCCGTCGCCCTGCGCCCAAGTGAAGGCGCAGCATCAGAGCAAGCGCTCGAAGCACTGTTCGGCGGCCCTGCTCCGCGCAGCGGGATCGAAACCAGCGCGCTTGATCGTGCCGGCAGCGCCGCGCCGAGCATCCGCAGCCAGGTCGGCGATACCGCCACCAACACTGTCGCCAAGGGCCGCGTGACGCGCGACATCATCGCCGCCCCCGAAGGCGACGGGGCATCGGCGCGCACGGTAATACCTTCCTGATTGTTCCGCACGCCGTCCGACGTGCGAAATCCTCGCTCATGCGACCTGACGGTCGCGTCGCTGCGGGCGCGCGGTCGCGCTTGCAGTCGCTATGCGACCGTTTTGGTTTCGTGGGGCGGCCCGTTGGGGGCTATTCTTGGTTAGTGCTGTTCTCGCGGCTCACCAGCAGCTTGTCGATCCGGCGGCCGTCCATGTCGACCACTTCGAACCGCCAGCCCTGATCGGTGAAAAACTCGCCCTCGGCGGGGAGTTTTTTCATCACCGACAAGGCATAGCCTGCCGCCGTGCCGAATTCGCGATCCTCCGCGTAATCCAGCCCCAACCGGTCAGCCAGCGCGTCTGCCGACAGCGAGCCTGATACCAGTAACGAACCATCCTCGCGCTCGACCACCGAAGGCAGGTCGCCATCATCGCTGTCGCTGGCGAAATTGCCGACAATTGCGGTCAGCAGGTCGACCGGGGTCACGATCCCTTCGAAATGGCCATATTCGTCGGTCACTGCCGCCATCGCCACTTCGGCTGATTGCAGCACCCGCAGCGCATCCATCGCATCAAGCTGATCGGGCACCACTTCAATCCTGCGCATCATCGCCCGGATCGACACTGGGCTGCCCGCGACCATCGCGCCGAGCACTTCGCGCACCTTGACCACGCCGAGAACCGTATCGGGTGAGCCTTTGGCCACCAGCAGCAGCGAGTGCGAGCTTTCCTCGATCGTCTCGCGGATTTCCTCCGCCTCGGCGTCGGCCTCAATCCAGTCGACTTCGGTGCGCGGGGTCATCATTTCGCGCACGGGGCGTTCGGCCAGCCGCACCACGCCGGTCAGGATCTGGCGCTGTTCATCCTCGATCACGCCAGACCGGGTCGCCTCGGCAAAAATCATCTGCAACTCTTCCGCCGTAACCGAAGCTTCGCCTTTTGCGCGGATACCGAACAGCCGGATGATCGCCGCCGAGCTTGAATCGAGCAGCCACACCAGCGGGGCGGCAAAGCGCGAAAGCAACGCCATCGGCCGCGCCATGATCAGCGACAACGGCACCGCATTGCGCAACGCCAGCTGCTTGGGCACCAGCTCGCCCACCACCACGCTGAGATAGGTGGTCAGCGCGATCACCACCGCAAAACCGGCTTCGTCGGTGAATTGCGGCAGCACACCCAGCGCGCCCAGCCGTTCGCCCATCGGTCCGCCCAGGCTTGCCCCCGAATAGGCCCCGGCGATGATACCAATCAAAGTTATGCCGATCTGGACAGTCGAAAGAAACTTGCCGGGATCAGCGGCCAGATTGATGGCAGTTCGCGCGCTGGTTGATCCGGCCTCGGCACGGGCTTCGAGCGCGCTGGTCTTGGCCGAGACAATCGCAAGTTCGGACATAGCAAACACGCCGTTGAGCACGACGAGCCCGAGAATGATCAACAGGTCGGCAAAGGGAAAGGGTGTCACGCCTGATGCGCTAGCACAAACTGGCGCGGTTGCCAGCAGGGCAATCGCGCGAACGAAATCGACCATCTGGCTGGCCCGACGCCATCATTGTTCAAGTCAGGTCAAGGCTGACCCGCGCAATGGCGGCTACGACACGGCTTGCCGCAACCTTGCCGCCGCGCGGGCGACATGGCATTGTCGGCATTCGTTACTGGGAGGACAAGTCATGACATTTTCACGCATTTTACTATCAGGCACCGCCGCTCTGGCGCTGATTGGCACCAGCGCCTGCGTTACTGATCCCAACACCGGCGAAAAGAAGGTTTCGCGCACAGCCATCGGCGCTGGGCTGGGCGGCACGCTCGGTTATCTGCTTGGCGGCGTGGTTGGCGGCGATACCGCACGCATTATCGGCGCAGGGATCGGCGGTTCTGCCGGCGCAGTGATTGGCAAGCAGTATGACGATCAGATCAAGGAGCTGAAGGAGCAAACTGCTGGCACCGGCGTCGATGTCGAAGAAGTCGGCAATCAGGACGCCATCCTTGTCCGCTTGCCCGACGGCGTGACCTTCGCCACGGGATCAGCCGCGATCAACCCGGGCTTTCTCGATACGCTCAACAATGTCGCGGAAAGCCTGATCACCTATCCCAACAGCCTGATCGACGTGTACGGCTTCACCGACACCACCGGCTCGGATGCGCTGAACCAGCGCCTGTCCGAACAGCGTGCGCAAGCGGTCGCCGATTACCTCGCCGCGCGCGGCGTAGCCCGGGCGCGTATCGCGACGCAGGGATATGGCGAGCAATATGATTATCTGCGCGTCAAAACCGGCGACAACATCAACGAACCGCTGAACCGCCGGGTGGAAATCAAGATCACCCCGATCAGCCAGGATGACGTGGCTGCCGCGCGTTCTCAATAATGGGTTGGGGCACGAGCGCGGCCGCGCTCGTGCCTCCTCATTTCCCCCTCGGCCACCGGTTGGGATTGGGGGCTTTAACCCCTATCGCAGCGCCTTGGCCCGCTCAGCCAGCCGCTCCACTGCTGCGGCGTGGATCGCGGGCGAGCACACCAACACCCCGAAATCGCGCGGATCGTGCTTGTTGTAATCAAGCGGGCGTCCGAACGCGTCGCTCACCTGAGCGCCCGCCTCGCGCGCGATCAGGGTCGCAGCGGCGATGTCCCATTCGAACCCCCAGCGCAATGTCGCGACCAGATCGGCGCGGTTATCAGCCACCATCGCAATCCGGAGCGCAATCGAATTGGGCTGTTCGACCGCCACCAGATCAACGTCTTCTTTCGGCAAGCTGACCGTTGGCACCCGCGCTCCAGCAAATTGCGTGCGGGTGCTGGCGCGGATCGGCACGTCATTCAACGTCGCGCCTTGCCCGGCCACCGCAACCCATTCCTCGTCCCGCGCCGGGGCCGCCAACATCCCGATCAACGGGCGGCCCGCGCTCACCAGCGCCACCGACACCGTCCAACCGCTGCGCCCGGCGACAAAATCGCGGGTACCGTCAATCGGATCGACCAGCCAGATCAGCCCGCTATCGGTGCGCGCCTTGTCGTCGGCGGTTTCCTCGGATAGCCACGCCGCTGAAGGCAGCAGCCGCAGCAATTCGCGCTTGAGAAAGCGGTCAACCGCCAGATCGGCGTCGCTCACTGGATTGCCGGGGGTCTTGTCCCAGCTCGCCAATGCGTGGCCCGCCCCCGGCCAGCGCGAATGGGCAATCCGGCCCGCCTCGCGGACGATTGCAAGAAGGCGATCACGGTCTATCATTTTTGGCAATCATGCTAGTGGCGCTGTTGCGCTTGCACAGAGCACTTTTCAAGAGGGCCGATCCGTGCTTAGGCCCCGCGCAACATCACCTCTCCCCCGGATAAGCATTAAAGGGATCGATACGCCATGAATGTCCACGAATATCAGGCCAAGGAACTGCTCAAGGAACACGGGATCGCGGTTCCGGCTGGCCATGCCGCACTCAGCGTCGCCGAAGCCGTCGAAGCCGCGAAGCAGCTGCCGGGGCCGCTGTATGTGGTCAAGGCGCAGATCCACGCGGGCGGGCGCGGCAAGGGCAAGTTCAAGGAATTGGGCGCGGACGCCAAGGGCGGCGTGCGGCTCGCCAAGAGCCTCGATGAGGTTGAGGCCCACGCCAAGGAAATGCTCGGCAATACGCTGGTGACGATCCAGACCGGCGATGCGGGCAAGCAGGTCAATCGCCTCTACGTCACCGATGGGGTGGACATCGCCAAGGAATATTACCTGTCGCTGCTGGTTGACCGCGCCACGGGCCGCGTCGCCTTTGTGGTTTCAACCGAAGGCGGAATGGATATCGAAGCGGTCGCGCATGACACGCCCGAACTGATCACCACCTTCACCGTCGACCCGGCGCAGGGCTTCCTGCCGCACCACGGGCGCGCGGTGGCCTTCGCGCTCAAACTGACCGGCGATCTTAACAAGCAGGCGCAGCGCCTTGCGAAACAGCTCTATGATGCCTTTATGGCGACCGATTGCGCGATGCTGGAAATCAATCCGCTGGTCGAAAGCGAAGATGGCAATCTGCTGGTGCTCGACGCCAAGATGAGCTTCGATTCGAACGCGCTTTACCGCCACCCCGCAATCGAAGCCCTGCGCGACGAGACCGAGGAAGACCCGGCCGAAGTCGAAGCATCGCAATATGACCTCGCCTACATCAAACTTGATGGCAACATCGGCTGCATGGTCAACGGCGCGGGCCTCGCGATGGCGACGATGGACATCATCAAGCTGAACGGCGCTTTCCCGGCCAACTTCCTCGACGTGGGCGGCGGCGCCACCACCGAAAAGGTGACGGCGGCGTTCAAGATCATCCTGAAAGACCCGGCGGTCGAGGGCATTCTGGTCAACATCTTCGGCGGGATCATGAAATGCGACGTGATTGCCAACGGCATCGTGCAGGCGGCCAAGGACGTGAACCTGCAAGTGCCGCTGGTGGTGCGCCTGGAAGGCACCAACGTCGATGAAGGCAAGGCGATCCTCAACAACTCGGGCCTCGCCATCGTCAGCGCGGATGATCTGGGCGATGCCGCGCGCAAAATCGTCGCCGAAGTGAAGAAGGCGGCCTGATTCAAGCGCCCGCCCAACTTGACGTTTACGTAAACGCAAGTTAGGCGGGCGGCCAATGCGTAACCAGTGATTCTTTGAGAGGAAGGAACGCCCCATGAAGATCCTCGTCCCCGTCAAGCGGGTGATCGATTACAACGTCAAACCGCGGGTCAAGGCCGATGGCACGGGCGTTGATCTTGCCAACGTCAAGATGAGCATGAACCCGTTCGACGAAATCGCGATCGAGGAAGCCATCCGCCTCAAGGAAAAGGGCGCGGCCACCGAAATCGTCGCCGTGTCCGTCGGCCCGGCCAAGGCGCAGGAAACGCTGCGCACCGCGCTCGCCATGGGCGCAGACCGCGCGATCCTGGTGGAAAGCGACGAAGAGGTTGAACCGCTGGCCATTGCCAAGATCCTCAAGGCCATCGCCGATGAAGAAGCTCCCGGCCTCATCATCCTTGGCAAGCAGTCGATTTCGGACGATTCGAACCAGACCGGCCAGATGCTCGCAGCCCTGATGGGCCGCCCGCAGGGCACTTTTGCCAACACCGTCGAGGTGGACGGCGACAGCGTCACCGTTAAACGCGAAGTCGATGGCGGCTTGCAGACGGTCAAGCTGGCGCTCCCCGCGATCGTCACCACCGATTTGCGGTTGAACGAGCCGCGCTATGCCTCGCTGCCCAACATCATGAAGGCCAAGCAAAAGCCGCTCGCGCACAAGACCGCTGCCGATTACGGCGTCGATCTGACCCCGCGTCTCAAGACGCTCAAGGTCGCTGAACCGCCGGTGCGTCAGGCGGGCGAAAAGGTCGCAGACGTTGCCGCGCTGGTTGAGAAGATCAAGGCGCTCGGCATCGCGTGATCCCATCCTCCGTTCGCCCTGAGCATGTCGAAGGGCCGCCTTTGTTGAGGCAAGCGTAACGGAGACAAGAAGGACAGGGCTTCGATCCTTCGACACGCTCAGGATCAGCCCGAACGGAATTTGAGAGGTAAGTTCAATGAAGACTCTGGTTCTCGTCGAACATGACAACACCAAGCTGCACGACGCGACCCTCGCGGTCGTCACCGCTGCATCGAAGCTGGGCGAAGTGCACCTGCTGATCGCAGGCCACAATTGCGGCGGCGTGGCAGAGGCTGCCGCGAAGATCGCTGGCGTGGCCAAGGTGCACGTCGCGGATGATGCGGCCTATGCCAACGGGCTGGCCGAAAACGTCGCCCCGCTCGCCGCGGCGCTGATGGAACATCACGACGCCTTCCTCGCGCCTGCCACCACCAGCGGCAAGAACATCGCCCCGCGCGTTGCCGCGCATCTCGATGTGATGCAGGTTTCGGAAATCCTCTCGGTCGAGGGGCCGAAGACCTTCACCCGCCCGATTTACGCGGGCAACGCCATCGCGACGGTCGAATCGACCGATGCCAAGCTGGTGATCACCGTGCGCGGCACCGCGTTTGAAAAGGCCGCGACCGAGGGTGGATCGGCCGCCATCGAAGCCGTCAGCGGTGCAGGCGATGCGGGCATTTCCAGCTTCGTCAGCGCGGAAATCGCCAAGAGCGAGCGTCCGGAACTGACCAGCGCCAAGATCATCGTATCGGGCGGGCGGGCATTGAAGGACGCAGAAACCTTCGAAGCCGTGATCACGCCGCTGGCCGACAAGCTCGGCGCAGCCATCGGCGCAAGCCGCGCGGCGGTGGATGCGGGCTATGTGCCGAACGATTATCAGGTCGGCCAGACCGGCAAGATCGTCGCCCCCGAAGTATACTTCGCGATCGGCATTTCGGGCGCGATCCAGCATCTTGCGGGCATGAAGGATTCCAAGGTCATCATCGCCATCAACAAGGACGAGGATGCGCCGATCTTCCAGGTGGCGGATATCGGGCTGGTGGCAGATTTGTATGCCGCTGTGCCGGAGCTGACCGGGGCGCTTTCAGGCTAGCATTCGAGAGAGGAGCAGGGCCCAGTCTAAAGGCTGGGCCCTCACGGATGAACATCACCTGCCAGCTATCGTCAGTTAGCTTAGTCGCTTCTTCATGTAGTTGGTTCCGACGCTAACTAGCACGCCGCCCGTAAGCATATTCTGCAACACTGACAGCTGTTCTGGGGCGAGGAAATGCCACGGCGTCACGATATGCCAGAACCAAAAGCCACCTGCCAAAAGCAAGGCGAGCGCCGTGACATAAAGTGCGGCTATCCCGACATGGTCGAAGTGTTGTTTAAAGCGCTCGTTGCGGTCGTGATCGGATTCGTCAGCCTCTCTGCGAAGGTCCCGGACTGCCAATCCTCGACTTAGCGATAGCGCCTCTTGCTGCCCCTGATCTGGAGATTCAGTATCACCCTCCCTGATGTCGGGGACTATCGGCACTTCCTCTCCAGCTGAAACGCTCAAGCGGCCTCTTGAGCGCGCTTTGCGAGCATCGCGTAGTGATCTTCAATCAAATCGTTGGGTATCTCTAGGCCAAATGATCCGGGACGGTATACCTTTGCCCAAGGGCTATCTGGCTTGTGAGTTAGACGTGACAACGCCGGACCCGATCTCTTCCCGTAAATCTTGTACACTTGGTCAATGATGTGGGTTTCATCCTCCGCCAAGTCATCCGGCAACCCCTGAATTGCTTCAGAAACTGGCTGGCTCTTGTAGCGACGGATAGCATTGTAGAGTTTCGGGATCACCGGACCATATTGCCACGCTTCAACTTCCTCTTTGATCAGAGGACGGCCGACCAACCCCAGCATCCAGCCATGGGCCATGTAAACCAGCTTTAGAATTTGCATGGGCGTAAGGGCATCACCCTTCGCGTTAGCGAGAGTGATAAAGCGGTTCGCCACTGTTCGACTGTCGCGCATTACCTGTCTCCGTTCCTTATATGGTCTTCCCAGCGTCAAGATGCAACCGCGAGTGCATCGATGGTGGCAATCAACGTATCTAGGTTTCTAATGAATGCCCCCCTCACATCACCCCCGCCAGAAAATGCAGCGTCATCCCCACCAGCCCGCCGACCAGCGTGCCGTTGATGCGGATGAACTGGAGGTCTCGGCCCACTGCACTTTCGATCCGGTCGGTGATCGTGGTCGCGTCCCAGCGCTTGACCGTCTCTGACACCAGCGTGACGATCTGCCCGCCGTAACGCGTGGCGACGCCGACCATCGTGCGCCGCGCAAAGCGGTTGATCTGGTGTTGCAGCCGCGCGTCCGCTTGCAGCGCCTCGCCCAATTCTCCGAGCATCACGCGCATCTCCTCGCCCATCCCGCTTTCCGGATCGCGCGCGCGGGTGATCAGCGATCGGCGGATGCGCTCCCACACCCCCGTCCACCACACCGCCACCGCCGGGTTGGCGATCAGATCGCGCTTCATCTCCTCCACCTTGGCGCGGGTTTCGGGATCGTGCTGCAAATCCTGCCCGAGCTTTTGCAGCCCCTCCTCGATCTTGGCGCGCAGCGGATGGTGCGGATCGATCAGCACCTCGGCGAGCAATTTATACAACCCGTCGAGCACGCTGGAGGAGATCGTCTTGTCCAGCCCGGTCCAGCGCAGCACGCCTGCCACGCGCTGATGGATGATCTCGCGCAGCGTATCCTCGTTATCCTCGATGGTCAGGCCCGCCCAGCGCACAAACCCGTCAATCAGCGGTTGATGCCGCCGGTCCGCCATCGTCGTTTCGATCATCCGCCCGGCGAGCGGGGCGATATCGAGCTTGGCCAATTGCCCCGCCAGCCCGCTGCGCACCTGATTGCCGAGCCGGTCGGGATCGAGCGATTCGAGCACCTCGGCCAGCAATTCCGCCGCGCCGCTGGTAATGCGTGACCGTTCGTCAATGCTGCCATCCGCGCCGCGTGTCGGCGAAGCGGCGAGAAATTCGCCCGCTGCCTTGGCGATGTTCATCCCCGCCATCCGCCGCGCGACCACCGACGGGGTCAGGAAGTTTTCGCGCAGGAATTGCGCCATCGTGTCGGCAATGCGGTCTTTGTTGTCAGGGATGATCGCGGTGTGCGGGATCGGCAGGCCCAGCGGATGGCGGAACAGGGCGGTCACCGCGAACCAATCAGCCAGGCCGCCAACCATCGCAGCTTCGGCGAAGGCGTTGACATAGCC
>Ga0180009_10006162_pt1 | contig 12671 bp, 10 predicted proteins | sample OS_PC_MetaG_FD_123537 | JGI IMG/M metagenome (GOLD analysis project Ga0180009, IMG submission 123537) | Groundwater microbial communities from the Aspo Hard Rock Laboratory (HRL) deep subsurface site, Sweden - OS_PC_MetaG | ecosystem: Environmental > Aquatic > Deep subsurface > Groundwater...
AATTTCAGCCCTTGAAACGCTTCAGTTTTCAGCCACATCGGTCATTCAAAACATCGGAAAGTGTCTCACCCTGGACAGCAAGGTTGCAGGGGATCTGGTGTATGTTCTGGGGGTTACCCGCGACGAACTGGGCGCTTCCGAATACTACGAGCATTTCGGTTATACGGGATTGAATGTTCCCAAGGTAATTCCAGAAGAATTTTCCAAACTCTATACTGCGCTGGGGCAAGCCGTTCAGGACGATCTGATGGCCTCCGTGCACGGGATTTATCGGGGAGGATTGGGCGTTCATCTGGCCATGGTGGCAATGGGCGGAAACCTGGGAATGGCCATAGATCTCAATACGGTTCCCATGGCGGATATCGAGCGGAACGACACCTTGCTGTTTTCAGAGTCGGCCGGACGCTTTATCGTTACCATCGATCCTGAATGCAAGGACCGATTTGAAGCGGTTTTTCCTGGACTGCCCTGCGCCTGTATCGGCCGTGTGACCGAAACCGCCGATTTGACGGTTCAAGGGTTAAATGGCGAGTCGATTCTCTCTCTGCCGGTGTCGGAACTAAAAGCGGCCTGGAAGCGTCCTTTTGGAGATTTGATATGAACGAAGGCGAAGTCAACGTATTGGTCTTGGCAGGCTACGGGTTGAATTGCGACTACGAAACGGAATATGCGTTTAAGCTGGCCGGAGCCGAAGCCAGTCGGGTTCATATCAATTCGTTAATCGACGGATCCGTGGGTTTGGATGATTTCCAGATCATGGTATTCATCGGTGGATTCGGCTGGGGTGACGATCACGGGGCAGGGGTCATACAAGCCATCCGAATGAGAACGAATCTGGGAGATCAGCTTCTGAGGTTTGCAGAGCGGGGGAATCTGATTTTAGGAATCTGCAACGGATTTCAAGCGCTCGTCAATTTAGGGTTGCTGCCCGGATTTGATCAGGACTACCGGACCCGGTCCGTTGCATTGACCTATAACGACTGCGGCAATTTCAGAAACGACTGGGTGACGTTAAAAATCAATAATGATTCTCCTTGCGTTTTTACCAAAGGCATAGACACCATAGACCTGCCTGTGCGGCACGGAGAAGGTAAATTTTATTCCGACCCGCACACCATCGAACGGCTTTTCAGTACCGACCAAGTCGCGGTGCAGTATGCATTGCCGGACGGAAACCCTGCCCAACAGCAATTCCCCTATAATCCCAACGGATCGGTTCAGGATATTGCCGGTATCTGTGATCCCACCGGTAGGATTTTCGGGCTTATGCCGCATCCGGAAGCATTTAACCATCCCACCAATCATCCGGATTGGACCCGGAAAAAAGAGCGACTGAAACGGGAGGGTGCGGGCTTCGGTACCGGTCCGACTCTCGGAATCCGAATGCTTCAAAACGGCGTCGAGTCTATTCGAAACCGCTGACCCCATTTGCCCCCATCCATATGGAGCCCCCACGGAATTTTCATATTCAATCTTCATTGCTTTGAACCTGAAAATCCTGCATAATTATGACAATTACCCGTCGGCTTTTCCCTTGCTGCAAACGTTGAAGGTTTCGATTCTGTATAAAAAATTTGAATCCATGTTACAAAATTTTGAACATTTTTTCAGATATTGAATGATTTGTAAAACCATGTTTCGTCAGAAAAAATAATCAGCTGTTGCATTAAAAATTTATTAATAGTAAAATCAGGTTGTTACACATCAGATACAGTTCTCAACGTGCGCGTAGGGATGGATTATTGTTCCCGCATGCATAATGGCACAGAAATTGTATTAATTCACAATGAGGATTAAAGGTTATTTTCCATGAAACAAGAGTCGGGTTTCACATTGGTTGAGCTCATGATCGTCGTTGGACTGGCGGCCGTCCTCATGGCGTTTGCAATTCCCGGTATTCTCGGTTGGCTGCCGAACTATCACCTGAAGGGTGCGGCGAACGATCTTTTTTCCAATCTCCAATGGGCGAAACTGAATGCGATTAAAGCGAATAAAAACTGGGCCGTGGTGTTTGATACGGCGAACGGCCAGTATCACATTTGTTCGGACAGCGGGCCGGACAATGTCTGGTCCACGGTCTTCGGTGCGGGGGTGGCGAATACGGTTGAGCGCACTTTTGATTTCGCCCGATACGGAAGCGGGGTCGGATACGGGTCCGGGTCTGCCACCACCAATGCAACCACCGGAGGAGGGGCGCTTCCGGGAGACAATGTGAGTTATAATGTCAATATACTTACGTTTAATTCCCGTGGGACCTGCAACGCCGGGTATGTTTATCTGGACAACAATAATAACAGCTTGTCCTATGCTGTCGGAACCCGTGTGAGCGGGGTCATTTTAACGCATCGATGGGCAGGCGCGGCATGGAATTAATGAATACCCCATTTGTAAAGACGATCATGAATAATCGAAGCGGGTTTACTTTGGTTGAAATGCTGATCGCTATGACCCTTGGATCCCTGGTTATGACGGCCGTCTATTCCTCGTACCTGAGCCAGCAGAAAACCTATATTGTGCAAAACCAGATGGCCGGCATGCGGCAGAATATCAGGGCGGCCCTGTATTATATGGAGCGGGAGTTGCGGATGGCGGGGTGTGATCCCACCGGAAATGCCGGCGCCGGTATTGAAGTCGCCCAAGCCAACACCATTCAATTCACCATGGATATCACCGGCGGGGAATCCGACGGCAAAGACAATGACAGCGACGGAACCGTTGATGAGGCGGCTGAAGATATCTATCCCGACGGCAAGACCACCGGTACGGATGAGGATATTACCTATGCCATAAACGACAACAATGGAGACGGGGACACCGATCTCGAGCGGACCGATAACGGGGTCACCCGCCTGATTGCAGAGAATATCGATGCGCTCGATTTTGTCTACCTGGACAAGAACTCCGCCGTGCTGCCGTTTCCGATAGCCGATCTTTCGGATATCCGTGCGGTTCAAGTCACGGTGGTGGCCAGAACCGAACAGATGGATAATGATTATACCAACTCGGTGGAGTATAAAAACAAGCAGGGAACCACGATTTTAACGGCGCAAAACGACCATTTCCGGCGCATCATGATGACCACACACATTAAATGCCGGAACCTGGGCCTGTAGGGGGAACCGTTACATGCCGGACACAGGGAACATGGAAGGACTGTCACTTCACCCTAAAAAGGAAAAACGAGAAGCGGGGTTTACCATCATTGAGGTGCTCATCGCCATATCGCTCTTGGCCATCGGGATGTTGGCCATCGCCAAGATGCAGATCATGGCCATGCAGGGAAATGCTTCAGCCAGATGGCAGGCGGAGCAGACCACCTATACACAGGATAAAATGGAAGTGCTCATGGCATTGACTTATACCCATGCGGATCTCGACCCGGCAGGGAATCCGCATACTGAGGCAAATCCGCCGGATTACCATACCGTCACCTGGACGGTGAGCGATAGTACCGTTGGATTCCCCGTGCCGAATACCAAGCTGATTACGGTCACAGTTACCGGATTAAATAAAACCACCGTCTTGACAGGGATTAAACCAAATTTCTGATTCAATAAAGGTTCGACCCAAAAAGTAGAGGCAGCAGCATGAACGGCATGAAGATACGAAGCATAAACCGATTGGGCAGGGAAGACGGATCGGTTCTGGTTATTACACTTATGATGCTGGCTTTTTTAAGCCTGCTCGGCGTATCCGCAACCACCACCTCCACCATTGAGGTCCAGATTGCGGGAAACGACAGGAACTTCAAAAGGAACTTCTACAAGGCTGAAGCCGGCGCCATGGAAGCGGCCCAGCGGCTTGAAAACGAAACCGATACCAACGTGCTGATCAATAGGACACCGGTATATCTGACCCTCTTCAACGCGACGGTGGATATGACGAAAAGCAGCAGCTGGGATTATGATAATGTAGGCGGGAACGACAATGCAGTAACCGCAGACTTAAACATCGACCCGGACGGCGCCACTTACTTTTCCATCGTGGATGTCGGAATCGCGGGAGGCTCTTCCCTCAGCCTGGGGAGCACCAGTCTGCATGAATATGCCGTTTACGGGCTTTACAGAAGTACCGACGGAGAATCGTTGGTGGAACTCGGTTACAGAAAACGATTTTAAAGAAAGGAGCTTCAAATGGGTTCAACATCCATTCGAAAAGGAATCCTTCTTACCCTTATTCCCATCCTCATTCTATTCATCGGGATTCCGGCATACGGGGATATCGACATCAGCGACAGCCCCGTTGATACCAAGGTTACGGCAGCCCCGCCCATCGTGATGTTCATACTGGACGATTCCGGCAGCATGGACTGGGAGTTTATTGTTGAGGGCCAATCCGAGGGAAAGTATGAAGGGGCCGATGAGTATCTCTATACCAATTCGGACAATGTCAGCGGAAACACCATCGGCGCCGACGAGCATGATGAATGGAAGGCCACCTGGCACGGCTTCAACAAGATGTACTACAACCCGCTGGTTGCCTACAATCCCTGGCCGACCATGAGCGATGCAAATACCACGACGCCCAGGTCCAATCCCATTAATGCGAGCCCCACCTACAACATCACCAATGAATATTACTCCATCACCGCTTCAGGCTCGACCATCATCATCGACAATGATGATGCGGGATTTAGTAAAACCGGAAACTGGTATTACGAGAACGATCACAACGAAGGGTATAATAGGGACTTTTATGATTCGAGTGTGAATAACTCCTTCAGCGGCGGGTCCGGTGTCGGGCAGGCCTTTACCGCCCGGTGGACCCCTGCCGGTTTGACCGCCGGTCAGTGGAAAGTATATGCGTGGTGGCGGAGCTTTCCCAACTACTCAAATAATGCGCCCTATACCGTCAAGCGTGCCGGCGGAACCGATACCGTTTTGAAGGATCAACAATCAGACGACGGATATAATTCGAATTGGAACACCGCTACTCAATTGTTGGGTACGTTTACGTTCAACGGCGACGGAACCGACTATGTGGAGCTTGCCTATACCCCCGGGGCCGACAATGACCATGTGTGCGCCGACGCCGTTAAATTCGAGAAACTGGGCGGCGCCGTCAGCATCAAACGCGCCCATTACTACACCTTTGTGGATTCCGATGACGACGGCAATCTGGATGCCGGTGAAACCCTCTATCTGGTCAATTTCAACGCCGGAGTCCGGGAGTACTACCAGGTAACGGAATCCAGCGGAGACGTCACCAACCTGACCGCGGTGGCGGCCGCCGATCTCCCGGCTGCGCTGAGACCCAAAAACTATGACGATAACGGCAACTTCCTCAGCTATAAGGACGATGCCGCAGACCTTCAGAACTTTGCCAACTGGTTCCAGTATTACAGAAGGCGGGAGCTGACCGCCAAAGCCGCGGTGGGAAGCGTCATAAACAGCATCGAGGGCGCCCAGGTCGGTATCTACAGTATCAACGACCAGATCAAGCAGACCGTGCTTCCCGTGAAGCTGGAAGTAGCGGTCCTCCAGGTCGTCATCATGGACGAGGATCATGCGGGATTCACCAAATCCGGAAGCTGGTTTCACCAGCCCAGCCATTCCGGCGAGGGGTATGAAAGAGACTTCTATGACACGAGTGTCAACAATAACTTCAATAACGGCATCGGCCAGAATTTTACCGCACGATGGACGCCCTCGAACTTGTCGGCAGGGGATTACATAGTCTCTGCCTACTGGCGGAGTTACGATAGTTACGCCGCCGATGTCCCCTATACCGTAAAACACGCCGGCGGCACCAGTACGGTCACCAAGAACCAAAGGGCCAACGAAAACACGTGGATGCCGCTGGGTACATACACCTTCACAGGGGACGGAACGGAATACGTGGAAATCAACCATACCCCCGGCAACAACACGGATCATGCGTGTGCAGACGCCGTGAAATTCGAGCAGATTTCAGGCGGTCAACTCGCGAACGTGGACCAGAGCAACAGCCTGCTGACAACGCTCTACGGCATGAATTCCAGCGGCGGGACACCCTTAAGAATCGCACTGAAAAGGGTGGGCCAGTATCTCGATTATAATGACGGGCAAACAGGGAATCTGGGAAGTTCGCCTTTCGCCACAGAAGCAACCGGAGGCGCATGCCAGCAGGCATTTGCCATTTTGATGACGGACGGCTTCTGGAACGGCTCATCCCCCGGTGTGGGCAACCAGGACAGCGGGGCGGGCGCACCCTATCAGGACGGTTATGACGATACCCTGGCGGATGTGGCCATGAAGTACTACAAAGAGGACCTGGTGGACGGTGTGAGCAATCAGGTGCCCACCAACTCCTGCGACAGTGCCGCCTACCAGCATATGGTCACCTATACGGTATCCTTCGGACAGACCGGAACCCTTACCCCGCCGGATGCCGACGGTGACGGGTTCATCGACGACCCGTGTTTTCTGGAGGCTTCCACAACGCGTCCCACATGGCCGAATCCCACCAGCGGCGATTCACAGAAAATCGACGATCTGTGGCATGCGGCTGTCAACGGCAGGGGCGCTTTCTACCCGGCCTCGAATCCCAAGGAACTCATCGACTCTTTGACCGCTTTGTTTGAAAATATCGGGGCGAGAAAGGCCTCCGGTGCGTCGGTTTCCGTAAACGGGGAGGAACTGAGCAGTTCCACCATACTCTATCAATCCCTTTACAGTACCGGCACCTGGACCGGCGACGTGGTGGCCTATCCGGTCAACCCCACCACCGGTGCGGTGAACCGGGAAGCCAGTGCGATTAAATGGAAAGCATCCGAGCAGATTCAGAATCAGAACTGGGATACCGGACGGCTCATTGTGACCTACAACGGAACCGATGACGGCATCCCGTTTCGTTACAGTGAGTTGACGAATACCCAGAAGACCGCCCTCGGGTCGGATCTGGTCGCCGATTCGGCTGCCGATTTGGAAGCCAAAAAAATACTCGAATACATCAGGGGGAAAACAGTCGCCAACTTCCGGACCCGGGGGAGCAAACTGGGAGATATCGTTCATTCCGCTCCGGTCCTTTTGGGAAACACCGTATTTGTGGGCGCCAATGACGGCATGCTTCACGGCTTCAACGCCACCACCGGCCAGGAGCGATTCGGCTTTATTCCCAACCTGGTGTTTTCAAATCTGACGGCGTTGAAAGAGACGACTTTCTCCCATAAATTTTTTGTGGATCAGACCCCCACGGTGCAGCAAAACGTAACCGGAAGCGGTATCACCGGCAGCATATCGATGCTGGTGGGGGGGCTGGGCAAGGGGGGCAAAGGCTATTTTGCCCTGAATGTTACCGATGCGGACGATATCGACCCATCGGATGTGGAAGCAACGGCTGCGGACATGGTGCTTTGGGAATATCCGAAAGAAGGCGTCCCAGACACCGACATGGGTTACAGCTATGCAAAACCGACCATCGCCAGATCCAACGATGCGAGCTATCCGTGGATCATCGTCTTCGGAAACGGGTACAACAGTTCCGGCAGCAAGGCCGTGCTTTACATCATGAATACCGACGGGTCCGTCATAAAGAAGATCGATACCGGGGCCGGCGGCGACAACGGCATGTCCACAACGGCGCTTATCGATGTGAACAACGACTTTAAGGTGGATTACGTATACGCCGGGGATTTGAAGGGAAATCTCTGGAAGTTTGATTTGACCAGTTCCGATAAAACCAACTGGGATGTGGCCTTTAAATCCGGCGCCACCCCCAAGCCGCTTTTTCAATATGCAAACCATGCGATTACCGCCAAGCCGGATGTCATGCGGCACGCTGATAATACAGGTTACATGGTGGTATTCGCAACCGGGAAGTACCTGGGAGAAACCGATCGGACGGACATGACGCTGCAAACGATTTTCGGCATATGGGATTACGGGGATGACGAAGACGACAGCGAATATCTGGGAACCTTCGATTCCTCGGTCACGCCGTCCCTTTCCAACCAGGCCAATAATGTAGCCCTGCTTGAACAAACCGAGATCGACTGGCAAACCGTCAACGACAATAGTTTAAGAACCCTGAGCAATACAGCGCCCAACTGGAAAACCGTTGCCGACGCCACTTCGGGCCAGGATCCGAATATAGGCTCCGCCGACTCCGGTGAAACCGTACACGCCGGCTGGTATTTCAAACTGATACATTCATCTCAAGCCAGTCCTACCAATGAGGGGGAACGGGTGGTGAAGGATGTGCAAATCCGGGACGGAAAAGCCATTATCATATCAATAACTCCGAACACCGATGCCTGTTCCGGTGGCGGAAACTCCATTGTGCATGAAATCGATGCCGCTACCGGCGGAAGACTGGACGAAGCCCAGTTCGACATCAATGACGACGGTGTCATCGACGAAAACGACCTGGTTACGCCCACCGATCCGGACAGCCACGGTTTGAGGGATGCACAAAACAATCCCATAAAAATTGCACCCACCGGCCACCAGTTTACCGGCATTCTGTATCCGCCGGTCTATCTGACCATGCCGGACAAGGAGCGGGAAATGAAGCTCTTCAGCACATCCGCGGGAACCACAACAACTATCTTCGAGAAAAAAGAGCGGAAGCAAATGGTTTATTGGAGGATAAGATGAAAGTGAATCAGAGGAATTATTTAAGACGAATCGGTCTAAGGGGAAAATATCAAATAATGTTTTCCATCTTATGGGGTCTTGTCTTTTTCTGCTTTTTGCTCCCCAATGTTCTGTGCTCGGATGTTCGGGCCGATGATTCCGGCAAACGAACCGGAATCCCCCACATCGACGTGGATGATCCCATCTACAAGAATTATCCAAAAAGATTCGATGGAATGGGCTATATCGATGTCATCGAACCGGATAGAATCCTCATTGACGACACGCCGTATCAATTGGCCTCATCCGTTGCCTTTCATACTCCCAAGCAGAGGCATGCACCGGCCAAATGGTTTCAAAAGGATCAGTATGTGGGATTTCTTCAAGATTCAAAAGGCGCCGTCAAAGACGTCTACTTGCTGAAAATCAAATGAAGAACCATAACCATCATCCGCTTTCCCGTCAGGATGTCTGCCGAATGCTTGAAGAAGCGGGGCTCGTCTCTGCCGACCAGGCAAAAGCGGTTGCCCGCAAACAGGTCAGCCTCAAACAGAAGCGTGAAAAGACGCTGTCCCGCCAAAAACCGCCGACCGGAAACGGTCAAAAGGATCACGAGCCCGTCGATATCGTAGATGTGATCGCTTCTATGAACCTGGAAAGGGCGGATGATTCCAGTCGAACCCTTGACGAAGAAACCATCTATCAAACCCTGGCAGACAAGTGGCAATTCCCTTTTAAAAAAATCGATCCCCTGAAACTCGATCTTAATCTGGTTACCACTACGATCCCCCGCTCTTTTGCCTTGAAGCATTTGGTTCTGCCCGTAGCCATTGAAGACGGTCGTTTGGTGATCGCCACCTCAAATCCGTTCAATCTGGAGGCAATGGAAGATATCAGCCGGGCCACCAATTTGAAAGTGAAACCGGTGGTCAGCCCAAAGTCCGATGTCATTAAGCTCATCCATGAATTTTTTGGATTCAAACGATCCATTGCCGCTGCCGAAAATCAGTATACGGGACTGTCGGTGGATCTCGGTAACCTAGAGCAGTATGTTCGGTTGAAATCCTCCCATGAGTTTCCGTCCAACGATCAGCATATCGTCAATGCGGTGAACCACCTGTTCAGCTATGCCTTTGACCAGAGGGCCAGTGATATTCATATCGAACCCAAAAGAGAAGTGAGTCGGGTTCGGATGCGCATCGACGGTGTACTTTACCTGGTGTATGAGCTGCCCAAAGTCGTTCACTCTGCGGTCATCAGCCGGATTAAGACGTTGGCGCGTCTGGACATGGCTGAAAAGAGACGCCCCCAGGACGGGCGGGTCAAAACCGATAAAGGCGGGGTTGAAGTTGAAATGCGGATTTCAACGGTTCCGGTGGCGTTTGGGGAAAAAGTGGTAATCCGGATCATGGACCCTGATATCTTATTCCAGGATCTCGATCAGCTCGGATTTACCGCCATGGATTTAATCCGCTACAACCGCCTGATTACCAGGCCCCATGGCATTATGCTGGTATGCGGGCCCACCGGGAGCGGTAAATCGACCACATTATATTCTACACTCCGAAGTATCTCTTCTCCGGAAATCAATATCACCACCGTGGAAGATCCTATTGAAATGGTTTATGAACCCTTTAATCAGATTGCGGTCCAATCCGCCATAGGAGTTACGTTTTCCACTATCTTAAGAAATATCTTGAGACAGGATCCGGATATTATTATGGTAGGAGAGATGCGGGACCTGGAAACCGCCCAAAATGCCGTCCAAGCGGCGCTGACCGGACACCTGGTATTATCGACCCTTCATACCAATGATGCGCCCTCATCCATCACACGGCTTCTGGATCTGGGCTTACCCGCTTTTCTGATCCAGGCAACCCTGATCGGTGTTGCGGCCCAGCGGCTGGTTCGAACCATTTGCGGGCACTGCAAGGAATCGTTTGACATGGATACCGAAGAGCTTAGATCTCTCGGGCTGGAATCCGGTGACAATGGGAATATCCGGTTATACCGAGGTAAAGGCTGTCAAAAGTGCCGCGGAACCGGTTATTTTGGTAGAACCGGCATTTTTGAAGTGCTTCCTGCTTCGGAATCCTTGAAGAAAATGACCGCACCCGGCGCGGATCTGGAGGCGCTCCGCAGGGAGGCCAAAAAGGAAGGAATGGTCACCCTAAGAGAAAACGCCGTTCAGAAAATGCTTTTGGGGAATACGACGTATCAAGAAGTTTTAAAAGTAACCTGGGAACAATTAACATGAAGTGCTCAGAATTCAAAACCCGGATATCATTTTTGAAAATAGGAATCTGGTTCGGAATTCTTTTGCTTTCCGTTCCGGCCTTTGGTGAGTTTTATAAATATGTCGGACCGGATGGCCGCATCCGTTTTACGGATGATTATTCCAAAGTCCCCATGGAACAGCGTCAATCATCAAAAGAATATAAAGACTCTGCCGGTGAGCCTTCGGATCAACCTGTTTCAGAACCGAAAGCAGAGGAATCTCTGCCGGCGCCGACAAAAAAGCGGGAAGGCGGGTCCATGACGGCAACGGAAAATGAACTTGTGGAAATCAAAAGCCGTCTAGAAGGTCAGCGACAAGAACTGTTCTTGGAACATGAAGCACTCATGAAAGAAAAAGAAGCCCTGCAATCAGAGCCCAGAACGACCCGGAAGGAAGTCCAAGCATACAACGAAAAAGCTGCTGAATTCAATGCCAAGATCAAAGACTATGAAAAACGGTTGGAAATTCACAATAAAGAAGTCGCTGACTATAATGAGCGGATAAAATCCCACAATGAATCCATAGAAAAAAAGAAGGAAGAAGAAAAGGAGAAAGAAAAGGAGAAAGAAAAGGAAAAAGAAAAGGAAAAATAGATGCCTACTCCTTTCCGGTCGGTGTCCGGAACATGGCGCCGGGAGAAATGGCACGATGGGCATCGGTTATCAGGACGGTTGATGTGTTATCTTCCGTATGGAGTATAAAAATGGTACCGATATCGATGGGGGTCAACATGATCTCTTTTGGATATCGTGGCGATTCCCTCATCTTCTCCTGATAAAAAACACGATAAATCTGGCCGGGCGCCATTCCGTCCAGTTCACCCTTGTCAATAAATGCTACTGTTTCCTCCCCCATTATGGCTTGGTTTTCTTCGGAACCGATGATTCTCCCCCTTATATCTTCTTTGCTTTCAGTTATAGTAATCTTTTGAGATCTCTCTTGATAAGGTATCAGCAGATCATCGGTTCGGATTGAGCGATACGATCGGATGATTTTACCCACCGCAAACTGCGGCTCGTTTACGGTAATTTGAGCCAAGCCCACCAGAAAATGCTGCGTACCGCCGGTAAAATCGGAGTCCGGCAATTTCCCGTGCCGAATGACGCGGTAAATCGTAAATCGGGAGCCGGGGTCAAAGGATTCATCGTTTAATTTTCGTATGTAAATGGTATCCCCCGTTCGGACGAGTCGATTGTCATCCTGAGATTTGAAAATGGTGCCGCTGGCCGTTACAGGAGATTTTTTGACAAATCCGATACGGTCTATGGGGTTGAACACAAAATAGGCAGGTTCGGGACGTTGTTCAGGGGTCGGGGTCGGCTCTATGACGGCTTCAGGTTCCGGCTCTTTCTCAGGCTCGGGCGTTAGGGTTTCCATGTCGAAACCGGAAATGTCACGATGCAGGCGAATTTGATCACCGGGATAAATCCAGTGCGGATTTGTGATCTGTTTGTTTTCCTTCCATAGATCCGGCCACAAAATAGGTGAATCGAAAAAACGCTTGGAAATGTCCCACAAGGTATCTCCCTTTCGCACTTTGTAGTAGACTCCGGTTTCATATTCAGACGCTGTCTGTTCTTCGGATGCGTGTGCAATCGGGGCAAGGGTTGCAAGAATGATGGAAAATAGACACAGAAATAAAATATGCTTATTGATTTCCATGAGTCCCCTCGCCTGAAACCATTTATGCCTTTTTAATATGATAACGGTCAATGAGTAGCCTGTCTTTAAATGGTTTGTCAAGCGGTCCAGTAAAACCTAAATCCACCATCAAAATCGTGGAAATCTTGATAATCAGCAGTTTGATACGTATCGTTTTTAATATTAAGGTGCAGGCA
>Ga0180009_10006163_pt1 | contig 12670 bp, 8 predicted proteins | sample OS_PC_MetaG_FD_123537 | JGI IMG/M metagenome (GOLD analysis project Ga0180009, IMG submission 123537) | Groundwater microbial communities from the Aspo Hard Rock Laboratory (HRL) deep subsurface site, Sweden - OS_PC_MetaG | ecosystem: Environmental > Aquatic > Deep subsurface > Groundwater...
AATCTCGAACCGCGGCGGCCGCGCCAAAGGCAAGCTCACTGTCATCGCCGCTTCAAGCGGCGACCCGGAACTCCTGACGTTGAAAGCAGTTCGTGCGTTGCAGGCAGCCGACGTCATCATCTTCGACGAAGCCGTCGCATCCGAAGTCCTCGAACTCGCACGCCGCGAGGCGAAGCGGATTCCCGCTGAAACACCGAAGGATAGCGCCGGCGCAACCGACCCGGTTACCCGCGACACAATCATTCAGCTTGCAGGCGAGGGCCGCAACGTCATCCGCCTGACAGCAACCGGATCGCACGCGGATGCCGGCATTGACGACCTTATGCAACGGCTGGAGGTTCAAGGTATTCCCGTTGCCATTATGCACTGAACGCCACGGGACAAAACGGCGAGCGCGGAAAATCGACCGTCTCGATCGGCCGCCACCTTGCCACGCGGCAACGAATGTTCCGCGGAACGGCATCATGGATACCCCACCTTGTAACGGTGAATATCTGAGATAAGGTAAACGCCGGAACTCGGCTGCAACCGTGCGACTGGCGCTGAAAACCTCGCCATTCGTGGCAGTCGACCGCTCCGCGCCATCATGACATAGTCATTGGCAATCTGGCACTTGGCACTGTAACAACACACATGACCGGCCTCCCATATCCCCGGATCCAACGTTCCGGCTGGAACCGGACTGACATTGAAGGTGATTGAAACATGTCTGAGACAGGCTTTCGGGCTGTACTCGTCGCGAGCATCGTCGCCGCAGCCATAGCGATTGCGGCGCCGGCAACGAAGGCTGTTGCCCAGGCGCCACCTCCTACGGTCACGGTTGCGAAGCCTCTCGCCGAGAAAATCACCCAGTGGGATGAATTTTCCGGCCGTTTCGAAGCCGTCGAAAGTGTCGAGGTGCGGCCGCGCGTTTCCGGCTTCATTGAAACAGTGCACTTCCGCGACGGCCAGTCCGTAAAGGCGGGCGATCCGCTTTTCACCGTCGACCAGCGCCCATTCGAGATCGAGGTGAAGCGCGCCGAGGCGACGATCCAGCAGCGCCAGGCGGAAGTCGAGCTGCAATTGTCCGAAGTCGACCGCGCGCGGCCCCTGGTCGATTCCCGAACCCTTACGCGTCGCGATTTCGAAACCCGCGAAGCCAATCTAGCCGTCGCCCGTGCGCAGCTTGCCGCCGCCCAGGCGTCGTTGCGCGCAGCCTCGCTGGACTTGGAGTGGGCCACCGTCCGGGCACCGATAGCCGGCCGTCTTTCCGACCGGCGCGTCAACGTCGGTGAACTTGTGACCGGTGGCGCGGGAGCCTCCACGGTTCTCACCTCCATCGTCAGCCTCGACCCCATCTACTTCGTCTTCGACGGATCGGAAGCCGATTACCTGCGCTACATCCGCCTCGCCAAATCAGGTGCACGCCCATCTTCGCGCGACGAGGGCAACCCGGTCCGCATCAAGCTCGCCGACGAAAGCGAATGGAGCAGAACCGGGAAAATGGATTTCGTCGACAACCGGCTCGACGCCCGCTCGGGTACGATCCGCGGCCGCGCAATACTCGACAATCCTGACCGGTTCTTGACCCCTGGCATGTTCGGCCGCCTGGAATTGTTCGGCGGCGACTTCGACGCCCTCCTGGTCCCGGACAAGGCGATCGTATCCGACCAGACACGCAAGATCGTGTTCGTCGTCGGCGATGACAACGTCGTTGCCGCCCGCCCCGTTGAGCTTGGCCAATTGCAGCCCGGCGGGCTGCGCGTCATCAAGTCCGGCCTTGACGCAGATGCCAACGTCGTCATCAACGGCATCGCCAATCCCGCCGTTCGCCCTGGAGCCAAGGTCACGCCGGAAGCCGGCGCGATTGTCGCCGCCGAAGCCGGTTGACCGGCGCGATAGATCAAACTCACTAGCGAGGCGAGAATGCGCTTCTCCCACTACTTCATCGACCGGCCGATCTTCGCAACCGTGCTGTCCCTTATCATCACGATTATCGGAGCGATTGCGCAGACCACCCTGCCGATCGCCGAATATCCCGAAATCGCGCCCCCGACCGTCAACATCATCGCGACCTATCCCGGTGCGTCCGCGAAAGTGATTGCCGAAACCGTTGCCTCGCCGATCGAGCAGGAAGTCAACGGCGTCGACGGAATGCTCTATATCTCCTCTCAATCGACCGGTGACGGCCGCCTGTCGATCAACATCGTCTTCCGGCCCGGCACCGACATCGATCAGGCCCAAGTCCTTGTCCAGAACCGCGTCTCGGTGGTCGAGCCGCGCCTGCCGGAGGATGTCCGCCGGCTCGGCATCTCGGTGCGCAAGGCGTCCCCGGACTTGATGCTCGTCGTCCACATGACCTCGCCGGACGGCAGCCGCAATCAGCAGTACGTCTCGAATTACGCAACTCTCTACGTCAAGGACGTCCTGACTCGCATCGACGGCGTCGGCGACGTCCGCATCTTCGGCGCGCGCGATTACGCCATGCGCGTCTGGCTCGATCCCGACAAGCTGACCGCACGCGGCCTGACGGCTTCCGAAGTCGTCACAGCTCTGCGCGCCGCCAATCTCCAGGTTGCAGCAGGCGCCATCAACCAGCCGCCGGCAGCTTCCGACGGCGCCTTCACGCTGTCGGTCCAGACGCTCGGCCGGCTTTCCACCATCGATCAGTTCGAGGACATCGTCGTCCGCGCCGAACCCAATGGCTCGTTCCTTCGCATCCGAGACGTTGCCCGCGTCGAACTGGGTTCCCAGGACTACACCCTGAACGCCTATCTCGATAACAAGATCGCCACCGCGATTGTCATCTTCCAAAGGCCGGGCTCGAACGCCCTCGCCACGGCCAAATTGATCCTCGATGAGGTCGAGCGGCTCTCCAAGGATTTCCCCCCGGGACTGAGCTACTCCGTCGTCTATAACCCCACCGAGTTCATTCAGGCTTCGGTCGACGCCGTCGTCCATACGATTTTCGAGGCCGTCCTGCTTGTCGTGATCGTGGTGATCTTGTTCCTGCAGACCTGGCGCGCTGCACTGATCCCGATCGTCGCGATCCCGGTATCCCTCATCGGCAGCTTCGCCATCATGGCCGCCGTGGGCGTTTCCTTCAACACGCTGTCGCTGCTCGGCTTCGTCCTCGCCATCGGTATCGTCGTCGACGACGCCATTGTTGTCGTCGAGAACGTCGAGCGGTATCTGGCCAAGGGCATGTCGCCGCGCGAAGCCGCCTACAAGACGATGGACGAAGTCGGCGGCGCACTGCTCGCGACTTCGTTGGTTCTCGTCGCCGTCTTCCTGCCGACAGCGTTCATCACCGGTCTGCAGGGAAAGTTCTACAGCCAGTTCGCCATCACCGTCGCCGGCGCGACGATGATCTCGCTGTTCGTCTCGCTGACGCTTTCACCCGCGATGGCAGCCATACTTCTGAAACCGCACGTCAAACCCGAAGACCGCAAACGCGGTATCTTCTATTGGCTCAGTTCCCCCGTGCGCTGGTTCTTCATGGCGTTCAATTGGATCTTCGAAACCTTCGCGGATGCCTATGGAGCTCTGACCGCCCGGCTGGTGCGCATCGGGGTCGTCGTGCTCGCCGCCTATGCCCTGCTGCTCGTACCCACCTATGACCGCCTCAACAATACGCCGACCGGGCTCATTCCCCAACTCGACCGCGCCTACCTCATCGCCGCGTTTCAGTTGCCGCCCGGCTCGACCCTCTCGCGAACCGACGAAGTCATTCGCAATGCCACCGAAACGATCCTCGAACGTCCTGGCGTAAAAAATGCAGTCGCCTTTGTCGGCTTTGACGGCGCCACCTTCACCAACGCTCCGAACACCGGCGTCATTTTCGTAACCCTCGATCCGTTTGAAGACCGCGCCAAAGCCAACATCACCACCCACCAGATCCTGATGGACCTGCGCCAGCAGATGGCAAAGCAGCGCGACGCGTTCGTGTTCGTGATCGAGCCGCCGTCAGTGCGCGGCATCGGCACTGGAGGCGGATTGAAGGGCTACGTGCAGGACCGCTCCGGGCGCGGCCTGCCGGCGCTCGAAGGCGCTGCCTGGGCCGTTGCCGGCGCGGCGGGCCAGACACCCGGCTTCACGCAGGCTTTCACGCTGTTCAACACCCGCACGCCGGAGATCTATGCCGATATCGATCGCACCAAGGCCGAGCAGCTCGGCGTGCCCATCACACGCGTCTTCGACACCCTCTCGATCTACATGGGCTCAACCTTCGTCAACGACTTCAATCTCCTCGGCCGCACCTATCGCGTGACGGCTCAAGCCGACAATCCCTACCGCATCACCTTGCGTGACGTCGCCAATCTGCGCACCCGCAACGTCGACGGCGACATGGTGCCGATAGGTTCGGTGGCGTCCTTCAAGGATACCACCGGCGCCTACCGCGTGCCGCGTTACAACCTCTACCCCGCCGCCGAGGTACAGGTAGGACTGAAGCCGGGCTTCTCGTCCGGACAGGGGATCGTCGCGATGGAGGCGATTGCCGAGAAGGCGCTTCCCTCCGGCTTCGGTTTCGAATGGACCGAGATCGCGCTGCAGGAAAAACTGGCGGGCTCAACGGCCATCCTCGCCTTCAGTCTGGCTGTGTTCTTCGTTTTCCTGCTGCTGGCGGCACTCTATGAGAGCTGGCTGTTGCCCCTGGCCGTGATCCTGATCGTACCGCTTTGCATCCTTGCCGCCATGATCGGCGCCAACTACCGCGGCCTTGACCGCAACATCCTCGTCGAGATCGGTCTCGTTGTCCTCGTCGGCCTTGCAGCCAAGAACGCCATCTTGATCGTCGAATTCGCCAAGCAGGCCGAAGACCTCCACGGCAAGACCCGCTTCGAGGCCGCGATCGAAGCCGCCCGCACCCGGCTTCGCCCGATCATCATGACCTCGCTCGCGTTCATTCTTGGCGTGCTGCCGTTGGCTATCTCGACCGGTGCCGGAGCCGAGATGCGCCAGTCTCTCGGCACAGCGGTGTTCTCCGGCATGATCGGTGTGACCATCTTCGGCCTGCTGTTCACGCCGGCCTTCTACGTCATGCTCAGGGGCCTTGCCAGCTTGTGGAAATCCACTCCCAATCCGCCTCCAGAAGCGATTCCGGCGCGAGCAAGCCCCGGCGAATGAACCGGCCGGGGCTGACCTGATCTGAGGTATGTTCGGGTTGGTCCGTCTATTCGACCAGCGATACCGGCTGGCCTGCGCCGCGGATACCCTTAGGCACCGGAACGTCCGTTTTGTCGTAGTCCGTGTTGAGGATCAGATGCGGCCCGCCTTTAAGTCTCATCTTATCTGCGATAATCGCAGTATAAGCAGACTGGTCAGCCACTGGATTACCAGCGTCCACCATCAACATGCCTCGAGGAAGGTAGATTGTACCCAGCAACACACGTGCGTCGTTGCTATAGATGATGTGAGGATTACCGACAGGTTGCGCCCGATCCTCATAGACCAGCAGCCCGGCCATTTCACCTGTTGTCGGGGCCTCCAGTGAAATCGAGGTATCCCTCAGGAGCGTCAATGTGGCTCGATCACCTGTCAGGTATATCCCAACGCCTTGTCCGGTTAGTTTTCCGCCGGCATCCACTCTAAGCGGCCCGTCCTGCATCGTATAGACACCTGGCTTCAAGCGAACGTCCGCACTTTGAATCGTGATCCCTCCACAATATGTGCCAGGATCTAGCTCATAGCTGCCTCCCGACAGAACGAGATCCGTTTCCGTACAGGCGGCAGCTATCGGTGGCTGGCGATTTGCAAGCGGGTCTTCAAAGGTAGGGCAGTCAACCATCGGCTCAGGTGAAAAGTTGCCAGCCCCCTCATACCCACCCGCGGAACAAATGAAGTTGGCTGTAAGCATTGCACTCGATCGACCGCGGATGCTCGATCTATCGACGCTATTGGAAAAAACCGAACAATTGCGTCCAGTTACCTTCGCTTCATTCTCAAGCAATATTCCTGTGCCTCCCCAGTGCGATAAAGCAAGGACACAGATATTCGGCTGACCAACCACTCTGGCAACGCTGCGGATCACCAGATCAGGGAACTCTAGCCCAATCGCTCCACCCACCGCGGCCTTGACGGCCTGGGTGATCGTCACCTCCACTTGCAGAGGATCGTCCGTGACCGACGACTGCACAATGGGCTTGGACGCATTTTTTCTGGCAAGCGAACCGCGGTTGGCCTCCAGATAGCGTTCCACCATCGCCTCTACAACAGCGGCGACATTCTCTCTTTTTGAATCTGACAGGCTGAGTTCCTTCGCACCGGCCATCGCCGCTGAATCGGCCGCGTCCTGCAGCACGGACTTATGCGTCAACGTCCAGGCGTAATCGATTGCACTCAGGCTGACCGCGAGAACAACCGGCATCAGCAATGCGAACTTCACGAAGATCGTGCCGTCCTTTGCAAAGGTAAAACGCCTGACCATTGAGCCCGTCGCCTTCATGACCGTCCTAGCTCGCCTCATCCAGTTTTGAACGCAAGTGGATTGCCGCAACTATTCCAATTTTTGACTTTAGATCGTTTTCCGTAAAATTGCGGATAACCATCAAAGTACACACTCCAAAACCAAACCAATTGTGCCATTTTCAGACATGCCACGATTATTCACGCGGCGAATTCGCTTTCCATCTGCACTCGATCGGCAGGAACCACCAACATCGCGGTCGTGCCTTGATTGGGCATCGAGCGAATCTCGAGCACCCCGCCGTGTGCTTCGGCGATGGCCTTGACCAGCGGCAGCCCGACTCCTGCGCTCAGAGCGGGCCGATCCATCAGCAATTCTTCCGACGATTGCAGATGGGCTGCATAGAAATCGGGTTCCATTCCCTCACCGTCGTCATTGATTGCAATGGTCAGCATTCCGTCTGGATGCACATCGGCCTCCAGCGTTACCGTTGTACCTTCCGGCGAGAAACGAACCGCATTGTCGAGGAGATGCGAGATAGCCAGCGAAAGCCCATCCGGATCGCACGCCACATAGGCATCCTCAGGCACGCGTATGACGCTGACCGGAACGTTGCATTCCCGCGATCGCTCCTGCACGCGGATTTGAGCATTGGCCAGGAGGTTCACAAGCGGAACCCGCAGGTCGCCGACATTGACCCGGCTGCACAGGGCCTTCGACATCGACTGCCCTTGAGCAAGAACATCTTCAATACGCACGGCATCATGCTCAATCCGAGCCATCAGTTGCAGCGCTTCATCGAACTCACCGCCGCTCCTGATCTTGTACTCAAGATCCCGCAGGAGTTCGCGAATTTGCCCCGTCCCGCTTGCCGCGGATTCGAGCGTCCGCCGCAGCACGATATCCTTGATCCGAATGGCCGCCTCAGCACGTTGCGCCCGGTTGCGCGCCTGATGAACGTTCTGGGTAAGCCGCATGAGATAGTCGACATGGCTCTTGAAGGTCGACCAATGGACCGGCTTGGTCAGGAACGATGTCGCCCCCGAATTGAATGCCTCCTGGATCGCACCGGCATCCGTGCGCGACGTTACCACGACGATCGGCAAGTGCTTCGTGCGCGGATGTCCGCGCACACATTGAATGAGCGAAAAACCGTCGACATTGGGCATATCCAGGTCGACGATGGCCAGGTCGACGTGCTTGTTGCTCCGCAACAGCTTCCAGGCCTCCGCTCCGTCTTCGGCTGTCTGGACGTCGCAATCCATCTGCGCCAGCTTGCTCTCGAAAAGCTGGCGGATAATTGGGTCGTCGTCGGCAACGACAACCTGAATTCTATCGACACCTGTACCCTGCACCATAGTGACCTGCGGTATGAAACTGGAACTGTCCGTGGCAACCGAAGTAACACGCAAATCGGCTTTTCTGTTTAATGTTATATTCTCGAAGTGAAAATCGACTTTAGAGACGTAATTAACACACCGTAAATAAATAGCTTATTTACGCAATTCTGACAGAAATTGAAACGAACGGAGGTTATCGCTTCCAAAGACGGCACCCAAAAACAAGAGAGCGCTGAGCGTTGCCACTTGCGCCACTGACGCTGAACTCGATCAAGACCAAGCTCGTACTGATTGTACTGGCAGGCATCGTCAGCGCCATGCTGTTGACGGCGATCCTCACCGGCTGGCAGGCCGCCGACCGCCGCTTCCATGGCCTGAAGGACGAACTCGACAGCGTCGCGGCCACCCTCGCCATCGCCGTCGCACCCGCACAGGCCAGTGGCTCGCATCGCGACGTCCAGAACATTCTGCGCGCGATCGGCCGCATGCCGAAAGTCGACTACGCCCGCGTGCTCGACACGAATGGAGAACTGATCGCCGCCTTTGGCAACGGCGTCGTCCTGCAGCGCGATGCAGGCTTGCTGAAAACCGGCGATCGTCCGGGGCTTCTCACCCTGCTGACGATGAAGACCTACCCTGCCGAGGCTCCGATCATCCAAGGCGGCAGGAATGTCGGCAACCTGCTTCTCATTGCCGACGTCTCCGAACTCCGCAGCGTCCTCGCCGAAAGCTTCGGTTTTGCGGTTCTTTGGAGTTTGGTCGCCGCCGCGACAGGCCTCCTCGTTGCACTGCGGCTCGAAAAATCGCTGACAGGCCCGATTCTCGACCTGACCGGCGCCATGCGCGACATCCGCCAGAGTCACGACTTTTCGAAGACGGTTGCCCGCACGTCGAAAGACGAGACCGGCGATCTCGTCGATGCCTTCAACGCCATGTTGAACGAAATCCGCACCCGCGACTCCGCCCTTGCCAGACATCGCGAAACCCTCGAACAGACCGTCGATGAGCGCACCCGCGAACTCAAGCAGGCAACGATTTCCGCTCAAGAAGCCAATGCAGCCAAGTCGGACTTCCTCGCCACCATGAGCCACGAAATCCGCACTCCAATGAACGGCATGCTCGTCATGGCCGAATTGCTGACCGCCGCCAGCCTGCCCACACGCCTTCAGCGCTATGCCGACGTGATCGTCTCGTCGGGAAAATCGCTCCTCTCGATCATCAACGACATTCTCGACTTCTCCAAGATCGAGGCCGGCCGTCTGGAGCTTGAAGCCATCCCCGTCGAGCCGCGCAAGATCATCGACGAAGTGACCCGCTTGTTCGCCGAGCGCGCAGCCTCGAAGGGATTGGACCTGGCCGGCTTCATCGCCCCTGACGTCCCCCGTGTCATTGTCGCCGATCCCGTCCGCCTCAATCAGGTTCTGAGCAATCTCGTCAACAACGCGTTGAAGTTCACGCAAACCGGCGGCGTTACGATACGCCTCGTCCGGCTCGCACAGAACACCGCCGGCAATACCGTCAATTTGCGGTTCGAGGTGTCAGATACCGGCATCGGCATCGAGGAGGACAAGGTCAAGACCATCTTCGAAGCGTTCTCGCAGGCTGATCAGTCGACCACGCGGAAGTTTGGCGGAACCGGAATCGGCCTGGCGATCTGCCAGCGGCTCGGCATTGCCATGAATGGCGAAATCAGCGTGACAAGCAACTTCGGCGAGGGTTCGACATTCGCTCTCGACGCTCCATTTGAAATTCACGAAGACTCAATTGGCGTTGCATGGCTGCCAGCCGGCCAGGCAATCGATTCGGACCGCAGGATCCTGATTGCGATGGAATCCTGCCCGACGCGCGACGCCCTCGTCGCATACGCCAGCGCCCATCACTTCGTACCGCTTCTGCCTGCATCGTGCGACGATCCCGACCCTCTTGCAGCCACGCTCAAGATCGCACAAAACGCCACCGCCTCGATTTCGAAATGCGGAACGTTCGTCGGCAAGCTGCGAGAACATCACCCCGAGTCGCGGATCGTTACGGTGTCCGGCTTCGGCCAATCCTGCAAGGACGATCGCAAGTCCGGACATTCATTCGACGCCGAACTGTCCTGGCCGCTCGTTGCCGACGAAGTCACGGCACTCTTCGCGGCCCTTGTCACCGGTGAATTCGAAGCACTCCGCACGAATAAAGCAGCCGAATCCCGGTCTCGGATCTACTCGACCTTCCCCGGCGTTCGCGTCCTTGCCGCCGACGACAGCGCGATCAACCGCGAGGTGCTGGGCGAGGCCCTGGGACGGCTCGATGTCAAAGTCATCAACGTCGCAGACGGCGTGGAAGCCGTCGAGGCTGTCACATCGCAAACTTTCGATCTCGTTTTCATGGATGGCTCCATGCCGCAGATGGACGGCTTCGAGGCCACCCGCCGGATCCGCGCCTGGGAAACCGAAAACACACGAAAACCCATCCCCATCATCGCCTTGACCGCGCATGTCATCGGCACACAGGCCAATCTGTGGCGCGACGCCGGCATGAACGATTGCGTCACCAAGCCGTTCACCATTGCGACGCTGGAAAAGGCCCTCGCAGCTTGGCTTCCTGAACGCCAGGCCAACGACACCAACACGGTGAGCGGTTCCCCGGACGCCCCCGACGCAACCCTGCCCGAAGCTTCACATGGTGAACCGCCCAGGCCGGGCCGCCTGACCGATCTGCCACTCCTCGATGACGAAGTCCTCGACTCCATTCGCGAAATGGCGACCCCCGACATGGACCTGGCCGCGAAAGTCATCGGCCTTTACCGCTCGCATGCACCCGACGCTCTCCTCACCCTGCAATCTCTCTCGGCATCCGATACCGACGAGGCAATTGCCACGGCCACCCACGCCCTGAAATCCCTCTCGCGCAACATTGGCGCGGTACGTGTCGCCGAAATCTGCGAGGAAATCGAAGATGCCGCCAGAAAGAACCAACTCGACCGTACCGCGGTCGGTCTGGACGGACTGTCGAAGGCGCTTGACGAGACCCTCGCTGTCCTGCCTGCGGGCGGCTCCGGAACCGGTGGCAAGGCCGCGGTAGGCCGATGAACCTCGATCGACCGGTGAGCCGGCGCGGCCTCACGAAAAGAGGCCGCCATCCTTCGTTGCGTTCGCATAGAGTCGATCCATTACATCCCTCAGAACAGCGCTTTCCTCAGAATTCATCTGGCTCGTGAACAACTCGCGTACCGCAGGCCCATAGACGTCCCACATCTTCGACTTCATCGCCTCGCCAGCTGGAAGTATCCGCGCATACCAGCCGCGCCGGTCGCGCCCGCAGCGTTCCCGCTCCACCAGCCCTGCCCTCTCCATACGATCGACCAGCCGCGTGACGTTGCTGCGCGGCAGAACCGACCGCTCGGCGAGTTCGTTCATCCTCAGTCGCTTTTCCGGAACTGATTGCAGTGTCCACAACACGACATACCAGCTCATTTCAGGCAAGCCCTCGGCCTTCAGGCGCTCTTCGATGCGCCACACGATCGCATCATGCGCAATCACGAACGACGGCCAGGCCGCGGCTCCTTTCAAGCGCTTCTTCGGCACGACGCTTTGTGTTTCGGACCGTTCGCGGCTCATAGCACGATCACCTCTCGCCTTCGTGATTTGCAGTTCAACTGAGTTGCCGTCAATTTAATTGCATTCGCAATGATTGCAATAGCAAACACTAGCCATTGCGAACTCACGCCCCGAAGACGAGACAACACGAACGACAAGGGAAAATCGATCATGAAACGAGATACACTTTTCGCGATTGCGTCAGTCGCGCTCCTCGGCCTGTCCGCCCCCGCAATTGCCGGCGTCGAGGTGAACACGGCAACCGGCGCCGTCATCGTGGCCGGCAAGCCCGCCCCCGGCCTTGCCGCCCACGGCTTCGACGTCGTCGCCTACTTCAAGCAGTCGAAACCCCAGCAGGGCGATGCAAGGTTCGCCTTGGTTCACAACAACGCAACTTACCGCTTTGCTTCCGAAGAAAACCTCGCGGCATTCGAGGCCGACCCCGGTAAATACGAACCGGCCTATGGCGGCTACTGCGCCTACGGGGTTTCGGTCGGCGCCAAGTTCGACGGCGATCCGCGCTACTGGAAAATCGTCGACGGCAAGCTCTACTTGAACCTCGATGCCGCAATCCAGTCGACCTGGCTCAAGGATGTTCCCGCTTCGATCAGGAAGGCCGATGCCAACTGGCCGAAACTGGCTTCGAAGCTCCCCTCTGAACTCAACTGATCCGATGACGCGGTTCCAACCCGGACACTTTGTGACGGGTGGGACTGCGTCTGCCAATCCAGCATGGAGAGACCCATGGACCCGCGCTTCATCACCCGCAATATGCACGCCTACCTTGACTACCCCGTTGCAGTCGCCCTTATGACGATGCCGATTATCCTGCAAGTCGGCTCATCCCACCCGATGGCCAAATGGCTCAGCATCGCGACTGGATTCGCTGCCCTGCTTCTGACGCTGTTGACCGACCACAAATTCGGCGTCATTCGTGTAATCCCCTACCGGGGCCATCTCGCGGTCGATTTCCTGGTCGGTTTGAGCTTTGCCGCCGCGCCGTTCATATTCGGCTTTACCGGCCTGGATGCGTGGTACTACTGGCTCAACGCGGCAGCGGTACTCACCGTCGTGACCCTAGGCGAGCCAGCCGGGCTGGACGCCAACCTCTGGCAGCGCGCATAACGCTGGCACAAAATATCGCTCCCTCTAACTTGGGGTGACCGTCCCGCCGATCACCCCTACCCATCTTGCGCCTCACCGACTAGTGTTCCGGGCTGACATTCAGGTTCCCGGCAGGGAACCATATGTCAGAGTCGGAGCACTAGTGGCCTGTCTCGCCTAAATCGGCGTGCTGGCCGCAACCGCTGACGATTTAGGCGAGACATGAAGGCCACTAGCGAAAACAATGGCTTAGTGTGGCG
>Ga0180009_10006164_pt1 | contig 12669 bp, 10 predicted proteins | sample OS_PC_MetaG_FD_123537 | JGI IMG/M metagenome (GOLD analysis project Ga0180009, IMG submission 123537) | Groundwater microbial communities from the Aspo Hard Rock Laboratory (HRL) deep subsurface site, Sweden - OS_PC_MetaG | ecosystem: Environmental > Aquatic > Deep subsurface > Groundwater...
ACGGTCATCGAGTACGTGGTGGACGGCGAGAACCGGCGGGTGGGCAAGAAGGTGGGCGGCACGCTGGTCCAGGGCTTTCTGTACAAGGACCGACTCAACCCCGTCGCCGAGCTCGACGGCGCCGGCACTGTGGTCTCGCGCTTCGTCTACGGCACGAAAGCGAACGTGCCCGACTACATGGAAAAGGGCGGGGTCACCTACCGGATCCTCTCCGACCACCTGGGCAGCGTGCGGCTGGTGGTGGACGCATCGACGGGGGCGGTGGCGCAGCGGCTGGACTACGACGAATACGGTGTGGTGCTGATGGACAGCGCGCCGGGGTTTCAGCCGTTCGGGTTTGCCGGTGGGATCTACGATCCGCAGACGAAGCTGGTGCGCTTCGGGGCGCGGGACTACGACGCGGAGGTCGGGCGGTGGACCAGCAAGGACCCGATCCTATTCGAGGGAGGCGACAACAACCTCTACGGCTACGTCGTCGGTGATCCGATCAACCGGATCGACCCCAATGGTGAGCAAGTTGCAGAAGGCGGGATAGTGGCGTGTCTGAGCAATCCGATCTGCGCGGCGATCCTGGCGGGCGCCGCCATTGCTGCAGCATGCTACGCGATTCTCTCTTCAAAACCACATCTGCCGCCTCCGCCGTGGCGGGATCGAAGGCACTGCTGGCTCGAACCAGTAGAAGGACCCGCTGGACCAGTGCACCGAGGGGAGCGTGTCTGTACGTACCAATGTTCGGATGGCAGTACCGTGCAGTTCGGTCTCCCTTCTCACTTTGCTTGCCCGAACCCATTGCCCTCAGGTTGATGAGCCCACATGAAGACATGAAGATCTGTGAGCTATGTGGATCGTCTGATGACGTTGGCGCTCACTATGAGGGAACGTTCATGGTCTGCGGCAGCTGCGTCCAGCGAATCCGTCAGCAAATGATGAACGCGACCTGGAGGACAGGCCAACGAGTGGGATCCGGTCGCTGCGACACATGCGGCACCTCGACTGCTGACCTCGTCAGCCTGCAGGGCCGCACGACAGAGCTGCGCATTTGCAGGAGGTGTCTGGTACACCTTGGTGCCGTGCATGAGCTCAGATGGCAACACTCCCAACGGCTTCCGGGCCTCCCGTTCTTCGTGGACCGGAAGGCCTGTCATCGGGTGCCCAAGTCTCTCATTGCACGGCTGCGAGTTGTCCCGTCGGCGCTCGAAGGGGACGAGCTGACCGTCGTCTGTCCCACCGCGGAGCTGAAGAACGTCAAAAAGATCCGTGCCGAGTTGGCGGCGCAGACGGGTCTACGAGTCATGGTCGTCTGCTTCTCAGTGGAGGATGAGCGCGAACTTGACTTCGACGCCTTCCTGGCCGCCTACCCGAGCCAAGACCCCAGTCCAGGTTAGAAGGCCTACCTGCTACCTCCCTTCGCGAGAAACGCGTCGATGGTCCTCAGGATGGCCTGTTGATCCTGCCGCGGCAGCTTCTCGATCTGCTGCAGCCGTCGGTTCCCGACAGCCCCGATCCGGGCCGCGTGCGGCCTTCGTTGATGTCGGTGCGCTTCGCTATCGACGAGCATCCAGAGAGGTGACGTGACGGTAGCCCAGGATGCGCTCATCGGCGGTGAGCAGGACCAGGCCGCGATGCCTCGCGGCCGAGACCAGAATGCGGTCGCAGGGGTCCTTGTGAAAGGGCTCCGGCAGCCCATACGCGCCCAGGGCATCCTGGTGCGTGAGCTCGATGGTGGTGCTCTGCAGCGCGACGAGGGCGTTCTGGATCCAGGTCCAGGGGTCAGACTGGAACACCAGCTGCCCTCCAGCCGCCAGCCGTCCGATCTCGAGGGTCGAGATGGTGTGGAACGCCCGCGGGTTGTCCGGGTCGAGCAGCGCGCTCCGACTCGTCGGTCCGAGCTTGTGCGGCTCCCCCTGGGACCAGACGAGCACGTGCGTGTCCAGCAGCAGGTTCACGGCTCCGGCTCCCAGTCATCAGACCAGTCCGCCTGGACGATATCCCCGTGGACGGTGACCTGCCCCTCCAGCACCCCGAGCCGGGGCACGTCCTGTTGCGAGTGACACGGCACAATGGTGACCAGGGGCTTGCCCCGGATGGTAACCACCAGCGACTGATTCGTGGCGTAGACCTCCTTGAGCATCTTGATGCACTTGGCCTTGAACTCTGAAATAATAACTGATTTCATGTGTCAATTATGACCTGGTCTGTTGACCAGGTCAACTCACGGCCCGTCAGTCTCCACATCGGTGCTGACGTAGACCTCGGTCATCGCAAGCTCAGATCGAAAGTCCAAGCCGCCGCCGGGCCTCGTACAGGTGCGGCCCGACGGCGAAACGAAGCAGCTCGGCCTGCAGCGCCCGGCTCGCCTTCTCCTGCCGCAGCAGATCGAGCGCCGCCTCCACGTCGCCGGAGAGCAGCAGCCCGGCCCGCTCCGCGCTGCGCTGGGCCGCGGTGTACCAGCTCTTGAAGACCACGGGCTGACCGGCGGCGTATGCCCGCGCCGGCTCCTCGAGCACCTTGCGCGCCTTGCGCGGGATGGCCCGGTTGATGGTCTTCGCCAGCTCCTCGACCTCTCGCGCCTGGTTGAGGTAGTCGCCATACCCCCGCTCGAACAGCGCCGCAACGCCGGCCAGCAGCAGCTCCACCGTCCGGGGCTGCAGCGCGTCGAGGTACAGGGACCGGGTCAGTATCGCGGCCAGCCCGCGGCCCACCGCGAAGCGGAACGCCCCCGCACTGGATCGTCCGGCGAAGCCCTCGTCGACCACCAGCCGCAAAGGGTTGCCTGGGAGCGCGACCACGAAGGAGACCTGGTTGTGGCCGATGCAGACCTCGAGACGGTCGACTCCCAGCACGTGCGCGAGCTGGGTGCATCTCCCTGCCAGAGCATCGTCCTCAGACAGCGGGATGATACTGCCGCCTCCGGCGCTCTCCACCTCGTGCGGCACGATGGCAGGGATGTAGTCGGAGATGAGGTAGAGCAGCTCCCGGGCAAGCTGCGGCTCGTCGGGGTGGGCCAGCAGGTTCCAGAAGTCGTGCACCCCCAGCGGTGTGGCGACCGCTGACGACAGGGCCGCCTCCATCGGGGCGGTGGCCTGGGCGGCGATCTTGCGCTCCGGAACATCCTTGCCCGCAACGGCCGCCACGGCCTGCGCTGCGCCGGCCGCGCGCTCGACATCACCCCGTCGGTCGTAGACCCGGTAGAGGCCTCGATAGGCCTCCATCGAGAACGGATCCTGGTCCAGCACGCGCATGTACTCGCTCGTCGCCTCGCCCAGGTTGTCGCCCCACAGGTGAAGCCCCGCCAGCTCGAGCCGCGCCGGGATCGACGTCGGCTCGCTCTGCAACGCCCTGCGGATCTCGAACTCGGCGTCGCTCGGCTGCAGCAGCCGGCCGGCCAGGATGCGGGCGCGCGCCAGCCGGACGGAGACCGATCCGGGGCTCCCCTCCGGCGGCAGATCTTCCAGTGCCTCGCCCAGCAGCGACACCAGCCCCTCGAAATCGCCGCGGCGCTCGTAGTAGTCGGTGATCCGATCCACCCCCTCGCCCGACTCGACGCAGATCTTCGCCCCCCGCTTGAGGGCGAACGCGGCGTTCTCGTCGTCGCCCAGCGTACGGGAGTAGAGCTCGGCCAGGTTCACCATGTTGTTGATCCGCTGGCTGGCGGGGCCGGAGTGCGCCAGCTCCTCCAGCACCTCCACCGCGTGCTCCCAGTCGGCCCGCCGCTGGTAGATCTGGAGGCAGCGCGCCAGCGCATCGGCGTTGCCCGGGTAGCGGTTGACCAGGTCCTGCAGGACGGCCAGCGCCTCCTCCTCCTCCCCCAGCTGCTCCTCGAGGATCTGGCTGCGCCGCAGCATGGCCGAGCGCGCGCCGGAGGGGTCGTCGTGGAATGCCCGCGCGAGCTGCTCCAGGTATCCCTCCGCCTCGCGCCACCGGTGCTGCATCTCGCAAAGCTCGGCGATCTCGGTCAGGGCCTGTCGGTGATCCGGATCCGCGGCGAGCAGCTCCCTGAGGATCTCGATCGCCGCGCTGGTGTCGCGCAGGCGGTCACGGTACAGAGATGCGAGCTCCAGCTGCAGCGGGACCCGCGGGAGGGGGTCGAGCATGTTCATCCTGCGCTGGTAGGCGGTGACCAGCGAGTTCCACTCCTGACCGGCCGACAGAATGGCGGCCAGACGTCCGAAGGCCGCCGCATTGCCCGGGTCGTCGGTGAAGACCCGTTCGAACGCCTCCCTGGCGCGGATCACGTCGCCAAAACGGTCGAGCAGGATGTTGCCCGCGCTGAGCAGGGCCGCGCGCGCCAGCTCGGGAGACCGCACCAGGTCGCCCTCCTTGAGCATCAGCTCCGCTGCCTCGCCCCACTCCTCGAGGGACTCGTCGATGTGCCTCAGCAGCTGCACCGCCGGCAGATAGTCGGGGCTGGCCTGCAGGCCGCGGCGCAGGGCCTCGGCCGCCGGCCGCACCTCTCCTCGCGCCAGGTCGAGCACCGCTGCCCTGACGCACAGGGAGGCGACGAGCTCGGGCCCTCCTCCGGCCTGAACCTGTCTGCGAGCCAGCGAGGCGAGCACGTCGGACGCGCCGCGCTGGTAGGCGATGCGGTCCAGGGCCATCAGCGCCTGGCGATCAAACGGCACACCCTCCAGGATGCGCTCGTAGATCGGCGCGGGATCCCACTGGTCGGACAGGTGCGTCTCCACGATGGATGCCCACTCCTTGAGCGCCGAGACCGCCGCCTGCGGATCTTGCGAGGTACCGGCGACGCGGGCCAGCGCCGAGGCCAGCCGATCCCACGTCATGGTCTGCCTGTGGATCGCGATCAGGCAACGCAGGGCGTCGGGCTGGTCGTCGACCACCCGGAGCGCAGACTCGTAGGCTGCAGCGGCCCCCACCGGATCGTTGGCCATGCCGCCGAACAGGGAGCCGAGCCTGAGGTAGGCCCGCAGCCGCAGCGTGGGATTGGTGGTCCCCTCCGCCTCTCGCAGGTAGTGGGACTCGAGAGCCGCCTGGTCGCCCGACGCCATGTACAGCCGTTCCAGCCCGTGCCTCGCCGGACCGTTGCCGGGATCCAGCTCGAGCGCCCTGGTGTAGAACTCCTCGGCTCGTGGCGCCTCTCTCAGCTGCTCCTCGCAGACCTCCCCCGCCGCGCAGAGCGTGGCGGCGGCACGCGCCGGCTCCTTGGTCCGCTCGGCCATCGACGCCAGCAGCTTGACCAGCCGCTCCCAGAGCCCCTGCTCGCGCAGGAGGTCCTGCAGAGCCATCAGCGCCGGCGTGTGGTTGGGGTCCGCCTCTAGCGCTGCCAGGAGGGCGGCCTGCGCCTCCTCCACGTCGCCCAGCTTGTCGCGGCAGATCTGCCCGATCTGCATCAGCAGCGGAGCACCGTCGGCTCCGGCGCCGACCACCTTCAGCTCCGCCGTGAGCAGCGCCGCCATGTCGGTCCAGCGTCCGGATCGCTCGAAGATCGCCTTGAGCCGCTCGATGGTCGGGCGGTCCGACGGCACGCGCTCCAGGATCGAGCGATACACATCCACCGCCTGCTCCGTCCGTCGAAGGGGTCCCTCCAGCAGCTCGCCCACGCGCCGGCTGAGCTCGGTCCGCTCGCGCTCGTCCTCGGTCGCATCCGCCCAGCGCTCGAGGCAGCGTCTGAGGTCCTCCACCCGTCCTGATTCCTCGTAGAGCCGCGCGAGGTGTATCACCGACTCGCGGTCGTCGGGGCGGGTCTCGAGCAGGCGCTCCAGAGTGGCTATCGCCCGCTCCCGGTTGCCCAGCGACTCCTCGTACAGCCGGGCGGATGAACGGAGGAGGCTGACGGAGAGGCTGCTGTCGGTGGTCGTCTCCGCCTCCCGCTCGTAGAGCTCGGCCAGGGACTCCCAGCGCTGGGAGTGGCGATAGACACGCTCGAGGGCCCTGAAGGCCTCCGGCAGCCCGGGCACCATGCGGTAGGCCCGGTCGTACAGGTCCACCGCCCGACGGAGGTCGCGGACCTGCCACTCGGAGATCCGGGCGGCCCGCACGTAGCCGTCCGCCCGTCGTTCCACATCCCTGCAGCGCTCCGCCCGCAGCAGCTCCAGATCCAGCAGGTCCTCCCAGCGCTCGAAGCTCTCGAACAGGTTGGCCAGCGCGCGGAGCGAGGCCTCGTGGCCCGGCTGCTCCTTGAGGGCCTCGCGGTAGCTGCGGACGGCATCGTCGGATCGGTCGAGCCAATCCTCGTAGACCCGACCCAGCCGGTAGCACAGCGCCGCCCGGTCGGCCGGGTCCCGCACCAGACGCAGCTGCCGCGCCAGCGCCGCCGCCTGGTCCTCATGACGACCGGTCCTGAGGTAGATCGCCGTCAGCGTCTGCAAGGGCAGCGGGTCCCCCGGCCGCAGCGCGGCGGCAGTCTCCAGCAGCGAGGCCGCCTGCACGTCGTCCTGCAGGTGGATCTCGGAGATCCGGGCAGCGCGGTAGAGGTCGGCGAACCGCTCGTCGGGCTCATGATCCCGTCCCGCCTCCCGAGCCAGCAGCTCGCGCAGGTCCTTCCATCGACCGTGGGCCAGGTAGAGCCGCCGCAGCGCCACCGCCGCCGCCTCGCTGCTCGGATCCAGCTCCAGCGCCTGGGTGAAGAGCTCCTCCGCTTCGGCCGGCTGGCCCAGGCGGTACTCGCACAGGCCCGCCATCTCCGACAGCAGCCGCGCCCGCTCGATATCGTCCGCGGTGATGTTCGCCACCCCGCGCAGCACCTCGAGCAGGTCCTCCCACTGCTCCAGGCGGGTGTAGATGTCCCGTAGCAGCTCCGCGGCCCGGCGCTGCCCGGGCATCAAGGTGAGCGACGCCCTGAGGCACTTGATCGCGCCCTCCGTGTCGGAGAAGCGCGTCACCAGCATCTCGCCCATCTCGACCAGCAGGTCCGAGCGCTGCTCGTCGCTGGCGGTGACCTCGACCTCCGCCTCGAGCACATTGAGCGCCTCCTTCCACCGCTTCTCCTCGCGGTAGCGGCGCCTCAGCCCACGGATCGCCGGCACGAAGGTCGGATCGACCGCGAACGCCTCCTCGTAGCGCTGCAGGGACTGCTCCATCTCCCGGTATACCAGCTCCTCCAGGTGTCCGAGCTCAAACAGCAGCACGGCCCGGCCGCGACGGTCCTCCTGGCCCACCTGCCCCAGCTCGCGGTGCAGGAACTCCCGCAGCCCGCCGACCAGCTCGTCGCTCTCGACCAGGGCCCCGATGTCCTGCTGGGCGGCCCGCGGCGCTCCGGGGTGAAGCTGCGGCGAGCGACGGGGGTGCGCATCGCCCGGCTCCTCGGGCCGGAACTGGGCCGTCGCGTCGTCCGATCGCTCGCCCGTGGGAGCGACCGCCGGCGGAGTTGCCGGCGGGCGCTGGTTGTCGCCGGGTAGTGGCCGGGAGCGCGGGGCGGCACGCCGCGGACGGGCCGCTGGTGGGACCGGAGGAGGGGTGCTGTGGTGCGAGCGCGGCGGGGTGCTGTGGTGCGGGCGCGGCGGGGGAGGAGGCGGTGGAGATCTGCGTGTCTTGTTGCTGTCGTCGGTCACAGAGGACTCCTCGGGATCAGGCGATTGTGATCCAGATGGCGGCCCGTGGCAACCGGTGGTCGGGGTCAGAAGCTCAGGAGCAGCCCGGTGTTGAGATCCAGGTTGGCCGCGAACGCGGGGACCATGATCAGCCCGTTGATCTCCAGCGCCAGGCCGACATAGCTCGAGAACATGTAGCTGATACCCCCGCCGAGCCCGAAGGCGCCGATACCGGCCACGCGGCTGTCGACGCGGTCGTCGGGGGTGGATGCGAGGCTGTCGTAGTCTCCGAGCGGAATCCGGTGTCTCATCTGGCCGGCCCCCGCGCCGAAGGCCATGTAGAACCGAAGGGCCCCCTCGCCGAAGAAGCGCTTCGCCCGGGCTTCACCCAGCAGGCTGACCTTGCTCGACTCGGTGGTCGCGTTGATCACCTGGATCCGACCGAGCACGCAGAGGTGCCAATTGTCGTTCAGGTGGTAGCTCAGCTCCGGAGCGATGTGGAACGGCGCGAGGGCGCCGCCCGGGTTGATGTCGACCGTCTTCGCGCCGCCGGCCGCCTGCGGCTGCTCGTGCTCGCTCTCACCGCCGTTGACGATCCCGAGCCCTGCCCCGACCATCAGGCCGATGCTGAACACCTTGCCCGAGCGCTGCTGCTGCTGCTGCTGCGGCGGCGGCGGCGGCTGGACCCCTGCCGGACGGACCGAGATAATGTTGGGGCTGGTGGCGGTGCCGTGGCCGTGCAACCGCTCCCCTGCCGCGTTCTGGGCCTCGACGTAGTAGTAGATCGACCGGCCGCGTACCAGCTGTGCGGGAACCACCCCGACGTAGGACCCCGACTTCACCTCCTGCATCGGCACCTGGCGAAAGTCCGATGCGCCCACCGTCCGGAAGTAGAGCACAACCCGCTCGGCGCTCGGGTCCGCGACGTGGACGCGGATCCGCACCGTGCGACCGACGACGGCGTCGTCCACCGGGTTGTGACGGAAGGCCGGTCCGGTGGGGGGCGGCGATACCGGCAGGTTCTGCTTGGCCGAGTTGAACATCTCCTCCAGCGCAGGCGTCGCCCGGGACGGGTTCAACACGGCGTTGCGATTGATGCGCATTGCCGCGGAGAAGTACTTGATGGCGTTGATCCGGTCGTTGAGCCCCGCCCCATAGACGATACCCAGATCGAGGTAGGTCGTGGTCAGCGCATCGCCCCCGGTGATGCCGGCGCTCCTGGCCACGCCCACGGCCTCGACGAGAGCCGCCCTGGCCGCCTCGAACTCGAGGGTGTCGTACTCGTCCATCGCCTTCTTGTTCAGCAGCCGGATGCGGGCCGTCGCCGCCGCCTTGACCTGAGCGTGGACGTCACTCGAGACCAGCAGCGTGAGGAGCAGCAGACTGAACCAGCGCGAGCGCGACACCAGGGTCTCCCTCTTCCTATTGCTTGGTGATGAAGAACTCCACGCGCCGGTTCTGGGCACGACCCGCCCGGGTCCTGTTGCTGGCGATCGGACGCGCCTCGCCGTAGCCGATTGCCTGCATGCGGGACGGGTCGATCCCTCGCTGGACCAGGAAGGTCCTTACCGAGCTCGCACGGCCCTGAGACAGCCGCTGGTTGTAGGCGTCGTTGCCCCTGCTGTCGGTGTGGCCCTCGATCCGCACGTGGATCGACGGTCGGTCCTTCAGCACCGCCGCCACCTCGGTGAGCAGCGGGAAGGAACGGGGGAGGATCGCCGTCTTGGCCGTGGCGAAGAAGACCTTCTGCTTGAGCTCGATCTTCTTCTGGGTCACCACCACGAGCTTGTACTTGTCCGGACAGCCGTCGTCGTCCGAGTCGCCGTCGTAGTCCTCCGGCTCGTTGGGGCACTTGTCCCGGATGTCCACGATCCGGTCGTTGTCGTTGTCATTGTCGGGGCAGCCGTCGGCGTCCTGGAACCCGTCCCAGTCCTCCGGCTCGTTGGGGCACTTGTCGCTGCCATCGGCGATGCCGTCGCGGTCGTTGTCCGGGTCGGGGCAGCCATCCTCCTCCTGGAATCCGTCCTTGTCCTCCGGGTGGTTGGGGCACTGATCGGTGGTGTCGGGGATGCCGTCCTGATCGTTGTCAGGGTCGGGACAGCAATCGTCGTCCTGGAACCCGTCCTTGTCCTCCGGCTCGTTGGGACACTTGTCCACGTCGTCGTAGCAGCCGTCTCCGTCCGAATCCACGTGCTTGACGCTGACCCTGGGCGTCGGCATTACCACCCTCGGGGCACACTTCTCTGGCGGTGACATCTTGTAGGCCAGGTTCGCGTTGGTGTCGGCGACGACGATGTGATCTCTCGCCGGCATCAGGTTGCCCAGGAACAGCTCGTCCCGTGTCCGCTCCAGGTGAGCCTCTGCCAGCGCCAGCTGCTTCGGCGCACAGCGATAGGCGCCGTTCTTGCGGGCGTTCTTGATGATCTTCTCCACGCCGTCGGCCCGACCCTTGACATCCTGTCCCGGGCACCCCGCGGCCACCAGTGTGACGAGTGTCAGTAGCCCCGCCAGCCTCATGGTTGCGATCCACCCTTCGGCTCGATGACCACCGGCGCCTCTTCGGGCGGCGTCTCGGCGGCGGTGGGTCCCTCGGCTGCCTTCTCGCTGGCCTGCCTCTTGGCGAGCTCGCCCATCTTGACTGCCCGGCCACCGTACTTGTTGGCGTCCTCGAAATCGGCGTGTGCCGCTTTCTCCCGCGCCATCTGCAGGTAGGTCACGGCTGACCAGTACTCGTAGGGGCTGAGCTTCTGCGCATTCACCGCCTCTGCTTCCGCCACCGCCCGGCGTGCCTTCCTGGCCACCGTGTTCAGGTAGTCAATGGGCCCAATACAGCCCGCCAGCAACGGGACGACGGCTACCCAGAGCAAGCACTTCACCGGCGTCTCCTCCTTGGCTGAGGTTGGATGACGCTAGCAGACCGTGTCGGATCAGTCAAGAATAGTGACATTCCGGGTGGTTCTCCACTGACAACCGCCGCTGCGGGCGCCGGTGACTCGACGAGGGGCACCTTGCAGGCAGCGGCGAGATGGTATATGTAGCAGGGGCATCGGAACAGCGACGCCCCGGCCAGCTCGATGTGGGGCGTGGACGTTTCTGGGGACAAGCGCGGAGGACACGTGGACCAGCTCATCGCCTACCTCTTGGACAACCTGATTCTGGACTTCCAGGGGGACCTGACCCTCGACATGGTCCGGGATTTCCTGCGCAATGACGACAGCCGGGAGGCAAGGGCCCTGTTGGGGAAGCTGGTGGAGGACCGGGGAGTGTCGGAGATGATGATCTGCATCGCCGATTGCCTGAGGGAGTTTCTGCCCAAGGGCATCAAGCGAGATGAAATGGGCGAGCAGATCCGGCTCTACGCCGAGTCGTGATCCCACGCATCGATCTGGATCAACCTGGATCAACTTGAACGCTCGACTGTCAATTGCGGTCCGCTGCGGACTGGTGGTCTGCTCGATCCTTCTGCTCTGTCGCTGCACCTACCCCACGGCGGAGGGCGAGGAACCAGGATCCATCGTGGACTTCCGGCTGGTGCGGTCGGCGCCGTCAGCCGGGCTGCTGGACGCCGCTCCCGGCAGCCCGATCGACCTGCTGTTCAACGCGCCGCCGAACGCCGACACCGTCGTGCGGGTGAACATCCGGCTGTTTGCCGGCCTGGTCGAGACCTCCGGCGCCCTGACGACCGACTTGCTCGACCAGCGCGTGCGGTTCGCCCCCTTCGAGCCGCTGCTGCCCAATCTGCGCCACCAGGTCTATGTCCATCAGCGCGTGGCCGGTCTCAACGGGGCGACTCTGGGCCAGACCGTCGTCTTCAACTTCACCACCGGCGAGCAGCGAAGAACCCCCCCGGAGGCGACGCCTCCCGCGCCCGGTGCCGGCGAGCTCCAGCCGCTGTGGGACGAACACTGCGCCTCCTGCCACCGATCTGCCGATCCGCCTGCGGGCGTTGATCTTTCGTCCCCCGAGACAGCCCTCGCATCGCTCAGAAACGTCCCGAGCACCTTCGGCACCAAGGTTCGCGTGCTCTCGGGGGACCACGCCCGTAGCTACCTGATGCTCAAGCTGCTCGCCGCCGGAGGCTATGTCGGCTTCCCCATGCCGCCAGATGGTCCGCGGCTGTCACGCCAGGAGCTCCGGAGGGTGGTCACATGGATCGACGGCGGAGCCCTGCCGTGATAGGGTACGGCCCAGGTCACTCGCAACGGTCACTCTCCGGCGACGGAGGTCAAGATGAAGGTCGAAAAAGGCAAGAAGATCAAGATGGAGTATGAGCTGGGCATCGAGGGTGGTGACACCATCGAGTCATCTCATCTGCGTGGCCCGCTCGAGTATGTCCACGGCTCCGGCGCGATGCTCGCCGGGCTCGAGAGCAGGATCGAGGGGCTCACGGTGGACGACGAGAAGGAGGGCGTGATCCCCGCCGCCGAGGCCTACGGCACCGAGGAGAGCCTGCCCACCACGAAGCTGCCCAGGACGGGCTTCCCCGACGGCGAGGAGCTCACCGAGGGCAAGCTGTTCGAGGCCAAGGACTCCGGCGGCAACCCGGTCAAGTTCAAGGTCCTGGAGATCGGGGACGAGCAGGTCACCGTGCGCTTCCAGCACCCTCTCGCCGGCAAGGACATCCGCTTCAAGGTCAAGATCCTGGAGATCTCGGACCCCAACTGACCAGGCTCAGGACCGCCGGGTCACCAGCCAGCCGGCCACCCCGGACAGCAAGAGCAGCGCCCCCACCGCCCCTGCCATGAACAACCATGACCCGCGGCGTCCGTGGCCCCGCGGCGCCGGTCTGCCCAGGGCGACCACCACCAGCCGGGCCCGCTGTAGCGGGACATAGACCACCGGCGCCTTCCCGGTCGACCACCTCCGTCCCTCGCGGCTCTCACTGCCCAGGTCGGCGACACCCTCCGCCGCCTGCCCTGACAGCGACAGGCCGTTGGCGTCGAGCAGATCGACCTTGATCCCCGAGACGACCGACCGCAGCAGCCGTCGCACCGCATCAGGGCGCAGCCGCGCGACCAGAATCCCCCGCACCGCCGGGCGCACCTTGTCTGCTCCACCCGCCCGCCCCTTTGGACCATAGTTCACCGGGGCCGCGAGCACCAGCTGGGTCCCCTCGCCGTCGCGGCCCTGCACCAGGGCCGCCGCCGGGCGCCCGGCCGCCTGGGCCACCTCCGGGCTG
>Ga0180009_10006165_pt1 | contig 12665 bp, 9 predicted proteins | sample OS_PC_MetaG_FD_123537 | JGI IMG/M metagenome (GOLD analysis project Ga0180009, IMG submission 123537) | Groundwater microbial communities from the Aspo Hard Rock Laboratory (HRL) deep subsurface site, Sweden - OS_PC_MetaG | ecosystem: Environmental > Aquatic > Deep subsurface > Groundwater...
ATATTCCCAGCGCGGAGCCGCCTATGCTTTGAAAGGTAAGTTTGTCAAGGCAATTAAAGATTGTTCCAGGGCGATAGAAATTGACCCGAAGGATACTAAGGCGTATTCCCAGCGCGGAAGCGTCTATGCTCTGAAGGGTGAGCCCGAGAAGGCGATTAAAGATTATTCCAGCGCGATAGAAATCGACCCGAAGAATGCCGAGGCATATTCCAGCCGGGGAACAGCCTACCTGGCCAATGGCGAATACAATATGGCGATTAAAGATTATTCCCGGATCATAGCGATCGACCCGAAACTTGCTGTGACATATTATAACCGCGGAAATATCTATCTCCAGAAGGGCGAGTATGACATGGCAATTGAAGATTATTCCAAGGCGATAACACTTAATCCGAAGTATGTCGGGGCATATTATTACCGCGGAGGCGCCTATGGCAGTAAGGGCGGGTTGGATGAGGCAATTGAAGATTTTTCAAAAGCGCTGGCAATTAATCCAAACCTCGCCGACGCATATTACAGCCGCGGGAATATCTATGGTCAGAAAGGCGGGTATGACGCGGCAATCGGGGATTTTTCCAAGGCGATAGCAATTTACCCTAAGGATGCCAAGGCATATTTCGGCCGCGGAATTGTCTATGGCAAGAAGGGTGAATATGACAAGGCAATTAAAGATTTTTCCAGAGTGATAGCAATTAACCCGAAGCATGCTAAGGCATATTATAACCGCGGATTGTCCTATGATAAGAAGGGCGAGTATGAAAAAGCAACGGCCGACAAGGAAAAATACAAAAGCCTGTCTCAGAAATAAAGGTACTTAGGTTCAAGGTTCAGCGGTTCAACGGTTGGCCGTCTGATAGGCATAGCCTCTGATACGGCGCTGGCATAGCCTTGAAAAAGCATGAAGAAAGTTATTGCAAAAAATAACCGTGAACCCTGAACCGTAAACCTGACAACCTGGGTGGTTACAAATTATGGATGAGATTGTTTTAATAACAGGGGCTTCTTCGGGGATAGGGAAGGCCACGGCTGAACTTTTACTGGAGAACGGGTATAAGGTCTACGCCGGGGCCAGGCGCCTTGAACAGCTTGGGGAACTTCGTTCGCTTGGCGCCAGAATATTATACCTTGATGTGACCGATAATTTCCTGCTGGAAACCGCGGTGAGAACCATCATCCGGAACGAGGGCCGCCTTGATATCCTTATAAACAACGCCGGATACGGCGCCCACGGCGCGCTTGAAGACGTGCCGATGGCCGAGGCCAGACGCCAGTTCGAGGTGAACGTCTTCGGCCTTGCCCGCCTGACCCAGCTGGCCCTGCCCCATATGCGCAGGAACAAGTCCGGCAAGATAGTTAATATCTCCTCCATAGCCGGCAGGATATCCGTGCCTCTCTCCGGCTGGTATCACGCCAGTAAATACGCCGTTGAAGCCTATTCCGACGCCCTGCGCCTTGAGGTAAAACGTTTCGGCATAGACGTTGTCCTCATAGAGCCGGGCCCCATAAAAACCGGCTGGGACGCGGTGGCCCTTGAAAATCTTTCAAAAAATTCCGGCTCCGGCCCTTACGCCGCCCTGGCTCAAAAACTGACCGGGAAATTCCGGGAGGGCTACAGGAGCGGGGCTCCCGGCCCGGAGCGCGTGGCCGGGGTTATACTGAAGGCGTTGGAAGCGCGCCGGCCGAGCGCCCGCTACGTCGTGCCGTTCCGGGCAAAAGCGATCTTGTTCCTCAAATGGCTGCTGCCCGACTGCGTCCTGGACTTCGCCCTCGGCTCCCTGCTCAGATAGACGGTTTTTAACTGCGGTATCCGGTATTCAGTTACCGGTTGCTGGTTACCGGTAACTGATTACTGGTTACTGATTACTGGTTACTGGTTACTGGCTGCTCATTATTAGCACTCGCCACCGGGTGTTGACAATTATCGCCCCATCGTGTATAATATTATTGGCAGTCAAAGGGGGTGATTGCCAGTTTTGAAAATTATGAGAGTGCTTAAACCCGAAATAGCGCAGAACAGAAAAAACAGGATACTCAACTGGGTGGTCTATAACTATGTCAACACCGGCAAGCCTGTAAGCTCCGACGTTATAGCCTCCAAGGGCGGGTTCAATGTTTCAAGCGCCACTATAAGGGGCATTTTAAAAGAACTGGAGGACACCGGCTATCTTTTCCAGGCCCATACCTCCGCCGGCAGGATACCGAGCGACAAGGGGTACCGCGCCTATGTGGACAATATAACCAGGATGCAGAAGCTGGCCGCGATCGAAAAGGAACGGGTGGAGGAAGAGTACGAAAGACGCATAGAAGAGCTGGACGGTTTTCTCAAATCCACCTCCCGCGTGATAGCCGACCTCTCGCACTGGGCCGGCTTTGTCATGTCGGCCGATATACGGGACGACGCCATAAAGCGTCTGGACCTCATAAGCCTGGGCCCCAGGAGCGTCTTATCCGTGCTGTTCGTCCATTCCGGCATAATGAAACACGCCGCTTTTTCGCTTGAGACGGTCCTTGACAAGAGTTCGGCCGGAAATCTTTCTTCAAAGCTCAATAAACGGCTTAAAGACGCGCCTGTGGCCGATGCCGCGAAGATAATATGGAAGGAGTTTCTGCACAAGGGCGCCTCCGCGGCCGAGACCGAGCTTCTGAAAAAACTGCTGGATTATTTCAACAACATGTCCAGGGACTCGGACCTGGTCTATCTTGAGGGCTTAAGCCGCATATACGAGAACGTGGAGACCGGCGAGATGGGCAATCTGCGCGATATCGCCAGAGTGCTGGAAGAAAAAGATAAATTCTCCCAGATGCTCAAGGAGCGCCTCAAGGACTGTTCCGCCAAGAACAGGGCCCTGACCCTCCCCGGGAAGCGGCACACCGTGGATGTGACCATAGGCTCGGAGAACCCTTTCAAGGAGTTCAGAAATTTCAGCCTGGTTTCCAGCACCTACTGCATGAACGACAGGGTCGTCGGGCTGGTGGGGATACTGGGAGATAAGCGCATGGAATACCCGAAAATGATCTCCATAGTCGATTCGGTCAGTTCCATGGTGGAGGACATACTCTCCGACTGGGATAAACTGGAGCTTGAAGATTAACTAGTTAGCCCTGAAAAACTTAAGGGCTAACTATTAGTTACGACTTTTTCAGGAGTAACTGACTTATGGAAAGCAACAAGAATAAGAAAAAACATCAGGAAGACGCAAAAGAAGCCCAAAACGACGCTGCCGGGGATCATGGACCGGAACCCCGGGAAAGCGCCGAGGCCCCGGCCGCCGGGAACGGCGCCGACAAAGCCAGGAATTATTACGACCAGCTTCTGCGCCTGCAGGCGGATTTTGAAAATTACAGAAAGCGCGTCGAGAAGGAAAAGCCCGAGCTGGTGAGTTTCGGAAAAGCGCAGATACTTTTAACCCTGCTGCCGCTTTACGACCTGCTGATGCAGGCCCACCTGCACATCAGCAAGGCGCGGGGCGGCGGCGGCGAAGAGCCCGCCAGGATGCAGGACGTGGTGAAGGGCCTTGAAATGATATTCAGGGAGTTCTCAAAGGTCTTTGAAGCGGAAGGCATAAGGCCCATGGAACTGGTCGGCAGGCCGTACGACCCGATGGCCTCCGAGATAATAGGCATAGACGAAGGCACCGAAGAGAACGACGGCCTGGTGACCGAAGAATTCCAGAAGGGATTCTACTACGGAGACAAAATATTGCGGCCGGCCAGGGTAAAGATAGCTAAAAAAAAGGCGGCGGTCCCCGCGGAGACGGCGGAAGAAGGAAACGAACAGGAAAAGCAGGTAGAGAATGATTTGTAGTAACTACTCAGCAATAGTGCATAGAACGCAGATGACACAGATGAATATGATGGACGCAGATAATTACAAACATTCGGAAAAAAATCATGTTTAATCATAAAAATCAGCGTCATCAGCGTTCTATATTTTAATAGCCGAGTAGTTACGATTTGTAAGCGATACAGGAGGAAATATGGCAAAGATAATAGGCATCGACCTGGGCACTTCAAATACGGCCGCCGCGGTCATGGAAGGCGGCAAAGTTACGATAATACCTTCCGCCGAGGGCACCACCTTAGGCGGCAAGGCTTTCCCGTCTTACGTGGCGTTAACAAAGGACGGCCAGCTGCTGGTCGGAGAGCCGGCCCGCAGGCAGGCGGTGGCCAACCCCGAGTCCACCGTTTCGGCGTTCAAGCGCAAGATGGGGACCGAGCATAAATACAGCGTGGCCGGCAAGGAATATACGCCCCAGCAGCTTTCGGCTTTCCTGCTCCAGAAAGTGAAGAGGGACGCGGAATCTTTCCTGGGCGACAAAGTGGAAAAAGCCGTCATCACCGTGCCGGCCTATTTCAACGACAACCAGCGTCAGGCCACTAAGGACGCCGGCACTATAGCCGGGCTTGAAGTGGTCCGGCTGGTCAACGAGCCCACCGCGGCGGCCCTGGCCTACGGCATAGACAAAGAAGGCCGCGACCAGAAGATCATGGTGTTCGACCTGGGCGGCGGCACGCTGGACGTCACCATCATGGAAATGGGCAAGGAGGGCACCTTTGACGTCATCTCCACCTCCGGAGACACGCAGCTCGGCGGCACCGACATGGACAATGCGCTGATAGACCACATAGCGGACGAGTTCCGCAAAGATACCGGCATAGACCTCAAAAAGGACTCGACCGCCGGCCAGCGCATCAAGGAAGCAGCGGAAAAGGCTAAAATAGAGCTTTCCACCGTGATGGAAACGGAACTCAACCTTCCGTTCGTCTCCGCCGACGCTTCCGGGCCCAAGCACCTCGCTCTGAAGCTGTCCCGCGCTAAGCTCGAGTCCATAGTGGACCCCATAGTCAAGCGCTGCCAGAAATCGGTGGACACGGCGCTGGCAGACGCCAAGCTTAAATCTTCGGACATACACCGCGTTATTCTGGTCGGCGGCCCCACCCGCATGCCCATAGTCCAGCGCTTCGTCGAGAGTTACGCGGGCAAGAAAATAGAGCGCGGCATAGACCCGATGGAATGCGTGGCTTCCGGCGCGGCGGTGCAGGCGGCCGTGCTGACCGGCGACGTTAAGGACGTGCTGCTGCTGGACGTCACGCCGCTGACGCTCGGCATAGAGACCCTGGGCGGGGTGCGGACCTCTCTGATAGAAAAGAACACCACCATCCCGGTCAAGAAGACGCAGGTCTTCTCCACGGCCTCGGACAACCAGCCGGCCGTAACCATCCACGTATTGCAGGGCGAGCGCGCGATGGCCGGCGACAACGTGTCGCTCGGCAAATTCGACCTTGACGGCATACCGCCGGCGCCGAGGGGCATGCCGCAGATAGAGGTGACTTTCGACATAGACGCCAACGGCATCCTGCAGGTCTCGGCCAAGGACCTCGGCACGGGCAAGGCGCAGCATATCACCATCTCGGCGCCGAACAAGCTCTCCAAGGACGAGATAGACAAGTTCGTCAAGCAGGCCGAGCAGTTCTCGGAAGCCGACAAGAAATACAAGGAGAAAGTCGAGGCCAAGAACGAGGCGGATTCCGTCCTTTACGTCACCGAAAAAGCCCTCAAGGAGCACGGCGACAAGATCTCCCAGGACGAGCGCCTCGCGGTGGACCGCGCCATCGGCGAGCTTAAGGACGCGCTTAAAGGCGACGACGTGGAGAAGCTGAAAAAGACGAAGGACGCGCTTCTGCAAGCGTCCCAGAAGCTCGGCGAGGCGGTCTATAAAGCCGCGCAGGCAAAGGCCGGGCCTTCCTCCGGCGGGCCTAATCCGGACGCCTCCGCAGGCGGCGGACAGGGCGAAGAAAGCAAGAAGGAAGACGTAGTGGACGCGGAAGTCGTAGACGAGAAAAAATAGTCTTGAGCGTATAGCGTATAGGGGCTAGCGTATAGCGGGATGGAAAACTATCCCCTATCCGCTGTTCTCTATACGCTGCTTTAAATATGTCTGCAAACGATTATTACAGGACTCTCGGCGTTCCCAGGAACGCTTCCGACGAGGAAATAAAGACCGCTTTCAGGAAGCTGGCGCTTAAGTGTCACCCTGACCGCAATCCCGGCAACAAAGACGCGGAAGCCCAGTTCAAGGAGATAGGCGAAGCCTATGCGGCTCTTTCAAACCCGGAAAAACGGAAGCTCTACGACCAGTTCGGCGCGGAAGGCCTTAAAGCGGGCGCCGGCCGGGGGCCGGGCGGATTCGGGGGATGGCCGGGCGCGGACCTCGGCGATATCTTCGGCGATATCTTTGATAACTTCTTTACCGAGGCGGGCGGCGGCAGAAGGCGGCCCCGCGCCAGACGCGGCGCGGACCTCAAATACGACGTGGAGATAACTCTCGAGGAGGCCTTCAGCGGCGTAAAGGTGCCGGTCAATTTTGACAGGACCGAGGTCTGCGAAGTCTGCGGCGGGACCGGCGCCAAGGCCAGGACCGGACTTAAAAAATGCGCCACCTGCCGGGGCGCGGGCAGGGTGCAGTACGCCCAGGGGTTCTTCTCGTTCAGCCAGACGTGCCCCGACTGCGGCGGCCAGGGCGAAGTGGTGGCGGCGCCGTGCAGGGACTGCGGCGGCTCGGGCCGGCAGAAAAAATCCGTTTCGCTGAACATCAAGATCCCGCAGGGCGCCGACGAAGGCGCCGTTTTAAGGGTTTCGGGCGCGGGCGACGCGGGCTTGCGCGAGGGGGGGTCGGGAGACCTGTATATACAGGTCCATTTAAAACATCATCCGCATTTTGAAAGGCAGGACCTGGACCTCCTTTATGACTGTTCTTTGAACGTGGCCCAGGCCGCGCTGGGCTGCGAGGCGTCCGTGCCCGTCATAGAGGGCCACAAAACGACTATCAGGATACCGGCCGGAACACAGCACGGCAGGGTGTTCCGCATCCATGAAAAAGGCATGCTCGCCCCGGGCGCGAAAAAGAGGGGGGACCTTCTGGCCAGGGTCCGCATAGAGATCCCGGCCGACCTCACGCCCAGGCAGAAAGAGCTTTTCGAAGAACTGTGCGGCACTTTCGGCCACGAGCCGCCGCGCGTCGAAGAAAAAAGTTTCTTCAAGAAAATACTCGGGTAGTAGGTGAAGAGGAGTAGGTAGTAGGTGGTAGATAGTAGATAGGGAAAGCGGTGTTCCTTAAAAACCCACCTACCATCTACTATCCCTACCTACTATCTACCACCTACTAACTTATGCCTCAATATTTTATTCCGCCGGAGAGAATAGGGAACGGCGTGTTTTCAGCCGGCGAGGAGGAGTCCGCTCATATCTCAAAAACGGCCCGCAAGAGGGCGGGCGAGGAGATAGAGATCTTCGACGGGCAGGGGAACAGGTATTCGGCGGTAATAGAAGCCGTGGAAAACGATCTGGTGTCCGGCAGGATAAGGGCCAAGCTTGATTCGCCGGTTTACAAGACCCGGCTGACGCTTTGTTTAGCCCCGGTTTCAAGGCCGGCGGCCGAAGCCATGCTGAGACACGCCACGGAAGCGGGCGTGGCGGCTTTCCAGCCGGTGCTATCCTCCCGCTCGCAGTTCGATTGGTTTGAGAACTGGCCTGACAAGGCGAAAAGGTTCCAGCACATTTTACTCGCCGCCTGCAAGCAGTGCGGCCGGGCCTATGCACCCGAACTTTTAAAGCCGCAGAAATTTGACGATGTGCTGGCCGAAGGCCTTGATCCTTCTCTGCTAGCCTGCGCGGATGCCCCGGGCGGCTTTGACACGCTGGCTCCTAAACTTGAGGGCGCGCCTTCGCTGAAGGTGTTCATCGGGCCTGAGGGGGGGTTTACAAAAGGGGAACTGGAGTTCGCGGCCGGGGCCAGGGCGTTGTTCTTTTCGCTGGGCAAATACACTCTCCGCTCCGAGACCGCCGCGCTGGCCGCCTCCGTCCTGATCCTCAACCGCCTGGGGTAACCCCCCGCCGTCACCTTCCAGTTATTAAACGCCGCTGGTTTTTAAATAAATATTCCCGCCCCGATGTCGCAGTTAAGTCTTATCTAATAAATAAAAAAGCAACAACGGCTTCTTATACTTTTGACTGAACCTGAAAAACCACGGTTGACAAGCCGCCGGATGTCTGCGAAAATATTATTCGGGAGTTCGGATTTGAATAAATGAAAATCTTAATATTAACCTTGCTTTCGCTCTTTATGATCTCCTGCGGGCATGCGCCTGTAAAGACCCCCAAACTCCGGAATTTTGAAGCCTTTAAGTCGGGAGAATATTGGGGCTATCGCGACAAAATAACGAATGAAACAGTCATATTTCCGGTTTTTGACCTGGCAGCGGAGTTTCAGGAAGGATTGGCTCCCGTCCTTTTGAACGGGAAATGGGGATATCTCGATGAAACAGGCCGTATCGCCATACGCCCCCAATATGCGGCGGCCTATAATTTCTCAGACGGCCAGGCCCTTGTCACGGTTTTAACAGCGCCCGCGGCCGGTTATTCCCCGCTGCCGCAGGTAATGGCGCAGCGCTGGATAGATAAACAGGGGAAAACGCTTTTCCAGGCTTCAGGCGTTAATAATGAAGGGATGGAAATAATAGTCACTCCGGACCGGAAGTACGGCTATGCGAGCAATTTAAAAGTTGTCGTCCGGCCGGAGCTGGAAGACGCGAAGAACTGCCAAAATAACCTGTGCCTGGTAAAAAATAACGGCAAGTACGCCTTTATAGACTACGGCGGCGCGGTCAAAATGACGACGGAGTACGACGACGCCTCCGAGGCCCGCTGCGGATTCTACCGCGTAAAAAGCGGCGGAAAATACGGGTTTATCGATCCCGCCGGCGCCGTAGCGGCGCCCGTCATCTACGATGTCCTCGAAGAGGACGCCTGCCGGCAGGACATAAAAGCCGTCCTGGACGGCAAATTCGGCGTCGTCCGGCGCTTTGAAAACTGGAGCTTTGTCGAAGACGGCGCGCCGAAGGCAGATCCTTTCCGGGAACTCCTTGCGGCCGCGACCGCCCAGCTGACAGGCCCGGTCCCGGAGCCGGCGGCGGAACAGGAAAAGCTCCCGGCCGAAGAGCTTGTACGCGAGAACAAGGCCGGACATCTTGTGGCTTTTGAATTGAGTTCCAGGCAGCGGCTTCTCCCCGTGCAGACCCCGCTGCCGGTGAACGTGCGCCTCAAACGGCGTTTTAACGGGATATTCCGGATCTATTCCACGGACATGAACAAGCTTGTCCTTCTGGACGTAAAGAAAGGCGAATACCTCAAAAGCATGGACCTGGAGGTCAACGGCGTTCCGGGCAAAGTCTTCACTATTTATATCGGGCTGCTCCCCGCCGGTGGGTTCGCGGGGCTTTTGCTGGGGGCCGAAGTCGCGGAAACCGCGTCCATGCGCGACAGAAGATACCATGCCCGGATGATCGGGGAAGAGACCATGAACGTCCCACCGGGGGGGGACTGGTTCCCGGAAGAGGGTGTGGAGAACCTGCTTCTTACGCCGCAGAACAGGTTCGGCGCCGCAAGGGCCAAAAAGATACTGGCTTGCGACCAGGCCGCATCCGCGAAGGCCCTGCCGCAGCTGGTCCAATGGTTCGCGATGGACGGGGCGCAGCGGAAGGCCGCTGAAGAGGGCCTTAAAACCATAATCCAGGCTTACGGCGGGGGGGACGTGGTCGGCCGGCTTAACGCGCTGTTGAGAGACAATGACCTGAGGACCAGGAAAAAGTGGTTCGAAGGGCTGCGCCTCTGCGGCCCCGACGCTAAAATGGCCGCCGAAGAGATAAAAATGTTCTTCGGGGACGAGGACAAGGAACTGAGGGATTCGGCTTTCGCGCTTTACGGGGAGCTGGGGCTCGACATCCCGCCGCAATACGCGGCGGAGGCCGGGGCGGCCCCGGAGAAAGAGGCGGAATATAAAAAAAATATAGACGGGGTTTATAAATACGCGGTGAGCGTTTCAACCGCCGACCCCCTGCGGGCGATAGAGGCGGTCGAAAAGGCGCTCAAGAACAACCCTCCGTATGAAGAAAGCGCGAAGCTCTATTTATTGCTCGGCCGGCTGAAAAAGCAGGTAGAAAGCGACGCCGCTTACGGGAAGGCGCATCCGGGCGAGTATTCTCACGACGAGAGCGGGGACAGGTATTTCTATAACGGGAAGCACTTCATGCACCTGCTGATGAAATTCCCGGAAACCGCGCCGGCGCACGAGGCGGCCTACGAACTGACGGAGCTTTCCGCGGGCGGGGAGTGCGGGGGGGTCGCCGACTGCCATATCGAGCGGCAGTTCAACCGGGTCAACCAGTTCCTTAAGGACCATCCCGGCTCGAAGTTCGCGGAGAACGCGGTGGCGCGCGCCAACAAGGCCTTCACTTCCAGCCTTAAGGATATCGGTGACTATAATGCGGCGCGCGAGCGGTATAATCCGGAAAGGATAAAAGCGCTTCTGCAGGAATATGACGATCTCGCCGCGCTGTTCCCGCATAATACCAGGATAAAAGCGTATTTAACGATAGCCGGCCTGTGGGCGAAGTTTCTGAACTACGAGCGGGCACGGAGAATTTATAAGGCCATTCTGGCCGACGCTCCGGATGAAGGGACCGCAAAGGCCGCGAAAGAAGGCCTTGCCGCCCTCCCCGCGGTGGATTTTATCCTCTCCCCGGTGAAAGTCAGCAGTTCTTCCGCCGCAGACCTTGAATGGGCCAGGCCGGCGCTGGACGAGGTCACGGAATACGCGGTTCACCGCTCCAGCGCGGGCGCGGGCGGCTTGGAAGAGCCCGTGAATTTCGCGCCGCTGGCCAGGCTGCAGGGCACGCAGTTCAGCGACCTGACCGCGCAGCCGGGCGCCGCCTATTGGTATTACGTAGAGGCCGTCACTCCGAAAGGCGGCTTCCCCAGCAATAAGACCTACTGCCAGCTCCCCGCCCCGCCCGTCCCCCCGCAATAAATTCCATTAAAAGGTGCCTGGCACCTTTAATATTTTTCTGATAACGGCGTGCACGGGATTCTCATTTGCTACAATGTCACTGTCGGGCGGCCGGTTTAATCATCAATATCCTTATTTCTTTTTCCGGGAGGGTTGAATATGAGGCATTTGCTTGCTATCGGCGGTTTGGTCTTCATCTGTATTATCGCCATTCCGGGGTTCTGGCTGGCGCGCAAGTCCAAAGCGGCGCTTGAGCCGGGGATACTCAGCGCGCAGGTGGACAAGCTGGTGGCGGGCTGGACGGCGCAGAATACGCCCGCGTCCAACCGGGTGGTGGACCTGATAATAAGCGACGCTCAGGAGGCCGAGGAAGAGAAGCCCGAGGATAGGGCCGCGGCATATTCCTCCGGGGATATGGAGGTGCTTTCTACCGCGAATAAGCCTTCCGGCCTGGCTAAAATGGGTATATGGTTCCGACGGACCTTTTTCCGCCGCAGCATGTCGGCCGGCGAGGACACGGCTTTTGTGGAGTCTTTTTCCGATAACCCGAACGCCATAACCTGGACACACAAAGGGGAGGAAACCGCCAGCGAAGAGGAGATGGCCAAGGAGTTCATGCGGGCGATACTTAAGGCCGACGACGCCGGTGCCGAGATAAACATCATCACGCAGGGCGCGGCGGCCGTGGCGGCGTTAAAGGCCATGAAGATACTGAAGAACGTAAAACGCCCGGACGGACATATGCCGACGGTCAGCAAGGTGGTGGCCGTGGGCATGAACCGCCCGACGCTGCAAAGGATAGACTCGCCTTTCTTCCGCAATTACAGCAAGCCGGACAACCTGCGCGAAATAGTCTATATCTGGAATCCGCCGGCGGAGCCGAAGAAGACCACCATAGAAATATTCAGTCCCAGGTACAACGGGAAGCGGTTTGACGGCGCGGAGCTGTTCCCGATGATGGGCGGGCGCGGGACAAACGCCGAGTATATCATACGGCTTGTAACGGTCATGGCCAAGAAGCTCTACGCCATGGAGGAAGTTATAGGCCGCCTGGAAGCCAAAATCCAGGAGAAGAAACAGGCTGAACGGGCCGAGGCGGAGGCCAAGGCGAAAGCCGAAGCGAAGAAAACCTACACCGCTGAGGTGGTTTCAAGGGACCTGCTGGGCCGGGCTTACAAGAAAGAAGCGCCCAAACCCGCGCAGCCGATGGATTCCCTGTCCGCCATAGGCGGCGGCTGGCTGAAGGAAGAGGCGGAGAAGGCGGACAAAGAAACAAAACGGACGCAAAAGAAAAACAGGCCGGCGCAGACCCGGACAAAGCAGGCGGATAATAAAAGTGGGAACCGCGCCAACTGCAAGGCCGGCCGCGCCGGTGAATACCCGAGGTGTGACTGGTATGACGCCATGAAATTTTGCAACGGAGGGCTGCCGACAGTAAACCAGCTTAAAGCCTGGTATAATAACGAATGCACCGGCGGGAGACAAGCCAACACCTGTTCAGGCTGGTATTGGTCGTCCGAAGAATACAGCGCTGGCCTCGCGCGGCGCGTGAACTTCCTCAATGGCCATGTGATCATCAACCATAAGAACGACAGCCACTACGTCCGCTGTCAGTGAGGCCCGTGCGTAATTTGGCCATTGGGGGTTTCCAAGGGGGAAGCCCCCCTTGGAAAGTCACCAGTGACCAGCGGCCCAAGTCACCAGACTGGTGACTGGCAACTGGTAACTGGAGACTCCCAACCGGGGGACAGGCTGCTTTTTTGGTTCCAGCAGGGTTATCCGGTTTTCGTGGTTGTGGAATTTGTCGTCGTGCGCTTGTTC
>Ga0180009_10006166_pt1 | contig 12664 bp, 3 predicted proteins | sample OS_PC_MetaG_FD_123537 | JGI IMG/M metagenome (GOLD analysis project Ga0180009, IMG submission 123537) | Groundwater microbial communities from the Aspo Hard Rock Laboratory (HRL) deep subsurface site, Sweden - OS_PC_MetaG | ecosystem: Environmental > Aquatic > Deep subsurface > Groundwater...
AGGCAGGAAGAAAACAGAAGAAAACTTTTTATATTCAAAAGATTGGAAGAAAATGGCCCTTAACAAAATACACCACTTTCATTCCGCCACGATGAGGACAGTATCAGAACACCCATGACAAAGGGAACTTCCCGCTTGTTATTGGCTTTCTTAAACGTGTGTTTTAAACCCCAAAAAGGTCGTTTTAAGGCAAAAAACAGGCCTTAAAATAAGTGGAAGTGCTTATAGAGCATTCGCTTGGTCCGACCTCGGATTTATTTTCCCAGGTCCGACCCTACAAGCCCCTACAAGCTCGCCCTTGTCGCAATTAAAATCCATAAACCATTCCAATCATAATTGCATAGGACTTCCAGCTAACTTCATTTAAGCGTCTTTCTCTTATAGTCCCACTTGAAAAGAAAATTCGATCAGTACCCGGATCAGTATTCCAATCTTGATAATCAAAGTTTAATTGAAAAGACACTGGGTAGTTGTAAAAAAAATTCACACCTGTGGATATGACAATGCCATTACCTTCTGCGATATGTTCAAAACTTTTGGGATGAGCAAAATCGGTCCTAAGGTTCCAGTCAGCTTCAGCAGAATAATCCGCCCAATGATATTCAAGGTTAACAAAGAGGTTATGCTTCTTTTTTATATCGAAACTTAAATCTAAACCAATCCAAGGTCCTTTCCATTCCGTATCATATGTGCTATTTAGACCTGCAAAGGAGCCTGTACTTGGGATTGTTTGGTATCCATCGGTCACAGTTAAATTTTGCTGGTGATATGAATACCCGACAAGTGGGGTAATCCCAAACCAGTCCAGTCCAAATGAAAAGTGAAGCCCTAACCCTAAAGAGGCATCCATTACATCGCCATCACTTGCATTGTTATTTGAACGAGAAAATTCGATGGTTCGGTTATCCCCTGCATAATCCGAGTCTTGATTAGAACCTCTGAGAATCCAGCCATAGTCAAATGAACCCCGCAGATAAAATAAATCACGAATAATTGTTTTGTTGTTTAATTTTATCTGAAAAATCTCTAAATCGCTCCAAGCCAATTCAGATAAAATATTCACATACCCCAAAGGGCCTACCCCTGCCTTATTCCAATCGATTGCGTCAACACGATAACCACTGCTAATTCCAAACTCAGTATATAGCCTCTTTTTACTGATAACTTTTGCAGAAGAAACGGTCTGTTGAGTTAAGTCCGCCTCTTTGGTTTCTGCGGTATCTACATCCGCATAGGTAATAGTTGCTAAATTTTCATTTATTTTTACAAAATATGTTTCAATCACTTTTTCTTTTACTGGTATAAATCTTTTTATCTTATTATCTGAAAGCTCCCATACTGCTTCTATCCATAGATTATCTTCATGAGTTATAAGCCACTCATTGGCTATCCATTTGTTTTCCTTTTGGCGAATATCTTTTATCGTTATTTTGTTAATAAATTTTTTCCACAGTTCAGAAGGTGTATCGATAAGAACTCCTTGTCCGCCATCAATTTTAATTATAGAACCATTTTTACTTTTCCAGAGGCCAATAAATGGATTCTCATCGTTTTGACTTTGGCCAAACACTGATGTGTTTATAATTAATCCAATAACAATTGTTAATAGATAGACGAGAATTTTATTTATTGTTTTCACATTGCCTCCTTTCAAAGCACAAAATCCCACCTCTCGATTTGAGAAATGGGGATTGATGATAAATTCCAAGGGGTCGGGTCGGGCCACGATTAGTGTCTGATTATTAATATTAAGGTCCCTCAAAAAGGTGTTTTTAAGTACTATTTCTTTGTTTTCGGCCCCGAAAAGAGCATTATTGCCCCTATCCAGGCTACAAATTCAAGACCATTTCATACGATATCAGTCACTTCCCGCGGCCCGACCCCAGAGGCCCATTAAAATATTATCCAACATGGACATTTCCATCCGCAGAAAACCCCAGGACGGCCGGTCCCAGGTCAGATTCGGGGAAGATATTTATGACTTGAGGGTTTCATCCATTCCAACATCGTATGGAGAAAAGCTGACCATCCGTATTCTGAATCCGAAAACAGCCGCCAAGGGATTTGAAGAAATGGGCCTGTCCGGAAGAGAGCTTGAAATCTTAATAAGCGCCATCCGCGCACCCCAGGGGATCATTCTTGTAACCGGCCCCACTGGCAGCGGCAAATCATTAACCTTATACGCCTGCCTGAACAGAATCAATACGCCGGCAGTGAATATCGTCACGGTAGAAGATCCCATCGAGTTTGATATCAAGGGAATCAGCCAGGTCCAGATCAACCCGGCCGCAGGTGTAACCTTTGCCACGAGCCTGCGGTCGATCCTGCGGCAGGACCCGGATATTGTCATGGTCGGTGAAATCCGAGACGACGAAACAGCAGCGATTGCATTGCAGGCGGCCCAAACCGGCCATCTGGTATTTTCGACACTGCATACCAATGACGCGCCCGCAGCGGTGACACGGCTCCTGGATCTGGGGGTTGAACCCTTTCTGATAGCGGATGCGCTGCTGATGGTTGCCGGTCAGCGGCTGGTGCGGGGGATCTGTCCGCATTGCAGAATTCCCGACCCCTTGAGCGTTCAGTTTATCAATCAACTGCCGATCGATCTGCGTAACGCCAAAGAAACGACATTCTGGAAAGGCGCCGGTTGTGAAAAATGCCAATACACAGGTTATTTAGGACGGATAGGCATATATGAAGTCCTGAAAATATCTCCCGCAGTCAAGGGAATCATCGCAACCGGTGTTTCGGCCTTAAAGATAAAAAATGCAGCCTTAAAAGAAGGATTTCGGCCGATGTCCCTGGACGGAATTCATAAAGCGATGAATGGGCTGACAACCCTTGAGGAGGTCTTCAGGGTGGCGCCGCCGGAGGCGGAGACAGTTGAACAGGAATATGTTGCAACGCCTGCGCCCAGAGAGGAAAAACCGGTCGATGAGCCGCCGTCTATCGAAACTTCATTTTCAATTAAAAGCGTTAAACCCAAAAAGGTCCTAATTGCCGACGATAACCAGATTATTATTAAACTCCTTGTCAATATCCTTGAATCGGAAAATTACCATGTTGTTTCAGCCGATAACGGTTTGGATGCCCTCAAGCTGGCGCACCAGGAAAAACCGGATTTGATCATCACCGATTATCTGATGCCGCAGATGAACGGCATGGAACTGATTAAGAAAATAAAATCGCAGTTGTCCACCCGGGTGATTCCGATCATCATGCTGACCGCCAAAGATGAGGTGGATTCTGAAGTGGCCGTAATTGATGCGGGCGCCGACGACTATATAACTAAACCGTTAAATGCCAAACGGATTCTGACAAGAGTTGCGCGACTGCTCCAACGTTAGCTTTGATCATGAGGGATATTGGATAAAAGTATTCTGATTGGGATTGGGTTTCGTGCTTGATCATCTTTGTCGATTTGCTGGACTGGTGGTGGTTTGTTGGACTGGTTTATGGGGCGATATTTGAAGATTCTAAATGTTGGCTGATAATTTTTGAAAGAAAAAATGAAATGGATAAAAAAAGTTGTCACAAATTTGATCGCTACTGCAAATTAGATAGTAAATGCCGCATCAACGTCGAGATGCTTAAAATCGAGTGCTTCAGATTCAGGTTTCTCTTAATCACATAGAAGCCTGATGTTGAAAAAATAAATGATATTTAACACAATTGATGTGGAAACTTAATCGTGAAAGCAGAACGATTAAAGATTCTGTCTTCGAAGATGCATTCAAGCTCATCCATCGGTGGTTAAGATGTTGACCCCAAACCTTTAATCACAAAAGTGAATACTTTTCACTCCAGTTCTCAGTGGATTCGAGAAATAAAAAGGGGGCGACTATCATCATATTTGCACTTTTTATTTTGGTGACGGATACAATATGTGGGATGATCGATTGGCGGGCTAAAATGAAGCATCCGGCTATGAATAGGCGGTATTCCAGAAATCGATATTTTGAAGATTGTCAGAAATATGCTTGAAAATTACCGCCAAACTGTACTATTATCAGAACTGGCAAGTATGACCCACTTTTTAATCAAAAGAATTCCTCGATGCTCTGCATCGGGGTTAAATAAGATAAAAATTCATTTTGATACTTCGCAGCTCTGCTGCGGGGTAGTTCATTATATTAAATACTTGAGAATGCCTCTGGTATGCTTGAGACTATCAATGTTTCACATTAGCAAAGTTATGTGAAACCCACGGCACAACCTCTAATCTTTTACAGCATGCGGAGGTCGTCGCTAATGGCAAAATTTTAATTGGGGAAAGGAAATTCCTGTGGGGTCGAGAATTATATGGAAATGGGTCCTGACAGGGGCCTTGAGTGGCAGTTTTCTTTTTCATCCCTTTGTGATGATTATCGACCACTTTATGAGAGAATCTTTGTGGGTCCATGGCCAATCAGTATTGGACATTATCCTTCAAGGAGGCGCAGTATGACAACCAAAAATGAAGGACCAAAGGCTCCCACGGACCCTGTGGCGGTTGCCACAGGCTCACCCCAAGTGGACTCAGCCCAGGACCTGCGCAAACGGGCCGAAGAAAAGGCCCGAGACATGGGGCTCGAAAACCTGGAGTCCCTGTCGCCCGAGGAAACCCGGCAGGCGCTCCATGAGCTGCGGGTGCACCAGATCGAGCTGGAAATGCAGAACGAGGAACTGCGCCGGGCCCGGGCGGAACTGGACGCCGCGAGGGCGCGGTACTTCGAGCTGTACGATTTCTCTCCGATGGGCTATTGCACCCTCAACGACAAGGGGCTGATCCTGGAGGCCAACCTCACCGCCGCGACGCTGCTGGGCATGGCCCGGGGCGCGCTGGTCAAACAACCGCTGGCCCGCTTAATCCTGCCCGAAGATCAGGACATCTACTACCGGCACCGCAAACAGCTCTTTGAAACCGGCGCACCGCAGGTGTGCGTGTTGCGGATACTGCGTGCCGACGCTGATCCGTTCTGGGCGCGAATCGAGGCCACCGCTGCACAGGACGCCGACGGCACGTCCGTGTACCGTATGGTGATGAGCGATATCACCGAAAGCAAACGCAACGAAGAAGCGCTCCGCCTGAGCGAGCAGCATTGGCGGGTTCTCTTCAACAGCGCCAACGATGCCGTTTTCGTGCATGAGTGGAACGATCAAAGCGCGGCAAGCCCTTTTCTTGAGGTCAATGATATAGCCTGTGCGCGGCTCGGTTACTCCCGCGAGGAACTCCTGCGAATGTCGCCGGCGGACTTGGACGCGCCGGAGTCGGTCCCCAATGCGCCGGATGTGATCAGGACGTTGCGGGAATCGGGACAAGCCGTATTCGAAGCGGTCCACTGCGCCAAAGACGGGCGCCGCATTCCGGTGGAGATTTCGACGCGACGCTTCCAACTCGGCGGCCGCCCCATGGTGTTTTCCATCGCCCGGGACATCTCCAAGATCAAGCAGCGCGAGCAGATGTACAAGGCCATTCTGACGACAGCGGCGGACGGATTCTGGCTTGCGGATCGAGAGGGCAGACTGTGTGAAGTCAATGACGCCTATTGCGTCATGAGCGGGTACTCGCGTGACGAGTTGCTACGCCTGCGTATATCTGACATCGAGGCGGCGGAAACCCCGCAAGAGACCCGCGAGCATATCGAGCGGATCATCCGGCAAGGAGGCGCGGACTGTTTCGAGACGCGGCATCGCCGAAAAGACGGCAGCTTCATGGATCTGGAAGTGACGACGCAGTTTCTGAATGTTCAGGGCGGGATATTCGTAGTATTTCTGCATGACGTCACCGAGCGCAAGCAGGCCGAGGAGATGCTCGAACTTGAAGCGGTGCGGCTGCAAGCTCAACTGGAACTGCACAAGCTGATGGACATCCCACCAGACCAGCTTTTGGATTTTGTGCTGGAGGCCATTACGAAAACGATCCAAAGCCAGTTTGCGTTTATCGGCTTGATGGACCAGGCCGAAGCCGTGATGACCCTCCACGCCTGGTCAAAAGGTGCGCTGGCGCAGTGTGCGATTGAAACCAGGCCCATGCACTTCCCAATTTCCGAAGCGGGGCTGTGGGGCGAATGTGTCCGGCAGCGGCAGCCGGTCATCGTCAACGCCTATGCCGATGCGCCCGACAAAAAAGGCTATCCCGCCGGCCACGTCCCGATTGAGCGATTCTTGGCAGTGCCCATTTTTGACGGCGAAAGGATTGTGGCGGTGGCCGCCGCCGCCAACAAGTCCAGCGACTATAATGAATCAGATAGCATTGCGCTCACCATCCTGACCAATAGGATGTGGGATATCCTCAGGCGCAAGCAGGCGGAGGAAGCGCTGCAGATTGCACTAACCGAGTCGGTGGGACGGGAACACCAAGTGTCGGCTCTGCTCCAAGCCACGCGCGCTGCTCTGGCATCGTCCACCTTCGAGGAGACTGCCCGGCGGGTATTCGACATCTGTCGCCAAATCACCGGCGCGACGTCTGGTTACATTGCGCTCCTTTCCAAAGATGGTCAGAATAACGAGGTGCTGTTCCTACAAGCCGGGGGGTTACCCTGCAATGTTGATCCCAGCCTGCCGATGCCCACTCGAGGTCTCCGCTCGGAAGCCTACAAGAGCGGCAAGGTGGTCTATGACAATGGTTTCGCCAACAGCGAGTGGCAGCGGCTCATCCCGGAAGGTCACGTTGCCCTACATAACGTGATGTTCGCGCCCATGAGCCACAAGGGAAAAGTATTGGGCTTGCTTGGCATCGCAAATAAACCGCAGGACTTTACGGAAAGAGACGCGGCGCTGGCAGGCGCGCTCGCCGAAGTCATCTCTGTGGCACTTCAAAGATCCCACGCTGAGGACGCGCTGCGGGAGAGCGAGGCGCGTTATCGGGTAGTGGTCCAGTCTGCCCAAGAGGCCATTGTCACGACAGACAGAGCAGGGAACATCGCGGGTTGGAACCAGGGAGCTGAACACATATTCGGCCACACGGAAAGCGAGGTCATCAATCAGCCGCTAACCATGTTGATGCCATCGCGCTACCACGATAGGCACTCGGCTGGCATGGCACGGGTTCAATCCGGCGGAGAGCAACACCTCATCGGCAGGACAGCAGTTGAACTGGTAGGGCTGCGCAAGGACAAGCGTGAGTTTCCGCTGGAGCTGTCAGTGGCACGGTGGGAAAGCGCCGCAGGTTGGTTCTTCACCGGGATCATTCGCGACATCACCGAGCGCAAACAGGCTGAGATGGAATTCCGGGACCGCACGATGGCACTGGAGACCCTCAATCAAACGATGATGGGGCGGGAAGCCCGCATCGTCGAGTTGAAGGAGGAGGTCAACCGGCTCGGCGCCGAACTGGGAAAAGAACCGTCACTCAACGCCCCGACCGGAGGCATGAGCGAGGCGGCGTCACCTGAGCGGGCGGGGCAGCCTGCGGGAGAAGAGAATCCGCCGCCATCGGCCCCCTCGGCCGGCTCTCCCTTCGGGCCCGCCGATGCCAGCGCACCCGTTGGCCGGGGCTCCCGGCTGCGATGGGTCGCCGGGCTTGTCCTGTTGGTCTCTCTGTCGGTGACGGTAACCGCCTGGTATCTCGCCCGTGGAGAAACGAAGAGTAGGGCGCAGGAGCGGTTCGACTTTCGGGTCACGAGTGTGGAAACAGCGCTTCGCGAGCGCTTCCTGGCGTACCAACACTTGCTCCGCGGCGGCGCTGGGCTGTTTGCGGCTTCCGACGAAGTCACCCGGCAGGCATGGCGGACCTATGTCGACAACTTACAGATCGCGCAATTCTATCCGGGAGTGCAGGGACTCGGGTTTTCCAAGCAGATTCGGCCGGCGGAAAAGGAGGCGCATCTGCGCCGGATTCGCGCGGAGGGTTTTCTCCAGTATACCATCCGGCCTGAGGGCGAACGCCCGGAGTACACCGCCATCATCTTCCTCGAACCCTTTGACTGGCGGAATCAGCGGGCGTTTGGTTATGACATGTTTTCCGAATCCGTGCGCCGACAAGCCATGACGCAGGCCCGGGACACCGGCCTGCCCGCTCTGAGCGGCAAGGTGACGCTGGTTCAGGAAACGAACGAGGACGTGCAGACGGGCTTTCTCATATACGTGCCCGTTTACCGCCGCGGAACGGCGCCGGAGACCCCGGAACAGCGGCGCGAGGCCCTGGAAGGTTATGTGTACAGCCCGTTTCGCATGAACGACTTCATACGGGGCCTTCTGGAAAAGGACCCCCTTAAGATTGAATTCCGGATTCACGATGGCGAGTCGGCTATGAAGGAGACATTGATGTACAGCAGCGGGCAGTCGGGACAACACGCTGAAGTTGACCGTCCGCATCTGTTCACCCGCCAGTCAACCTTCGAGTTCGGCGGGCATCGCTGGCTTTTGACTTTCGTATCCTCGCCGCAATTCGAAGCCGCGATTGATTGGGGCGGGATGAACGCCATTCTCTGGCTTGGCATCCTGACCAGTCTGTTGCTCTCCGGCATGGTCCTCGCCTTCGATCGATCGTATCGCCAAACCGTTGCCCTGGCCAATATGGCGGCGGACATCGAGAAGGCGAATCGCAAATTGACGGCCGAGGTGGTGAAGCGCGAACGGTCGGATGAGACGTTAGAACGCCAAATGGCCGAAGTCCTCGCGGCCAATGAGACCATGACCGGCCGCGAGACCCGGGTGATCGAACTCAAAGAAGAGGTGAACCGACTCTGCGCCGAACTCGGGCGCGAGCCGCACTACCCGCCGGTGTGGCAGGGGGCCATCCCGTGGCTGGAAGGCGTGGAATCATCCCAGTCAAGAGAAGAGAAATGAGAAGATTCTTACCAAAAGGAATCCGCGGAAGGCTCATTACCCTGGTCGTCCTCGCGGTCGTCCCCATCTATTTGTTCGGGGTGGGGGTGACGGTTTTCTTCCTGTTGCGGGAAGGGCGGGAGGCCCGCTTGAGGACGTTTGTGGAGAAATCGCATCACATTGCGGACCAGCTTGAACATTCGTGGAGCGCGGTTCGTTCCGAGGCCCTCTTCCTGACCACCATCCCGCCGGTTGGTGGAAGCCTGCAGGCATGGGCTCACGACGGCGTGGATCCGGTGGACGGAAGCACGGAGCGCTCCTGGCGTGAACGCATGGCCCGGATCTTCGAGAGCATGGCAGAGACCAAGTTGATCTATGACCAGATCCGGTTCCTGAATCGCGACGGCATGGAAGTGGTGCGCGTGAACCGTTTGGAGGGACGGGGAGTCCGGGTGCCTCACGATCAATTGCAGAATAAGCGGGATCGCTACTATTTTACTGAGACGGCCCAGCTCGCCAAGGGACAATTTTACGTCTCGCCCCTCGACCTGAATCAGGAACGCGGCCAGATTGAGATACCCCACAAGCCGACGATTCGAGTGGCCACCCCGGTCTTTGACGAGGCGGGGCAGTTCCAAGGCATGATCATCATCAACGCCCTCTTCGCGGAGATCCTCAAGACCGCCGTTAGCGGACAGCTGACGGAATCGATTGATACATTCATCGCCGACGAGTCGGGATACTACCTCTATCACACCGGCAACCCGGCCAAGGCTTGGGGCGGGCCGCGTGACCTCAACACGGGCGAGGGCGTGAAGAAGGATTATCCGGCGGATTGGAAAACCATTCTCAGCGGTGAAAAAAGCGTTCTGAAAACGAGGGATGGGTATGCTGTGATCCGGGTCAGTCGCCCGTGGCCGGACAAGGGCCGTTTCTTGGTTGTGAGCAACTTTGTTCCGGACTTTGTTCTCAGCCAATCTGAGGCGCAGTCTCGCATTTTCATTGTGACCTTGGCTTCATTAGGTATACTTACGCTGGTACTGGGTGTCGTGGTTTGGCTCTTGGGGCGGAGCATGGTTGAACCCGTGTCAACGCTCGTTGAAGCCGTTGAACGCTTCAGGAACGGCCAGTACTCTACCAGCGCGCGCGTTACCGGGCTGGATGAAATCGGACGACTGGCACAATCCTTCAATGACATGGCGGAGACGATCTCGAAGGAGCGGGAACGACTTGAACAGCAGGTTCGGGATCGCACTGCTAAGATGGAAGCCTCCCACAAGGGTGCTCTCAGCCTGCTTCAGGACGTGAACGAGCAGAAGAAGCGTGCTGAGCAGGCGATCCAGCGTCTCACCCAGTCCGAGCAGGCCCTTTCTCGTCGTGCTTCCTGGGCAACGGGCCTGCAGAAAGCGGGGGAAGAACTGGCGGCCTGCGAGACCGTTGAGGAAGTGGCACAAGTGGCTGCACGAACGCCCGTGCAGCACCTGGGCATCCGCATGGCCTGGGTCAGCGCCCACCGGGACGGCGGCAGCATGACGCCCTACGCGTGCAGTTCGCCGGATATTCAGCACGATGCTGAAACGTGCGAATGTCCTGTGGCCGTCTATGGCTCGGGCCGGAAACAGATTGTCCCGGACACCGTCGGCCAGCCGCCTTACGACACCTGCCGAAAGTCCGCTGAAACAGGAGGGTACCGCAGTTGCGGCACCTGGCCCATTCACACGGGCAGGGGCGTTTTGCTGGGCACGCTGACGATCCGCTGCCCCGAAAAGGGAGAGGAATCGCAAGTGGTTGCGGCCGGGGCATTGATTGACATCTTTTGTCGTCAGATCGGGTATACATGGGAGCGTATTCAGGACGAGGTGGAACTCGCGCAGGCCAAAGAGGTGGCCGAAGAGGCCACCCGGGCCAAGAGCGATTTTCTGGCCAACATGAGCCATGAGATCCGCACACCGATGAATGCCGTCATCGGGATGGCCCATCTGGCTTTACGCACGGACCTGACGTCGCAACAGCGCGATTATCTGTCCAAAATTCAATTGTCGGCCAATTCTCTTCTGGGGATCATCAACGACATTTTGGATTTTTCCAAGATTGAGGCCGGCAAACTGGAAATGGAATCGATTTCCTTTGATTTGGGTGACGTCATGAATAACCTGGCGAATATTGTTATGGTCAAAACCACTGAAAAAGAAGATGTCGAGGTGCTGTTCGACCTGTCTCTCGACGTGCCCCGCAATCTTGTGGGCGATCCGTTGCGGCTCGGCCAGGTCCTGATCAATCTGACAAACAATGCCGTCAAATTTACGGATCGGGGAGAAATCGTTATTTCGGTCCGGCTCGTCAGCCAAACGGAAGATAACGCGACTTTAAAGTTTTCAGTGAAAGATACCGGCCTGGGACTTACGCAAAAACAAAAAGAGAATTTGTTTGAGGCATTTACCCAGGCGGACAGCTCCATGACCCGAAAATACGGCGGCACCGGCCTGGGTCTGTCCATCAGCAATCAACTGATTGAAATGATGGGGGGCAGTATCCGGGTGGAAAGTGAACCCGGCGCGGGCAGCACCTTTTCTTTCACGGTAAACTTCGACCGAATAAAAGCGAATGTGGAAATAAATTTTATACCCCCGCCGGATTTAAAGGGCAAAAGGATTCTGGTCATAGACGACAGCGCAACGTCTTGCCGGATCTTTCGTGAAATGCTTGAGCAGATGCTTTTCAGGGTCACGACGGCGGCTTCCGCCAAAGAAGGCATTGCAAAATTGGAGAAAGCATCCGAAGAAGCGCCCTTTGATCTGGTGCTCATGGACTGGAAAATGCCGCACATGGACGGTCTTGAAGCCGCTCGCGTCATTCGCGCCTCAAATGCCGCCATCAAAGACACGCCGATTATTCTGGCAACGGCGCTCGATATGAAGGAAATCAGGCAGCAGGCCGAACAGGCGGGTCTAAACGGTTTTCTTTTAAAGCCCTTTAGCCCTTCTTCGCTTTTTGATGCTATTATGGCGGTTTTCGGCAAGAAAGACGCAGAAAGCGCCCCTGCTCTCGAGGATGCGGCAGCAGAGATCGAGCGGCTTCGGACGATTTTCGGAGCGCGCATCCTGCTGGTCGAAGACAATGAGATCAATCAGCAGGTGGCCTGCGAACTGCTGGAGTCGGCCGGCCTGAAGGTTACCCTTGCAAATAACGGCAAAGAAGCCGTGGAAGCGGTCAAAGCGAATAATTTTGAGGCCGTGCTGATGGACATCCAGATGCCGGTAATGGACGGTTTTGAGGCCGTAAAGGCAATCAGAAACTTAGCGCTTGAGATACGCGACGTTCCGGTTATTGCCATGACGGCGCATGCGATGACAGGCGATAAGGAGAAGAGCCTGAGCGCGGGGATGGACGACCACATCACCAAACCGATTGATCCCCGGCAACTGTTTGCGGCACTGCTTAAATGGATCGAACCGGGCGAACGCGAGATCCCGGCGGGCGCGCGAGCAGCAGGAAAGCCTGCTAACAAAGTGGCTGCGCCGCTGCCTGATCTGCCGGAAATTGAGACCGCTTTAGCCCTGGCAAGGGTCGGCGGCAACTTTAAACTCTACAAAAGACTGCTGCTCAATTTTTTAAATAACTATGCAGATACGGCCTCCAAGATTAAACGCGCCCTGACCGACGAAGATCAAGCGTTTGCCCACAGGCTGGTCCACACAATCAAAGGGGTATCCGGCAACCTTGGCATGCTAAACCTCCAAAAAGCAGCCCTGGCTCTTGAACCGGCGCTTAAGGCCGGCAACGTTGCGGAATTAGAAAAGCAGATCGAAGCTTTTGAGGACGCATTAAACCGGGTGCTTAAATCGCTGAAAGACGGCTTAACTTCCGAGGAAAAAGCCGCGAATGCCGGCAGAACTTTCGAAACCGGAAC
>Ga0180009_10006167_pt1 | contig 12664 bp, 6 predicted proteins | sample OS_PC_MetaG_FD_123537 | JGI IMG/M metagenome (GOLD analysis project Ga0180009, IMG submission 123537) | Groundwater microbial communities from the Aspo Hard Rock Laboratory (HRL) deep subsurface site, Sweden - OS_PC_MetaG | ecosystem: Environmental > Aquatic > Deep subsurface > Groundwater...
TGCCTGTTCTGCATGGAGTCGGACCGCGATGCCCGTGCCGAGCACATCGGAAAACAATCGAGCGACGACATTCGTCGCATGATCTTCGAGTACCCGAACACCGACGAGATCCTGTTCACCAGCGGCGAGCCGACGCTCTGCCCGGAGCTTCCGATGTACCTCGGGTGGGCCAAGGAGCGCGGCTTCTCGGTCATCGGCATCATCTCGAACGGACGGCGCCTCGCCTACCTCAGCTTCGTCGAACAGTTGGTCGATTGTGGGCTCAACCGCGTGACCATCTCGATCCACGGCCACACGAGCAAGTTGCACGACGGCCTCACGCGCTCGCCCGGCTCGTTCCGCCAGGCCCGGGCAGGGTTGGCCAACTGTGCCCACATCAAGCAGCGCGGGGATCTGCGCGTGCACACCAGCACGGTAATCACGCAACGCAACCTGCCTCACGTGGGTGCAATCCACGCCATGCTGCAGGCACACCACGTCGACGAAACGGTCTGGAACGTGATGATGGCGAAGGGGCGAGGCGCACGACACTTCGAGATGCTCATGCCCCGGTACGGGGAGGTCGTCGCCGCGTTTCGCACGCTCTGTGAGAAGCTCGATGATGAAGCGATCCGTCGTGTCCGGGTGGTGGATATGCCGCCGTGTGTGATGAGGAAACTTCCCCACGGTATCGGCGGCGACTTGGAGGAGTTCGATCAATACGAACCAACAGGCTCAACGGGGCTCTCGGGTCTCGAAGTGCTGAATCCCGCGTCCGAGCCCGCGTCGCGCCCCGTCCAACACCCGCTCCGCGGACGCGCACGGTCGTTGTCGAAACAGCTCGCAAAGGGCGGCGTGGCTGGCGTGATCGAAGGGGGACGCCGACGCGCCGCGACGGCTCTTTCGAGACTGCGCGGAGCACCGACGTCACCTGTGACCTTGCAGGCGTTCAGTGACCGCAACCAAGCCCCACACAGCCAGACCATTCGAGAGGTCCGTCGCACCGTAAGCGAGCCCTCGCTCGAGGACGGACGCCCGTACTACGTCACCCATCGGTCGTTCAAGGACCAGTTCCTGCGCGCGAAGGGGCCACCGTGCAAGCGTTGCAGCGCGCGCAACAGCTGCCCCGGCGTCTGGGAAGTTTATGTGGACCTCTTCGGTTGGGACGAGTTCGAGCCGATCCCCACAGCCCACAGCCAGCCCTCGGATTGACACTACTGTACCCTGAACCTATCTTCATTTTCGCTCTCAACAGAACAGGCGCGATGCCGGACCACCCACCGGCGGGCGGGTCTCCAGGACGAAACGCAGCTGCATGGATCGAATCGCCATCTACGGTAAGGGAGGCGTCGGGAAGTCCGTCGTCGCCACGACGCTCAGCGCCTACTACGCACGTCAAGGCAAACGGGTGCTGCACGTCGGCTGCGACCCGAAACACGATTCCGCCGTGCGACTCATCGACGGTGATCAGACCATCGTCACCGTGCTCGACGCGCTCGCCGACAACCCGAACATCACGTCGACCGAGGCAATCCTTCACACGGGGCGCTACGGCATCCAGTGCTGTGAAGCTGGGGGTCCGGAGCCAGGCGTGGGCTGTGGCGGACGCGGTGTGGCACGCACGCTCGAGTTTCTCGACGAGATGGAGGTCATCGAGGAAGGCGGCTACGACGTTGTCGTGTTCGACGTGCTCGGCGACGTCGTCTGCGGCGGGTTCGCGGCGCCACTTCGTCAAGGATTCGCCGAAAAGGTCTTCATCGTCCTGTCGGAAGAGCCCATGGCGCTGTTCGCCGCCAACAATATCTCCAAGGCGATCCACACGTACCACGCCAACGGGGTCGTGCTCGGGGGGCTCGTCGCCAACCTGCGCACCCCGGACGCCGACCGGGACTTGCTCGCGCGCTTTGCCGAAACCCTCGGCACCGAGATCCTCGCCTACATCCCGCGAGACCCGCTCATCATCGCCGCGGAACGCGCGCGTAAGACCATCGTCGAGCATGCGCCGGACTCTCCATCCGGGGTCGCATTCGCGGCACTCGCCGAGCGCATTCTGCGCATCGACAAGGAGTCCATCTCCTTGCCCAAGCCCCTCGATGATCAAGCGTTCTTCGAGTTCATCCGCGAGTGATGGTCACTTCGCCTGCGGCTTCGTAGTCCTCACTTCGCGTTCGCCTGGGCCGCGAGCTCCGGCTTGACGCGACTGACCACGACCTGTTCCTCGATGCCCGATTCGTAGCGAACCCACAGTCGAGGGGGACGACCGGGAGGCTTCGGCGCATCGCTCGAGGCCGAAGCGTTCGGCGTCGGCGACGCCACCCCATCGCACCCCGAAACGAGCGCGGTCCTGTCGCCTTGCTCAGTCTTGACCTTGACGTCTTCGCCGACCCAATGGTTCGAGGCGCACGCTTTCCTGCAACGCGCGACGCGGCAGACCGTGCCCGGATCGCATTCCGCATCGCCGGAGCAGGCAGGTTCCCGGCCTTCGTGCGATGTTGTGCACCCCCACAACGCGGCGACGGCGGCGAACGCGGTGACAAAATGGAGAACGGTTCGTCGACTACACATGACCCGTTGGTTATCGGATTCGCCAGTCCCGCAGGCCAAGTTCCCGGTCTGTTTGGCCTCGATGAAGCTCCTGGTGGCAAAGCCGGCCAAGCTCCGCGTGGCAAAGCCAGCCAAGCTCCGCGTGGCAAAGCCAAGCCGGCCTCACCCAAACCCCATGAACCCTTCCTTCGGCGTACGACTCCTACGGAAACGCATTCACAGCCCCTTGCCGCACCGCCGGCCGTGGCTAGATTGGCCCGCAACGATGTACATCGACTTCCTAACCCTGATCGTTCCGTTCATCCTGCTGGTGACCTTGGTGCTCCAGATCCTGGCCACCCGGCGCGTTCACAAAGATGTCAGCTTCGAGCCTGACCAGCGACGGGCCCAGATGTGGTTGATCTGGCTCGTCCCCGTTTTTGGAGCCGCCTTGGTCCTCTCCGTCCTCCACGAAGAGCCGCCCGCCCGAGGCGAGTTCGACCAGAAGAGCGAAACCCACCGCTCCTGACGACCATCCCGGGTAAAAGAAACCCCGTGCACCCGCCGCAGCAACCGCTTGATTGATCAGGCGGTTTTTTCATGATCCCCGATCCGAGGATCACGAACAACTGGCTACTGGGTCTCCATTGACCCGGAGACACCACCGTAAGAATACGGACTTACGTAAGGTGGAATGGCTGACTTGAGCGTCCGGTCCTGGAGCGTGAAAGGGCCAAGGCCTGGTCCCCACACAAAGGTTTACCGCGACTTTATCATCGGGCGACGGGCACTCACCGGGGGCTCAAGAGCCTCCTCGACCGCTTTGGCCGTCATGTGAACCAACCCCGATGATTCCAGTACTGTCAGAAAAGCCTCGACCACATCCGGGTCGAACTGCGTCCCCGAGCCCCGCCGCATCTCCTTGACCGCCTCCGCCAGTGGCAACGCCGCTCGGTACGGGCGGTTGGACGTCATCGCATCGAACGCGTCCGCCACCGCGATCACCCGAGCGCCCAGGGGAATCGCCTCCCCAGCCAGCTTGTCCGGGTAGCCCCCACCGTCGTAGCGCTCGTGGTGGTGTCGCACCAAAGTCTGAACTCGCTCCAGCATGCGGATCGGCCCAATGATCGAATCTCCCCAGATGGGATGGTGCTCGATCACATGACGATCCTCCGCAGATAGCACGCCCGACTTGTTCAGAACCGCATCCGCGATGCCGATCTTGCCGATGTCGTGCAACAGCGCCGCGTGACAGATGAGCCTTCGCTCCTCTTCCTGAATGCCCATCGCCTCGGCCGTCTGCACCGAGTAGCGCATCACCCGCTCGGAATGCCCCTTGGTGTACGAATCACGGGCCTCCAGCGCCTGCGCCAACGACCGGATCGTCTCGAAGTACGTTCGCTGCGTGTTCTCAAACAACCGCGCGTTCTCGATCGCAATGGCTGCCTGACTCGCCAAGGTCTCGATCAGCCTCCGTTCCTCGTCCGAAAAGCCGCTCGCATCGCCACGCGAGACCTCAAAGCTCCCGATGGTCCGATCCCCAATGCGAAGAGGGACCCCCAGCATGGTGTGCCCCTCGAGCATGTCGTCCTCCTCGACGTGACCGCGAACCCGAACCTCCTCGGTCTCCTCGTCCACCAGCTTGATGGCACTCATCGAGGAATGGATGATCGACCTCGTCATCCCAACGATCGCATCCAGCGTGTCATCCAGGTCCAGGCTCGACGTGATGGCCTTCGAGGCTTCCTGTAGCGTGAGCAATTCGTTGACGCGGTGCTCGAGCTTCGCATTGGTGTCGCTGATCACCCGCGCGTGCTCCAACAGCTCGCGGTTCATGCGTTCAATCTCGATCACGTTGCGATGTAGCTTCGTGTTCGCCTCTTCCAGCGCACGGTACGTCTCCGCATTCGACAACGCCGTCGCCGCGTGAAGCGCAAACGTCGCGAACAGGTCCAGGTCCGCTTCGGTGAACGCCCCGGGCCGCGGACTTTCTGCGTCGAGAACCCCCAACGTCACCCCGTTGGCAATCAGCGGCGCCGTCATCTCGCATCGACCACCGATCACCCCGCGAATGTAGTGCTCACTCTTGTGCACATCCGCCACCAACAACGGCTTGCCCGTGCGGGCCACCTCGCCCGTTACCCCGCGGCCCACCGGAATCTCCAGCCGCTGCACCGATTCGTCGTAGCCGATCGACGCGCGTACCTTCAGCGTGCCCTCGGTACCGTTGAACAACAGAACAGCGCAGTGCTCGAACCGAAGCGCCCGCTTCGACAACTCGAGGATCCGCAACAACAGCTCGTCCAAGTTCAACGTCGACGACATCGCCTCGGCCGCCGCCCCCAACAACTCGAGCCGCTTCACCTGTCGCTCCAACTGCATCGTCCGGCGCGCCAGCTTCTCGTGAAGCCGCGCGTTCTGCACGGCCACGGCCGCGTGGTCGGCGAACGACGCGAAAACCTCCAAGTCCGCTTCATCGAACACGATGGGCTTGCAGGTTTCCGCATCCAACACACCAATGATCGCTCCGTCGATCCGCATGGGCGCGGCGATCTCGGAGACCGCGCCCCGCACCCCGCCCACGTAATCGGCCCGGTCACGAACGTCGACGACGAACGTCGGCTTCCCGTTCAGGGCAACCTGTCCTGTGACGCCGCGACCCACCGGCGACTCGAACGTCGCAACGACGTCCGCATCATATCCGCGGGATCGCTCTATCCGCAGGTATTGGCCGTCGTCATCGAGCAGCAACACCGCACAGGTATCGATGTCGAATACGTCATCGACGAGCGCAAGGATCGTGTCGAGCAGTTGAGCGAGGTCATGGCAGCGGGTCATGGCCCGACTGGCCTCGTTGAGCTTCGAGAGCTTGTGGATCAGAGTGTGCAACCGTCCTCCACCGCGCCGAGGAATCACCACGCGCCCCCCTTTCGCTCTTGCTCGATCCGCGGACTCCTATTGTGCGATGGCCCCGCGGTAGACCCAGCCTTCTTTCTGCTCGAATCGAATCTCATACCAGCTGCCCTTCTTCGACAGCAATTCCACCGTCGTTCCCCGAACGAGTCGCGCGATCACCTTGCCAGTCTTTGGCTCATCACGCACAAGCACGGTGTCGTACACGACCTGCGCGGTCCCCAACACGTCCGCAGGTGCCGGCTCCTTGTCGTCTCCCACCCGACGATCCCGCTCCGGCTCGTCCGACGTCATCCCCGCCTCGATGATCTTGCCCGGCGGGAAGAAGTAGGCCGAATAGAACACGGTGTATCGACGCTGGTCATGCTGCATGCCGTCGAGTTTGACGCCCTTCATCTCGCTGTTGGCACAGCCCCAAATGCCCGACACCGTCGACTGCGGAATCGTCGTCGACTTGCCCTGAAGCACCCGAACATCGTTTCGGTGGAAGTCCACGTCGAACCCGATCGAAAGCTTGCCCGCCAACCCCGCCGCGGAAGGACACTTCTCGAGGTTCTTGATCAACGGCATCAACACCGTGTCGAAGTCCGGCCGGTCACACGTGTCGACCACTTTGTTCCTGTCATCCCGACAGCTGATCACCTCGGTCTTCTTGACCACGACGGTCTGCACCTCGACAGGCTTCGGCCCCTTGGCCGCAGAGGCGGAGCTCGCGGCAAGCGCGGACCCCACCGACGCCACCGATGGCACCTCCGCACTCTCGGCGGTGTCAGCCTTCTTCTCGTTGCCCTCGGGGGGCGTCGGACCAAGCTGGAGCCCAGCCACACGCGGCCAGGCGATCCCGATCGCAAAGCCGATCACGGCAATAATTCCGACCTTCGTCCAGACCGGGCGATCCGACTTCTGGTCAGGTACATCGACCACGGGTCGATCGGAGCGCTTCTGCATCATTTCCGGCCCTAACACACGGAGGCCACTTCGGGCGAATGTTTGGCCTCACCGGTCGATCACCACACGATGAGCAGGACGCGGCGGACTCCGTCGCGCTGCCGGCCCGTTTTCGATCTTCGGACGCTCGCGAGCCGCGCAGTCGCCCTCGCACGGCCCATCGTCCTCCGCCTCGGATGACTCTCGTCCCTTCGCATCAGGCATCGGTGGCAAGTCCGCTTCGGGATCGGTCCCCGGCGGAACCAGATAGATCTCGACCGTCGCCGGGTAGGTGTCCGTCGTCACTTCCTCCCAGCTGCGACCGTCTCGACTTCGTAACGTACGCACACGTCGCACCGTGTAACCGCTGATCCCGCGCTGCTTGCGAACCACACGCCCCTCAGCCAACCACCCCGTCTCGCGAACCTTCCGCTTGTAGCGTTGCGTGGCGATGACATCCCCCCGGAATGTCACCCGCAGCGGACGCTGCTCGCCCAGCAGCTCGAACGTGATCTGCCCCCTGTCGACCTGACTGTGCAAGACCACCGGAAACTCGAACGGATTGCGAAGCTTGAGATCCACCAACCCGTCCACGACCGTGGCGTCCAGCCCCATCGGGATGTAGCCGCTCGGCCGGGAATGGGGCGATCGCTCGATCACGTCCAACCCGCCGAGGTAGGCCGCCGCGTGCAGCGTACTCGCCACCTGACACGTCCCGCCGCCAACCCCCTCCACCATCTCCCCGCGAAAGATCTCCCAGCCCTTGCGAAACCCGTTGTCCAGCGTCCGATGACCGACGACCTGGTTGAACGAAAGGATCTGCTGCGGGAGCATCACCACGCCATCAAGACGCGCAGCGGCCGTCGCAATGTTTTGCGCCCGGTTGGCCTGACCACCCAAATACCCAAACCGCGTCTCGTAGTGCCCCACCTGCTGGCTGATATCGAGCCGCTCCAAGAACGACGCCGTGACCACGGGAGGAACCGGAACGACAGACACCGACAGCGAGTCACCCCCGGCCCCCACCAATCGATCCAGCGCGTCCAGCGTCGCAAATGCGTCGAGGTATCGACCTTCGCGGTGCGGCTTGACCGTCTTGTCTGCAAAGTCGTAGCGCGCCGGAACCCCAGCCTGATCCAGTTCCTCCTTGGCCGCCACCACCCGCTCAATCGTCGGCGATGGATCGATCTCCCATGCGAGAGGGACGTGGACCTGTCCGCCCCGGGCTCGCCAGCACGCGTCGAGCCGGTACAGAAGGCTTCCCCGACGTCCCACCTCCATCGCCCTGCGCAGCGTCGTCTCCACATCCACCCGCACCCCGAGCTCGGCCAGAGTCATGGATTCGGCCTGCCCCTCGCGCACGCTCCAAGAGATGCGACGCTTCTCGAGCTGCTCCGCACGCGCCCGGATGTGATCGGCAGGCGACGTCCCCGCTGGCACCTCGGCGCCCGCGACGCGCACTCCGGCCGCCGTCGCCCCGGCGTGCGGCAGCAAGAACCAAACCGACAGCGCCACGCCGCCGCCGCCCGTGGCCAGCACGAGGAGAGCGGCGATCAACGCAGGAGCGATCGAGGTGCGAGACATCATGCGACTTCGAAGGGCCAACGCGCTGGGCAGCATGCATCATCCCCGATGATTGCGCCAACTCGAGCAGGAGGGGTCGCACCTTGGCCGGGTCCAAACGAACCTGGAATTCTTTGCAAAACTATCGACTCTCAACAACCCCCTTGTTGTTGCTTCCGTTCTTGGTCGACATCCGTCTAGCCTTGGGAAGGCGAGCGGCCGCCCCCGCGTGCGCGTTCGTGCATCCGCGTCCACCAGGAGTCGCATGAAGACCTGCCCGCGCTGTCATCTCCGCTACCCGACCAACGCAACGAAATGCTTCGTTGACGGCGAAGACCTCGTACCGATGAAGGATCCCCGCATCGGTCTCGTGCTCGCGGGTCGCTACGAGATCGAGAGCGTCGTGGCCGAAGGTGGCATGGCGACAGTGTATCTCGCGCGCCACCGGGTGGTGAATCGCGAATGCGCCGTGAAGATTCTCAGCTCGACCTTGGTCCGAAACAAAGTCGTACGCGAGCGGTTCCGTCGCGAGGCGAAGGCGACGCAGAAGCTGGCCCATCCGAACATCATCGAGATCCTCGACCACGGCGAGACGGAAGACGGCCTGCCCTACTTGGTGATGGAGTTTCTCAAGGGCGAGACTCTTGCCGATGCGATCGAAAAGGGACCGATGAAGCTGCCGCAGACGCTCGCGCTCGGCATCCAGATCGCGCGAGCGCTCGCACGCGCCCACGACTTCGACGTCATCCATCGGGATCTCAAGCCGGAGAACGTATTCCTCTGCGAAAGGGGAAAGAACCCACCTCTGGCCAAGCTGCTCGACTTCGGCATCGCGCGCTCGATGCATGACGCGCGGTTAACCTCGGCCGGCGACGTGTTCGGAACGCCGCAGTACATGGCGCCGGAACGGATCACGTCCATCGACGCCGGCCCCTCCGCGGACCTGTACTCGTTTGGCGTGATGCTCTTCGAAATGCTTGCCGGCAAGCTCCCCTTCGACGCCGACGACGTGACTACGTTCTTCGCGCGGCACATGAACGAGACACCGCCGACGCTCACGTCGATCGGGGTCAGGGTATCCAAACAGCTCGACGATCTGGTCGCCTCGCTCATGGCCAAGGTCGCCGACAAGCGTCCGGTAGACGCGCATGCGGTGTGCAAGGAGTTGGTGGAAATCGGCACCAAGTCAGGGGTACCGATTCCGGCCGAGCCCCAGCTCGAGCAAGCGCAGGAGGAAGAGCCTCCCAAGACGCTGCCACCGGCGTCCATTGATCGTTGGGCCAGGCGCACGTTGATCTTCGAGCAGATGCTCGCGAAGGCCCACAACGCCAAGCCGCCAGCTGAAGCGCGCGAGCTTCTCACGACCATCCAGCGACGGGTTCGAGAGATCAGCGTCCTGCGCGCCGACGCGGTGAAGGAGCAGCGCAAGCTCACCGCCTTGGAGGCCAAGTCCCGCGAAGGTCGCCAACGATTTGGCAACGCGGTGGAAGGTCTGGGCCTGGACGCATCCAAAGCGCGAGAAGAGGCGCGCGCGGCGAGGGAACAGGCAGAGGACGCCGCGAACAAGACCGCGGCGGTGCGCAAGCGCGTGCAGGACCTTCACCCCGAGATCATCGTCTGGGAAGGGCGAAGCGCGTTCGAGGAGCCCTATCCCCAGCTCGCCGAAGCCTACCGAAAAGCCGCGACGGCCATCGACGCTTGGCAAGCCGCGCGTGAGCGCGACCTCGCGGCGACCAAGAAGGTCAAGGAGCTCGAGAGCCTGGTCACGGATCTCGAGTACCAGATCGGAGAGCTGCGCTCCGGACTGTCGCGACTCGAAAAGACCGCGGAGGAAGAACGGGAGGCCATCGAGAAACGATCGACCGAGCTCGGCCAGAACGCCGAGGCCATGGAACACGAGATCATGGACCTCGCCACCAAGTTCTGCGAGCCCATGCGCAACAACCCGGCCATCGCTGGACTGTTCCGTCAGCTCGAAAACGGCAGAGCCTAGCGTTCCCGGTAGCCCGTCCCGGGCGGTCTGGCGATGCGCAAAAGAGGCGTCCGCCAGTCCCTGGCGATGCGCAAAAAGGCCTCTGCTCGGGCGGCACGGCCAAGCAAACCTCGCTGCGCCGTGACACGGTGCTTGGCCGTGGACGGCGACCCTACCCAATCCCCAGTCGCTTGATCATCTTCTGCAACCCATAGCGCGATACGCCCAGCATGCGCGCCGCTCGCGTCTGGTTGCCCCCCGTCTTGCCCAGCGCCTCCTGCACCAACGATCGCTCCAACGCGTCCACGCGCGCCTTCAAGTTCATCCCCTCCGCCACGGCAGTGCGCGGCGAATCCTCACCACGAACTTGCATCGTCAAGTCCTCGGCTCGAATCACGCCTTCACTGAGCACGAGCGCTCGGCGTATCTCGTTCTCCAATTGCCGCACGTTGCCAGGCCATCCGTAGGACTCGAGCTTCGACCACGCCCCTCGAGAAACCTTCACCGTCCGGCCTTGTCCGTGCTTCGACAAAAAGAACCTCACCAGCAGCGGCACGTCTTCGATCCGCTCGCGCAACGACGGCACCGCGATGGTGAACACGTTCAACCGATAGAACAGGTCCTCTCGAAACGTACCCGCTTCCACTCGGTCACGAAGCTCGCGGTTCGTCGCTGCGATCACTCGAACGTCCACACGAGAGGCCCGAGGGCTGCCCAGCGGATGCACCTCACCGTCCTGCAGCACGCGCAACAACTTGCTCTGCAAGTGCAGCGGAATCTCCCCTACCTCGTCCAGGAACAACGTCCCGCCGTCCGCGGCCTCGAACAGCCCCAACCGACGACGGTCCGCCCCCGTGAAAGCCCCGCGGGTATGCCCAAACAGGGTGGACTCGAACAGAGGCTCTGGGATCGCCGAGCAATTCTCCGTCACGAACGGTCGATCGGCTCGCGGGCTGTGCTGGTGCAGTGCGCGCGCCACCAACTCCTTGCCCGAGCCGGACTCACCCTGAATCAACACCGGCAAGTCCGCCGCCGCCACTCGATCCACGAGCGACAACATCGATCTCACCGCGACACTGTCACCCACGATCGCTTCGTAGCCGCGTCGCGGTAGCCCCTCGCGTGCAAGCTCGCGCTCCGCCAAGTCCAACTCGGCTTCACGACGCGCCAGCGCCTCCTTGACCTGCGCCTCCGCGCGCTTCGCTCTCCGCGCCTCCCGACGCAGCAGAAGCTGCGAACGCGCATCGGTGATCGCCATCGCCGCGATTCCAGCCACCAACCGCACCCAGGACAGCTCTTGCGGACCGAACGCCCCGACTCGAACGCGATCGTCCAGATAGGCCACACCCAGAGCTTCTCCCCGCGCCATCAGAGGAACCGCCAGCACGCTGCGAAGCCCCAACGCGTGCACGCTGTGGTGCACGTCGGTGATCTCCCCCGCCGCGTCGACCGCCACCACCGGCTCACCCGTGGACAGCGCCCGCTTCGCCAAGGATTGGGACAGCTCGAGCTGCTCCTCGCGAAGGTCCTGGCGTTCGAGGTTCCTCGCGGCCCGCACCACGAGCTTGTCGTTCGGCGCACGCAAAAGAAGCAACCCCCGCTCGACACCAGTCCAAAGGACCAACGCGTCGAGTGCCTGCTCGAGCAGCCTTCGAAGACTCTCGCGCCCTGCAAGCGAACGCACCAACGACTCGAGGTTGCGCGCCTGCTCAACGGACACGCCGACGTCGCCCCCCGCGTGCGCCTCCAAAATCCACGGCACCGAAACCGCATGTTCCCGCAACCAGGATGGAACGTGCTCGAGCAGGTCCAACGACAGCTTCACCTGCATCGAAGAAAACACCCGCGTCGAATCCCCATCCCCGGAACTCGCGGCCAACGCACGTGCAGCATCGAGTGCCGGCCCCTTCACCCCCAACGGAAGCGGCTCGCGAACCAGTCGCATCACCCGAGTCACGATGTCCGCATCGCGACCAATCCGCCGCCCCCGAAGCCACCCCCTCGCCCGCGCCGACCACCAATCTGCCTGCGCCGTCACCCCCATGTCCGCGCCTTGCGCCACACCGTCCATCGACCGGATCGCATCGTCATCCAGACACTCGGCTCGCAACAGGCGGGCCGCCACGCGCAGCGCGTCGTCCGGTACCGCCGCCCCTTCCAACACGGCTCGCGCGGCCTCAGCGGACCTGCGGGCTTCCTCGGATCCGTCCGCCGCCAGGTCCGACATCAACATCAGAACATACGCCGCTGCCCGCTTGTCCCCGGCCTCACGAGCGTTGGTAAGCGCTCGCTCAGCCTCCTTGCGTGCGTCGTGCTCATCGCCCACCAAGGCAAACGCCGCGGCACGTGCCAACAGCGCGTACGCAAGCTTGGACGGCTGTTCGAGGTGCTCCCATAGAAGCGAGGCACGCAACGACGCATCCAGCGCCATCGCAGGTCGCCCCGCGTCAACAGCCGCCGCCGATAGGCCGGTCTGGTAGACCGCCTCTTCCTCCACCGCTCCCGCTCGTTCCGCGTGCTCCGCGGCCCTGGCGAACGACGCATAAGCTCGCTGCGATTGCCCACGCGCATGGGCTTCCATCCCGCGGACACAGAACAACCGAGCAAGCACCTCGTCATCCGTGGCGACAGCCAGCCCTTGCTCGATCGATTGCAGTGCTTCCCGCTCCTCTCCTCGAGCAAGATGCGCGAGCGCCCTTACTTCACTCGCGTGGGCTCCCGAGACCGAGGAGAGCAATGCCAATGAACCCGCAGGATCGCCACGGTCCAGCAGAACGCGAGCGCGAA